>OAVQ01000060.1_pt1 | contig 40757 bp, 55 predicted proteins | sample 1476441 | NCBI WGS metagenome assembly OAVQ01 (sample SAMEA2580104, study PRJEB22360) | human gut metagenome | biome: human gut; feature: human-associated habitat; material: faeces | place: Denmark | collected 2008/2010 | reverse complement strand
CGAGGCACACTTCACCGTTATAGAAGACGGCAGACTGGCCCGGCGTCACGGCGGCAACCGGTTCATCGAAAATCACTTCAATGCGATCATCGTCCAGCGCCTTGACGGTGCAAGGGATATCGGTCTGGCGATAGCGGGTTTTTACCGTGCAACGCATAGTGCCGGTGAATGGTTCGCGATCGACCCAGTGCAACTGCTGGGCAATCAACCCGACAGACATCAGCCGCGGGTGTTCATGGCCCTGAGCGACAACCAGAATGTTGTTTTCGACGTCTTTGTCCACCACATACCACGGTTCTTCGGTACCTTCTTTGGTGCCACCGATACCCAGACCTTTACGCTGACCGAGAGTGTGATACATCAGCCCCTGGTGCTCACCAATTTCATCGCCATCGACGGTAATGATTTTGCCCGGTTGCGCCGGGAGATAACGGCCCAGGAACTCGCGGAATTTACGTTCGCCAATGAAGCAAATGCCGGTAGAGTCTTTTTTCTTCGCGGTGACCAGACCAAGATCTTCAGCAATCTTACGCACCTGCGGTTTTTCCAGTTCGCCGACCGGGAACAGGCTTTGCGCAATCTGCTCATGGCTGAGCGTATAAAGGAAGTAGCTCTGGTCTTTATTGCTGTCCAGACCACGCAGCAGGCGGCTCTTGCCATCGACATCGGCCCGACGTACGTAATGACCGGTAGCGATATAATCGGCACCTAAATCTTCGGCGGCAAATTCGAGGAAGGCTTTAAATTTGATCTCTTTGTTGCACAGAATATCCGGATTCGGCGTGCGACCGGCTTTATATTCGGCAAGGAACAGTTCGAAGACGTTGTCCCAGTACTCGGCAGCAAAGTTAACGGTGTGCAGTTCAATGCCGAGCTTGTCGCAGACAGCCTGGGCATCAGCCAGATCCGCTGCCGCTGTGCAATATTCCTCACCGTCGTCTTCTTCCCAGTTCTTCATAAACAGGCCTTCAACCTGATATCCCTGTTGTTGCAACAGCCAGGCAGAAACGGAGGAATCGACACCGCCGGACATGCCGACGATTACTTTTTTTGCGGTTTCAGACATTGGATCACTCACGACATTGAACTTCAAGGCGGCGTATTCTATCACGCAGCCTTTTAGATGACACCCTTTGTAAAAGGCCAGTTAAAATCGCCAATCATCTCCAGCGGATAGCGTTGCCCGCTTTGATAACAACGGATACTTTCCGCCACCAGCGGCGAACGAAGATTTGACGCCTGTAAAATTTCTTCGGCGCTGACCCAACGACAGCAGTCGATATCGCTGTCATGAGGCTGGGTCGGGCATATTTGCTCAAGCTCAATGGCAAAGAGGAAACGCAAAAACGGCGTTTTATCTGGCGCAATCCACTGATGCATACGAATAAAGTGTTGCGGCTGCGCGCTGATGCCGGTTTCTTCCCACAGTTCACGGGCGGCGGCTTCCACTAAGGTTTCATCGGCTTCCAGATGCCCGGCAGGTTGGTTCCATAACGCTTTACCATTAATCGTCTCTTCAACGACTAAAAATTTGCCTTCTGCGTGCACCACGCAAGCAACGGTAACGTGCGGTTTAAACATTTTGCATCCTTAATCTGTCACTTCTCGCCATTCGCCATTGGCAAGATTATCCAAAGAGTAATCTCCCATCGCATAGCGAATCAGTCGCAGCGTGGGGAAACCAACATGGGCGGTCATGCGGCGCACCTGGCGATTACGTCCTTCATATAAGGTGATCTTCAGCCAGCTGGTGGGAATACTTTTGCGTTCACGAATTGGTGGATTCCGCGGCCATAACCACGCGGGTTCGTCAACCAGCTCCGCGCCTGCGGGCAGGGTAGGGCCATCATTTAAGGTTACGCCATTGCGCAAGGCTTCAAGTGCGTCTTGTGTGGGAATACCTTCCACCTGCACATAATAGATTTTCCCGGTGCGTTTGCCCGGCTGGGTTAAACGCGCCTGCAACGCGCCGTTATTGGTCAGCACCAGTAACCCTTCGCTATCGCGGTCAAGACGACCTGCTGCATAAACGCCCTGAACCGGGATGAATTCTTTTAATGTTTTGCGTCCGGCTTCATCGGTGAACTGCGGAAGAACATCGTAGGGTTTATTGAACAGGATCACACGCGTGGGCTGGTTTTCAGGTTTACGCCTGGTAGAACGTTGCGAGCTGAATCGCTTAACCTGGTGATTTCTAAAAGAAGTTTTTTGCATGGTATTTTCAGAGATTATGAATTGCCGCATTATAGCCTAATAACGCGCATCTTTCATGACGGCAAACAATAGGGTAGTATTGACAAGCCAATTACAAATCATTAACAAAAAATTGCTCTAAAGCATCCGTATCGCAGGACGCAAACGCATATGCAACGTGGTGGCAGACGAGCAAACCAGTAGCGCTCGAAGGAGAGGTGAATGGAAAGTAAAGTAGTTGTTCCGGCACAAGGCAAGAAGATCACCCTGCAAAACGGCAAACTCAACGTTCCTGAAAATCCGATTATCCCTTACATTGAAGGTGATGGAATCGGTGTAGATGTAACCCCAGCCATGCTGAAAGTGGTCGACGCTGCAGTCGAGAAAGCCTATAAAGGCGAGCGTAAAATCTCCTGGATGGAAATTTACACCGGTGAAAAATCCACACAGGTTTATGGTCAGGACGTCTGGCTGCCTGCTGAAACTCTTGATCTGATTCGTGAATATCGCGTTGCCATTAAAGGTCCGCTGACCACTCCTGTTGGTGGCGGTATTCGCTCTCTGAACGTTGCCCTGCGCCAGGAACTGGATCTCTACATCTGCCTGCGTCCGGTACGTTACTATCAAGGCACTCCAAGCCCGGTTAAACACCCTGAACTGACCGATATGGTTATCTTCCGTGAAAACTCGGAAGACATTTATGCGGGTATCGAATGGAAAGCAGACTCTGCCGACGCCGAGAAAGTGATTAAATTCCTGCGTGAAGAGATGGGGGTGAAGAAAATTCGCTTCCCGGAACATTGTGGTATCGGTATTAAGCCGTGTTCGGAAGAAGGCACCAAACGTCTGGTTCGTGCAGCGATCGAATACGCAATTGCTAACGATCGTGACTCTGTGACTCTGGTGCACAAAGGCAACATCATGAAGTTCACCGAAGGCGCGTTTAAAGACTGGGGCTACCAGCTGGCGCGTGAAGAGTTTGGCGGTGAACTGATCGACGGCGGCCCGTGGCTGAAAGTTAAAAACCCGAACACCGGCAAAGAGATCGTCATTAAAGACGTGATTGCTGATGCATTCCTGCAACAGATCCTGCTGCGTCCGGCTGAATATGATGTTATCGCCTGTATGAACCTGAATGGTGACTACATTTCTGACGCTCTGGCAGCGCAGGTTGGCGGTATCGGTATCGCCCCTGGAGCAAACATCGGTGACGAATGCGCCCTGTTTGAAGCCACCCACGGTACTGCGCCGAAATACGCCGGTCAGGACAAAGTAAACCCTGGCTCTATTATTCTCTCCGCTGAGATGATGTTACGCCATATGGGCTGGACTGAAGCCGCAGACCTGATTGTTAAAGGTATGGAAGGCGCAATCAACGCTAAGACCGTAACCTATGACTTCGAACGTCTGATGGAAGGCGCTAAACTGCTGAAATGTTCAGAGTTTGGTGACGCGATCATCAAGAATATGTAATCACTACATGTGTTAAATATTGAAACGGGCGTATAACACGCCCGTTGTTTTATGTTAGTACGCTAACGGTTATCAAAATTTTATCAAAATTAGTTATCAAAACCCTTCTGGAAGATTCATGTTATGGACTGCATTTCAAAACAAAAATTCACAATTATTTTAATAGTGGTGTTAATTGCCTTGGGCTGTGCTGCTTATTTTGGAGATGGTGAAGGATATTTTATAGGTAGCTTTGTGCCTGAATTTACTGGAGTGTGCCTTGAGCTTCTTATTATTTTAAAGGTTTTTGAGGTCTGGCAGCAAAGAGATGAGAAAAGGAAGCTTATTAAGGTTGAAAGACGATTAAGGGAGTTTCTTATTTTCTTTCTGAACCATACGTGCATGGATTTTCCTCCATCCTGCCGTCCAGGGCGTTTTTATGGAATTGACTATGAGCAAAATCAAAAAGCATTAGAAAAATTAATCAATCATATTGAAGAAAAAGGATTAGCTGAAAATCTTGTTATTCAAGTTCAAATGTATTGTAAGAGTGAATGTCAAATTATAAATAATTTAATCCCAGTTTCTTCTGAGCTTGAAAATGATCACTTTAAATCATGGGTTCGGATTGCCTATTATATGAATGCCGTTGCTAATGGGCAAGAAAAGGCTAGTGTTGCAATGATTAAAATACTTGAAAATATAAAAAGATTTGATAAGGAATCTCATGATAAAAAACTTTATGTTGGTGCAAATTAGATAACAATAGCTCAGTCTTTCCCTTGGTCATCATAGTGGTGAGCAGTTTGCTACTGGGTCTTATGGCCCAGTAGCTTTCTGGTATCAACCCCTTGTTCCTTGTAAAGACGCTCAGATAAAGAATTTTGTTCATGAAAAGTTGCTAGAGTTCATGTGCCTTGGTCATTTCCTGCCAAATCCCTCGCTTTAATGAAATTCACCGTCAACGAATTGGATTTAACCTGTGCACCACGCTCTGTCTGTGAAGTTAAACGGAAAAAATCATGTGTCTAAAACGGATCTATTTACAGATTGCACTAAAGTCGTAGACCTGATTGTTAAAGGTATGGAAGGCGCAATCAACTCCAAGAGCGTAATCTATGACTTCTAACGCTAGATTGAGGTTACTAATCTGCTGAAATGTTGAGAGTTTAGTGAATCAATCACAGAAAACATGTAATTCACATTCTGGAATATGTGAGAACGGTAGTCTAGAGGTTCCAGTTTTTATTATTAGATTTTGAACGGTTATCAAAACAGGTTCACTTTGATTCAATTTTGAAACTTTTTTTAACCACTAAAATCATGCAGCTAATCACTTCTGCAATGAGGTTAAGAGATAGCACGATAGCAAAAAGTTCTAAAGCAGTAAATAGCTTGCCTTTAGAAGGGATAAATTCGTGCTGAGGATAATTTACTAGTGGTATGTCATAATTACGTAAATAGGGAAGGAAGATTGTTACTGCCAGACACATGACCAGTAATTTCAAATCTAATTCTAAACTATCTAAATAGTCCTTAAAGTCTGTGCTTTTCTCGCCCTTATTAATGACAGCCAAAATTCCGAAGATAACGGAGATACCTGCGGTAATACCTCCAAGTATTGAACCTATTACTCCAGCAGAAGCCTGCTCAAGTAAGGTATAAATGGTTTTATCAGTCGATGCTAATGCTAAGCACAAAAAGAAGGTAGCTATAGCTTTAATCCAGACAGTTAGATTTTGCATTTTTGAACGTATACCTGTTTTGATGTAATGCTATGATCTCTTTAATATCATTTGCTGAGTAGCCATCAAGTTCAATTTCTGATATCTCACCTTCGATCAGCACGATTTTGGCTGTCTGATTACTGGATACCGTAGTAGATTTTGACTTGAGTGTCTTACGTCCTTTAATCAACCATGACCCGCCACCATCTTTGACCCAGTCAACAAGAGTCTCAGCCCAATGAGAACCTTTGAGTTTCAAATTGCCATCTTTGTTTTCAAAAATAGTGGTCACAGTATTTGCATTGGTATCTTTTTCAAGCTTCCGTAAATCATTGGTTAACGCTTGCTTACTGCTTCCGAAGATATTCGGAGTAATCAGCGTAAAGCTTACTTTGTCGATAAATTGAAGCCTATGGTATTCTGACCAAAAATCTTCCATTTCAAGACAAGGCTCTATAAATATTCTAAGTCCTAACTGAGCCAAATAGTCGTTATTGGCTAGATCTTCGAACGCTTTAGCAACTTGTTGCGCATCCTTGAAAACAGCGGTTTTCCTCTCAACCAGTAACACCTGCTCTACTTTGTCCCAAATCCATACGATAGGTGGATAGTTGTCTACATCGTACTCTCGAAAGTCTTTATCATGTCCTTTAATCTTTTGCAGCTTTGATATGACTCCAGCCATAACACCATCAGTAGGTTTTATGCTCAATTTCAGGGTGTAACTAGTTTTCTTATGAACGGAAGGTGTTGATGACGTCATGTGTAAATTTTTTGCAGCGATAACCATAGCATTTTCAAAATGAGAGATATCTTTCTGAACAGTTCCTTTCGAAAAGAGGTCTGGATCGCGCGGTCTCATTAACACACGTAAGGCATACAACAGCATAAGAAAACTCCCGTAAACTATTTGGTTTCATTATTCCATAAAACCAAGCACTTTCAAGAGCTTAATTTTCTTTCAATTCTGTATGCATATACAGTATCATTCAATTTTGTAAAATTCAAACCTTGATTTTTGCCCATTCCTTACCACGATCATCATGGTATTTAGCTGTCTGGTTAGGCGATTTATGTCCCAGAAGTTTTTGGGTGTCGACGCCCTGAGCTTCGTAAAGTCGCTCAGATAAAGATCTTTGTTCATGGAATGTGGCGGGCGAACCTTCACCCCAGTCAATGCCTGCTAAATCCCTCGCTTTACTGAAATTCATCGTCAATGTATTGGCTTTTACTTGCGCGCCACGTTCAGCCTGTGAAGTAGTACGAAAAAAATGTACAAGGTATGGGCTGACTGCATAGTCACGGCAGCGGGCTACTACATCGCGTAAACTCCAGTTAATTGCATTGAGGCGAAGGGAAAGCGGGATGGCGATTTTGCTCCCGGTTTTTTCTTGGATGACGTGAAGATGATCATCCCAAATATCGCTAAATTTCATACGTGAGATATCACCTAACCGTTGGCCGGTAACCAGTGCTAACAGCATGGCATTCCCCATATAACGATGGCGGGCATCTGCGATATCAAAGATTTTTTGCCATTCTTCAAGACTTAACCGTTGTCGGGTAATTTTTCTTCTGGGTTGTTTGGTTGCCAGTGCTGGATTATAGCCCGGAGGGACTTCCCCATAGTGTTGTGCCTCCTTGAATACATCAATTAGAACGGAGCGGACTACTTGCGCCATCCTCGGTTGCCCGGCAGTGATATACTCGTCAAGTAATTGTGCTATATCCCTTACATCAACTGATGAAATTAATTTCATTCCTGCTCGTTCCCTGAGCAAGGATACTGGTTTGGCTTTCTGTTTATAGGTGTTTAGCTTTATATCGCCACTTTCCAGTCTGTCATCCTGGATTGCTTGATAGCGATCTAACCAGGTTGACGTTGTGATTGCTTTTCCTTTGCTGGTTGCGATCCTGTCACTGATAGCCAGAATCTGCCGGGTTCTTTGCTCAGCCAGGCGTGAATTTGCCTCAGTGGCAATAGCAATGGCTTCAGCTTCGTTTGTGCCTAAAGAATGAAACTTCCCGGTCACTGGATGTTTATATCGCCAATAGACTTTATTTACTTTTCTACTATAAAGCGGATACAAGTTCGGGACTGAAACATTATTTTTACGTGGTCTGGCTGCCATTACTTAAAATCCTTTGTAGAATAATAGAATCATTTTTCTTGATGACAGGAGTAACTAATTCCCCAACTAACTCTGCGTCCTCACGCACTCGCCATAGTCGACCTTGTTTCATTGCCGGTGGACAAAATAAATTCTGCTTAGCATAACGACGCAATGTGGACACGCTTGGAGGATTACTTCTGTATTTTTCCGCAGCCCATTCCTCAAGTGTCAGCATTTGAAGCATTTTTGATAACCTCATTTCTTTTGCTACAAAACTATTTCACTAGTTAATTTCGCTGTCTGGATTGTTTATGTATCTTATGCAGCTCTTTAAAGCGTTCCATAAACATCCCGTAGGCATGGCCCGGTGCCAGTGGAATCACGTTGAACATCTCTGTTGCCGGGATACCTTCCAGCACAGGCCAGAAAGAGCCATCATCAAGCCCGAAATCGCGGCGTTCGGTTGCCAGCATGATGAGATCGGCATATTTCACGGGTGTACTCATAACCGGGGGTAACCCGTATTTCTCACGGATTACGGCGTCTATTTTTTCTTCCATCCGTTTATAGTCAGGAAGAAGGCGTTTCAGTGGAGCCGGGATGTCCTGGCAATACGCTTCTGTTGCATCATGCATTAACGCTTCAAAAGCAAATTCCTGCGGTACCAGCTGGCTGCAAAGCACCGCATGTTGGGCGACACTGTAGAAGTGTGAAAGATGTCCTGCAAAGCGACAGATATTTGAAAGGGAAACCGCGATATCGTTAATAACGATGTCGTCTTTATTTATCCTGTCATAATAAAAATGCTTCCCGGAAAAAGTTTTAATAAATGACATTTTGTTCTCCACGTATATGCGCTGCACCGCGCTGAATTCGGGTAAAAGGAAGCCCTCACCGTCCGGCGATTATTGAGTCAATTACATTTCCATAAATGCCCCCGTAGGGGCGGTTAGTTTCTCCACAAAACAGAGAAGAACACCTGCGGTGGTAGCCGCCCGGATGGATTGGGTTATGAGCCCGTCGTCCGGTGATGCTCTTCTCTGTTTTGTAAAAAGGACGGTACCAGCCGGAAGCAAGGGTACAAACTGGTACCGCCAGGACTACACACAGCATAAAGTTGTGGTGCCGGGTGCCTCCCGGTGCCTGGCGAAGGTTGCACACCAGACGGGTGGGTATCCACAGAAGGTCGACTGTCAGCCTCAACCTTAACCCGCGTGCGCTGAGCCGCATTCACCACAACGCTAAGAATTCTCTCTGGTTGAAAATACTTAGCTGTTATGTGCCTGCTTTTAGCCACATCAGGCGAGGTGGACCTGGTTATTCCCCAACAACAAGGATTCGGTTAATCTGGTTATCCCCAACAACGCAAAAGGAAAAGAAATGTCCGGTAATATCTATACGCTGTACAAATCCCACTGTGAAAATGTTGGAAAGTATCGGGGCATTGAAATCAGTGGGGTAGTGTCATCAGTCGAAATAAGCAAAGTTGAATCAAGAGCAACATTACTTACTCTTCTGGACCTTGTCTTACATGAGCACCGGAAGAAATTCGGCACTCCCTATAATCAGTTGAATGGGAAAAAGGCTCTGGTTCACCTTATTCTGATGAAGCATCACTGGATGCCAAAACAGATTAATGAGATGAAATTTGATGAACTTCTTCTTTCAATTCAGGATGAACTCACACTTGATAAAATAAGCGTAACCGCCCAGAAATTTTTAGATTATCGAGACTGGAGATCACAAATTCATCACTTTGATGATTTTGACGAAAATGAATGGGATCCTAATTTGTCTGCACAATATCTAAAGTAACATCCTGTGATAAAACCGTGATTTCCTGATCCAGTTTTTTTAAGGAGTCTATTGTTTCCTGTCGATAAGACAGCACTTCACGAAGCTGGTTTATAGCTGCCAGCTTCTTTGTCATCCACTCGTAAATATCCTCATCTGTGTAGCCAGGCGCGACGATTTTTGGTTCCGTTTTGTGCATTTCACACCTCCTCAAGTTATCAGTTACTTGTTGATGGGGACCAGATTGTTAAAGAGCTAAGCGTCCTGTAGGGCGCTTTTTTGTTGCTAACGAATCATCCTGGACTTCATATGCCCCAGGCGGCTACTTCGTGGGCGTCCTGCCTGTTTGTTGTTTCTCTTGGGTACATTATGTATCTTAAAGGTACATTGTCAAGTATAAAAAAACCTGCCGAAGCAGGTTCATAAACATTGATTAGGCTTTGATTTTGTATCTTCTTGGTTTTCCTGAGAAAATCACAGTTCCAATTATAGAGCAATTACCGTTGATCTTAATGTAAGGCTCAGGCCAGTTTGGGTTTAACGCTTTGAGATAACGCTGTGTCCCATCTTCTATCAACCTTTTGAAGGTGGTTTCACCTGTATCGTGCATCAATGCAATAACGTCGTCACCGTGGCAGGCAGGTACTTCAGGATCGACAAAAATCATGTCTCCCGGGCGGTAATCATCAATCATTGAATCACCTATCACCCGCAAGATATAAGTCATTTCCCCACAGGGTACAGGGCAGGGATACGTTTCTGCTGTGCTCAAATCAACCTCAGAATATCCAACTTCTTTCCATGCTCCGGCCTGTACCCATGATATGACAGGGACTAATGTGATTTGTTTATTAGTGATTGAAACATCAGGTTTTTTTGTGATGTTCGTTGTCTGGTGTTCTTGATCGAGCCATCCGACAGGCAGGTCGAAACATTTTTCGATGTGTCGTGCCATGCTGTCACCGATATTTTTGGTAGCACCATCTCCCATAAACCTGCTGGTCTGGGTTGGCTCGCGATCAATCATAGTGGCAAAGGAAGAATTCCCGCCAACACCATCTCTCAGTTTTCTGGCGTTAGACCGCCGGATGTCATGGATTGTTTTCATAACGAAATTAAAACCCTTGTACCGTTAAGGTACAAGTATCTTGAAGGTTCATTTCAATCATGTAATATGTACACCGGAGGTACATATTGTATGAAAGCGTATTGGGACTCTTTAACCAAAGAACAGCAGGACGAGTTGGCCGGAAAAGTTGGCTCAACACCTGGCTACTTACGGCTGGTTTTCAATGGCTATAAAAAAGCCAGTTTTGTGCTGGCTAAAAAACTTGAGCAATGCACGTCAGGTGCAATTACGAAATCTGACTTAAGACCGGATATCTATCCGAAAGATTAGCAGAACACTTTCAATTTTTAACCACAGAACGATGAGGCTAATCGTGGGTAAGCATCACTGGAAAATAGAAAAACAGCCTGAGTGGTACGTGAAAGCTGTCAGAAAAACTATCGCGGCGTTGCCGGGTGGTTACGCTGAAGCGGCTGACTGGCTGGATGTAACAGAGAACGCTTTATTCAACCGCCTTCGTGCAGATGGCGATCAGATTTTTCCGCTGGGATGGGCAATGGTTTTACAGCGTGCTGGTGGCACTCACTTCATTGCTGATGCTGTGGCGCAGTCTGCAAATGGCGTATTTGTGTCTCTTCCTGACGTCGAGGATGTGGACAACGCCGATATTAACCAGCGTCTGCTGGAAGTCATTGAACAGATCGGCAGTTATTCAAAACAGATTCGTTCAGCAATCGAAGACGGTGTAGTGGAACCGCATGAGAAGACAGCAATTAACGACGAGCTGTATCTCTCAATTTCGAAGCTGCAGGAGCATGCAGCACTGGTCTACAAAATCTTTTGCATTTCAGAAAGTAATGACGCCCGCGAGTGTGCAGCTCCGGGCGCCGTGGCGTGTCGTGACTGTGGAGAAACTAACGCATGAACAGTTTAACAACACACTACCGTCGCTCGCAACTGATTGCGCTTCCTGTACCGGGTGGAAAAGCGAAGGTGGAGTATTGCTATGCAGTAAATGTACCAGGTGACAGGGAAATTGTAACCCACAGCTTTGCAGAGTGGGCTGTGGGTGATTTCAACCGGCAGAAGGAGACAGTCCTTTGCGACAAGTTAACCGCTGGTTCAAAGATCACTACGGAGTGCCCGTCAGAGTCATTCGTTGGGAACCGGAAACACAACGGGTTATCTATCTCCGCGAAGGCTATGAGCATGAATGCTTCAGTCCGCTCGAACAGTTTCGTCGTAAATTCAGGGAAATAGAGGTCGGTCATGAGCACTAAATTAACCGGCTATGTATGGGATGGTTGCGCTGCGTCAGGCATGAAGTTATCCAGCGTGGCAATTATGGCCCGCCTGGCTGATTTCAGTAATGACGAAGGTGTGTGCTGGCCATCAATTGAAACCATTGCCCGCCAGATTGGCGCGGGGATGAGTACCGTCAGAACGGCTATCGCACGGCTGGAAGCAGAAGGCTGGTTAACGCGTAAGGCGCGTCGCCAGGGTAACCGTAATGCGTCGAATGTTTATCAGCTTAACGTTGCGAAGCTTCAGGCAGCGGCATTTTCTCAACTGTCAGATTCTGACCCGTCAAAATCTGACGCATCAAAATCTGACCCGTCAAAATTTGATGCGTCGAAATCTGGCAAAAAAGCGGGTTTTCACCCGTCAGAATCTGGCGGGGATCCGTCAGTAAAATCAAAACATGATCCGTCAGATAAAAAACCTTCTCGTCCGGACGCTTCGCAACCGGACACGCAGACGGATGGACAGGATTTTTTAACTCTCCATCCTGATGCGGTTGTATTCAGCCCTAAAAAGCGCCAGTGGGGGACGCAGGATGATTTGACCTGCGCACAGTGGCTTTGGAAAAAAATCATCGCCCTGTACGAGCAGGCCGCCGAATGTGACGGCGAGGTGGTTCGTCCCAAAGAGCCTAACTGGACAGCCTGGGCAAACGAAATTCGCCTGATGTGTGTGCAGGATGGTCGTACTCACAAACAAATCTGCGAGATGTACAGCCGCGTCAGCCGCGATCCGTTCTGGTGCCGTAACGTGCTCAGCCCGTCGAAGCTGCGGGAAAAATGGGATGAGCTTTCCCTGCGCTTATCGCCGTCCGTCAGCACGTACACAGAAAAACGCGAAGACCCGTACTTCAAAGCCAGTTACGACAATGTGGACTACAGCCAGATCCCGGCAGGATTCAGGGGGTGATCATGAGTCTGTTAAATGACGTTCAGAAATTCATTGAAGCCCATCCGGGCTGTACTTCCGGAGACATTGCGGATGCTTTTGCAGGTTACTCACGGCAGCGCGTTCTGCAGTCAGCAAGCAAGTTACGTCAGAGTGGGCGTGTGGCTCACCGTTGTGAAGGAGATACACACAGACATTTCCCGCGCCTGACTGAGAGAGCGCAGGATCCGGAACCACAACCAGTTCGTGAAACCAGACCTGTGCGCAATTTCTATGTCGGCACTAACGACCCGCGGGTGATTTTGTGCCTAACCCGCCAGGCGGAAGAACTGGAGTCCAGGGGCTTATACCGTCGTGCTGCAACGGTGTGGATGGCGGCATTCCGTGAAAGCCACTCCCAGCCAGAACGAAACAATTTTCTGGCGCGTCGTGAACGGTGTTTACGGAAAAGCAGTAAGCGGGGTGCATCAGGTGAAGAGTGGTATCTCTCAGGGAATTACGTGGGGGCTTAATGAGTAATAAATATTGCCAGGCGCTGGCGGAACTGCGGAACAAACCAGCCCATGAACTGAAGGAAGTGGGCGATCAGTGGCGCACGCCGGACAACATTTTCTGGGGAATTAACACTCTGTTTGGCCCGTTTGTTCTGGATCTGTTTACTGACGGTGATAACGCCAAATGTGCTGCGTATTACACGGCGGAAGACAACGCGCTGGCGCATGACTGGTCAGAACGCCTTGCGGAGCTTAAAGGTGCTGCCTTTGGTAATCCCCCATACAGCCGCGCCAGTCAGCATGAGGGGCAATACATCACCGGCATGCGTTACATCATGAAGCATGCCAGTGCCATGCGTGATAAAGGCGGGCGCTATGTTTTCCTGATCAAAGCTGCCACCAGCGAAGTGTGGTGGCCGGAAGATGCAGATCATATTGCTTTTATTCGCGGGCGTATTGGTTTTGAACTGCCTGCCTGGTTTATCCCGAAGGATGAGAAGCAGGTGCCGACAGGCGCTTTCTTCGCTGGTGCTATTGCTGTTTTCGACAAGACCTGGAAGGGACCGGCAATCAGCTACATCGGGCGCGATGAACTTGAGGCATGTGGTGAGGCCTTTCTGGCGCAGGTTCGCCAGCAGGCAGAAAAACTGGTCAGGGAGATGGCGGCATGACGACGTTAACTCAATGCCAGCAGCAGGTGCTGGATATGCTGATTTCTTATCAGAAAGAACGTGGCTTCCCGCCAACCAATCAGGAGGTGGCAACCATGCTGGGATACCGTTCAGTGAATGCAGCGGTGGAGCATCTTCGCGCACTGGAGAAAAAAGGCGTCATCACGATAAAGCGTGGCGTGGCCCGGGGCATCACGCTTCATACCGCGGTGAAGGACGACGACAGCGAGGCGGTCGGGATTATCCGCTCACTGCTTGCCGGTGAGGAAAACGCAAGGCTGCGTGCAACCCACTGGTTACATGAGAGGGGCCTGAAAGTATGAAGCTGATCCTGCCTTTTCCGCCCAGCGTGAACACGTACTGGCGACACCCCAACAAAGGGGCGTTTGCTGGTAAGAGCCTGATAAGCGCGGCGGGGCGAAAATTCCAGAGCGCGGCGTGCGCAGCAATAGTTGAGCAGTTACGTCGTCTGCCGAAACCAACGTCGGCACCTGCTTCAGTGGAGATCGTGTTGTTTCCTCCGGATAACAGGATCCGCGATCTGGACAACTATAACAAGGCGCTGTTTGACGCCCTGACCCACGCGGGGGTGTGGGAAGACGACAGTCAGGTGAAAAGAATGCTGGTGGAGTGGGGACCGGTTATCCCGGAAGCGAAGGTCGAGATCACTATCAGTAAGTACGAGAAAACGGCGGGTGCAGCTGCCTGATTAAGAGGAGAAACGAAGTATGAATAATCTGATGGTCATTGATGGTATTGAAGTTCGTCGTGATGCTTATGGGCGTTACAGCCTGAACGATCTGCATCGCGCAGCAGTAGCATCTGGTGCAAATGCCAGAACCAAGGAGCCAGGAAAGTTTCTTTCCAGCCAACAAACTGTTGAGCTTGTTCATGAATTGACCAACACCCAGAATTTGGGTGTTGACCCGGTGAGTGTGATTCATGGGGGAAATGAACGGGGAACGTATGTCTGTAAGGAACTGGTGTATGCCTATGCAATGTGGATCAGCCCGTCATTCCATCTGAAGGTGATCCGTACTTTCGACATGGTAACCAGCGCACCGGAAAAATTATCCGGACAGGCTGCTGACAAGATGCAGGCTGGAGTGATTCTGCTGGACTTTATGCGTCGGGAGTTAAACCTGTCTAACTCATCTGTGCTTGGGGCCTGTCAGAAACTCCAGGAGGCTGTTGGCTTACCGAATCTGGCACCGCGCTATGCCATTGATGCTCCTGCTGATGCACTCGATGGCTCAAGCCGCCCTACGCTATCATTGAGTGCACTGCTGAAGCAGTATGGTATCCGCCTTACGGCTAATCAGGCATATCACCAGATGGTGAAGCTGGGGATCGTCGAACAGCGCGAACGATACAGCCGTACCGCGATTAACAACATCAAAAAATTCTGGTCGCTAACAGCGAAAGGCTGCATGTTCGGCAAGAACATCACCAGTCCCGCAAATCCGCGCGAGACGCAGCCGCACTTTTTCGAATCCCGATTCCCTGAGCTATTAAAGCTGCTCGCTACCGTTCATTGAGGTGACCGTGAGAGCACTACTGACCCCTGAAATTGCCCCGCGTATGGGGATCGTATTGTTCAGACCAGGTTCAGAGCTGATGCCCTTGTTTATGCAGGGGCGTGTCCTGCTGGAGCCTGAGCCGGAACGTTATTCATCTTTCGCCAGTGGTGCCGTTCCGGCGGCATCACAACCGCTGGCGGATGATCCTGCCGTTCGGGCCGTGTTCCGCAATGAGGCAGTGATTCGTCGTGCTGGTGGAGTGGAATGTCTTGAAAGCTGGTTACTTCGTGAAAAAGGCTGCCAGTGGCCTCATTCCGACTGGCACAGCGAGAACATGACCACAATGCGACACGCTCCGGGCGCAATCCGTCTGTGCTGGCACTGCGATAACCAGCTGCGCGATCAGTTCACGGAACGGCTGGAATCAATGGCAACGGATAACTGTGCCCGCTGGGTGTTGTCTGTTGTGCGTCGGGATCTCGGTTTTGATGACAGTCACGTTGTGACAATGCCGGAACTGTGCTGGTGGCTGATTCGTAATGACCTGGCGGATGCTTTACCGGAAAGTGCAGCCCGTAAGGCACTGAGATTACCGAAGCCTGTTGCGCCGTCTGTCACCCGGGAAAGTGACCTTGTGCCTTCGGTTCCTGCCACCAGCATCATCCAGGATAAGGCGAAAAAGGTGCTGGCGCTGAAAGTGGAGCCGGAGTCGCCGGAGTCTTTTATGTTACGCCCCAAACGTCGCCGCTGGGTTAATGAAAAGTACACGCGCTGGGTTAAGACACAGCCGTGTGCATGTTGTGGAAAGCCTGCTGATGATCCCCACCACCTGATAGGCCACGGTCAGGGGGGAATGGGTACAAAAGCGCATGACCTCTTTGTGTTGCCTTTGTGCAGAAAGCATCACGACGAACTGCATGCGGATACCGTGGCATTTGAAGAGAAGTATGGCTCCCAACTGGAGCTGATATTTCGTTTTATCGATCGTGCGCTGGCAATTGGCGTACTGGCGTAAGTGGAGAACGAGCATGAACCTTGAAGCCTTACCAAAATATTACTCCCCAAAATCTCCAAAATTGAGCGATGACGCACCGGCGACAGGCTCAGGTGGTTTAACGATTACGGATGTGATGGCTGCGCAGGGGATGGTGCAGTCGAAAGCACCGCTTGGGTTTGCCTTATTCCTGGCAAAAGTTGGTGTTCAGGATCCTCAGTTTGCGATTGAAGGTCTGCTCAATTACGCGATGGCACTGGATAACCCGACATTGAATAAATTGAGTGAAGAAACCCGGCTACAGATCATTCCTTACCTTGTGAATTTTGCCTTTGCTGATTATTCCAGGTCTGCGGCAAGTAAGGCTCGCTGTGAGCATTGTGCTGGTACTGGATTTCATAATGTATTGCGCGAGGTGGTGAAACACTCCAGAAGCGGGGAATCTGTTATCAAGGAAGAGTGGGTGAAGGAACTATGTCAGCATTGTCATGGTAAGGGAGAAGTCAGCACAGCGTGCAGAGGGTGTAAGGGTAAAGGTATTGTCCTGGATGAAAAAAGGACCCGGCTTCATGGCACGCCTGTTTATAAGATTTGTGGGCGTTGCAATGGAAACCGGTTTAGCCGTTTACCAACTACACTGGCACGACGTCATGTCCAGAAGCTGGTTCCAGACCTGACTGATTATCAGTGGTACAAAGGATATGCAGACGTAATTGATAAACTAGTAACAAAGTGCTGGCAGGAAGAAGCATATGCTGAAACACAATTGAGAAAGGTGACGAGATAAGTGATTTTCGCCGAAGATGGCGACATGAAGCTTGCATTTTTCAAAAAATATGGATAAGATTTTCTCAACGATGGGCTTTGTATGTCTGCCGTTGATAATTTTCACGAACCCGCTGTTGAGCGGGTTTTTATTTACTTGTACTGAAACACATTATATAACCTCATATCAGTTAAAAAGGAGGTTGTATGATTAATGCCGTTGAGTACAGATTACCGTTAGGAAATATCTCTCCAGAGAATCTTGACGCGTTGTCAGAGCTTATCGTTAAGCATTCCGATAAATTTAATAACTATGTACTTAGTTCTATTTCTGATGATGATATTCGATATTCTTACGATTACTACAATTTTGAAATCACAGAGATAGATGAATATGGGTTTCACTTTATAGCACCATATAGTTATTATGAAGGATGCGTTGACAATAACTTCTCAGGAGAGGTTGAAGGTTATGCAGAATACGAAATTATTGATAATGAATTAGTCTTCTCTCTTGAGGAACTACCTTGGGATGTAAAATAAATATCAATAATAAAGGCCGTAACGAACGGCCTTTATTATTATAAAATCATCAATGCCTGATGAATTAGAATGTAATTTTCGAATTAATAATAAATCAACATATCATTTCACGCTCCGATTTTCTGTCGGAGGCGAAACTGCGGCTATTCATATGCACGAAAAAGAGAATCTTGCTGGAGCGTTCTGGCTTGTTTTGCTGATCATCGCAGGTTGGGGGGGGCTTGTCCGTTACCTGATTGATGTGAAGCAGAGTAAAGCAACGTGGAGCTGGATAAATGCCCTCGCTCAGATAGTTGTATCAGGATTCACCGGTGTTATTGGTGGCCTAATCAGTATCGAAAGTGGATTCAGTATTTACATGATTCTCGCAACTGCGGGGATTAGTGGTGCGATGGGTTCGGTTGCACTGACGTACTTCTGGGAACGACTGACAGGGGTGAAAAATGCAAAATCTTAATCCTCAGCGTAAAGCTTTCCTCGATATGGTGGCCTGGTCAGAAGGAACGGATAATGGGCTACAACCGACACGTAATCATGGTTATGACGTTATTGTCGGTGGAGAACTCTTCACTGATTACTCCGATCACCCTCGCAAACTTGTCACGCTAAACCCGAAACTCAAATCAACAGCTGCAGGCCGTTATCAACTTCTTTCACGCTGGTGGGATGCTTACCGCAAGCAGCTTGGGCTGAAAGACTTCTCTCCAAAAAGCCAGGATGCTGTGGCATTGCAGCAGATTAAAGAGCGTGGCGCTTTACCGATGATTGATCGCGGCGATATTCGTCAGGCTATCGATCGTTGCAGCAATATCTGGGCTTCACTGCCGGGCGCTGGTTACGGTCAGTATGAACATAAAATCGGTGACCTGATTGCCCGATTTAAAGAGGCTGGTGGGGTGGTAAATGAAGTTGAGCTATAAGCTGGTTATCGCTGCATTCTTCTTTACTGTCATCGGTTCTTTCATCTGGTCTGCCAACCACTACTACAGCAAATATCAGCACGAAAAGAAACGTGCTGATGAGGCTGTACAAAATGCTGAATCTGCAACAGCCATTACCCGTAACGTCCTGCAATCACTGCAAATCGTCAATACAGTTATAGAGATTAACCAGCATGCAAAACAGCAGATCGCACTGGAGTCACAGAGAACCCAGAAAGATATCAAAGTGGCTGTTGCGGATGATGGTTGTGCTGCACGCCTTGTGCCTGCTGCCGCTGCTGAGCGGTTGCGGAAGTACGCGGACAGTTTACGTGAGCACTCCGGTTACAACATTACCGACTAGTCTGACTTCTGAAACACCTGTACCGTTCATACCAAATCCTCTGACTTATGGTGCCAGCCTGGAGCTGAATGTGAGTCTGTTGTCTGCACTGGCTAACTGCAATCGGGATAAAGCTGATATTCGTAAAATAGATGCAGAGAGAACTAACCATTAAGCAATAAAATTGTCAAATTAATCAGTTGTCAAATGAATATACGTTAAAGGTATATGTCGACATAATTTCACCAAGTACCTCAATACATATACTTTTTTTATGAAAGATACTGGGGAAGGAACTTAGCTCTTCAAGGCATTGCACATAAGTGCTGATATCACTTGCATCACGTTCAAGGAATTTCACTTGGCCAAAAGAAGGAGTATTAATCCTAGTTCTTTGCTGGATTATATGGATAAAATGTGTAGTTGGTGAAACTATTACTCTTGAAATATCGGAAATGATGTCTTCTTGAACTTGCCGATAAAGTAAATCCTTTGGGTAATGGTGTTTGATCTCGATGGTTGCAACATTGCCATTATGTTCAGACGTTAATATCGACTGGTTATAAAGTGATATGTCAACAGCGCCGATACCGAGTTTTGGATGCTCACTTAAAGCAGTTAGTGTGCTGATTTGATTGAGAATAACAACTAACTCATCACGTATTTGAGTTTCATGTTTGCGATTGTAGAAGTAGCAATTCAGTTCATTTAACTTTTTATGCATCCTATCGTGACTAATTGCTTCGATCAGTAAATCCTGAATCATACTTTTCTCTAGGTAATCCGAACGGTTGTAAGTGACAGTATTGTGCTGGCATGTCATTAGTATGTAAAGGTATTGTGAATGCCAGCAAGATAACGAAGTATCATCGATAGAAAAACTTTACGGCCCACTCGTAAACCGCTTTGTAAATCGGTTCATGGTAAATACTATCGATACTATTCAGATGTGCGATCATCGCCTCCACAGTTGTAGTGGTTGTTTCTAATATTTCGATTATTGCAGGGCGGTCATCATCTTCATCGAAGTATTCGAACAGCAGTACAGGTTTACCATGCCATTCAGCATCTGAGACTCTAAGGTTACAACTACCGCTCAACTCAAAGTGAATTTTGTAATTACCTTCTACAGAATGGCCTACGGGGAAAAAGCATAGGGTGTCATCTTTGTTTAAAAGCCATTCCCATTCATAACTATTCATTTGTGAACTCCTGTTCATTGAGTTTCAACAACTATCAACTACATCCAGCGAAGCATAAAAGATCGTTTATGGCAAAACCGGAGTGGAGTGCGATTCGATTCTGAGAAGGATGCCACGTATCGCACGCGAACCATCCAAGAGGATTATGCAATGCCACCACGAACCCCAAAAGCCTGCCGCGTTCGCGGCTCCCCCCATACCACCACTGACTCGTCAGGCTATTGCGAAAGCCACAAAAGCGAAGGCTGGAAGCAATACAAGCCAGGCCAGTCCCGTCATCAGCGCGGCTACGGTTCGAAGTGGGACTGTATCCGCGCGCGTATCCTGAAGCGTGACAAAGGCCTGTGTCAGTTATGTCTGCGTGCTGGTGTGGTGCGTGAGGCGAAAACCGTTGACCACATCATCTCTAAAGCGCGTGGCGGCACTGATGCCGACAGTAATCTACAGAGCCTGTGTTGGCCGTGTCATAAGGCGAAGACGGCCCGTGAATGGCTGAAGTAAGAACCAGTTCCCACTGCCAGAGGGGAGGGGCGGGTCAAATCCCTGTGACCTGACGTCTTCCGGACTGCCCGCCCCATCGTTTTTTTATACCCGCGAAAAATGAAATTTAACCAGGAGTGCCGCATATGGCTGGAACGGCGGGGCGTTCCGGGCGTCGCCCCAAGCCAACGGCGCGCAAGGCGCTGGCCGGAAACCCCGGCAAGCGAGCCCTGAACAAAGATGAACCTGTTTTTACGCCCATCAAAGGTGTTGAGCCACCGGAGTGGTTCGCAGAAGAAGATCTCCCTCTCGCCACGATCATGTGGCAACTGACAACCAAAGAACTCTGCGGTCAGGGCCTGCTGTGCGTGACTGACCTGGCGGTACTTGAGCGGTGGTGCGTGGCCTATGAGTTCTGGCGACGTGCCGTGAAAAATATTGCCAGACAGGGCAACACCATCACCGGTGCAATGGGCGGCATGGTCAAAAATCCGGAGCTGACCGCCAAAAAAGAACAGGAGTCCGAAATGAGCAGCACGGGGGCAATGCTCGGACTCGACCCCAGCAGCCGCCAGCGTCTGATTGGCCTGGCGGGGCAGAAAAAAGCAACTAACCCGTTTCTGAAAATCATCGAGTCATGAGCCGGAAATCTTACCCCAACGTAAATGCTGCCAATCAGTATGCCCGTGATGTCGTGCGCGGAAAGATTGTGGCCTGCCAGTTTGTGATTCAGGCCTGCCAGCGCCATCTTGATGACCTGATGGCGGAAAAAAGTAAGTCGTTTCGTTACCGCTTCGACAAGGACCTGGCTGAACGGGCCGCCAAATTTATTCAGCTGTTGCCGCACACCAAGGGTGAGTGGGCATTTAAGAGGATGCCCATCACGCTGGAGCCGTGGCAGCTCTTTGTGATCTGCTGCGCGTTTGGCTGGGTCAATAAAGGCTCCCGGCTGCGCCGCTTCCGTGAGGTGTATACCGAAATCCCCCGTAAGAACGGCAAATCGGCAATCTCTGCCGGTGTCGCCCTGTATTGTTTTGCCTGTGATAACGAGTTTGGCGCGGAAGTGTATTCCGGTGCCACGACAGAGAAACAGGCGTGGGAAGTCTTTCGCCCGGCGCGACTGATGTGTAAACGCACACCCATGCTGATGGAAGCGTTCGGGATTGAGGTTAACGCCTCAAACATGAACCGTCCGGAGGATGGCGCGCGGTTTGAACCGCTGATCGGTAACCCCGGTGATGGATCATCACCCCACTGTGCGGTGGTGGATGAATATCACGAGCACGCCACCGATGCGCTTTACACCACGATGCTTACCGGGATGGGGGCGCGACGTCAGCCACTGATGTGGGCCATTACTACTGCCGGGTACAACATTGAGGGGCCGTGCTACGACAAGCGGCGGGAAGTCATCGAGATGCTCAACGGCTCGGTGCCCAACGATGAACTGTTCGGGATCATCTATACCGTTGATGAAGGTGACGACTGGACCGACCCGCAGGTGCTGGAAAAAGCCAATCCAAATATTGGCGTGTCGGTTTATCGCGAATTTTTGTTAAGTCAGCAGCAGCGTGCGAAAAATAACGCCCGTCTGGCAAACGTCTTTAAAACAAAACACCTCAATATCTGGGTGTCGGCGCGTTCGGCGTATTTCAACCTGGTGAGCTGGCAGAGCTGCGAGGATAAATCACTGACCCTTGAGCAGTTCGAGGGGCAGCCGTGCATTCTGGCCTTTGACCTGGCGCGTAAGCTGGATATGAACAGCATGGCGCGACTTTATACCCGCGAGATTGACGGTAAAACGCATTACTACAGTGTGGCCCCGCGTTTCTGGGTACCGTATGACACGGTGTACAGCGTCGAGAAAAATGAAGATCGCCGGACAGCCGAACGCTTTCAGAAATGGGTGGAAATGGGCGTCCTGACAGTTACCGATGGTGCAGAGGTGGATTATCGCTACATCCTCGAAGAGGCCAAAGCGGCGAACAAAATCAGCCCGGTCAGCGAGTCACCCATCGACCCCTTCGGGGCGACCGGGCTGTCACATGACCTTGCTGATGAAGACCTGAACCCCGTCACCATCATTCAGAACTACACCAACATGTCCGACCCGATGAAAGAGCTGGAAGCGGCAATTGAATCGGGGCGCTTTCATCATGATGGCAATCCCATCATGACCTGGTGTATCGGCAACGTGGTCGGAAAAACCATTCCGGGTAACGATGATGTGGTGAAGCCCGTCAAAGAGCAGGCGGAAAACAAAATTGATGGTGCAGTTGCGCTGATTATGGCGGTTGGCAGAGCCATGCTGTACGAGAAAGAAGACACGCTGTCTGACCACATTGAGTCCTACGGGATCCGCTCGCTTTAACTGAGGTAATTATGATCATGCTGATTCTCGCGCCTCTGGTGGGCGTGCTGGGGGCGCTTTTGCTGGCGTATGGTGCCTGGCTGATTTATCCCCCGGCGGGGTTTGTTGTTGCCGGGGCGTTGTGCCTGTTCTGGTCGTGGCTGGTGGCGCGATATCTCGACCGTACACAGCTGTCTGTTGGTGGAGGTAAATAGTGTTCTTTTCGGGATTATTTCAACGAAAAAGTGACGCACCGGTGACCACGCCAGCAGAGCTGGCGGATGCCATCGGGTTGTCCTACGACACCTATACCGGAAAGCAGATCAGCAGCCAGCGGGCCATGCGACTGACGGCGGTTTTTTCCTGCGTCAGGGTGCTGGCAGAGTCGGTCGGGATGTTGCCCTGCAATCTGTATCACCTGAACGGCAACCTGAAACAGAGAGCCACCGGCGAACGTCTGCATAAGCTGATCTCCACGCATCCCAATGGCTATATGACGCCGCAGGAGTTCTGGGAGCTGGTGGTCACCTGTCTGTGCCTGCGGGGCAACTTTTACGCCTACAAAGTGAAAGCATTTGGCGAAGTGGCTGAACTGCTGCCCGTCGATCCCGGTTGTGTGGTACCGAAGCTTAACAGTCGCTGGGAGCCGGTCTATCAGGTCACATTCCCGGACGGCTCCACGGATGTACTGAGCCAGGAAGATATCTGGCATGTGCGCACGCTGACGCTGGACGGTCTGGTGGGACTGAATCCCATCGCCTATGCCCGCGAGGCAATATCGCTGGCAGCTGCGACCGAAGAGCACGGGGCCAGACTGTTCAGCAATGGTGCGGTGACGTCCGGTGTGTTGCGTACAGAGCAGACGCTGTCGGATCAGGCTTATGAGCGCCTGAAGAAAGATTTTGAGGAGCGTCACACCGGGCTTGGCAATGCTCACCGCCCGATGATCCTTGAGATGGGGCTGGACTGGAAGTCAATGGCGCTGAACGCCGAGGACAGCCAGTTCCTGGAAACCCGCAAGTTTCAGCTTGAAGAAATCTGTCGTCTGTTCCGGGTGCCATTGCACATGGTGCAGAACACCGATCGCGCCACCTTCAACAATATCGAAGAGCTGGGGCTCGGATTTATCAACTATTCACTGGTGCCGTATCTGACCCGCATCGAACAGCGGATCAACACCGGACTGGTACGAAAAAGTAAGCAGGGCGTTTATTACGCCAAATTTAACGCCGGGGCGTTACTGCGCGGGGATATGAAGTCCCGTTTTGAAGCCTACGCCACCGGGATTAACTGGGGAATTTACTCTCCCAATGACTGCCGCGACCTGGAAGATATGAATCCGCGTCCCGGTGGTGATGTCTATCTCACACCGATGAACATGACCACGAAACCCTCCGATGGCAGTAAAGCCGGTAAGCAGAAGGATAACGCCAATGCAGACGAAACAACGTCTTGATGTACCGCTGAGTCTGAAATCTGTCAGTGACTCCGGTGAGTTTGAAGGGTATGGCTCCGTCTTTGGTGTAAAGGACAGCCACGATGATGTGGTGATGTCCGGGGCATTTGCTGCTTCCCTGCGGGCGTGGAGTGACAGAAAAGCGTTACCTGCGCTGCTCTGGCAGCACCGCATGGATGAACCCATCGGTGTTTACACCGAAATGAAGGAAGACGATGTCGGGCTTTACGTCAGGGGACGGTTGCTCATTGATGATGATCCCCTCGCAAAACGCGCACATGCACACATGAAGGCCGGTTCGTTAACCGGCCTTTCTATTGGGTACGTCCTGAAAGACTGGGAATACGACCGGAGTAAAGAAGCCTTTCTGCTGAAAGAAATCGACCTCTGGGAAGTCAGTCTGGTGACGTTCCCGTCTAACGACGAGGCGCGGATCAGCGACGTCAAGAACGCGCTGGCCCGCGGGGAAATCCCCGAACAGAAAAAAATCGAAAGAGTCCTGCGTGATGTCGGACTTTCCCGTACCCAGGCCAAAGCATTCATGGCCGGGGGCTATGGCGCACTGTCCCTGCGCGACGCTGAGGATGTGGGCTCTGCACTGAATGCACTGAAAAATCTGAACTTCTAATCAGGAGAAATACGATGGCGGTTGATATTAAAGATGTGGAACAGGTCGCGCAGGAGCTGCAGCAGAAGTTTGACGACTTCAAAGCAAAGAACGACAAGCGCGTTGAGGCGATTGAGCAGGAAAAAGGCAAACTTGCCGGGCAGGTGGAAACCCTGAACGGAAAACTCAGCGAGCTGGAAAATCTCAAAAGCGACCTTGAAAAAGAGCTGCTTGAGCTGAAACGTCCGGCAGGTGGTGCGCAAAATAAACTGGCCACTGAGCATAAAGAAGCGTTTGTGGGCTTCCTGCGTAAAGGCCGTGAAGATGGTCTGCGCGATCTGGAGCGCAAGGCATTACAGGTGGGCACCGATGAAGACGGCGGCTATGCCGTGCCGGAAGCACTGGATCGCAACATTCTCACCCTGCTGAAAGATGAAGTGGTGATGCGCCAGGAAGCCACGGTGATCACCGTTGGTGGTTCCGACTACAAAAAACTGGTGAATCTGGGCGGCACGGCTTCCGGATGGGTTGGCGAGACTGACGCGCGCTCCCAGACTGCCACCTCAAAACTGGGCCTGATTGAACCTTTCATGGGGGAAATCTACGGTAACCCGCAGGCCACCCAGAAAATGCTGGATGATGCCTTTTTCAACGTGGAAGCATGGATCAACAGCGAGCTGGCAACCGAATTTGCCGAACAGGAAGAAATTGCCTTTACCACCGGCGATGGTACCAAGAAGCCGAAAGGGTTCCTGGCGTATGAATCCACTGATGAAACCGATAAGGTCCGGGCGTTCGGCAAACTTCAGCATATTGTATCCGGCGAAGCGACGGCGGTGACCGCAGACGCCATTATCAAACTGATTTACACGCTGCGTAAGGCACACCGCACCGGTGCGAAGTTCATGATGAACAACAACAGCCTGTTTGCCATCCGTCTGCTGAAAGACAGCGAGGGTAACTATCTGTGGCGTCCGGGGCTGGAACTGGGGCAGCCGTCCTCTCTGGCGGGTTACGGTATCGCTGAAAACGAACAGATGCCGGATATCGCCGCTGATGCGAAAGCCATTGCATTTGGTAACTTCAAACGGGGTTACACCATCGTTGACCGTATCGGCACCCGCATTCTGCGTGACCCGTACACCAATAAACCGTTTGTCGGTTTTTATACCACCAAGCGCACCGGCGGGATGCTGGTCGATTCGCAGGCCATCAAACTGCTGAAGATTGCAGCGGCGTAATCACTCAGGGGCGCGGAACCGCGCCCCCTGTTCTGACGGGTGAAGAATCATGATCCTGAAACAAGATCTGAAATGGTCACCGGACGGTATGCGTGTTGAGGTCATTCGGGCCGGTGAGTATGACGACGGGGCGCTTCCTGCCCGGGTGCAGGAGATTGCACTTCAGGCCGGGTTAGCAGAGCGCGGAATCAGTGCAAAAAGCAGTAAAGCGGCAAAAGAGAAAAAAGCCACGACCAGTAAAGAGGGCTGAGTATGCTTCTGACAATGGAAGAGATTAAAGCCCAACTCCGGCTGGATGAGGATTTCGATGCTGATGACCGCCATCTGCAACTGCTGGCCTGTGCGGCGCAAAAGCGGACGGAAACGTATCTGAACCGGAAGCTCTATGCACCGGATGAATCCATTCCGGACAGCGATCCGGACGGGCTGCACCTGCCGGATGATATTCGTCTGGGGATGCTGATGCTTATCAGCCATTTTTACGAAAACCGCTCGTCGGTTACGGAAGTGGAGAAACTCGACATGCCGCAGAGTTTTGGCTGGCTTGTCGGCCCGTACAGGTACTTTCCGCAATGAAAATTCGTCAGGCGCAGACCAGCGCAACCTACATTCTGCCGGACCCCGGTGAACTGAATAAACGCGTCCTGATCCGCCTGCGGGTGGATATGCCCGCGGATAACTTTGGCGTGGAGCCTCAATACCCGGTTACGTTCCGGACATGGGCGAAGGTTATCCAGACCAGTGCCACCACCTGGCAGGAAACCGCGCAGACAGGGGACGCCATCACCCATTACATCACCATTCGTTATCGCCGGGGGATCACCGCTGATTATGAGGTGGTCTGCGGTGACAGTGTGTACCGGGTGAAACGTCAGCGCGATCTGAACGGGGCGCGGCGCTTTCTGCTGCTGGAGTGTACGGAGCTGGGCGAATGTAGGCAGAGTCACGGAGGCAACAATGACGACTTCCTTTTTGCACGTTGATTTTCAGCAGCCCGCGGAGATGCGCTTTAATCGCGCCCGTGTCCGGCGGGCGTTTGTCACGATTGGTCAGCGTCATATGCGTGATGCCCGTCGGCTGGTGATGCGCCGTGCGCGGTCGGCACCGGGTGAAAACCCCGGTTATCAGACCGGACGCCTGGCTCGTTCGATTGGTTACATGGTACCCAGAGCCAGTAAACATCGCCCTGGTTTTATGGCACGTATAGCCCCTAACCAGCGTAATGGAGAGGGAAACCGCCGTATCACCGGTGATTTTTATCCGGCTTTTTTGTTCTATGGCGTGAGGCGAGGGGCAAAGCGTCGTCGCAGCCATCATCGTGGTGCATCCGGTGGCAGCGGCTGGCGACTGGCTCCACGTAATAACTTCATGGTGGAAACGCTTGAAAAGAACCGCAGCTGGACACGCTATTTTCTGGCGCGGGAATTACGTAAATCACTGAAGCCGGAGCGACGACACAGATGAAACTGACGCCTGTTATTGCTGCGCTGCGTGCCCGCTGCCCGTATTTTGAAAACCGGGTGGCAGGCGCGGCACAGTTCAAAAATCTGCCGGAGGTCGGAAAGCTGAGACTCCCGGCGGCGTATGTGGTACCGGGGGATGATTCTCCGGGAGAAAACAAAAGCCAGACCGACTACTGGCAGGAGCTGAAAGAGGGCTTCTCCGTGGTTGTCATACTGAGTAACGGGCGTGATGAGCGCGGTCAGTTTGCTTCGTATGATGTGGTGGACGATGTCCGGCAGATGCTCTTTAAGGCCCTGCTGGGCTGGAACCCGGAAGCGTGCGGTAACCCGATTAACTATGACGGCGGCACGCTGCTGGATCTGAATCGTCATGAGCTGATTTATCAGTTCGATTTTTCGATCATCAGCGAGCTGACTGAAGACGATACCCGCCAGCAGGATGATCTGAACAGTCTGGATGAACTGCAAACGCTGGCGATTGATGTTGATTATCTCGATCCCGGTAACGGGCCTGACGGCGATATCGAACATCACACCGAAATAACCCTTCCTTCCTGAGAATCTTCATGTTTGTGAAACCTGTTAAAGGGCGGTCAGTGCCTGACCCTGCCCGCGGTGACCTTTTGCCCGCCGAAGGGCGAAATGTTGACGAGAACAACTACTGGCTGCGCCGTGAAGCAGCGGGTGATATCCGGCGCGTGAATAAAAAGGTGAATACCGATGACGATAAGCTTTAACACCATTCCGTCGAATACGCTGGTTCCGTTGTTTTATGCGGAAATGGATAACCAGGCGGCGAATACTGCACAGGACAGCGGAGCATCGCTGCTGATTGGTCATGCCAATAACGGTGCAGAGATTGTTGCCAACAGTCTGGTACTGATGCCGTCGGCAGACTATGCACGCCAGATTTGTGGTGCGGGAAGTCAGCTGGCGCGTATGGTCGAGGCTTATCGCCAGACTGACCCGTTTGGCGAGCTGTATGTGATTGCCGTTCCTGAATCCACAGGCGCGGCGGCAACGGTTACGCTGACGGTGACCGGGGCGGCAACCGAAACCGGCACGGTGAATGTTTATGTGGGACGTACCCGCGTGCAGGCACCGGTGACCAACGGCGATAACGTCGCGACGATTGCCAGCAGTATCAAAGATGCCATTAATGCCGTTCCGGCCCTGCCGTTTACGGCCTCATCTTCGGCAGGCGTGGTCACGCTGACCGCGCGTCATAAGGGGCTTTGCGGGAATGAAATTCCTGTCAGCCTCAATTACTACGGCTTTGGTGGGGGCGAAGTGCTGCCAGCGGGCGTACAGATTGCTGTGGCGACGGGGAGCGCCGGAACGGGCGCTCCGGTTCTCACCGGCGCGGTGGCTGCAATGGCGGATGAGCCGTTTGATTATATTGGCCTGCCGTTCAACGACACGGCCTCCGTTAACACGCTGGTGACCGAGATGAACGATACCAGCGGTCGCTGGAGCTATGCGCGTCAGCTGTATGGTCATGTGTATACGGCAAAGACCGGCACGCTGTCAGAACTGGTGACCGCAGGTGACCAGTTTAACCAGCAGCACATTACCCTGGCGGGGTACGAAAAAGACACCCAGACGCCTGCCGACGAGCTGGCGGCAAGCCGTACCGCCCGCGCAGCGGTGTTTATCCGCAACGATCCGGCACGTCCCACGCAGACCGGTGAGCTGGTGGGTATGCTGCCTGCGCCGAAGGGGAAACGGTTCACGATGACCGAACAACAGACCCTGCTGTCTCATGGCGTGGCAACGGCGTATGTCGAAAGCGGGGTACTGCGCATTCAGCGTGATGTCACCACGTACAGGAAAAACGCTTACGGGGTTGCGGATAACAGCTACCTCGACAGCGAGACGCTGCATACCAGTGCGTATGTACTGCGCAAACTGAAATCCGTCATTACCAGTAAGTACGGGCGTCACAAGCTTGCCAGCGACGGTACCCGCTTTGGTCCCGGTCAGGCGATTGTCACCCCGGCGGTGATCAAAGGGGAACTGCTGGCAACCTACCGTCAACTTGAGCGTGCGGGGATTGTGGAAAACTACGAACTGTTTAAGCAGTACCTGGTTGTGGAGCGTGATGCCAGCGATCCGAACCGCCTGAACACGCTGTTCCCGCCTGACTATGTTAACCAGTTGCGTGTCTTTGCCGTGGTTAACCAGTTCCGTCTTCAGTATTCAGAGGAGTCTGCATAATGGCCCGTATCGGGGGAACCTGTTATTTCAAAATTGACGGTCAGCAGCTATCGCTGACCGGCGGCATTGAGGTGCCCATGAACAGGACGGTCAATGATGACATCATCGGCCTGGACGGTTCAGTGGACCGCAAGGAAACTCACCGTGCGCCTTATGTTAAAGGGACCTTCAAGGTGCCGAAGAATTTTCCGGTGAGCAAAATCACCTCGTCTGATGAGATGACCATCACTGCCGAGCTGGCGAACGGTCAGGTCTATGTACTGTCGTCTGCCTGGCTGCACGGCGAAGCGAACCATAATGCCGAAGAAGGGACGGTTGATCTTGAGTTCCACGGTGAAGAAGGGGATTACCAGTAATGAAAGAGCTTGAGTTAAAGAAACCGATTACCGCTCATGGCGAGACACTCTCCGTACTGGAGTTTGATGAGCCCACCGGGAAAGATGTCCGCGAGCTGGGGTATCCCTACCAGATGAATCAGGATGAGTCCGTCAGACTTCTGGCGCATGTGGTATCGAAATACATTGTGCGGCTGGCGAAAGTGCCGCAAAACTCTGTCGACCAGATGTCTCCGGCAGACCTGAATGCAGCGGCGTGGCTTGTGGCCGGTTTTTTCCTCCAGGCCTGACGGCTGAATACCTCACTGATCGCTTCTTTGACTGCGCCAGTTACTGGCGCATTAATCCCTTCGAATTGCTGAATATGCCGATCAGTGAAATTCCCTTGCTGGTCAGTCAGGCAAACAGGATAGAGCAGGAGAAACGCACACATGGCTGAATTTGAGCTTAAGGCGTTGATCACCGGTGTCGACAGGCTTTCTCCCGCGCTGTCGAAAATGCAAAAGAAAATCCGGGGATTTAAACGCCAGGCGGAAGAAGCGTCACAGGGTGGGCTGGCGCTTGGTGGCGGACTGGCAGCGGGTCTGACGCTTTCCCTGAAATCTTATGCTGATCAGGAAAACGCCGCCACCGGGCTGAAAGTCGCCATGATGGATGCGAACGGCGAGGTTGGAAAGAGCTTTCAGGACATCAATAAACTGGCTATTGGCCTGGGTAACCAGCTACCCGGTACAACGGCTGATTTCCAGAACATGATGCAGATGCTGGTGCGTCAGGGGATCCCGGCAGAAAATATTCTTGGCGGTGTGGGTAAAGCGACAGCTTATCTTGCGGTACAACTGAAAAAAACACCGGAAGCGGCTGCTGAGTTTGCTGCAAAGATGCAGGATGCTACCGGAACGGCGTCAGAAGACATGATGGGGCTGTTCGACACTATCCAGAAGGCGTTTTATCTGGGCGTTGACGATACCAACATGTTGTCCTTCTTCACTAAAACCAGTTCTGTTCTGAAGATGGTGAATAAGGACGGACTTCAGGCTGCACAGAGCCTTGCCCCTATCAGCGTCATGATGGATCAGATGGGGATGAACGGGGAGTCGGCAGGTAATGCCCTGCGAAAAGTTATCCAGTCCGGATTAAGCGTTAAGAAAATCAGGGACGTCAATAAAGTCATGGCCCGCCAGAAACTCGGAGTGCAGCTCGATTTTACTGACGGCAAAGGGAGTTTTGGCGGTCTTGATAACATGTTTAAGCAACTGGCAAAGCTGCGAAAACTGACCGACGTTAAGCGAACAGGTGTACTTAAGGCAATATTTGGTGATGATGCCGAAACCCTTCAGGTGGTCAATGCTCTAATCGATAAAGGAAAGGATGGCTACGATCAGATCCAGCAGAAGATGAATAAACAGGCCAGCCTGAATAAACGTGTTCAGGCCCAGCTTGGAACGCTGTCCAACCTGTGGGAGGCAATGACGGGGACCGCAACTAACGGCCTTGCGGCTATTGGCGGCGCATTTTCTGGTGACGCCAAAAATATCACGCAATGGCTGGGGGAGTTGGGGGAGAAATTCACGAAGTTTGCGGATGAAAATCCCCGGGTTATTCGCGGCGTCGTCGGGCTTGCTGCCGGTCTTGCGATTCTGAAACTGGGATTGATGGGCGTGGGCAGTGCCATCAGTATCGTCAGCAGGATCATGTCGATGACGCCGATTGGCATGATTGCGACGGCGATTGCCCTGGCTGCGGGATTAATTATCACTAACTGGGATGTTGTCGGACCTTATTTTAAGAAACTCTGGGAAACCATTAGTCCTTATTTTGAGGCTGGCTGGGAACTTCTGAAGAAGGTTTTTGCCTGGTCGCCGCTGGGGATGGTGATCAATAACTGGGGACCGGTTGTTAAGTGGTTTCAGGATATGTGGGATAAGCTGAAGCCGATTATTGAATGGTTTACCGACAGTTCCGGTGACACGGTCGATGCCATTAACTCGGCGCAGTGGGGCGCGGGTGCTTATGATGCTTATGGGACGGGAATACCGGCACGGGGATACACTCCTTATCCGGCGGTGGATCCGGCTCAGGCAAACAACGCCTCCGATGCCACAGGCTCGAATCCCTTCATGATTAATAAAGCTACCGCGCCAAAAGTTGATGGCGAGATCAAGGTATCATTTATAAATATGCCACCAGATATGCGGGTTACGGAAACACGCTCCAGTGGCATTGATATAAATCACGATGTTGGCTATACCCGATTTTGGTAGCCAGGACTCCCCTCACAGGTATTGCTGGTTGTAAGTCATAAATAGAGTGATAGAATTAATGCACATTTAGAAAAATGTTAATAGGCGAAAAATGAAAGGCTATATCACAGCAAGTGTAATTCTTGGAGCAGCGGCTATTTTTTCATCTCTCATAATCTCTGGCAACATCTCCTTTAAAGATGAACATATTATTCAGTTATCTGGAGGAGCCATAAAACTTGGTGATGTTTATAAAGAAAATAAATTGATAAGTGCAAAGATTATTTTTCCAGATAATCAGGGTGAACAGATTCTTGTTGTCGACGGCAATCCTGAAAACTTTAAGGAGGATTTTCAGGAGAAATTAAATAAAGTAATAAAAACTTTAAATGCGTCAAAGAAAAAAGATGAAGAAAAAGTTAGCCTAGATAATTTAAGTGTTATTGAAGAGTCTAAACTAGAGCTCGTTTCTGCGGTGCGTTACTCTGCTCAGTATGTTCCTATGTTTACTCTGACGCTGGACAAAAAAGAAATTACCATGCCTAAAAATACGGTAATATTTCCATTTGCCAGCGATGAAACAGATAAGTATTTAAATGAACAACAGCAAAAGTATAAAGATTCGTTGTTTCTGACTCGCTAATTAATAAAATTCATTACAAGGCCACCTTCTAATAGGTGGCTTTTTTATTTTCGGAGTGTATATGACGTGGAAAGACAGGCTTCAGGATGCGTCATTTCGAGGTGTGCCGTTTAAGGTTGAAGAAGAAAGTGCGGGAACCGGTCGCCGTGTGGAAACACATGAATACCCGAACCGCGACAAGCCCTATACCGAAGATCTGGGAAAAGTCACTTTCCGCCCGTCCATCACAGCTTATGTGGTGGGAGATGACTGCTTTGACCAGCGCGATCGCCTGATTGAAGCGCTGAATAAACCAGGTCCCGGCACGCTTGTCCACCCGACATATGGTGAGCTGAAAGTCTGTGTTGACGGGGAAGTTCGGGTCAGCACATCGAAAAGTGAAGGGCGTATTGTCCGCTTTGACCTGAAGTTTGTCGAAGCAGGAGAACTCTCTTACCCCACATCAGGTGCGGCGACGGCGCAGACGCTGATGTCATCCTGTTCTGCACTGGATGACTGCATCAGTGACAGTTTCAGTGGTTTCAGTATCGATGGCGTGGCGGATTTTGTGCAGAACGACGTCGTCGGTAATGCCAGCACAATGCTTGGGTATGTTTCTGATGCGATGAAAGTGGTGGATTCTGCCGTATCGGATGCCGCCAGACTGTTGCAGGGGGATATCTCGGTACTTCTGCCGCCGCCATCGTCAGGCAAAAATTTCGTTGAGCAGGTGCAGAAAATGTGGCGTACCGGGAAGCGCCTTTATGGTAACGCCAGCGACCTGGTCACCATGATCAAAACGCTTTCCGGTGTCAGCCTCGGCAGCGATCTGCAACCGCGCGGCGTCTGGAAAACGGACAGTAAAACCACCGCCACGGCTACGCAGCAGCGTAACGTGGTTGCCAGCACCCTTCGTACGACCGCAATCAGCGAAGCGGCGTATGCCGTCACCCGATTGCCTGCGCCAACAACTTCCGAGGTGATGCAGAATGCCGCAGTGGGGCAGGCAACAACACCTGCGCAGAGCACTGGCTGGCCTTCCGTCACGCATCCGGCACTGAACAATGCACCGGCGGTGAAAAACACAGTTGACCTGCCGACGTGGGAAGAACTGACTGACATTCGCGACACACTGAATACGGCAATTGATAAGGAGTTGTCCCGTACAACCAGTGATGCGCTGTTTCTGGCGCTGCGCCGGGTGAAAGCAGATCTGAATGCGGATATCAACACGCGCCTTGAACAGTCTGCACGGATCATTCAGCGCACGCCGGATGAGGTTTTACCCGCGCTGGTGCTGGCGGCGACCTGGTTTGATAACGCGGCGCGTGACGCGGACATTATCCGGCGTAATGCCATTACGCATCCCGGCTTTGTGCCGGTGATCCCTCTGAAGGTGCCAGTGCAATGAACGATAACGTCACGCTACGGGTAAATGGCCGGGAGTGGAATGGCTGGACATCGGTGCGCATCGGTGCCGGTGTTGAACGACTGGCGCGGGATTTCAGCGTGGAGATCACCCGCCAGTGGCCGGGAGATGAGGGTATCACCACGCTTCAGCCGCGCATTAAAAATGGTTCAAAAGTGGAAGTGCTGATTGGTGATGAGCTGGTGATCACCGGCTGGGTGGAGGCGACCCCCGTTCGTTACGATGCCCGTTCGGTCAGCACCGGTATTGCCGGACGTAGTCTGACCGCTGACCTGATTGACTGTGCAGCCGAACCGACACAGTTTAACGGACGATCGCTGGTACAGATTGCGCAGGCGCTTGCTGCGCCTTTCGGCATTGAGGTGGTGAACAGCGATGCGCCGTCGGGTGTTATTCCGGATGTCCAGCCTGATCACGGTGAAACGGTGATCGAGGTGATCAACAAAATACTCGGTCAGCAGCAGGCGCTGGCTTATGACGACCCGCACGGCAGGCTGGTGATTGGTGGTATTGGCTCAACGCGGGCACATACCGCGCTGGTACTTGGGGAAAACATCCTTTCCTGTGATACGGAGAAGAGTATCCGGGAGCGGTTTTCAGTTTACCAGGTGGCGGGGCAGCGTGCCGGAAACGACGATGATTTCGGTGAGGCCACCACCACCGCGCTGCGGGCCCGCACAGAGGATGCATTTATTGCCCGTTACCGTCCGATGTATATCAGGCAGACAGGGCAGGCTACGGGGGCAGGCTGTATTGCGCGTGCTGACTTTGAAGCCCGACAACGGGCGGCGCGGACGGATGAAACCACCTATGTGGTGCAGGGCTGGCGACAGGGTAACGGTACGCTGTGGCAGCCCAACCAGCGGGTGATTGTCTTCGATCCGGTCTGTGGTTTCGACAATACCGAACTGCTTGTCTCGGAAGTCACGTTTACTCAGGACCAGAATGGCACCCTGACGGAAATTCGTGTCGGCCCACCTGATGCTTATCTGCCTGAACCCGAAGCCCCCGGCGCGCGGAAAAAGAAAAAAGCCAGAGTACAGGAGGACCCGTTCTGATGAAGGCGATTGAAACCATACAGCGACAACTCCTCGGCCTGATTGGGCGGGCGGTGGTGAAAAGCATCAGTGCCGCCACGAAATGTCAGACCGTGGATGTGTCCCTGATTGCCGGTGAACCCAAAGCCGGGGTTGAACATCTTGAACCCTACGGTTTTACCGCAAGGGCAAACAGCGGTGCGGAAGCGGTGGTGTTGTTTCCGGATGGTGACCGTTCTCATGCGGTGGTTGTTACGGTGTCGGACCGGCGCTACCGCCTGAAAGGGCTGCAGACGGGGGAGGTGGCTGTCTATGACGATCAGGGGCAGTCCGTGACGCTGACCCGGGAGGGGATCGTGGTGGACGGTGCAGGTAAAACGATCACGTTTCGCAATTCACCTAAAGCACGTTTTGAAATGGACCTGGAAGTGACAGGACAGGTGAAAGACCTGTGCGACTCCAGCGGCACCACCATGTCAGCGATGCGGCTTGCCTATAACGGGCATCGTCACAGAGAGAACGGTCAGGGCAGTAACACCGACAAACCTGATAAAGCGATGGAGGCATGATGGAACTGTGGCTGACGGTGAACGGTAAACGCACCTGCGCCAGCGCACCGCTGGATCCGCTGACCCGCGCCGTGGTGATTTCCCTGTTTACCTGGCGGCGGGCGGAGCCTGATGACAACGCCGACGTCCCGATGGGATGGTGGGGGGATACCTGGCCTGCGGTACAGAATGACCGTTACGGCTCCCGACTGTGGCTGCTTCAGCGCAGCAAACTGACCAATCAGCTGGTGCTGACGGTAAGGGGGTATATCCGCGAATGCCTGCAATGGATGATTGATGACGGCGTGGTGTCCCGTATTGATCTGGATATCCGCCGCACCGGGATTAATGAACTGGGTAACAGTATCACTCTCTGGCGTCGTAACGGACCGGTAATGATTTCTTTTGATGATCTGTGGAGTGCGATAACGCATGGCGGACAGTGAATTTCAGCGCCCGACGCTGGCAGAAAATATCAGTATGCTCCGTAACGATTTATTCGCCAGGCTGGACGTCAGCGACACGCTCCGGCGCATGGATGAAGACGTGCGGGCAAAGGTGTATGCGGCGGCGCTGCATACGGTTTACGGTTACATCGATTATCTGGCAATGAACATGCTGCCTGACCTGTGCGATGAGTCCTGGCTGGCGCGACATGCTGCGATGAAACGGTGTCCGCGCAAGGGAGCCACGGCTGCCAGTGGGTATATGCGCTGGGAAGGTGTCAGCGATGGCCTGAAGGTGACCGCCGGGAGTGTTATTCAGCGCGATGACCTGGTGCAGTACACGACAACTGACGATGCAACCAGCTCCGGTGGTGTCCTGCGCGTGCCGATCGCCTGCTCAAGTGCAGGTGCGGTCGGTAACGCTGACGACGGTACGGCATTAATCCTGGTCACGCCGGTGAATGGTCTGCCGTCTTCCGGTGTGGCTGACACCCTGACAGGCGGATTTGATACTGAAGAGCTGGAAACGTGGCGCGCCCGCGTCATTGAGCGGTATTACTGGACGCCGCAGGGCGGGGCTGACGGGGACTATGTTGTCTGGGCTAAAGAAGTGCCCGGCATTACCCGCGCATGGACATACCGTCACTGGATGGGAACGGGAACTGTCGGTGTGATGATTGCCAGCAGTGACCTGATTAATCCCATTCCGGAAGAATCAACGGAAACGGCGGCAAGACAACATATCGAGCCACTGGCCCCGGTGGCAGGCTCTGATTTGTATGTGTTCAGGCCGGTGGCACATACGGTGGATTTTCATATCCGTGTGACGCCGGACACACCCGAAATACGGGCTGCCATCACCGCCGAGTTGCGTTCGTTCCTGCTGCGTGATGGTTATCCGCAGGGAGAACTGAAGGTGTCGCGTATCAGTGAAGCGATTTCCGGTGCGAACGGGGAATACAGCCATCAGTTGCTTGCACCAGCGGACAATATCTCCATTGCAAAAAATGAGCTGGCAGTTCTGGGGACGATTTCATGGACGTGACAAACGATGATTACATCCGTCTGTTGTCGGCGCTGCTGCCGCCCGGTCCGGCGTGGTCAGCCAGCGATCCGGCGATTGCCGGTGCGGCACCGTCATTAACTCGTGTTCATCAGCGTGCGGATGCCCTGATGCGGGAGCTGGATCCGCGCACCACCACCGAACTGATAAATCGCTGGGAGCGTCTGTGCGGCCTGCCGGATGAATGTATTCCCGCAGGGACACAGACCCTTCGCCAGCGTCAGCAACGGCTGGATGCGAAGGTTAACCTGGCGGGTGGCATCAACGAGGATTTTTATCTTGCACAGCTTGCTGCCCTGGGCAGACCAGATGCCGCCATCACGCGATACGACAAAAGCACGTTCACCTGCTCATCGGCCTGTACTGACGCTGTGAATGCGCCGGAATGGCGGTATTACTGGCAGGTCAACATGCCAGCCGCCACCAACACCACCTGGATGACATGTGGCGATCCCTGTGATTCCGCACTGCGTATCTGGGGGGACACCGTTGTCGAGTGCGTGCTTAACAAACTCTGCCCGTCGCATACCTACGTAATTTTTAAATATCCGGAGTAATCCATGCATCGTATAGACACGAAAACCGCGCAGAAGGATAAGTTCGGCGCGGGTAAGAACGGTTTTACCCGTGGTAACCCCCAGACCGGCACGCCTGCCACCGATCTGGATGATGACTACTTTGACATGTTGCAGGAAGAGCTCTGCAGCGTGGTGGAGGCATCCGGTGCCAGCCTGGAGAAGGGGCGGCACGACCAGTTGCTTACCGCGCTTCGTGCGCTGCTGTTAAGCCGCAAAAATCCGTTTGGCGATATCAAATCGGATGGCACGGTGAAAACGGCTCTCGAAAACCTTGGTTTGGGAGAAGGCTCTGCATTACCTGTTGGTGTGCCTGTTCCATGGCCTTCAGCCACACCGCCAACAGGCTGGCTGAAATGCAACGGTGCGGCATTTTCTGCTGAAGAATACCCGGAACTGGCAAAGGCTTATCCAACAAATAAATTACCTGATTTACGCGGTGAGTTTATTCGTGGCTGGGATGACGGGCGCGGTATTGATGCAGGACGTGTTTTATTGAGTATTCAGGCCGGAATGCTGGAAAAGCACCGTCATCCTGTTGTCGCCAACGATGGGTATGACTCAAAAGAGGAATGGGAACTGGCGACAATCTTCAGAAGAGCATATACGCAAGGCAGGGGGCTTGATGCTGCCGCTGCCGGAGGGAGTCTGATCCCATCACCGACACTTCATTCACGAGGGAGTATCGGTAATACTGGCGGGAGTGAAACCCGTCCACGAAATATTGCATTTAACTATATCGTGAGGGCTGCATAATGGATAACGCCGTATTAAATAGCGAGCTTATTACCACGAAGGCGGGGAATATTACCGTCTATAACTATGATGGTGAGACGCGGGAATATATTTCTGCATCAACTGAATATCTTGCAGTGGGTGTCGGTATTCCAGCATATTCCTGTTTAGACGCTCCTGGTACATCTAAGGCTGGTTATACAATTTGCCGTTCTGTGGATTTAAAATCATGGGAATATGTGTCAGACCATCGTGGTGAAATCGTCTATAACACCGAAACGGGAGATGCCAAAGAAATCACAGCACTAGGCGACTATCCCGAAAATACAACCACTATCGCCCCGTTAACGCCATACGATAAATGGGATGGTGAAAAATGGGTGACAGATACTGAGGCACAACACGGTGCCGCAGTAGAAGCGGCAGAAGCACAGCGCCAGTCACTGATTGATGCAGCAATGGCTTCCATCAGTCTGATTCAACTGAAATTGCAGGCCGGACGTAAACCGACGCAGGCAGAAACAACCAGACTTAACGCTGTGCTGGATTACATTGACGCGGTGACGGCAACAGATACCAGCACCGCGCCGGATGTCATCTGGCCTGAACTGCCGGAGGCGTAGGCCATTCAATATCTGGCGCACAGGAGGTATCAACCAGCTCCAGTGCATCCAGATAATCCAGCCACAAATTATATTGCGCTAGTTCCTCACCTTTCAGACGACCAATAGCGGCTTTACCGGGCCATTGCTTACTGTTCATGTATTCGTTGGCTTGGTTAATTAGTAGCTGTCTTTCTGATTCAGTAATTTCAATAAGCTCTTCATGCGTGGGTGGAGGAATATCTGCCCACGCAGGCAGCCCATCATCTCCGGCAATACGGATTTTTCCTTGTAGCGGTTCAGCCATAAACTCACTGATAATATTTTGATTTACTTCCTTAGCGTCTGATAAATCCCATCCCTCTGATTTATATTTATCAATCATATCCACAGGGAAAAAAGCATTATGCCTTGCGCTATAAACATATTCGTTCATATAAATCACCCTGAATAAAATTACTCACCAACAGCCCACCAACTGTAATTCATCGATACCGTGTCGCTGGTTGATGACGTTCTGTAAGCAGAATTAAAGCCGGTTAACGTTGGGCCTTCTGCAGTCATCACGAACCCTCGCCCAGCGCCTAAAGGCGCACCGCCATCACCAGAATGAGTAAGCATGGCGCAGTCCGCTTTTTTGGGGAAAGGGATGCTGAATGTAATTCTCATTGTTTGCGTCGATAATGTCGGCGTAACCGCACCACGACCATATTGCAGGATTTTCCCGTTGGGTAATTTCATCCATCCATCACCACTGGCAAAAGAGGCCATGTCCGGTATCTGATTTTCCCCTGTCCCCACATCCCGTTTTGCCGCTTCTCCCAAACCAACGTTTATGAAAATGCAGAAATAACGAGCAAATGGCATCATTCCTGCTTTTGTCAGGGAGATCTACCATGCTTATTGGCTATGTACGTGTGTCAACAAATGACCAGAACACAGATCTACAACGTAATGCGCTGAACTGTGCAGGATGCGAGCTGATTTTTGAAGACAAGATAAGCGGTACAAAGTCCGAAAGGCCGGGACTGAAAAAACTGCTCAGGACATTATCGGCAGGTGACACTCTGGTTGTCTGGAAGCTGGATCGGCTGGGGCGTAGTATGCGGCATCTGGTCATTCTGGTTGAGGAGTTGCGCGAACGTGGCGTTAATTTTCGCAGCCTGACGGATGCTATTGATACCAGCACACCGATGGGGCGTTTTTTCTTTCATGTGATGGGTGCCCTGGCTGAAATGGAACGAGAACTGATTGTTGAACGAACAAAAGCTGGACTGGAAGCTGCTCGCGCACAGGGACGAATTGGGGGACGTCGTC
>OAVQ01000023.1_pt1 | contig 72749 bp, 73 predicted proteins | sample 1476441 | NCBI WGS metagenome assembly OAVQ01 (sample SAMEA2580104, study PRJEB22360) | human gut metagenome | biome: human gut; feature: human-associated habitat; material: faeces | place: Denmark | collected 2008/2010 | reverse complement strand
AAATCGGCTCCATAATTCCTATGGTGGTTTTACCCACTACAGAAATTATAGAGCCAAAAAAGGAAACAGACCTCTGTTTCCTCTTAAAATATAACTCAGTTTTCAATTCCCTTAAAAATGGGAGTGGTCTAGTAAAATTATGAAAAAGTGAGTTAAAGTTATTGATAAAGAAAAGGGACTAAACCACTCCCAAGACGTTAATGATTTTTTGTAGCTTTAAATGAAACTTGAAGATTATGCCTTGACGTTAATCGTCCAATGGCACTCTATCTAATATAAGTATACAACTTTGAGTTTAGATGTCCAAAAATAAGACTCTATGGATTATTATCAGTATTGTGATTGGCGACTATTTTTGTCAATAACAATTTAAGAGGTTGTTGATCTCACTTAAAATATAGTAATGTTCTATGAAAACGTGTACAATAGTAGTTAGAGAAATAAACATAGATTGGAGAAGATTGATGACATCATCTTTTGAAGACTTCACAAAAAAAGCAGAAGCATTCTTAGAAGAACATATTACAGAGTATCTCAGTGTGGACATGGCTCTTGAAGATTTTGCAAGACAATATAACCAAGGGCTTTTTGATGAGATCACTTCCCCTGATTCAAAGCAGGAGAGAGCCTGGAAACTCATTGAAGAGGCTTATCATTATTATGAGGACGATCCTTCAAGAAGTCAGGAATTTTTGACAGAAGCTTTAAAACTAGATCCTGAAAATCTTGATGCTAAGCAGATGCTCTTGACTTTTCAAAGTCCACTTGAACATCTAAAAGGCCTAATTGATTTAGAAAAAGAGCAAAGGTCCAAGTGGGAGCAAGGTCCAAAAATGGGCTGGGTTAATCTTGATGAGCGTCCTTATTTGTCTTTGAAGTATAATCTTGCTAAATTTTATTTAAGCAACAGTATGAATCGGTTTGCTATTAAGGAATTTGAAGAGATTCTAGAAATAGATGTTCAAGATCACATGGGAGTCCGTTACGAATTGATGGCTACCTATTGTAATCTGGAGGAATTTGATAAGGCTAAAAGCTTTTTCGAATGTGAGGAAATGGAATATCACGAAGAAGATTTGATGATAGTACCTATGATGACCGTCTCACTAATGACAGGACATATTGAGGATGCGGATTTCTATTTTGATCTTCTCTATGCAAAAAATCCAGAGTTCGAAAATTATTTAAAAATGATTGAACAAGGTGATGAAGAGCGTCTAGTTGCCGAAACGCTTAAAGTCAACCCTATCTTATTTGAAGCCAATAGTATGCAAAGTCTTTTGATGGTTTTTAATCAAGTCGTTGATCTGTCCCAGTCAGAATATTATTTTACTTGGTTAATCGAAAAATATCGTTCAAAACGTCCACAAAGGCATGTTGCGAAAAAGAAAAATCCAGAATTGCACAAATTAATTAGAGAATTGGAAAAAAGTATAGAACCGAGTAAAGCCCTCCAAGGTCTTTCAATAAGTGTGGAGCGTATACTTCGTCAACATGGCTTAATAGAATTTAAAGATTTTAAAAAGAAAACGGAAGAGGAAGTAGCAGCGATTAGAGGAGTTGGAAAGGTGAGCATGCAAATCCTTAAAGAAAATGGTGTTGTCTTTAAAAAGAAGCGGAAAAAGAAGTAAGGAACTATTCATCAAACAAGCCGTAGCAAATTTTTGCAATTTTATCTTATATCCTTTAAGATAATTCTATTACAACTTGAAAAGGAGAACAGGATGGAAGCATATACACTTTCAAATGGCGTTACGATTCCTAAAATTGGTTTTGGGACTTGGCAGATTCCAGAAGGGGAAGAAGCTTATAACAGCGTTAGTTTCGCACTTAAGGCGGGTTACACACATATTGATACAGCACAAATCTACGGTAACGAGGTTTCTGTAGGTAAGGCGATTGCTGATAGTGATTTGGCACGTGAAGATATTTTCCTAACAACCAAACTTTGGAATGATAAACACGATTATGACTTGGCTAAAGCCTCTATCGACGAGTCACTCGAAAGACTAGGTGTGGATTATTTGGATCTGTTGCTCATCCACTGGCCAAATCCAAAGGCTCTTCGTGAGAATGATGAATGGAAGGCTGGTAATGCAGGGGCATGGAAGGCAATGGAAGAAGCCTATAAAGATGGTAAAGTTCGTGCCATTGGTGTCTCTAACTTTATGCAGCATCACCTTGAAGCTCTCCTTGAAACGGCTGAAATTGTGCCACATGTTAACCAAATTCTATTGGCTCCAGGTTGTGCCCAAGAAGAGTTGGTTGCCTATTGCCAAGAGCGTGATATTCTTCTTGAAGCCTATAGCCCACTAGGTACTGGTAGCATTTTTGGGAATGAAGATGTTGAAGCAGTGGCTGAACGTAACGGAAAATCTGTTGCTCAAGTTGCTCTGCGTTGGAGTCTTCAAAAAGGTTTCTTACCACTACCTAAGTCTGTGACACCCCAAAATATTGAAGGCAACCTAGATATCTTTGACTTTGATTTGTTAGCGGAAGATATGACAGTCTTGGATAAGATTCAAGGTAGCAAGACTCAGGATGACCCCGATTCAGTAAATTTTTAATAGGATTGCAAGCAACTCGTGAGGGTTGCTTTTTCTTCTGTTTTACGAATAAAAGTGTGAATCTATCATCAAAATTGACAAAATGGAGGATTGGTAATACAATTGTGTTACAAAAGAGAACGAGGTTAAGGACATGACAACAATTACACTGAAAGTTTCAGAAGCAGATAAGAAGTTCATGCAAGCCATTGCGAAATTTGAAGGGGTATCCTTGTCAGAATTAATTCGTAGCAAAACTTTAGAAGCTATTGAGGATGAGTATGATGCTAGAGTCGCCGATTTGGCTTTGGCAGAATATGAAGACTATCTTGAAAATGGTGGGGAGGTGCTCAATTGGGATGACCTATAAGATAGTACCAACCCCTAAATTTGCCAAAAGTTTTAAAAAGTTGGATCCTTTTGTTAGAAAACAAATTAAGGCTTATCTCAATCGCGTGACAGAGAATCCAAGAGCCAAGGGTAAGGCCTTGGTTGCCAATCGCACTGGACAATGGCGCTATCGTATTGGTGCCTATCGTGTTATTGTCAATATTCAGGACAATGAACTAATCATACTTGCCCTCGAAGTCGGTCATAGACGTGATATCTATTAGTATCAACACATAGAATATCCTAGGTTCCGTTAATTTTTAATAGGATTGCAAGCAACTCGTGAGGGTTGCTTTTTGCTTGTTTCTTTTGATTTGCTATAATGAAACTATCATTTGTTTATTTATAGATGGGAGTTACGTAATGGAGTCTGAAATCTTTTGCCTCAGAATACACGTATGATGGCCAATTTGCTCAGTTTTTCAGGAGGAGCTTTGGATGTCTTTTGTCATATGTATTACCATAGTTTGGTTGCCACTCAGACAGGGAATATTCTCCTGTTAGTTGCTGACTGGCGTAGTAGTAGCATGTACCATAATATGTTACGATGCTTTTCCATCCTTTTCTTTTCCTTAGGTTTTCTTTTTGGCATGTGGTTTAAAGATCATCGTAAGAATGCTTACTGGCGTGTTTATGGTCTACTTCCTCTGTGTGTGATGACTGCCATTTTACCATTCTTAACACCAAATGCTCTATTAGAGCTTCCGATTATTGCTTTTTCTGCAGGTGTCATGATGAAGACTTTTACTGGTAGTCAGATTGAAAATCACCCCTTTGTGATTTTTATGACTTCAGGCAATTATCGAAGGATGCTGACGGCACTTTACTATGTTATTCAGGGGAGCGAGGGTCAGAAGGAATATCGTCGCCAGGCGGTCAATTATGGCTTTGTCGTAGGTAGTTTTGTGGTTGGTGCAGTTGTATCAGCTCTTCTGATGCATCTTATTCATATTAAGTCCATCTGGCTAATCACGATTAGCTTGATTACGATTATGGTTTACTATTCATCAGAGGTGAAACGTCTGGGACTCAAGGAAACTAATCTTTAGGCATTTTTGTAGTAATTATTTTTGATAAAAATAGACTTGTGTTATAATCTTGGTTATATTAACTTTTTTTAACCTTAGATAAAGGAGAATTAAGATGCCTGTAGTAAGTAATGATTTTTCAGATATTGTATATAACCGTCGTTCCATTCGTAACTTTGATACTTCTGTCAAGATTCCACGAGAAGAATTGTTGGAAATCTTAGATAAAACTGTTACAGCCCCATCATCAGTTAACATGCAGCCTTGGCGTTTTGTCGTTGTTGATAGTGAGGAAGGCAAGGAAAAATTGGAACCCTTTGTCAGCTACAATGGATTACAAAATGAAACGTCATCAGCCATGGTTCTCATTTTTGCGGATTTGAAGAGCCAAGAAAGAGCTGAAGAAATCTATGGAAAGGCCGTTGCGCAAGGAAAAATGCCTGAGGAGGTCAAAGAAAAACAACTGTCAAGCATTGTACCAATGTATGAAAATGCTCCTCGCGAAATGATGAATGAAATTGTCCACATCGATGCTAGCCTTGCTGCCATGCAGTTGATGTTGGTCGCTCGTTCTTATGGTTACGATACTAATGCCATTGGTGGCTATAAAAAAGAAGGTCTCGCCAAAGCCTTCGGACTTGACGCTGATCGTCATGTACCAATCTTGCTCATTGCCCTTGGTAAGTCCAATGAAGAAGGTTTCCAGTCTGTTCGTTTGAATGCTTCTGATGTGACAACTTTTGCTTAACAAATAATTGACCGTAAGTCTCGGAAGTGGAGGCTTACGGTTTTTGTATGTGGTGACTAAATTCTGAGAGTGTGTGCTTTAACCCATGATTAAGGTAAGTCCTTTTCCTTTGTGCTATAATGATAGTGAATGTTTAATACAGGGCCGAGTATGGCCATTTTCTAGGAGTCTTTTATGACAAACTATTTGATCCGAAGTTTTCTCTGGTTTCGTGAGCGTGGTTTTGTTCAAATTACGCAGAAAACTTTGGTTTCGCTTTTTCCCTTTTTCCTATTTTCAGGGATTATTCGGGTGATTTCACTATCTGTTTTTTCGGAGATGGGTTATATTAACCAACTTTTTTCAGTTTCTGATTGGCTGCCGGCCTTTAAAACTTCAGGTCAGATGCTTATTAATCTTTCTAGTTTTCTAGGCGGATTAGCAGGTCCCTTATCAACTTATTTCGCTGGAAAATACACAGCTGGCCACTATGGTAGAAGTACTGGTACGGCTGGTGTGACTTCTCTTTTGGTCAGTTTGATTATAGGATCGCAAGAGTTACTAATGTCTCCACTTAACGATGGCGATTTGACGCGTATCAATTTACCAGCTTCGATTAATATTATGCTGGCTATCCTCGTGGGTTATCTGGTTGGTCAGATCTTCCGATTTTCAAGAGCCAGTGATGACCAAATTGTGGATAAGGACTATATTTATCAGCCTAAGACGGTTCGTCCCATTTTTTTGTCTTTAATTTTGGCAATTGGGCTTAATATTCTATTGGTTATTGGTGAACGGGAAAATATCTTTCAGTCTATTAGACAGTTTACATCGACCATTACCGTCACTGGTAATCATCTTTTCTCAACCTTTATGATGGGACTTTTGAGTACTTTTTCTGCTTGGATTGGGAATAGTCAAGCCTTCGCTCTCAATTCTATAGCTGAAGACAGCTTTGCTTTGGAGAATCTGACTTATGCGGTTTCCCATCATACGACAACAGGGCTTCCCCATCTTTTTACTCTGACAAATCTTTATCACAGTTATGGTTTGGTTGCTGGCGTTGGATCAGTCTTGGCTCTCTTGGTAGCCCTTCTTTTAACCTCAACCAGTTATAAGGACAAGAAAGTCAGTCTTCTCAGCGTTTTTCCTAGTCTCTTTAATAATGGTGCTCCCTTGATGGTGGGTGTACCAGTTTTGCTTAATCTGGTTTATCTTGTTCCCTTTCTGTTAGCACCAATGGTCAACATGGGAATAGCAGCAATTGCTTTGGTGCTTCGTCTTATGCCGGCGGCAGTTTATCCTGTACCAGATGGTACCCCTAGCCTGCTCTATGCTTTCATTGGTACTGGCGGTAGCCTTCGTGCCTTGGCTGTTAGTCTGTTTTGTTTTGCGGTTGATGTCGCTATCTTTATTCCTTTCGTAAGACTTTCTAATAAGGTACAACACGGTTTAAAAGAGGAAGGAGAAACTAATGAAGCTCAATAAAAAAATGAAGTTGGTCTTTGTTTTGGTTGCTGTCTTTCTCATCGGCTTAGCGGTGCCTTCTTATAGCTGGACCAAAAAAAATGTCAAGGAAATTGAGACTTTCTACAACTCGAAATTGTCTCCTATTATCATGATTCCGGGGAGTTCCGCTACGGAAAATCGTTTTGATGGTCTGGTACGTAAGCTAAATCAAGACCGTCGTGGGGCTAAGCATAGCCTCCTCAAGGTCAAGGTTTGGAATAATGGGCGTATTACCTTTGAAGGAAAAATCAAGAAAAATGACAATGAACCTATTATTGTTATTGGATTTGAAAATAACAACGACGGCTACAGCAATATCAAGAAACAAACCAAGATGATGAATCAGGCCTTTGAAGCTCTGCAAAATAAATATAATTTTAATAATTTCAAAGGTCTAGCACATTCAAATGGTGGTTTGATTTATACGGCCTTTATTGAAAATTATCTTAGCGATTACGATGTCAAGATAAATTCCTTGATGACTATCGGGACACCTTATAATTTCACTGAAACTAATATCAAAAATAAATCGGTCATGCTGGCGGATTTCATAGCTGCCAAGAAAAATATCCCATCAACCTTACATGTCTATTCGGTAGCAGGGACTATCACCTATGACTCGGACGAGTTGGTTCCTGATGCCAGTGTTTCAGCTGGGAAGTACATCTATCAGAATCAAGCAAAAAGCTATACTGAAATCACTGTTACGGGCGAAGATGCTCAGCACTCGGACTTACCAACCAATGATGAAGTTGTAGAACTTGTCAAACAACATATCGAAGGGCAGGGTGTCCGTAAGAAGCAAAAGACTAAGCTAGAGCCACAGTAAGCCAGCATAGGATGGTTGGCCAGTTCTAGTTATCATTTTTAGAAGTCACAATCAGATAGAGTTTATGATGGCTCTATCTTTTTTAGTCCTAAGATTGATTCAATAAGTTGTTGTAACTTATTGATTTACAACTTTCTTTTTGTTATAATCAAGTAAAATAACAAAGAAGAATGAGAGGTCCCTAATATGCAAATTCCAAGTCGGTTTACCATTGCTGTTCACATTTTAACCTTGATTGCACTGAACAAGGACAATGAAACCAAGTTAACCAGTGACTTTATGGCTGGTAGTGTAGGCGTCAATCCGGTTATTATCCGCAAAACCTTGTCGCAACTTAAGAAAGCAGACTTAATTTCAGTTCAAAGGGGAACAGGTGGGGCCACATTAGTCAAATCACCGGAGGAGATTAATCTTCTTCAGGTTTATCGTGCGGTGGATAGCATCGGTCCAAGTGGCAAACTCTTTAGTTTTCATGACCATCCTAATCCAGCCTGTCCAGTAGGACGTAATATCCATGGGATTTTGGATAAGAGCCTAGAAGACGTTCAAATGGCAATGGAAAAAGAACTGCAAAAGAAAACCCTAGCTGGTATTTTAAAGGATGCCAAGACTCATTGGAAGGAAGCAGGGGCTTGATTTTTAAATATGAGACTCCAAGAAATCGAAAGTTATTCGGTTTCTTTTTTATTCCCAAGATGTAATAATTAACATTACAATAAAACTAAGTATAATAATGTCATAGGAATGATTACAACACAGGAGAAAATCATATGACATACGACTACAATAGTAAGATTTACCTCGCGGAGACGGTGCTCAATGTGAAGGACTTGGCACGCCAGACAGCCTTTTATACACAGGTTATAGGACTTGAAATCCTATCTCAAACTGCAACAGAAGTTGTTTTGGGTGCTGGAAACAAGCCACTAGTTCACTTGATTGAAACCAACCGTGAGGAAGCGGTCAAGTCTAGTTATGGTCTTTACCATATGGCGATTTTGTTGCCGTCTCGCGAGGATCTGGCAGATGTTTTCAAACATATTGCTGAGCTAGATTATCCATTTGTCGGTGCGGCTGACCACGGTTATAGTGAAGCCCTTTATTTGGAAGACCTTGAAGACAATGGTATTGAGCTCTATAGAGACAAGCCTGTTGCTGAATGGGATATTCGTGAGGATGGTTGCATCGTTGGTGTAACAGAAGAACTATCAGCTCAAGAAATTTACGAGATGGGACGCAAGGTTGAGCCTTTTGTGATAGCTAAGGATACTCGAATGGGGCATATTCATTTATCGGTCAAAGATAGTCAGCTAGCAACGGCTTTTTATCAGGATGTTTTGGAGCTGGCAGATAAGTTTACCATTTCAAGTGCTAGTTGGATTGCTTCAGGTGATTACCATCACCACTTGGCTGTCAATGAATGGGGTGGCAAAAACTTAGCCAAACGTGACAAAGATATGCCTGGACTTGCCTACTATGTCGTGGAAGTAGCAAACAAGGAAGATTTGATTGCCATAGCAGAACGTGCTAAGAATCGTGGAGCAGAGGTCAAATGGTTATCTTCTAATACGTTAATCTTCGAGGATAATGATGGTATTTTGACACGGGTAAGAAAAGAATATTAATAATTAGTGATTTTTTGAGTCGTAACTATTGACATTACATTTGAAAGGTCTATAATGGTTATTGTAATCAAAGTTATTACAAATAAGCTTAACAATTTTAACAATTAACATTCATCACAAAGAAAGAGGGAATAACTATGACCTACTTTACAGACTTACAAATAAAGCGCCGTTCTATCTACGCATTAGGAAAAGACCTTGAGCTCTCTAACCAAGAATTGATTGAAACCATTCAAGGAGCTGTCCTTAACACACCGACAGCCTTTAACTCACAAACATCACGTGTGGTGATTTTGCTGGATGAAGAATCAGATGCTTTCTGGAATGAAATCGCTTATTCAGAGCTTGAAAAAGTAACGCCAGCAGAAGCTTTTGAGGCAACAAAAGAACGTTTGGCAGGTTTTGTTCAAGCTAAGGGAACAATCCTCTTCTACGAAGATCAAGATGTAGTGAAAGGCCTTCAAGAGCAATTCCCACTTTACGCTGAAAACTTCCCAATTTGGTCAGAGCAAGGTCATGGAATCGCCCTTTATGCGACGTGGTTGGCTTTGGCTGAGAAGAATATCGGCATGAACGTGCAACATTACAACCCACTTGTTGATGCCCAATTGGCTGAAAAATACGACATTCCAGCTAACTGGAAACTCCGTGCTCAAGCGCCATTTGGTCAAATCGTTACACCAGCAGGAGATAAAGACATCCAAACAGAAGGTCGTTTCAAAGTTTTTGGCGACAAATAATCACTTTAATTTAGTCAGTCAGCTTGGCAATGACTGAACAATATCAAAATGATAAGACAAAAAAGTAGCAGGATTGGGAAATCTTGTTATTTTTTTCGATTTTAAGACCAGTTCGTAGATAAATTGTAAATGAAAGCTAAAACTTGAGATTTGAAACCCTTTTCACTACAATAGAGATACAGAAAAGGAGGCAGAGATGAAGTATATTGATTTTGCTGAAAATGAGCGTCTGTCCACGATTGTCCTTGGGATGATGCGAATCAGTCAGATGAGTGAAGATGAGGTGGAGGCCTTGGTGGAGGCAGCCTTTTCGATTGGGATTAACACCTTTGACCTAGCGGATATCTATGGCGATGGCCAGTGTGAGGTTCTGCTGGGTAAGGTTCTCAAGCGTCGTCCGGATCTTCGGGACCAGATGTGGATTCAGTCCAAGTGTGGGATTCGCAAAGACGGCTTTATCTATTTTGATTTTTCTAAGGATTATATTTTGGACTCTGTTGATGGCATTCTCGAGCGTCTGCAGATTGAACGTTTAGATAGTCTCCTTCTTCACCGACCGGATGCCCTCATGGAGCCTGATGAAGTGGCAGCAGCTTTTGATCACTTGGAGCAAGCGGGTAAGGTTCGTCATTTTGGGGTATCCAATCAAAATCCCATGATGATGGAATTGCTCAAAACGGCTGTCAAACAACCACTCAAGGTCAACCAATTGCAGTTGAGTGCCGCCTTTACACCGAGCCTTGAAGCTGGTTTTCATGTCAATATGGAAGGGCCAAAAGCAGCCGTGCGAGATGGCAGTGTCTTTGAGTATTGTCGGTTAACCGATACGGTGATTCAAGCCTGGTCTGTTCTCCAGCATGGCTATTTTAAGGGGAATTTTGTCGGCAAGGAAGAGTTTGCGGCCCTCAATCAGGTCCTTAATGATTTGGCGAAGAAATACCAGGTCACTCCGACAGCCATCGCCCTTTCTTGGGTCCTCCGCTATCCGGGTAAGATGCAGGCTGTCATCGGAACGACCAAACCCCAGCATGTCCTTGAAGCAGGGAAAGCAGCAACAGTTACCCTAACGCGCAAGGAATGGTATCAAATCTACCTGGCTGCAGGAAATGATTTGCCTTAGAATCTTATTAGTAGACCAGCCCTCACTCCTATCAGTGGGCTGGTTTTTTGTCTTTTACTTTATAGATTTTTCTTGACAAGTCATTCTTTTTTATGGTATTCTTTTATGCAACAAGTGTTGCGCAACGTCCGTTGCGCGAAAGGAGTCTTATGCCACCCAAGGTTAAATTTAGTAAAGAGGCTATCATTGGGACAGCTTTACAATTGGTGAGAGAAGAGGGCCTGGCTAGTTTGACGGCTCGAGCATTAGCAGAGAAATTGGGAGCCACACCAAGAGTCATTTTTGGGCAATTTGCTAATATGGCTGAGTTACAAGCAGAGGTTATTGTTGCTGCGGAAATGGTAGTGGTGGAGTATATTCGCAAGGTTTTAGAAGATGAGAAGCCTTTTCGATCTGTCGGGGTTGCTTATATCCTGTTTGCCTCAAAAGAGCCGCAACTCTTTCAATTGCTTTTCCAAAATCCTAGCAAAGATCCGATTCGTCGCTTTCAAGATTTTCTTCCCATGAAGGATCATAGTTACCAATTGGTTCTGGATTCGATCGTTGCAGACTATCCATTGACATTAGAGGAGGCTAGTCGCTTGTACCAGCATTTATTCATCTACTCACACGGGATGGCCTCTATGGTTGCTTCTGGTATTTATCAGTTCAGCATGGAAGAAGTGATTGGTTTATTGACAGAGGTTTGTCAATCTCTCATCAAAGAAATGGTAGGAAAGAAATGATTCAACTAGAAAATGTTCACAAAAGTTACGGGCAAACCAAGGTCTTAAAAGGGATTGATTTGCAGATTCAAGACCATGATGATATGGTTATCCTAGGTCCTTCTGGATCGGGGAAATCAACCCTCTTAAACGTGTTATCCGGATTAGAAAAGGTAGACGAGGGGCATATCCTCATTCAAGGTCAGGATTTGTCTCAACTCACGGATGCTCAATTGACAGCCTTTAGACGTGAGAAGATTGCCTTTATTTTCCAGCAGTATTATCTATTGCCGAATCTAACGGTCAGACAAAATGTAAAGATGGGAGCTGACCTGGCAAACAATCATGATTTTTTGCAGATTATTGAGGATTTGGGGCTTGGCAATAAATTGGATAAGTATCCGAGTGAATTGTCTGGTGGAGAACAGCAGAGAGTCTCCATTGCTCGGGCCTTGGCCAAAAAGCCAGAGATTCTTTTCTTAGATGAGCCGACGGGAGCCCTGGATGAAGAAACAGGGCGCAAGATTCTCGACTATATCTGGAAGTTGAAGGAAAAGCTGGGCTTTACCTTAATCATGGTAACGCACAACCAAAATATTGCGGATATGGCCAGAACCATCATTCGTGTCAATAGTGGCAAGATTACCCAAGTTGTGATTAATGATCAGCCTCAGACTGCTTATGAGATTGGATGGTAAGCCATGTTTTCAGTAAAAGATATTCGAAAATTAGTTGTCGTCAGTATCATTGGGGCTTGTGCGGTCTTTGTGGCCAATCTCTTCTTGAATTTTTACCTGGATATTGAGCAGTTGGAGATTTCTAAAACCAATCCGATGATTACGGCCTACTATGATGCCCAGGTTTCGCTATCTTGGATGGTGGCCATGGTTAGTGGGGTTGTCTTGTCCTTGACGTCGATCCTTCTCATGTGTTTTTATATCAAACAATTTGTCGATGACCACAAGGAACAATTAGGAATTTTAAAGGCTTTGGGCTATAGCAATGGCCAGTTGGCGAAACGATTTTGGGCTTTTGGACTCAGTTTTGGAGTTGGAGCACTTCTTGGCTATTTTGCTTCTTTTCTGATGATGGGTCATTTTTATGACTTTCGAAATGAAAAGAGAATTCTGCCAGAAATCACCATTCATTTTCACTGGCAGCTCTTGCTTGCTTTGGTGATGCTGCCAACGACCTTCTTTATGGTCCTTGCGATTGGTTATGCTAGAAGACAACTACAAACGCCGGCCCTTCGCTTATTGAAAAAATCCCCTACACCAATCAAGGTCAAAAGGAGAAAGATTGCTCCTAAAAAAGAGAAATCCTTCCTAAAAGAGCTGTCTTCATCGCTGATTTGGGGGAGAAAATCAATCTTGTTTTTTGTGGTCTTTGGCTCCATGTGTTTTGCGGCCATGGTTCAATTGTCTTTTGGCCTAAGGGACTACACAGATAACATCATCCAAACCATGATGATTATGATTGGTTTGATCCTTTCTTTCTCGATTCTCTTTTTGTCATTGGGAATTGTGGTCTCAGAAAGTCGCGAAACCTTAGCTTTGATGAAGGCTTTTGGCTACACCGATCGTGAATGCCAAAGTCATATTCTCGCTCCTTATCGTTTCTGGGCTTATCTAGGATTTGCCCTTGGGACGGCTTATCAATATGGCATCATGGAAATCTTGATTGGTGTGATCAAAGACACGGTACCTGAAAAGATTGAGCACAACTTTGACTGGAACGTTTGCTTTTGGACTTTGCTTGGTTTTGCTTTGGTATATGAAAGCCTCTTTTATCTCTCCAACAGAAAACTCCAAAAACAAACCATCAAAGAAGTACTCTTAGCAGAATGATTTCGTTATAATCAATCATGAAGAGTCTATTATTCTAAGGATCAAAAGATAATATTATGAAAAATTGACCTCTTAAAGAGGTCTTTTTATCTTATGCAAACGCTACATAAGAGACCAGATCCACTATCACAAGATTGTGACCAATCACAATCTTGTGATAGTTTACATCTTATTAACATTGTCCCAGAATCCTTGCATTCTCTGCTCTGGTAGCGTAAGATAGACTCTGTTTTAATTTTAAAGGATTGAAACACGTCCTGAGACCATTCTCACAGGTCTAAAGGACAGAGTGAATTTTTTATGAAAGAGGAGAATCAAAATGTCAGATAAACAAATGAAAACCCTTGGTTGGGTGGCAACCTTTATGTCAGTAATGATGTACGTGTCTTACGTGCCACAAATCATGGACAATTTGTCTGGTCATAAAGGAAACTTTATCCAACCTTTGGTAGCGGCTATCAACTGTAGCCTTTGGGTTTACTATGGTCTCTTTAAAAAAGAACGTGACCTTCCCCTTGCTGCTGCGAATGCGCCAGGCATCGTCTTTGGTTTAATTACAGCATTGACAGCTTTGTTCTAAAATAGAGCGTAATTTCTTTTTATACTATTTTTCTTAACGCAGAAAACGAGAGCAGAACTTGCGACAGTCAGTGATTGTCGTTCGGTTTTACTCTCGTTTTTGTTTAGTTATTAAGAAGAGCCTTGATAGTATTTTCCATTTTTAGAGGGTCTGTTTTGGAAGAAAAGCGTTCGACGACTTGTCCCTCACGGTTAATCAGAAACTTAGCAAAGTTCCATTCAATTCTAGCCCCAAGGGGTCCAGATTTTTCTTTTTTAAGCCACTCAAAAAGTGGCTCTGCTTCCTTACCATTGACCTTGATTTTGGCAAAACGAGGGAAGGTCGTATGGTAATTGAGGGTGCAGAAGGTATTGATTTCTTCAGCACTACCAGGTGCCTGCCCCATAAACTGATTACAAGGAAAATCAAGAATCTCGAAGCCTTGGTCTTTGTATTTGTCATAAAGTTCTTGCAGGCCTTGATACTGTGGCGTCAAACCACAGCCTGTTGCTGTATTGACGATTAAGACGACCTTGCCCTTATAGTCCTGGAGAGACACGGGTCGGTCAGCTTGATCTGAAACTATAAAATCGTATAAGTTAGTCATAATTAGTCTCCTTTGCTTTGTTTGAGACTATTATAGCAAAGTTAGTCAGAGAAGTGATTTTTCAGGAAGAATTGAATGTTTATGATGCTTGTGATAGTAATTATTTATCTTGACGTTAAGAATTACTTATAACCAACAGGGATGATACTATATAGTGCTAGATAGCTTGATAATAGATAACTATTGGCTTTAGTGAGGTTTTGATACTTTAATCATAAATTATATTTATGGCAGAGGATAAAATTTCTTTATTTTTCTGATGGGTAAATGTCTGCTAAGATAATGACATTCACAGTTGAAGTCACTAAGAGTTAGATACTTTTAGGTATGTGAGTTGAACTGTCGATATTTGGATATAAAGAAAAGGAGATTTTTATGTCAGAAAAAAGAGAATTAGTTTTGAAAGCATTTCGTGGAGAAAGTGTTGATCGTGTGCCTGTGGGATTTTGGCACCATTTTACCACTGAGGATGAGTGGCTTCACGGTTTTGAAAATCCAGAAATTATTGAGAAGAATAAAGCTGGTCATAAAAAATTTATTGCAGAAGTCAAGCCTGACTTTGTTAAATTGATGAGTGATGGTTTTTTTGCTTATCCTCAGCCATCTTTTAAAGATTTTAAATCAATCAGTGATTTAACATCGATTGAACCGTTGGGCGCTAATCATCCTTGGATTTCTGCGCAAGTTGAACTTGTAAAAAGTCTGATTGCTGATTTTCCTGAAGATATTGTTGCAATTTACAATATCTTTGCGCCAGTAACTTATTTTAAGTGGCTGGTAGGAAATGTTTCAGGTGGTGATGATAATATTGCAGATTACATTTCGGAGGACCGTGATGCTTTGAAGCATGTTTTAGATGTCATTGGACAGGATATTGCTAGTCTTAGTCAACGAGTGATTAAGGAAGCAGGAGCAGATGGCATTTACCTCAGTGTTCAAAGTATTCAAGATAAACGTGTTACTGCTGATACGTATAGGGATTTTATTGCTCCAAGCGAATTAAGTGTATTGAAAGCTGCTGATGAAGCTGGTGGTCATAACATTCTACATATTTGTGGCTATGAAGGGGCACGAAATGATATCAAGCTCTTTAAAGACTATCCTGCTCAAGTGATTAATTGGGCCGTTGGTCCTGAAGGAATCAGTCTGGCAGAAGGTCGTAATATTTTTGGTGGCCGGACAGTTCTCGGCGGTTTTGAAAATGGGAAAGATGGTCTCTTATACAATGGAAGTAAAGAGGCTATTCAAGAAAAGGTTAAGGAGATTATTGCTGATACAGGAACCCACGGTTTAATCATTGGTGCTGACTGTACGGTTCCAAGTGATATTAACCACGAACGTATTGAATGGGTGCGTGAAGCAACGTTTCTATAAGAAAAGGGAGAGATTGATATGAGTAAAAAGACTTGGATAATTGGTGGAGTGGTTGTTGTAGCACTTATTGGTGCAACAGTTATTGGACGTAGTTTAACGGGAGATAAAAAAGCAAAAACTGATTCAGGAAAGGTGACAACTCTAAAAGTTGCTCATACTCAAAACTATGTCCCTTATGATTTTGTGGACAAAGATGGTAAATCTGATGGCTATGAGGTAGCTGTGTTGAAGGAAATTGATAAAAAGCTTCCGCAATATAAGTTTGAATATACAGGAACAAGTGATGATGACCTCTTAATTGGTCTGGAGTCAGGTAAATATGATATTGGTACTAAGGGTGCTTGGTACACAGATGAGAGAGCTAAAAAGTTCATCATACCTAAAGATCCAATTGGAGCAAGTGTTATTGGCTTTACAATTCGTAAGGAAGATAAAGATAAATATAAAAATATCTCAGATTTTGCCAAACAAAAGGGAAAATTGGTACCAATCTCACCACAAAATGCACAGTGGAATGTTATCAAGGACTACAACGATAAGCATAAAGATCAACCAATTGAGTTGACATCTGCAGAATCTTTCCAAGTTTCAGATGCCTATGCATGGGTCTTGGAAAATCGTTATGATGCTTATTTTGATATTAAATTGTCTTTTGAAAAAGCTGTGACAGATAAAGATGGTGCTTATCATCAATATGCGGACAAGTTAACTTGGTTCCCATATAAAGGTATTCCGACTTACCCACTCTTCCATCGCGATAGTAAGAATGAAGAGTTTTCAAAAGAATATACGAAGGCAATTAAAGAGTTAAAAGAAGATGGTACGCTTGAAAAATTGTCTAAAAAATATTTTGGCGAAGATGTCTTTTCATACGTTGATAAATAATTAGATTATGGTGTATAAACAGTAGGCTACTTTGATAAGCTTCTGAGCGAGTTTAGTTAGGAGAAAATATGGTCAATTATGACATTTCAAAAGTGATTGGAGCAATTCCGGAAATCATAAAGGGCTTACCAATGACATTGTTAGTTCTCTTATTAACGACTATACTAGGGTCGTTGTTAGGAGGATTGGTAGCGTGGGCAAGTCTTTCTAAGGATAAAGCTCTTGAAAATCTGGCTAAAGGTTATGTTTTTATCTTACGTTGTACTCCACCTATTGTATTGTTGTTCTTGGTATTCTATGGAGTTCCTGAATTTCTTAATTGGTGGTTAGGGTTGGACATAAATAACTGGTCTAAGTTAATATTTGTTTTAGTGACCATGGTTCTTCTATTTTCAGCATTAATCTCAGAAGTCTTTAAGGCCGCTTATCAAGCAATCCCCAAAGGACAATTAGAGGCCGGACTAAGTATTGGTCTGACACCAGAGCAGGCTTTCGTGAGAATCGTTGCCCCTCAAGCTTTTAAGGTAGCTTTACCAAATATTACAACAGCTATCCTTAACCTAATGCGTGATGCTGCATTGGCTTATACGATTGGATTTATTGATGTCATGGGAAAGGGAAACCTTTTGATTAGTCGTCATTTAGGAAATTATTCTTTAGAAACATATACGGCAGTGGCCCTTGTTTATTGGGGAATAGCATTAATCTTATCCCTAATTTCTAGAATGACAGAGCAACAATTGAGTATCAAAGCGAGGTAAAAAATGAATACTACTTTTATTATTGATACCTTTATTAAGGCTTTACATGGGGTTCCAGTAACACTTGGAATCATGGTTGTGGCTATTCTATTGAGTTTTCTACCTGCTCTTTTCTTAGCGTTAGGTCAAATTTATCAGGTGAGAGGTGTCAAAACATTTTCAGTTATTTATCTTGCCTTTATTCGCGCAACACCACCCATTTTGTTAATTTTATTTTTTTATAGTTTATTCCCTAGTTTACTAAACCAGTTTTTTAAAGGAATTGGAAGTCATGTAGATGTCTTCAAGGTTAATCCACTTTACTATGCCTTTATTATTTATAGTTTGATGACAACAGGAAGTTTGTCTGAAATCATTCGTTCAGCATTGCTAACGGTTGATAAGGGTCAGCTAGAAGCTGCACAAGCCATAGGTTTAACAACAAGACAAGCCTATCTGAGAATAGTTTTTCCACAAGCGCTTAAAGCTGCTCTGCCAAATTTGTGTAACTTAGTTATTAATATTGTGAAAGGGACTTCACTTGTCTTTGTTATGACAATAAAAGATATAACAGCAATTGCACGAGTTGAAGCAGCATATGGATATCAATATTTTGAATCTTATTTTGTCATCTTTATTTTATATTTAATCATTTGTGGTATTATTCAAGTTCTCTTTAACCTTGGAGAAAGAAAATTGCAATTTACATAGAGGGAGTTACTATGCTAGAAGCTAAACATATTTCAAAAAAATTTGGAGATCGTCAGGTTCTTGTTGATGTTAATCTACAAGTGAAACAGGGAGATGTGGTTGTCATATTGGGACCATCCGGTTCAGGAAAAACCACTTTCTTACGTTGTCTTAACCATTTGGAAAAAGCAGATGGAGGGCAATTAACAATTGCTGGTAAGGATTACTCTTTGGACAAATTGGCGAAAAAGGAGATTTTGGATATCCGAAAAAAAACGGCTTTTGTATTCCAACATTACAATTTATTTGCAAACAAAACTGCTATTGAGAATATACTGGAAGGTTTAGTGATTGCTAGGAAAGTACCCAAAAGTGAAGCTCAACAAATTGCTGAAGAGGCACTAAAAAAAGTTGGTCTTTTAGAGTTTAAAGATTATTATCCCTCACAACTTTCAGGAGGCCAACAACAACGTATCGGCTTAGCCAGAGCAATTGCAGTTAAACCAGAGGTTATCTTGTTGGATGAACCAACATCTGCACTTGATCCAGAGCTAGTTGGGGATGTTCTTGACGTCATGAAACAACTTGCTAATGAAGGAACAACAATGGTAGTCGTTACTCATGAGATGGGCTTTGCACGAGATGTAGCTAATCATGTTGTCTTTATGGATGGTGGCCATGTCGTCGAAGAGGGAAGCCCAAAGGATATTTTTTACAGACCAAAAGAAAAACGTACCCAACAATTCTTGGCACGTATTCTTTCTGATGCTAGTTATGATTTGGAATATATGATTTGATTCATCATTGATAAGTTATAATTAGAGTATATAATTCTTGTATAAATAAAATAGGTTGAGGTTATTTCTCAGCCTATTTTTAGTTTCCTAAATGTAATGTTAGTTTATAAGGTACTTAACTCCCACCAAAAAAACCAAGACTTTCGTCTCGGTTTCAGGTTTCATCTCATCTTAAGACACCACATGTCCATCTTTATCGAAGGTATAGAGTTTACCGTTGATGAGGACAGAGCGGTTAGTGTATCTTTCACCTGTTTTAGGGTCGAAATAGTAGGTGTAATTATCAACTGTGACAAAGCGTCCTAGGACTTGTTTACCTTCAGCGTCGAAGTAGAGGACCTTGCCGTCAACTTCTTGGAAGCCGGTCACTTTCTCACCTTTATCATTGTAATAATAGTTGTCGCCCTTATCGTAGACGATACGATTGCGGTAGGCAGGTTCACCCTTGCGGTCAGCAACCACGCCATTGTCATCAGCATTATAAGCCCTGTCCCCGATGATAAAACGTCCTGTTTCAAGGTTTCCGCTATCTCGGAAGTAGTAGTCCTTGCCGTTGATTGTTTGCCAACCTGTCAGAGCAGCTCCGTCATTGCCATAGTAGCGTGTTGGGTAGTATGGAAAACGTGGAGAACCTTCGTAGTTGTATGATTTTGAAAAGGCGTTGCGTGTCATGATACCAGTCAATTGGTCAAATTGGTAAACATTATTGTTGATTGCGACCTCAGTACCTTTGGCTTGATGACCATCGTCATAGAAATAGTAACTGACGTCATCAAAGGTCTTAAAGCCAGTGACCTTTTGGCCATTTTCATAGAGATAACTTGTGCCGCTAGGATCCGTCTGCAATTGGTCAAAGTGGATGGCTTTTTCTTTTGTCGCATCAATACCTTTGTCATCAAAATTAAAGGTTACACCTCGATAGGTAAGGGCCTTGTTAGTTGTTGCAATGGCAACGTTTGTGGTCACTTTTTGACCATTTGGTGCTGTGAAGGTCATTGGTGTTGAGTCGAAGTGGTAAAGGTGTCCGTTCAGAATGTCCCATTCGTCAAAAGTTGACCATTGGGATTGGCGGACGCTACTATATTTTGATCCAAGAATCTTTCCATCATACTGATAAGGACCTTCTTTGATATTACCGTCGGTATCTGTGACATAGACACCTTCAAGGTCATAAGCATTTTCACCAGTACGCTTGAACTCAGGATAGAGACCGTTTGTCAAGAGTTTCCCATCTGGGCTAAAGAGTTGAGAGTTGATAACTCCTGTGTAGAGGTTTCCTTTAGGGGTGTCGTCATCAGAATAGTCGCTAGCGTAGTAACGGTTACCGTTGACTTCTAACCAGCCTGTCTTGAAGGCACCATCATTGCCAGCGTAGTAGATGTTTTCAGAGAAGTTGCCATAAGGTCCAGTTGATGTATCGTGATAAAAGGTATTGCGAAGGATAGCACCAGAATCTTTGTTGGCGACGTAGTAGTTATCACCTAGGTTGAAAATACCTCCTCGAACTTGTTGTCCCTTCTCGTTAAAGTAGTAAAGGTCCTTGTTAATAGTTTGGAAACCAGTGACCTTTTTGCCGTTAGCATCATAGTAGTACCATTCTTGATCGGTACCTTTAACAAATTGGTTTCGATTTGTGGTTTGGTCAGCTTTAGTCGTCGCCACACCATTATTGTCAAAATTATAGACCGTACCGTTTAAGGTAAGTGAACGATTAACCCACTTTTCACCTGTATTTGGGTCGAAGTAGTAGGTTTTACCGTCAACAGTAATCAGTTGTCCCTTGGCTTGGACACCATATTCGTGGAAATAAAGGTTCTGTCCGTTAATGGTTTGGAAACCAGACACGGCTTTACCATCAGCTCCAAAGTAGTACCAAACATCGTCTCTATTGACGAATTGATTAGTTACTGGATTTCCATTGTCTTTATCGAAATAGTAGATATCGTTATTGTAGTAAAGTAAGTCACCTTTGACTTGTTGGCCACTATCATTGAAGTAATGAAGGTTACCGTCCACTGTTTGAAAACCATGAAGCGCTTTACCATCTTTGCCAAAGTAATACCAATTCCCCTGATCGTCAGAAACATAGCGATTGGTTACCATGATACCAGTCTTGGGATCAAAGTAATACTGTTGGCCATTCAGGTTTTGCACGCTTGTCTTATAGTCGGATTGGCTACGGTCTAGGAATTCGGTATCGAAACCAAATGGGGCTGAGAAACCTTTAGTTGCCTTGAAGTCACTGATGTAATACCAATGACCAGCTTTATCCGAAACAAAGACAAAATTAGGTTGATTGCCAGTAGCATCAAAGTAGTAAAGATCGCCATTCTCGGTGATGAAGTCATCTTTGACCATCTTGCCATCTTTGTCGAAGTAGTAAAAACCAAAGTATTTATGGTTGACGTTGTCAAGAGCCTGGTGACCTGTTGCACGACGACCATTGTCTTTATCGAAATAGTAGCTATCACCATTAATAGTAACGATTTCGTTTTTAGCTTGTCGACCGTCTTCGTGGAAGTAGAGGTTAAAGCCATCAATGGTCTGAGCACCAGTGACGGGTTTGCCATCTTTACCAAGGTAATACCAGTTGTGGTTGTTGTCTTCGATAAATTGGTTGCGTTTGTTAGTTTCAGGCAGAACCACTGTCAGGCGTCCTTGGGCATCAGCATTGTAGGTTTGACCATTGATAGTGATAGAGGTATTGGTTACCTTACGTCCATTGGCCTTGTCATAGTAGAAAGATAGACCATTTTCAGTGATGATCTCGCCCTTGGCTTGCTTTCCATCCTCGTGGAAATAAAGGTCGAAATGGTCAACATTTTGAGCACCAGTCAGATTTTTCCCGTCTTTAAGGTAGTACCAGTTGCCTTCCGCATCGCTCTTGAACTGACCTCCAGAGACGATAGTAGTTTCAACAGATTCTGGTGCTTGACTGTTTACGTCAGTAGCTGTGCTAGCGACTTCTGAAGTTGAAGGAGCAGTTCTCGTTTCGCCACTGGACAAATTGTAAGAACTACTTGCTTGGTCTTCTTTAAGGACTGGCTGTTTGTCAGCCGTGACAGTGGGATTTGTATTGCTTGGTTTAGCAGTTGCTGCGTCTTCAGATTTAGTCGTAGTTGTAGTTGTCTCTGTGATGACAAGATCGGGATCTTGGCTGACGCTTTCAGGTGTGCTTGATGAGGTGGCTTGATTCGTAGCTTGTTCGTCGGCAGAGACGCCAACTCCAATCAATGAGGCACCAAGTGCCAAACCAGACACGGCAATGGTAACCCATTGTTTTTTCACTTTATGAAGTTTAAAATGAACTTTATTTTCCATAAAAGTTCCCCTTTTCCATTTTTATGACCTCATTCTAACATCTTTCATTAGAAGAATCAAACGCAATTGGCCTCGCTTTCATAGACTTTTCTAAATATTTTAAATATTTCGAAATCTACTAAAACAGTAGAAGAAATGGGCGACTAAATCAAGATTTTGAGCAGGTGGTTTTTGATAGGTATAGGCAATACATTAGAAAATCATTTTTACGAAATCCTAATCTTGAACATGCTTTTTAATAATAGGGGTATAAAAATACAGAAATGGGTCTATTTTTGGCCTGGAATATGGTATAATAGTGCGGTATTTCTCAAAAATTGGAGTATAAAAATGAGTATTTTTCGTAAAAAGGATGTCGGTTTCGCTCAAACCGAGATGAAACGGCATCTGACCCTCAGGGATGTCGTCCTCTTGGGAATTGGTGCCATGGTGGGAACAGGAATCTTTACGATTACTGGTACCGCAGCATCAACCTTGGCAGGTCCTGCCCTGATTATTTCGGTTTTGATTTCAGCCGTTTGTGTGGGTATGTCAGCTATTTTCTTTGCTGAGTTTGCCTCACGTTACCCATCAGCTGGCGGTGTTTATGGTTATCTCTACGCCTCTTGGGGTGAGTACCCTGCTTGGATGGGGGGGTGGCTTACAATGATCGTTTTCATGAATGCCGTGTCCAGTGTTGCCTCTGGTTGGGGAGCCTACCTCAAGGGACTCCTGGCAAGCTTTGGTCTACAGCTTCCTCAAGCTATCAGTGGCCCTTTTAATCCGAGTCAAGGAACTTATATTGACCTCTTGCCAGTCTTGGTTTTGGTGCTTGTGACGGCTCTCCTCCTCTTGGATTCCAAACAAGCCCTTCGTTTGAACTCGCTTTTAGTGGTGCTTAAGTTTTCTGCTTTGGCGGTCTTCATCCTAGTTGGTCTCTTCCATCTGAATCCAAGCAATTGGGCTAACTTCGCACCATTTGGCTTTGGTCAAATCTATGGTGGTAAGACGGGGATTATGGCGGGGGCTTCTCTCATGTTCTTTGGTTTTCTTGGTTTTGAATCTATCTCTATGACAGTAGATGAGATTAAGGAACCCCAAAAGAATGTTCCTCGAGGCATTGTTCTCGCCTTGATTATCGTCGCTGCACTTTATGCAGTGGTTTCGCTAGTCTTGACGGGAGCGGTTCACTATACTAAGTTAAATGTTGACGATGCTGTAGCTTATGCCCTTCGTTATATTGGTGTGCCTTGGGCTGCCAATTATGTATCGGTGGTTGCCATTATGACCTTGATTACCGTATGTATTTCCATGGCCTATGCCCTTAGCCGTATGGTTTATAGCTTGGCGCGTGATGGTTTCCTTCCACAAACCTTCCAAAAGGTTTCAAAGACCCATAAGGTTCCACATCATGCGACACTTTTGACTGGTATCCTTTCAGCCATCTCAGCAGGGCTCTTCTCTTTGGCTAATATGGCCTCCTTGGTTAACATTGCGACTTTGGCTTACCTGGTTCTCTTGGCTATTGCCCTCATCATTCTTCGTAAGGACAAGGGCTTGCCGCAGAAGGATGAGTTTAAGGTCCCATTTGTTCCGGTCTTGCCAATTATCTCAATTATCGTCTGTCTCTCCTTTATGAGTCAGTATAGTTGGCAAACCTGGTTAGCCTTTGGCATAGCAGTGCTAATCGGTTCAGCTATTTATGCCTTTTACGGTTACAAACATTCTAATTATTAAGATGAAAACGCTGGGTCAGACGGCCTAGCGTTTTTGGTAAAATGAAGAGAGAGGAAGTATAGGAGTACAAATATGAAAGCTTACCAAATGTGGTAATCCTACAAGGAAGACCTTATAGACTGAAGCTTATCCTATTGGCAAGAGCTTCATGAGAATCTCTTTAGCAAATGCCTGCATGAGACAGGAATGACTTTCAGTGATGAAAGGTTAATTGTTTCGGTAGAAGTTAGAGTGGTTTATCCTATAGTATGAAAGTTCCCAATATCTTGGGGATTTTTTTACTTTAAGGAAAGGTTAACTTTTCTTTAAGTCTTATCTTAGGTTTCTTGTGTTTAATAGAGTCATCACAAAAGTAAGTAAGAGGAACAAAAAATGACATACAAACAAACTAAACAAACACAAGAACGTTATGCCATTAAGAAATCATCAAAATGGAAAACTGCTGGTTCGGTTCTGGTAGCGAGCTTAATCTTTGGTAGCTTAGTTGTCTTAAATGACAGCAAGGTTTCAGCAGATGAGACAAACACTGAATCAACACTCTCAAAGGTTTCAACAGGTGAAACCACTGCTGATTTAATTGAAGAAAGTATTCAGACCGACAATACATCAGACACTACTGAAACAGGCACAGAAACGGCTACAAGTATTTCAACTGCGGCTTCGGCGACGGCTTCAACTTCAGACACTGATTCGTCAACAATAAGTACATCAAGTACGACAGAGGACAGGACTGTTACATCAACAAGCAGTGAAACATCTGATCATTCAAGCACTTCCGCAACTCCAGAAGCAAGTTCTTCTGAAACTGCTGAAAGCACAACTAGTGAAACCTCAGCATCTGAAACGAACAATGCAGACGAAAACACTAGCTCTAATACAAGCTCAAGCACCACTTAAACCACTGCATCTGAAACAACTTCAGTGTTAACTAACAGCGCCTCAGATTCAGCTACTGAAACGACGACAACTGAGTCTGAAGATAGTAATTCAGAAAGCTCAACGACGACGATTACTTTCAATGGAACAACCGTGGTAACAAGTGATAGCGGTACTGTCACAATTGATGGAACGACAATTACCATCAATCAAGCAGGGTCATACACTTTGACCGGAAATGGTTCAAGCTATACCATTATTGTGGCAGGTAGCGTGACAGATCCAGTTACAATCTACTTGGATGGTGTGACCTTAACAGATTCGTCTATCACTTCCAATTCTTCAGCAGAATTGACTGTTAATGTTCTTTCAGACAGTTCTATTTCTTCGACGTCTGCTAATGCGATTGAAGCCGCTGGTGCCTTAACAATCACGAGTGGTACTGGAAGCACCCTTACCCTTTCAAGTACTGAAAAGCACGCCATCAAGGCTGATAGTGTGACTGTTGATTCAGTAACGCTTGATTTGACGTCAGAGGCTAAAGATGGTATCAATGCGACGACAGCTGTAACTATTAAAAATGCCACAGTTAATATCACAGCAACCGATGACGGTATTCAGGTCGAAGACGAAACAGATGTTAATAGTGGTGATTTGACAATTACCGATTCAACAGTAACCATTAATGCGACGGACAAAGGTATTACGGTTACGGATGAATTGACTGTCGAAGGCAATTCTAAAGTAACAGTTGTAGCAGGTGACGAAGGCCTTGAAGGGCGTTATATCAATTTGACAGGTGGAACCGTTGATATCACTGCTGGTGATGACGGTATTAACGCCACTGAGTGGACGACCAAGGATAGCACTGATACTTCAAGCCTAACCAATTCGACGTCTGACTTGGAAAATGAAGTGGGCATCAATATTGACGGTGCAACAGTAACTATCTTGGCAGATGGTGATGGTATCGACAGTAACGGCAATGTGACAGTGAAAAGTGGTTCTCTCTACGTCGCTCAGACGAGTGCAGATAATGCCGCTATCGACTACGATGGAACAGGTATTATTTCTGGCGGTACCGTTTGGGCTATTGGTAACCAAGGAATGGCTCAGGCCTTTACAACGGGTTCAAGCCAATCTTATATCATGGCCAATATCTCTGGTAGTGCAGGAGATACTATCACAGTTACTGATAGTTCTGGAAATGTTGTAGCGACCACAACAGCAACAACTTCATTTGGAAATGTGGTCCTTAGTACCGAGAGTCTAACTTCGGGTGAAACCTATACCATTACGACATCAAGTGGCGCTAGTGTGACTGCAACAGCTACTGAAGAAGGCACAAACAATGGTCCTGGTGCTGGTGGCATGGGCGGCTTCCCAGGTGGTGGTTTTGGTAATAGTTCAATGTCTGATAACTTCGGAGGCTATGGCGAACCAACTAGCTATGGTGGCAGCTCTACAAATACGGGTACCGTCAATACCCCATGGGGCCAATCTGCTTCGACAAATTCTGAAAATACGACAAGCACAAGCAGTACAAGTTCAACAAGTCAGACACCTAATACAGGTCGTCCAACCCCACCAAACTTTGCTAGTCAAACAAGTAACTCAACGTCTCCAAATGTGAGTACCACAACTTCTACGACTGCTAGTGCCACAATGTCTCCAACTGCGAATGCCTCAGCCTCTGCGACTGCTAGTACTTCAGTAGCAACTAATGCGAACCAAGCAGATGCAACTACTTCAGCAACGACAGCCAGAAGCACAAGCCCATCAGGTCAAGGCTCATCAACGACTAGAGCTTCAGACCCTGAAGTAACATCACTGATGTCAGAAGTAGCAGTTGCCAATCAGTCAGCAGAAGCACAGCCTGAACGGGCAAGTACCAATACATCAAGCATTGTCCAACAGCCAGACGAAGAGACAGCTGAGAAGTTGAATAAGATTTTCACTCAAAATCAAAGTTCCCAAGCGGAATCAAAAGGTCAGCTAAGAGAAGTTTCCAACCAAAAGGAAGCTACGAAATCAAGCGTTCAGACTGATTTTGCTCAAAAACAAAATAGTCAGACAAGCTCTAAGGCTAATCAGTCTGATAAAAGTGCTCAAAGCAAGCAAGCAAACAAATCAACCCTACCAGATACCGGTGATGTGAGTAGCTTGGGACTAGGCGCATTAGGAGCAGTGATGATGACAACCTCATTTTCCTTAAAAGGAAGCAAGCATTCTCGTAAGTAATTCTAGTTAAGAACATAAAGAAAAACAGAAGCCCTCTCCAAAAAAGGAAAAGAGCTTCTGTTTATTTATTATTATTTTTTAGAAAAAGCATTTTTAAGGCCTTCAACAGCACCTTCAACGCCTTCTTTAACATCTTCGATACCGTCTTTTGCTTTTGCTACAACTTTTTCGACAGCACCTTCGACTTCAGTCTTTTTGTCGCCAGTCAGTTTACCAGCACCCTCTTTAAGAGCACCTTTAGCTTGATTCAATTTATCTTCGATTCCCATAGTAGAACCTCCTTTTTATGATGAGACCATTGTAGACAATATTAAACGGTAATGCAAGTGATTTGTTTAATAAGTAACGACATTAATGTTTCCTTTATCGTATTCAGCAATAAAGATATCCGAAACGTTTTCATATCCCATTTTTTGAAGCTCTTCATTTAACCAATCCTCCGTTTTACCAATAGTATCAAGAATTTCTGTTTGAATGACCCCATCAGTAATGATTGGATATTTTGGATTTTCATCGCCAGAACGGACCACAATCAATTGGCCGTTCTGTTCAATAACTGCACGTTTAACCTCTTTAAGTTGAAAAATTCCTTGGGAACGTAATTTTAAAGCGACATCAGAGGCTGAAAGTCCTTTAGAGCGACAAGCTTCAGGATCTAGTTGACCATGTTTGATGATGACAGTTGGTTTACCGTCAATCAAATGTTTGATAAAGAGAATATTGGTAATTAGCCATTTTAGAAGTAAAATCAAAATCGTCCAAATAATCAAAATCACGATATATTGGAGGATTGAAACGGTACTACTATAAATTGTACCACCGAGGATTGCACCAAGAACAAAGTTCTGTACTTGGTCAGTAGCTGAGCTAGGTGCTAGGTTTCCTTTACCTGTTAAATTGATAACAAAGACGAGTGAAATAAGCCCCAAAGCTAGTTTAATTGCAACAGTAAGATAAAAAGATGTCATTTTGTAACCTCCACGAGTTCAACATCAGACTTGTAAAGTTTTATTTGTTCTAGCAAGTAGCTGTCAGGTTCTGAACCTGAGATGGCACGATAGTACTTGTTTCCAACTTTGAGGATAGCGCCATCTGTAGTAGTAGAAGTATTGACATAGACCTTGCTCTTATCAACATCGAGATTTTTAGACACAACCTCGATAAAGTGAAGAGATGCTCGAAATTGGTCATCGTTTGATTGATTGCTTTGGAAATTACTGATAGCAATTAGAACCACGGCAACTAAGGTTAAAATAGAAATAATAGAGAGTTCACGAAATTTAGTATCATGGCGTTCTTTCAAGGCCTTAAAAGCAAATACGCCGGTCACTAAAATAAGTCCTGCAGCAATGGCGACCATAACCCAGTTTTGCTGGCTAATCTGACTTAGCACATAGTCGTAGGAATAGAATTTCATTGAGAGATTTCCTTTCATAATATCACTAACATTATAGGTTAAAAAGTCTTTAAATTCAATCAGTCTATCCGAAAAATGAAGGAATGAGTAGGATTCTTAAAGGAAATTTGCTATTGAAATGACTTGCAGCCATTAAGCCAAAATCTTGTGATTTCTTTAAGGACTTTGTTGATATTTTCACAAATTATGCTTATAATTGAGGTAATCAACAATCAGAACTTGCCTAAATTTTTCGAGAATCAGAAGTCTGGTAACTTAAAGAGATTGGTTATTTTATGTAAGACTTCACTGTTAATCTTTAAGAGAGTCAACACCTTTTCTTGAATTCCCAAAAATGTTAAGGCCTCTCGTTCCTAGAAAAAGGAGTAATTATGTCTGAACCATTATTTTTACAATCTGTTATGCAAGAAAAAATCTGGGGCGGTACGCATTTGCGTGATGTCTTTGGCTACGACATTCCAAGCGACCATGTCGGAGAGTACTGGGCTATTTCTGCTCACCCAAATGGTATTTCTACTATTAAGAATGGTCGTTATGCCGGTCAAACTTTAGATGTTCTTTATGCAGAGCACCGTGAGTTATTTGGCAATCGTCAAGAACCTGTCTTCCCACTTTTGACTAAGATTTTGGATGCTAATGATTGGCTTAGTGTGCAGGTCCATCCAGATGATGCTTATGGACTTGAACATGAAGGTGAACTTGGTAAAACAGAGTGTTGGTATATCATTGCTGCTGAACCAGGTGCTGAAATTATTTATGGCCACAATGCCAAATCAAAAGAAGAACTGCGTCAGCAAATTGAAAGTAAGGATTGGGAAAATCTTTTGACTAAGGTTCCAGTTAAAGCAGGTGATTTCTTCTATGTGCCAAGTGGTACCATGCATGCTATTGGTGCAGGTATCATGGTTCTTGAAACGCAACAATCTAGTGATACGACCTACCGTGTTTATGATTTTGACCGTAAAGATGATCAAGGTAACCTGCGTGAACTCCATCTTGAAAAATCTATCGATGTCCTTAATATCGGTGAGCCAGCCAACAGTCGACCAGTCACAACAAAAGTAGATGACCTCAAATCAACGCTCTTAGTAGCAAGTGATTTCTTCGCCGTTTACAAATGGGAAATCTCAGGTAAGGCTGATTTTGAAAAGACTGCTGATTACAGTTTGTTTAGTGTACTTGACGGTCAAGGAAGCCTCTTAGTTGATAATCAAGAATACCCAATTGCAAAAGGCAGTCACTTTATTCTTCCTAGCGATGTTGAAACATGGCAAATTAAGGGAGAGCTTGAATTGATTGTCAGTCACCCATAATCAAAATATCAAACTAGACGAGATGAGAATCTTGTCTAGTTTTTTTGTACAAGGATACAGAAAATTTGCAATTTTAAAAACCTTTGTAAATACGTTTCAATAGCTTGAAGTTCCAAACTAATCATGTCATACTAAATAAGTTGACTAAAATTATAATAAACAAGTTGTGTCTATTTGGGGCATAAGATTTTGTTTGTTTTAGATTGGAGAAACTTATGTTAAAAAAGGGAAGCCTTACAGCTTTATTGTTGTTTGGTATGTTCTTTGGAGCGGGAAATCTGACCTTTCCCCCTCAGTTAGGCTTTGAATCTGGAGGTCATTTTTGGCCAGCCATTGCCGGCTTTGTCCTATCAGGTGTTGGTATTGCCATCCTAACACTGGTTATCGGGACTTTAAATCCTAAGGGTTACATTCATGAGATTTCTCAAAAAATCTCGCCTAAGTTTGCCCTAGTCTATTTGGCAGTACTTTATCTGTCCATTGGTCCTTTCTTTGCCATTCCTAGAACGGCCGCCACCGCCTTTTCAATTGGCTTCTCTCCTTTGATTGGAAGTGGACATACTAGCCTTTGGCTCTTTGTCTTTACCGTAATCTACTTTGCTCTAGCACTTTGGATTGCCTTGAATCCATCTAAAATTTTAGATAGTATTGGACGTATATTGACGCCTATCTTTGCCATCATGATTGTAGTCGTTATCGTGGCAGGAGCATTTAAATATGGTGGTCACAATCCTCAGGATGCAAGTCAAGCCTATCAGGCTTCTGCTTTTGGTAAAGGATTCTTGGAAGGCTACAACACCTTGGATGCCTTGGCTTCTGTGGCCTTCAGTGTAGTAGCAGTAGTCACACTCAACCAATTAGGCTTCAAGTCTAAAAAAGAGTATATCTCAACGATTTGGGTCGTTGGTTTCGTAGTGACTATCCTCTTCGGTGCTCTGTATTTGGGATTAGCCTTTTTGGGGAATCATTTCCCACTCCAAGTGGCGGGATTACCAAAAGATGCCAATATTGGTGCAAGTGTCTTGTCACAAGCCACACAAGCCATCTTTGGACCAGCGGCTCAGATTTTCCTAGCTATCATGGTGACAGTGACTTGCTTTACAACAACAGCAGGACTTATCGTTGCGACTGGGGAATTCTTCCACAAGGCATTTCCGAAAGTATCTTACAAGGCTTACGCCATTATCTTTACCTTGATTGGGTTTGCGATTGCCAACTTGGGACTTAACAATATCATTGCTTTCTCAGTACCAGTGCTTTTGATTCTCTACCCAATCACCATCACGATTGTTATGATTGTGATTGCCAACAAGTTCGTGGCCTTGTCTAAACCTGGTATGCAAGTGACAGTTGCAGTAGTCACGCTGATTGCCTTACTTAGTGTAATTGGAAGCCAGTTTAAACTTGCGGGACTCAATGCCCTCATTAACTTCCTACCATTGTCAGGAGCATCCTTGCCATGGTTGATACCAGCCATCTTGTGCATACTCTTGTCTCTCGTTTTACCTGATAAAATCAAGAGCGATAGCTTCGAAATGGAATAAAAATAAAATCCTATCACACATGTGATGGGATTTTTTGTGTCCCCAAGTCACCATAAGTGCGAAATTTGCTGAAAAGCGTTACACTTAAGGCGTAGAGAAAGATTATCTTGTGAAAGGAGTTATACAGATGGCTAAGCTAAATAAACATACTATTTATCTTGCTGGTGGCTGTTTCTGGGGCGTGGAGGAATACTTTTCACGTGTTCCTGGTGTGTTAGATGCTGTTTCGGGTTATGCTAATGGACGTAGTGAGACCACTCGCTATGAGCTCATCGGTCAGACGGGTCATGCTGAGACTGTTCAGGTGATCTATGATGCCAGCCAAGTGTCATTGCGAGAGATTTTGCTACATTACTTCCGTATCATCAACCCTCTAAGCAAAAATAAACAGGGCAATGATGTGGGTAGTCAGTACCGCACAGGTGTTTATTGCACAGATGACAATGATCTACCAGTCATCAAGCAAGTTTTCCAAGAAATGTCCGAACAATACGGTCAGCCTTTGGCGGTTGAGTTGTTGCCTTTGCAAAACTTTATTCCTGCAGAGGAATACCATCAGGATTATCTCAAGAAGCATCCTAAGGGCTACTGCCATATCAATGTCAATCAAGCCTCAACTCCAGTCATTGATGCCAGTGCCTATCACAAGCCAAATCAGGAGGAACTTAAGAAAAATCTGAGTCCCGAAGCCTATGCGGTTACTCAGGAAAATGGGACGGAACGTGCCTTTACGAGTCCCCTTTGGAATCAGTTTGAACCTGGCATCTATGTGGATGTGGTGACTGGTGAACCTCTCTTTTCATCCAAGGACAAGTTTGATTCTGCCTGTGGTTGGCCCAGCTTTTCCCGTCCGATTAGTCCTGAGGTAGCCAACTACAAGGAAGATCATTCTCACAATATGGAACGTATCGAGGTTCGTAGTCGTGCGGGGGACTCCCATCTAGGGCATGTCTTTCCAGATGGTCCAAGCGATAAAGGTGGTTTGCGCTATTGTATCAATGGTGCCGCGACACGATTTGTTCCTAAGGCAGATATGGAAAAAGAAGGTTATGCTTACTTGCTTGATCAAGTGGACTGATGAGAGTTGCATAAACTGATATACAGGACAAAAGCATTGAAATTGCAAAAGTTCTAGTTTGGCTTGCTCTTGGGGCTCTATCTGACAATCAAATCATCATGTCTGAGTGCTTTTGAACAATTTATTTAGGAGGTTGGTTTCTTTTGAGCCAGCCTCTTTAATAATGAGCGTTTCAATGTTGGAAAATCCATGTGCTACAAGAACTAACATGTCATGTGATATGACCATTCAGGACAAAAAAGTGACATTTCATTACATTTTTTTACAATTTTATACAAATTGTTTTACACATCAAACCAAAAAAGTAGTACACTATAGTAGTGAGAAATCTAACAAGTGTAAAGAATTCATTTTCCCTATAATTACTAGTTTTGGTGTCTGTAAACATTATTGTACTTTGTGTAATAATAGTCTTCCCCAACCTCCCAATTATGATATTATATGTCTAAACTTACTCAAACAAAACTAGCGACAAAATCCCCGAGATTTCCCTTAAGGGAATATGACAGCACTTGTTAGGTTTTTATGATAATATTCAGATAGTCCTTTGGGCTATTTTATTGTGCTAAATCTTCTATGATGGAGAAATTGTTATGGAATGCGTTGATAAAATAATCATATTAGTAACGATTTGTGGCTTATGGTTTTGGTCTTTTCTGTTACTCCCTAAAACAGGAGAGAAGGTCGTTTATTTTTATCATTTCTTAGCACTATGTGGTTTAGTCATGTTCTATAGTGCCCTAGTTGATCCGGCTGGACTTTGTGACACTTTTTTTCATATCAAACAACTTTGTTTTCATTAATAAGTTCATCTGGGTAATGCTGTAGGAAAATCTGAATCTAAAGAATCACTCATAAAAAAGCTTTCTGTGTATTGATAACAGTTCATCTGTTTTCAATATGCAGGAGGCTTTTTCTTTGTTATCAAGATTTGAGCAGATAAAAAGCAGTCTGATGAGACTGCTTAAGGTAGATCAACGATGACATTCGTAACGCTTAACGATCTTATTTAAACGCCATTGGTAACAGAGCCCACTGACGATAAGGCTGGCAATCAGACCAATCCAGTAACTGTAGGGACCAAGTTCAGTAACTTTTTCAAGCAGGAAGCCGACTGGGAAGGTAATCCCCCAGTAAGCCAAGAGACCGAGATAAAAAGGAACCTTGGTGTCCTTATAGCCACGCAAAATTCCTTGAAGGGGAGCCGCAAAGACATCCGCCACTTGGAAGAAGAGGCTATAGGTCATGAAAATGGCTGTCATTCTTAAAAAGTCAGGATCATGGCCATAGAGTTCTGCTAAATCATAGCGCAAGAAATAGAGGAATATCAAGGTAAAGATAGAAAATCCTAAGGCTGTCAGGCGACCTAGCTTGCTGTAACTCTTGACCGAATCCATGCGTCTAGCCCCAAATTCGTAGGAAATGATGATAGCCATAGCACTGGAAATGCTGAGAGGAAAGGCATACATGAGGTTTGAGAAGTTCATGGCTGCCTGGTGACTGGCAATGACTAAAGATGGATACTTGGCCATAATCAGACCAACACCTGAGAAGATGGCGACCTCCGCAAAAACCGTTCCACCAATGGGGAGACCTAGTTTCAGTGCGTCAATCAGGGCTTTTTTATCAAGAGGTTGAATCTTTTCGATGTGGTAGGGTTTAACCTTCTGATGTTTTTTGATAACTACAATGGAAATGAGGAGAAGAGCCCAGTAAGCTAATGAAGTTCCCAGACCTGCTCCGGCTCCTCCCAACTCTGGTAGACCAGCAATGCCATAGATAAGGAGGAAATTGAAGAAACCATTGAGAGGTAGGAGCAGAAGCATGAGGTACATGGATAGGCGTGTGAGCCCAAGCGCATCAAGGAAGGAGCGAACCACGCTAAAGAGTAGGAGGGGAATGATACCAAGACTCAAAAATCGTAGATAACCAAGGGCGACCTTTCTGACCAAAGGCTCCAGACCTAGATGGTTCAAAACCAAGGGTGCTCCTAGAAAAACAAGGGCAAAGAGGATCAGTGATAGGCCCAAAGCCATATAAAGAAATTGATAGAAATCAGGTGCCACTCGGTCCTTGCGACCTGCCCCTAGATGGTGTCCGATAATCGGAACTAGGGCAGATACGATACCTGTTAAGAAGGTGAAAAAAGGACTCCATAAACTCGTTGCCATGGCTACCCCTGCCAAGTGTAGGGCATCGTATTGACCAGTCATGGTAGTGTCCACAAAGGCTGCCGAGAAGTTGGCAAACTGATAAATCAGTATGGGCACAAAAATCTTGAAGAAAACAAGGAATCGCTCACGGAGAGAATGTGTTTCGTGCATTCTGTTTTCCTTTCTAAATTTTTCAAATTATATAATCATTGTACAACTGTTATCCAATAAAGTCTATAATTGACAGAAAGTTTGGTCCCATTCTCTCAAATTATCGTCATCTCCCATAAAAGCTAAGTAGTGGAGAACTTCTTTATGTAATGAATTTCCCATATTTTTATCGATAAATTTATAAAGGTATGCGGCTTCCAGTTCTTTAAGGTAGAGTTTTTGTAACATGAAATAGTCTGGTAATTGAATAGTTTTTAGTTCGTTTAGATAGTAGTCACTATCTTCTTGATTTCCGTAAAGAATGATTTGGAAAATACACCTGCTGATAACATCTAAAGTGATTCTATCTAAATTATTTCTAGGATTTGTACCTAGAATTGACAGGAGTTCCTTAATGTAGATTTTTAGCGCATCTTCTGTGAAGATATCCCTTACCATATCCAGTAAATCAATATCCAGAAGTGTCCATATATCAATCGAAAAGAAGTAGTTTTGAAGTTCTGTAGCAATATCTTGGTTAACTGACCGGTTTTGAAGTTTTGAAACCTGACAGTCAATACAAAGACTAATCAGATAATCACTATAATTAGTTTCTCCTAAAATGCGAAACTTTTCTGCGACTTGCTCCAGTGCTTCAAAGTCTAGATGATTTGAGGCTTGATTGTATTGATTAGCAAGTTTTATGTAGGTTTCGTCCACAAGATATTCTTGTCCGAAAAATTCATTATATTCGACTTTTAGATGTTTTAAAAGTTTGAAAAGAGTATCATTTGAGAGTGATGTTTTGTTATTTTCAAAGTCTGAAATACTCGCTACAGATCCAGCTACTTGAGCGAGTCTCTGAATAGTATATTTTCTCTGTTTTCGAATCTGCTTAAATTTTTGGCCTAGTTCCATATAAAACTTCCTTATCGGATTTCCGAAATTTCAATAGTTTTTGCTATTAATAAACTAAAATAATAGTATCAAATTGAAGGAGGTAAAAGCAATGATTATTGAAAAAATAAATCGGTTGCTGTGTCATGATGATGGTTAAATTTTTTAAGCTACTTCCTAAAAAGGATATTGTACTTTATATCATTTTTGCACTTCTTTATTCCTGTCAAGGCATTGTTATTCCTGTAATTATCCAGATGGCAGGTCATTTAGATAGTAATAATAGTCGGGACTTAATAGTTTTTACATTTTCGAGCATTTCTCTTTGGGTGGCTGTGTACGCTTTTATGTATATAGAGAATATTCTACTTCGATCTATTATTAGAGCGTTTAATGTGAGCCTATCAGAAAATATTTTAAAGAATCATGCTGTCTTTCCTAAAAACATCTCCGATTCTGAGCTTTGCTCACTCTTGACACAAGATCTTGGAATTGTAGACCAGGAGTTCCTCCAATCTTTTCTTATCTCGCCAGTGTGGGGCGCCTCTGTCCTAGTATCTGTAATTTATCTGCTCAAACAAAATCTTATTGTAGGTAGTTTTTTTACTGTAGGTGCCTTTCTGATGATTTTGCCTCAGTTTATATTTAAGAGAAAGTTAAAAGAGTCAGGAGAATTACTAAGTAGCTCAAAAGAGAAGAATTTAAGAGCTATCACAGACTTTGGTAAAGGGATTGAAACGATTATTTGCAACCAAGCAGAAAAAGAGAATGTAAAGCAAACTCTCATAACCCTTGGTGAGATGGAGAAGACACAATTTAAGTATTATACACTCCAGAATTTAGTTATGTTTTGGACAGGACCTCTGAAAGCTATCGGCTTGATTGGACCGTTTGTGATTGGCCTTGTAATAAAACAAAATTCAATCACTACACTTATTGCTATGATGTCTGCATCAACATATCTTATTAATCCTTTACAACAAATTCTGGAAGCTATTGCAAGTATTCAATCAAGTCAGGTGATAAAAGATAAATTAATGACATTTGGAAGTGAGTCAGAAATTCCTTCAAAAGGTAATCGCATACATACTTTAGAAGAAATTCAGTTAAAAAACGTCACTAAATCTTATGATAATCAAGAGATTTTTCGAGATGTTACGGTTACTTTTTCATTGTCTCAGCATAATCTTATAGTTGGTGATAGTGGTATTGGAAAAACAACACTTTTTAGGTTAATATCAGGGCAAGATAAGGCATATAGTGGGAAAATCATTTTTAAAAGCATTGATGGAAGGGAGCTGACTCCAAATTTAGATAATATTGCAATTATTCATCAAAATCCCTATGTCTTTCATACAAGTGTGCGACATAATCTAACTCTTTATCAAGATTATTCTGACTCATTGCTCATTTCAACACTAAAAAAGGTTGGACTATGGGAGGCTTGTTGTCATCAATTGGACTATGAATTAACTGGAGATAACTTTTCAGGTGGTCAAATCATAAAACTTGAGATTGCACGTGCTATTTTGAGAGGCAAGCAGGTTTTACTTGCGGATGAGATGATGGCGTCTTTAGATGAAGCAAGTTCGAGAGAAATTAGAAATGTCTTGAAACAATTACCTAATAGTATTATAGAAATTGCCCATCATTACAAACTGGAAGATTACGATGCTGTCTATAGAATTGAAAATAAGTCAATCGTAAGAATTAAATAGCAAGAGCTACTTTCAGTAAAAGTTAGACAGAGTAGTTGATTGGTCTATTCTTTCGATTTACAAACTTGGAGATTTTAATTTCAAAGAAAACACCTAAGTCAAGTGACTCAGGTGTTCTTGTATTATTTTTCTTTTTTGTTATGGTTCAAAATGGCATTGAGGACGATGGCAAGTAAGCTTGCGACCACGATACCGTTTGAGAAGAACATTTGGAAAGCGGTTGGTAGGCTGTTGAAGAGGTTGCTATTGTTAAGACCAACCCCTGCAGCGATTGATACCGCAGCGATCAGGAAGTTGTGTTCGTTGTTGGCGAAATCAACACGCGCCAAGATTTGCATCCCTTGGATAGAAACAAAACCAAACATGACTAGCATAGCACCACCAAGTACGGGACTTGGGATGATTTGTGCCAAAGCACCAAACTTAGGAAGGAGTCCAAGAAGAACAAGGAAGCCAGCGGCATAGTAGATTGGCAAGCGTTTCTTAATACCTGACAACTTCACAAGACCAACGTTTTGAGAGAAACCTGTGTATGGGAAGGTATTGAAGAGTCCACCAAGGAGGACAGCCATACCTTCAGCACGGTAACCGTTACGGAGGCGGGTGCTATCGATTGGGTCCTTAGTGATATCGGAGAGGGCCAAGTAAACCCCAGTTGATTCAACCATAGACACGGTAGCGATGATACACATCATGATGATTGATGATAACTCAAACTTAGGCATTCCAAAGTAGAATGGTGTTGGTACATGGACAACAGGTGCCGCAGCTACTGGAGAGAAGTCAACCAAGCCCATGCTTGCTGCGATAGCAGTACCGACAATTAAACCAATCAAGATTGAGATGGATTTGATAAATCCTTTAGTGAAGATATTAACCAAGAGGATGATAAGAACAGTGATAGCTGCAAGGAAGAGGCTTTGACCAGTTGGTTTATCAACGTTATTTCCCATATTTCCGATAGCGACAGGGATGAGGGTCAAACCAATGGTTGTGATGACTGATCCTGTAACGATAGAAGGGAAGAGATTGGCCACTTTTGAAAAGATACCAGAAACGAGGATAACATAAATCCCTGACACGATAAGGGCACCAAACATAGCACCGCTACCATGACTCTTACCAATCATAATGAGAGGCGCCACTGACTGGAAGGCAACCCCGAGCACAACTGGAAGACCGATACCGAAGTATTTATTGAGTTGAAGTTGGAGGAAGGTTGCCACACCACACATGAAGATATCAGTTGAAATCAAGTAGGTTAACTGATGGGCTGAATATCCCAAAGCTCCAGCAATCATGATTGGAACCAGGATTGATCCTGAGTACATGGCGAGTAGGTGTTGAAGTCCTAAGATTGCCGCCTGCGAGTGTTTCTCTTTATTTTGCATTAGATATCTGCCTCCTTAAATACGACTTGACCATTTTCGAAACGATCCAAACGAGCAAGTGAAACCACTGGGTAGCCAGCTTCTTCCAAAAGAGCACGACCATCTTGGAAAGATTTCTCAATAACGATTCCGACAGCTTCGACGTGTGAGCCAGCCTCTTCAATGATTTGAATCAAGCCTTTGGCAGCTTGACCGTTGGCTAGGAAATCATCAACGATGAGGACCTTGTCTTCAGGGGAGAGAAACTTACTTACAATAGAGACAGTACTTGTCACCTGTTTAGTGAAGGAATAGACTTCAGCAGTGAGGATTCCTTCGGTCATAGTGATATTTTTAGCCTTCTTAGCAAAAATCATAGGGACATCCAAGGCTTCGGCAGCATAGAGGGCTGGTGCAATACCAGATGCCTCAATCGTCACCACCTTAGTGATGCCGGCATCCTTGAACTTTTCAGCAAAGACCTTTCCAATCTCACGCATGAGGTCAAAGTCCACTTGGTGAGTAAGGAAAGAGTCAACTTTGAGGATATTTTCCCCAAGGACATTCCCATCTTTGAGAATGCGGTCTTCCAGTAATTTCATATTACCTCCTATAAAGTGAATAACAATGATGTGTTTCTGGTGCTTTTAGAACTTTGTTTGAGAAGCGAAAAAACATCAAAGACCATCGATGAATAGAAAAAAGCTTGCCAAGCAAGCCTTAAAAGCCAGAAAGAGATAAGAAAATCTTTTTCTGAGTTTTGGGACTTACTCATTGTTAGGTGTTACGGCACCTTGTAGAAACATCACGCCAATTCATGATATAAATAAGTAAAGTTCTCAATTATCGATGAGGGTGTAGTAGGTTAATCATAAACCAACATCAACTCTATTATAATACTATATTTTCTTTGAAGACTCAAAGGATTTTTCCTATGAAAACGTACCCTTTAAAAAGTTGGAAAATTCAATCTAACATTTTTGTAAGATTTGCCGAGAATGGGGGATTCTTATGTCATTTTTGTTATAATAGTGGGAAATGAAAGAGGTAGAGTTATGCATAAGATTTTATTAGTGGAGGACGACGAGGTTATCCGTCAACAAGTCAAAAAAATGCTAGAACAATGGGGTTATGAAGTTGTTCTTGTTGAAGATTTCATGGAAGTCCTATCTATTTTTGTTAAAGAGGAGCCTCACTTAGTTCTTATGGATATTGGTTTACCTCTATTTAACGGTTATCATTGGTGCCAGGAAATTCGTAAGGTTTCCAAGGTACCTATTATGTTCTTATCTTCTAGAGATCAAGCTATGGATATCGTTATGGCAATCAATATGGGTGGGGACGACTTTGTGACCAAACCCTTTGACCAAAATGTTCTCTTAGCTAAGATTCAAGGGCTTTTACGTCGTTCCTATGAGTTTGGTAAGGACCAGAGTCTCTTGGAATATAGGGGTGTGATACTGAACCTTAAGGCCATGGATTTGGTTTATCAGGGAGAAGTCGTTTCTTTGACTAAGAATGAGTTTCAGATTTTACAAGTTCTTTTCGAGCGTGCTGGTAATATCGTTAGTCGTGAAGACCTCATGAAGGAGCTTTGGAACAGTGACTTCTTTATTGATGATAATACCCTGTCTGTCAATGTAGCACGTTTGCGTAAGAAGTTAGAAGCAGTAGGTTTGAAGGATTTTATCGAAACTAAGAAAGGTGTCGGCTACGGGTTGCGTCATGATGGGTAAGCGTCAATTTATCAAATACCATGTGAGGTCACGTCTGCCTTTCTATCTTGTGTTTATCTTTAACGGCCTCATCTTGGTTTTGTTTGCCTTTTTATTTGAAGAGGTGGCAGATGTTCTTTATTATGCCTTGACAATTTTGACATTTGTGAGCGTCATCATGGTTATTTGGGACCTGAGTAGATCCTTCAAAACGTCAAAAGCAGCTTATCTTTATGAAGAAATTACTCCCTTAAGCCCCTTGGAGTTTTACCTAGACCAGGCCTTGGAAAATGCTAGGGAGAGTCAGATGGTTCAGACTGAGGAGGAGCGTAAGCGCTATACAGATTTGATGGACTACTATACGCTCTGGGTTCACCAAATCAAGACACCAATAGCAGCCAGTCAATTATTACTTCAGGACGTTAGGAACAGTAAAACCAAGGCTCTCTTGGAGCAAGAGGTCTTCAAGATTGATACCTACACCAATTTGGTCTTGCAGTATTTACGTTTGGAAAATTTTCATGATGATTTGCAGTTGAAACAAGTCGCATTAGAACCCTTGGTTAAAGAAGTTGTTAAAAAGCATAGTCTATTCTTTATTCAAAAAGGGTTAACGATTAATCTACATGACTTGGATGTTAGGGTTATATCAGATGAAAAATGGCTCTTAGTCATCATTGAGCAGGTCTTGTCAAATTGTTTGAAGTACACAAAGAGTGGTGGTATTGATATTTACTTCAAAGATAATAGGCTTTATCTTAAAGATACAGGGATTGGTATTAAAAATAGTGATATTTTACGTGTCTTTGAGCGTGGTTTTTCAGGTTACAATGGCCACTTGACTCAGCAGTCGTCTGGACTGGGACTCTATCTTTCTAAGAAGATTGCTGATCAGCTTGGACATGAGATTAGTATTAGCTCTCAAGTGGGACAAGGAACCACCGTTTCCATTCATTTTCAAAAGCAGAAGTTGGCTATTGATTACTAACTTACAAAAGTGTAAGAAATAAGACCAGAAATGAAAGCAAGGGTTATGGTTGTAGCCCTGCTTTTTCTATAAAATGGTATCAGAAGTTAAGTAAGAGGTTCCTAAAACCTCTTCCAAATCTATTAAATAAAGGAGCTTATTATGACATTACTAGATGTTCAACATGTTAAAAAAATCTATAAAACACGATTCAAAGGAAATCAGGTTGAAGCCCTTAAAGATATCCATTTTACGGTTGAAAAGGGCGAATATGTTGCAATCATGGGTGAGTCCGGCTCAGGAAAATCAACCCTACTCAACATCCTTGCCATGCTTGATAAACCAACGGCAGGGCGTGTCTATCTTAATGGTATGGACACAGCAAGAATCAAAAATAAGGATGCTTCCAGTTTCCGTCGTGAAAAATTAGGGTTTGTTTTCCAAGATTTCAACCTCTTGGATACCCTATCCGTTAAAGATAATATCTTGCTACCTTTGGTTCTTTCTCGTCGCCCACTTAAGCAAATGATGACACAAGTTGATGCAATTAGTCGTCAACTGGGAATTCATTCCTTACTAGAGAAGTACCCTTATGAAATTTCAGGTGGGCAAAAACAAAGGGTTGCGGTTGCGCGTGCAATCATCACTCAACCAGAAATCCTCTTAGCAGATGAGCCAACAGGTGCTCTGGATTCCAAATCTTCAGCGGCACTCTTAGATGTCTTTGATGCCATCAATACCAGCGGTCAGACCATTCTCATGGTAACTCACTCGACGGCTGCCGCCAGTCGTGCGAAGCGTGTTTTGTTTATCAAGGATGGAATTCTTTATAATCAAATCTTCAAAGGTGATAAGTCTGAACATCAAATGTTCCAGGAAATTTCCGATACACTAACTGCAATGGCAAGTGAGGTGAACTAATATGTTTCGTCTAACCAATAGACTGGCTTTGTCCAATCTCATAAAAAATCGTAAGCTTTATTATCCTTTTGCTTTAGCAACTATTCTGGCTATTGCCATTACCTATATCTTTACATCTTTAACGCTTAATCCTCATCTGGATGACTTGACTGGGGCAGATGCTATCAAGATGGTTTTGGGGATGGGACTTGGAATTGTCGCCCTATCCTCTGGAATTATTGTTCTTTATGCCAATAGCTTTGTTATGAAAAATCGTTCAAGGGAGCTTGGTCTCTATAGTGTGCTAGGCTTAGAGAAGCGTCACCTCTTTAGTATGATTCTAAAAGAAACAGTGATTATGGGTTTTGTGACTCTGCTTCTAGGTATAGGTGTGGGGGCACTTTTCGATAAACTCATTTATGCTTTTCTTCAAAGGCTTATCGGTGAAAGTACTGGTTTAGTTTCGACCTTTCAAGTAATGACAATTCCTATTGTTCTTGTCATCTTTGCTTGTATTTTTGGTTTGTTGGTTTTGGTAAATGGTTTCCGATTGCTACGGCTTAATCCTTTACAATTAACTAAAGATGGCCTTAAGGGTGAAAAAAAGGGACGTTTCCTAGTTATTCAAACCCTTTTGGGATTTGGGGCTATGGGGTATGGTTACTATCTTGCTCTCTCTGTTCAGAATCCAGTAATAGCTATCATGAGTTTTTTCCTGGCTGTTCTACTAGTTATTCTAGGGACTTATCTTCTCTTTAATGCCGGGACAACAGTAGTTCTGCAACTCTTGAAAAAGAAGAAAAGTTACTATTACAAGCCCAATAATATGATTTCCATTTCCAACCTTGTCTTTCGGATGAAGAAAAATGCGGTTGGGTTGGCGACCATTGCCATTCTCTCAAGTATGGTTTTGGTGACACTTGTAGGTGCTGCAAGTATTTATGCTGGAAAAAAAGACTATCTGGCGAGTTCTGCTCCGCATGATTACTCAGTTACAGGGACGAATGTAGATTTAACAAGTACACGGAAAGCTATGGATGATTTCTTAGTACAGACGGGAAATCAGGTAAATAGAAAAGTGGAAGCAAGTTACCTCTACTTTGGTATCAAAGAACAAGAAAAAAACAAGCTAACCATCTTTTCTGAGAATGAAAGAAAAGTTGTTCCAAAGTCAATTTTTCTTGTCTTCTCACAATCTACTTATAAACACTTAACAGGTAAAGATCTCAATCTGACTTCAAATCAAGTTGGCTTATTTACTAAAAATCAAACATTGAAAGATCAAAAGAGTGTCTCTGTCAATGGTCAAAACTACCAGATTCAAGAAAACCTTAATGACTTTATTAAAGGTAAAGTACCTAATATCTTTACAACCATAGCTTCTAATTATAGCTACCTTGTCGTTCCTGATATGGATGATTTTCAAGAAAGTATCAAAGGAACAGCAACCACCCAAGCTACCTATGTTGGTGTTAATGTCAAAGACCCTTCACATGATGCCAAGAAAAATTCAGATTTGCTAGACAAAATCACGGATAAAGAAACACAACGGTTATCTGGACAAACTACTGGCCTCCCTAAGTCTTACTTCACTGCAAATAGCCGATATGATGCAGAAGGCATGGTAAATGGCTTTGTTGGTGGAACCTTCTTTATCGGCATCTTCCTATCCATCATCTTCATGCTTGGCACAGTTCTCGTGATTTACTATAAACAGATTTCCGAGGGTTATGAGGATCGTGAGCGCTTTGTTATTCTTCAAAAGATTGGCTTGGACGACCTCCAAGTCAAGCAAACCATTCGAAAGCAAGTCCTTACTGTCTTCTTCCTCCCCTTGATTTTTGCCTTTATTCACTTGGCCTTTGCCTATCATATGATCAGTTTGATTGTGCGTATCATTGGAGTTCTTAATCCAAGTCTTATGTTAGTGGTTACTATCATTGTTTGTGGCGTCTTCTTCCTAGCCTATATCTTGGTTTTTGCCCTAACGTCTCGTTCCTATCGTCGAATCGTATCGATGTAATTGACATAGAGTCTAGTTCAAAACTAGGCTCTATTTCTTTTATGCTATAATAGATGACAGAATTATAAATCATCGGAGAAAACACATGTCACAGACTATTGATGTCAAACGTTACGAGGAATTGGCACGTCAAAAGCAAGGAGAGCACCGCAAGTTTCTAGCACAACTTAAGAAGAAGGCTCCTAAAAATTTAGATAAGATTGTTCAGCAGGTGCACAATGAAGTCTTTCAGGAGATTGATTGTACCCAGTGTGCTAATTGCTGTAAGACACTTGGTCCTGACTTTACAGAGCAGGACATCACTCGCATTGCTAAGCATTTTCGCATGAAGTTACCTGCCTTCGAGGAGATGTACTTGCAGGTGGATGAGGATGGTGATAAGGTCTTCAAGTCCATGCCTTGTCCATTCTTAGGGCCTGATAATCTTTGTGATATCTATGATGTCCGCCCTAAGGCTTGCGCAGCTTTTCCGCACACGGATCGTAAGAAAATCTATCAGATCAATCATCTGACCATCAAAAATACGCTTTTCTGTCCAGCGGCTTACCTCTTTGTGGAAAAACTTAAGGACAGAATTTAGGGAGGACCTGTTATGAAACGCTTTAATTCAGGTGTTATTACTTTACTAATCATTGCGGCCTATTTTATTGCGACAGCTTTTATTCCAGATTTGTATTTGGCTTTTAATTATAAGTTGATTTTGGCCTTGTTTTTTGTGCTTTTGAGCTGGCAATCTAAGGGGAAGTTCCTCTTTTTCTTGGGGCTGGCCTTTCTATCAACCTACATCCATGACCTTTTTCGCTTGGACTATTCGGAATGGACTCTTTTTGTAGGGATTCTTATCTTGGGCATTGCGGTAGACCGTTTTAGCAAGCCAGGTTTTAAGAAAAATATGTCTTATAAAGTGACTAAAGGACGTGAACGTGAGATTTTTGCCAAGAGTCTTTTTTCAGAATCTGTTCAGGTGGTGACTTCTCAAAACCTTGAGACTGTCTATGCCAATGCTGATTTTGGGCGTTTGACCTTGGATTTGTGTCAGGCTCAGTTTATGACGGACCGACCTCAGATTGTGGTTCAGGCCAATTTTTCTCAAGTTATCATTCGAGTGCCCAAGGATTGGCAAGTGGATACACACGGGCTTCATACAAGCCTAGCAGGAGTGAAAGGCTACGATAGTCTAGGAGAGCGAGAGTTATCAAGCACTACAGTTTCTCTAACAGGCTCAGTATCCTTTGGCCAAGTAACTGTCAAACATTGAAAATGATGAAAGAGCGAAAGCTCTTTTCTTGAAGACAAAGCCTTCTTTTGAGACTTTCCTTAAGTGATAACGGATGTAAGCGACCTTCTTCGAAATTCCATGACGAATTATTGAGTCTAAGGTCTCAATAATTCCGAACACCTGAAACTTAAGAAGTTTAGGTGTTTTTATCACGGTGGAAAGTCAAGGTCTATGATCACTTTGCTCGCAAAATAAGGAATTATTTCAAATGCATTTACAGAGCTTCTTACTTTATGATGTCCTTGAAAGAGTCTGTCTCCATTCTGAAAAAGCGGAAGTTCTTTTTTTGTTACCACTAACTTCTAAGAGATATTGAATGCGTTTACAAAAAATGCTATACTGGTAGTGAAAATGATTAGAAAATTGCAATCATTGGCTAGAGAGGAGCCTGCTTATGAAACGGTTTAATGCTTGGCCCTGCTTCCTAGTCTTATTGGCAGTTTGTTTTATCGGTTGTGTCATGGATACTACTGGAATCTCACATCTTCTATCATCTAAAAAGTTGGATCATTTTGAATCTGATTTAGAGAAAGTTCAAACAAGGCTTCATCTGACGGGAAGTCTCTTATGTACCGAGTTGACAGTAGAGTATTAGGGTCTATCTGTTACGGAACTTATCTTGTCCACTAACATGAAGCGACACCCAAAGAAAGGATATGACACGTATGACTGAAGCGGTTATTCAGGTTTCTTCTCTAGGAAAAAGTATTAAGGGAAAGACAATCTTAGAGGATATTAGTTTTGAGATAAACCAAGGAGATTGTGTTGCCTTGATTGGACCTAATGGGGCGGGTAAAAGTACCTTGATGTCCTGTATTCTTGGTGATAAAAAACACAGTAGTGGGCAAGTCCTCATTGAAGGCAAGGCTGGTAAAGCCAAAAATCAAATTGCTGTTCTCCTTCAAGAAAATACAATTCCAAATAGTTTGAAAGTTAGTGAACTGATTGCTTTTTTCCAAACTATTTCTGACAACTCCTTAACCAATCAAGAAGTTCAGGAACTGCTACAATTTAAAGAGGACCAGTATCAACAGTTTGCGGACAAGCTCTCTGGTGGGCAGAGGCGTCTTTTGGCTTTTGTTCTTTGTTTGATTGATAGACCTAAAATTCTCTTTTTGGATGAACCGACAGCGGGTATGGATACTTCCACTCGTCAACGTTTCTGGGAAATTGTCAATGATTTGAAAAAAGCTGGGACAACTATCCTCTATTCCTCTCACTATATTGAAGAAGTGGAGCATACGGCTGACCGTATCCTAGTCCTCCATCAAGGAAAACTTATCAGAGATACCACGCCATACGCTATGCGACATGAAGAGAAAGAGAAACAAATCACTCTTCCAAGTAGTTTTGTTAGCATTGTTCACGGACTACCTGACATCTATGAGATTACTGAAAAGCGGGATGTCATTAGCTTCATGACCAAAGATATTGACAAAGTCTGGAAATGTTTGGAAGATTTGGGCTGTGGGATTTCTGACATTGAGATTCAGAATAAAACACTTTTGGATAGTCTATTTGATTCAACAAGGGAGGACAAGTCATGAAAGCATTACTAAAAATAGAATGGATTAAAACATGGCGTAGTTGGCCCATATTTATTTTAGGGATTGGGATGCCTGTCGCTTTTTACCTCCTCTATTCAAGTATTGTCTCAAGTCCGACTCCAGAGTTACAGAAAGAGTTTCTTAAGACCTATATGTTGACTATGACTGGTTTTTCCATGTCTAGCTTTGGCTTGTTCACTTTTCCCTATATGTTGCAAGAGGACCAAACGGAGCATTGGCTGACCTATATCGAGCACTCAAAAATCAGTATATGGGCTTATTATCTTTCTAAAATTTTTCGTGTGCTTCTAAACTTTATCGTCGCTATCATTGTGACCTTTTGTGTGGGAGCCTATTTCCGAAATGTCGAGATGCCGCTTTCCGTTTGGATTGGTTCTGGTGTTCTCTTACTTCTTTCAAGTCTGGTCTTTCTAGCCTTTGGTTTACTTATTGCTCAGATTAAATCTCAACAAATCATGTCCATTGTAGCTAATATTATTTACCTTGTCTTGCCTATAGTGAGTGGTTCATGGGTTCCTATTTCCATGTTCCCTAAGTGGGTTCAGAGCATCTCTGAGTGGACACCTGTCTATCATGTCAATGAATTGGTCGTTAATTTTGCTATCAATGGGAAATTTTCATGGAAATCACTCCTGTTTATTGTAGCTTATACTGCAGTAGCAACAGGGCTTGCCCTCTTTATCAAGTCTCATAGAGAAAGTGATCGTGTATAAAGGAGAAAAAATGGATATTTGGCAGAAAATGTATGAACAGGCCCAAGCCTTGTATCAGCCACAGGAAGTATCAGACTTTGTCTATGCTAGGCATGTCGTGGCTGCGGTGGAGGCTGAAGATGGGCAAATCTTTACAGGCTTTTGTATGGAAGGGACTTGTGGTGTTTTCCACTTATGTGCCGAAAGGGCTGCCCTTTTCAATATGTATCAAGAGTCTGGTCAGACCAAGGTTAAGCGTATTATTGCTTTTCGAGACCAGCCACCTCATGGTGGACCATCTGGTATGCCTTGTGGAGCCTGTCGAGAATTTTTAATGGAGCTCCATCCCGATAATCGTAACTTGGAGTTTATGGTTGACTACGAGACACGTCAAACCATCACTCTGAGTGAATTATTGCCTTTATGGTGGGGTGAAGAACGGGCTCAGCACTTTGAAGAGAAGTCGGAATACGAGGCTTAAGTGTGTAGAAATCTTTAAACTCTCGCGATTCAAGTGCGAGGGTTTATTTTTTTTGAAGTAAATTTCAGAAAATTCCAAACACACCTTGAAATTCAAAACGAAAGTGCTATACTATATCGTGAAAATAGAAAGAAGGTTTCATTATGGAGTCACTAGTGTCTTTTAGTAAATGGCTCAGCAAATGGTTTACTGTAGCTGTTATCCTCTGGGCGGTCTTTAACTACGCCCTTCCAGCAACAAGTAGTTGGGTCATTCCCAATACGGCCTACTTGCTTGGTTTGATTCTCTTTGGTATGGGGCTTACTTTGACCACTGAGGATTTTAAACGTATTGCTAAGCGTCCAATTCCAGTCATCCTTGGGACTGTTGCTCACTATGTCATCATGCCTGGCTTGGCTTGGTTGCTTTGTATAATTTTCCATCTTAAGGGTGCGACAGCAGCAGGTGTTATCCTAGTTGGGTCTTGTCCGAGCGGAACTTCATCTAGTGTCATGGCCTTCCTTTCAGGTGGGGATGTTGCCTTGGATGTTTCTATCGAAACCCTTTCAACTCTCTTGGCACCACTTATGATTCCAACGCTCTTGTCCGTCTTGGCTGGTCAATATGTCAGTGTGCCTGCACAAAACCTTTTCCTTAGTACCTTGCGTATCGTTGTTGTGCCTATTATTTTGGGTGTGGTTATCCACTCTATTTTTGGTAAGAAAATCGATGCCATCATTAAGATTATGCCTTTGATTTCACAGGCTGCCATCCTCTTGATTGTTGGGGCAGTTGTTTCTGCCAACCATGCCAATATTTTCACAGCAGCAACAGCTCTTGTCATTCCAGTTGTTATGCTCCACAATCTTTGTGGGTATGCCCTTGGTTTTGGATTTTCAAAAATCCTTGGTTTGGAAGAGCCACAACAAAAAGCCATTACCTTCGAAGTGGGTATGCAAGACTCAAGTCTTGGGGCAACGCTTGCTATGAAATATTTCGTGCCACAAGCTGCTATCCCATCAACTATCTTTAGTATTTGGCACAATATCTCAGGTTCTATCCTCTCATCATGGTGGAAGAACCATTCAAAAAATAGTCATTAAGATAAATGAAAAGCTGACCTTGGGTTGGCTTTTATTTTTTGATAAAGAATCTCTTTTGAGACTTTCCTTGGGTTATGACGGATGTTAGCGAATTTCAAAGAAGTTCCATGCCTAAGCTTAGAGTATAAGGTCTCGATATTTCTGAACCTCTGAAGTTTAAGTTCTTCGGGGGTTTTTATCATAGCGGAAAGTCTCAGTTATACTCACTTTGTTCTCAAAAAGAATGTGGTGTCATTATATGCAGGCCTTCTTAGTTCATGGCGTATTTGAAAACGTTTATTTACCACTTGAAGAGGACATTTTTGACTATGTTATAATAGAAAGACAAAAGCAGTTTAGGAGAATGTTATGGCAACAATTGGTATTGATTTGGGAACGACGAATAGTTTAGCGGTTACCTATCGTGAGGGAGAGGTCGAGCTGATTCCAAATAGTTTTGGCGACTATTTGACGCCAAGCGTTGTCCATGTGTCAGACGATGTCTTGACAGTTGGAAAAATTGCGAAGGAACGCTTAGTGACTGATCCTGATAATACTGCCCAACTCTTTAAACGTTCCATGGGAAGCAATGAAATGTTTTACCTTGATGGGGAAGCCTTTTCGGCAACGGATTTATCAACCCTAGTGGTTAAACAGTTGGTGGCAGATGCTGAAAACTACTTAGGTGAAAAGGTAGGTGAGGTACTCATTAGTGTGCCAGCTTATTTTAACGAGAAGCAGCGTTCAGCCACCAAGGCTATTGGACAACGATTGGGCATTAAGGTGGAACGTTTGATTAACGAGCCTTCTGCGGCAGCCATTTCTTGTCATAAGATTGGCAAGGACGAGTCCTTCATCGTCTTCGACTTTGGAGGAGGAACGCTTGATGTTTCTGTGGTTGATTGCTTTGATAATGTGATTTCAATCGTTTCCATTGCAGGGGATAACTTCTTGGGTGGTAGTGACTTTGATAAGGCTATTGCTGAAGATTTTTGCCAGTCGCAAGGGATTGATTTGGAGAAATTAGATAGGAAGCAAAAATCTAGTCTCCTCTTATCCGCAGAGCGATGCAAACTTAAGCTGCAAAAGGAAAAAGTGGCTGCGATATCCTTGACTTACGATGACCAATATTACATGAAACAATACACTCAAGCTGAGCTTAAGACCATCATTCAACCAGTGCTTGACCGTGTTAAGAAAGTTATTGGTAGGGCGGTGAGTGATAGTGGTTACAAGGCACATGAACTGGATGCCTTTATCTTGGTCGGTGGGTCTAGCATGATGCCTTTGGTTCAATCTTATATCACGAATCTGCTAAATCTTTCTATTAAGCGTCTGAAAGATATGGATGAGTTGGTTGCGCGTGGTTTGGGGACTTACTTGGCAGTCAAGGAGCGTCAAGAGAAGGTCAAAGATTTAGTGATTACAGATATTTGTCCTTTCTCATTGGGAATCAGTGCCTATGACTCTGACTTTGATAAAAATATCTTTTCAAAGGTCATTAATAGGTTGTCTGTCCTTCCGACCTCTGCAAGCAAATATTATTATGCCAGTCGGGGACAGAAACAATGTCGCTTTATGATTTATCAGGGAGAATCGCTCGATCCTGAGGCAAATCTCTTTTTGGATGAGTTTATTATCGATGTTCCTGGGACTGCGACTAAGACAGAGTTTTTTGAGACTACCTTTACTTACGATATTAATTCCATGCTCTATATAGAGGTTAAACTGGGGTCAACAGGCGAGACTAAAACGTATCGTATCGGTAGTCAAAGTAAAATCGAAGAAGTCGATAAGAGTGAGCACCTTGAGAATATCAAGCTTGTCTCTGATCAATTGTCCTTTGAGGCCGACTTTAAAACGCAATCTGAGCGAGCCTATCGTTTAGTCATGGAAATGCCTTATAAGATGCAATTACATTTTTTGTGGCAAATGGAAGATTTTGAAAAAGGCTATCAGTTGGCTATTAACAATATCAAGAAGCGAAAAGAAATCGTGAAACGCTACCAAGCTTATCTTGATAGCATTGAAAATATCTTGTCATTAGATGATTTGGATATTTTCCGTCAAGAAGAAGCTGACCATGAGGAGACTGGTGAGCCCTTTGATAGGTCTGATGACCCTAATTTCTGGAGATAGGAGGTGACGCATGAATTTTTGGTCGATTTTGGGCATTCAACCAACCAATAATCTTAAGGACATCAAGAGAGCCTACGCCAAACAAAGTAAGGTTTATCACCCTGAGGATGATCCTGAAAATTTCCAACGCCTGCAAAAGGCTTATCAAGAGGCCCTTGCCTGGCAAAAATCGCATTCTGGAAATGAGGATGTGGGTGCTGTTATAGGCCATAAACAGGCCGATGGCAGCGTGGTCGGTCTGGTATCTGCCTCTCAGCTAGAAGCTTCCTTTAAACAAGCTGCAGATGCTAGCAAATCTAGTCAAAATCAAGAAAGTATTGAAGAACTTGAACTTACGGCTTCTGCGACGGAAGAAGTCGAAGACAAGAAAGTGATAGAACATGACTTTCAGCAGGTGATCTCTGAGGAAGAACAGGAACAGTTGGATGAGTTAGCCTTATCTGATATTCATGAAACGTTCAATCATAGTGAGCCTTATTCAAGGACTAGCGAGGACTCAGTTCTTAGAGAAGATTTAGCTATCAAAGATCAGGATAGTTTTCTTCAAGTTGTTGAGGAGTATTTTCTTTGCAATCCTCTGACTATTTCTAAACTCAAAGGTTATATCAATCAGTGCTCTGATTTGGGCTGGTTGGGTGATCAGGATTTTGCCTACCGTTTGACTAAGACTATAGGAGCTATACTCGAAAGAGGCGGCCTGAAATATGAGACCTTGGAAGGGCTTGAAACGTTAGCCAAGGAATTTGATTTTATATTGTTGGAGGCCTACCTTTGTGACCTCTTGGATAAGAAATACAAGCAAGATGTTTGGCAGGGACGTCCGATACGTCAAGTGACGGAAGTGACCGAGCCCACCCGGACAGGACAAAAGATTATTGTCGTCTATTTTCTCATTATGGTATGTGGTATCTTTTTCCTAGCCAATGGCTTTTTCACCCGAGAAATGCTGAAATCGCAACCTAAGAAGATACAAGTCATTACAGGGCTTACAGGAAATGAACTGGTCTCACAGGAGACGGTAGATAAAGCAGCATCTGCTATTTCTGATTTGGCTAAAAAGTCAGACAAGCCCATTTCTGACACTAAAAAGGTGGTCTACGACCAGGCCAGTTCAACCTTTGTGATTGAAGATAGCACGACAGGACAGCGTCAAGAACTACCAGGTGTGACAGAAGTTTATGTTTTGCCGGTTTATGAGAATGGTCAAGAGACCAAGGGGATTGCAACAACAACTGACGGTAGCAATTGGGAACTTAGAGATAGTGACGGCCAGGTCCGGGGTCCAATTACTTTATCAGTTGCCATGTCATCAGATATTGCTATCAAGAGTGAAAATGGAAGCTACACTACGGTAGAGAAGGAGTAGGACATGAAAGATTTTATTTTAAGAAATAGTGAAAGAGTCTTCGCTCTCCTCCTTACAGGTATTTTCCTATCTCTCTTGTATTTTGGAAATCAGAAAGGCTTACATCTCTGGTTTGAAAGTGGGCGTGAGAGTGGTAGTCTAGGCTTGGTGACGGGAATCTTTATTGTTTTTTTGCTTGGGCTTATCGCTATTATCTGGATATTAACGGATAGATTTCTCCTCTTTGTCTTAACCAAGATGGGTTATTATAGCGAGGATTGGTCTAAGGTTGTTGGCGTCATCATTGGAAAGAGAATTGCCAAAGCACCAAGAACAAGGGCTAATCATTTCCTAGTGGTTAAGGTTGGTGACACTAAACGTAACTTTTTCGTCAGCCAATCTAACTTTAATATTCTTGAAAAAGGTGATAGCCTTTGGCTACGGAAAGTCAGAGTGCATTATAAAGGACGAGTCGTCCGCACTTATTACGAACTCGCTGAGCGATATTAGACAGTAAGAAGCTGACCTTGGGTTGGCTTTTTATTTGTTGTCAAAAATAGGGTAAAATTAAAAATAGAATTACTCTAATAGTTGACATGATACGGTTTTGAGTAGTTCTTTCAAAAAAAATTTGCTATGCTAATGTTATGGGAAAACTAAAAATTGATGTGGTTATCGTTCCATTAAGTGGGCACCTTTATCCAACCATGAATCTGCTAATGCCTTTATTAAAAAATCCTCACTATGATATTCGTTTATTCACGGGACAACAGAAACGTGCAGTAGCTGAGGCAGCAGGCTTTAAGGTTGTTACTATTCTTGAAGGTCATGAAACGGACTTTGAAAGGGTGGCTAATAATAAGGAGCAATTGGGCCTTTTTTCTGCTTATCGTCAACTATCAGCTAGTCTTGATATTATTAATCTTGCTTCCGATCAATTACTATCGGAATGGGAAGTAAACCGACCTGATTTAGTGATTGCAGATTTCATAACCTTGTCGGGAGGACTTGTTGCAGAGCAAATGGGGATTCCGTGGATAACGACAATGGCCACACAATTTGCTATTGAAACGACGGATGGTCCTCCTTGTTTCTTCGGAGGAATGGGAAGTCCTAAGAATCGCAATCAATTGATTCAACAATGGCTAGGCAGAAAAATGACACGCTTTTTAAAGTATTCCGCCACTTTTTTATTACGAAATCGATTAAAACGTTATGGTTTTAAAATGTACAACCATAAGGGACAAGAGAGTATCTATTCACCGTATTCTATTTTAGGAATAGGAATGAAAGAGTTGGAGATAAAGAAAGGGTTCCCAGAACATTATCTCTGGGTGGGTCCTTCTGGAGCTTCGGTAGAACGAGGTGAGGATTATCCTCTTGATTTGTCTTCATTTGCTAATCATAAAAAAGTCCTAGTGACCTGTGGGACCCAATTGGACTGGGCAAAGGACAATTTAATTTACCAAACGAAGCTGTTAGCTAAGTCTCATCCAGAGTGCCATTTTTTTGTAACTTTAGGTCTTGGTGGTCAAGCATTCCAATGCCAAAAATTAATGAAAAATGTTTCAGTGGTTTCTTATCTTCCCTACAAAGAATACATTCCACAGATGGATTATGTCATTCATCATGGTGGTGCGGGTATTTTTTACCAATGTATTATAAATAACAAGCCAGCCCTAATACTGCCACACGATTATGACCAGTATGACTATGCTATTCGTGGCCTTGAGGCAGGTGTAGCTTTGACTGCCAAAAGAGAGGATGACAAGGCAATTGGGCAAGCTTTTCAGGCATTGTTGGCTAAGAAAGATTGGTCTGAGCTAGAGGCTTTAAGTCATGCTGCCAAGTCATATCATCCTACAGAAGTAGTGGAGGGTGAAATAGCTCGCCTGCTGGCAGACAAGGAGAAAAAACAATGAAGAAAGTTTTAGTAACGGGTGCTACAGGTTTTTTAGGCAAATATGTTGTGGAAGAATTGGTTGAGCACGGTTATCAAGTCAGAGCTTTTGGTCGTAATCGTGCAATTGGCCAGTCTCTGGTAAATGCCTCTGTGACCTTTATTCAAGGAGATTTGACAAACCAAGAGGATTTGACTAAGGCTTGTCAGGAAATGGATATGGTCGTTCATGCCGGTGCTTTGTCAACAGTCTGGGGTCCTTGGGAAGACTTTTACCAAACGAATGTCTTAGGAACTAAATACGTCCTTGAAGCTTGCCGTGAGGCTAAAATCGAGCGCTTGGTATATGTGTCGTCTCCAAGTATCTATGCAGCGCCTAGAGACCAGCTTGGTATCAAAGAAAGCGATGCCCCTCAGGAAAATAGGCTTAACAATTACATTCGAAGTAAATTGGCATCAGAAAAACTATTTAAAGATTATCCTGATGTGTCTAGTGTCATATTGCGACCTCGAGGACTTTTTGGGATTGGAGACACCAGCATTTTGCCACGTGTTCTTAATCTTAGTCAGAAGATCGGTATTCCTTTGATTGGTGATGGTCGCCAACTGATGGATATGACCTGTGTGGAAAATGTTGCTTTGGCTATTCGTCTGGCTTTGGAAACTCCTCAAGCAGCTGGAGAGGTTTATAATATTACCAATGGAGAACCCAGAGCATTTAGGGACTTGATTGAGGAAACCTTGAGAGGTTTGGGCTATCCCATCCGCTATCGCAAAATTCCTGCTCCACTTGTGTCTGCTATTTCAAGTAGTTTGGAGTTTATTTATAAGAATCTAAAGCTCAAAGGAGAGCCAGCCCTAACACGCTATACCTATTACTTGCTGCGCTATAGTCAGACTTTAGATATTAGCAAGGCAGAGCGTGACTTGGGCTATCGGCCTAAAATAACGATTTCAGAAGGGATTGAACAATATGTCCAAGATTATCGAAAGCATTGATTATTTTCCTGCGGGATATTGTACTAGCTATACTGGTCTTTTGTTCAAGAAAGTCAAGAATAAAAAGATGACCTTTCCAGCTGGTGTCTTTCTAATCAAACACAGAGATAAAGGCTATCTGCTTTATGATACAGGTTATCACTACGATATTAAGACCAAGCTTCGCTATGGCTTGTATCGTTTAGGAACGCCGGTGCAGATGACAGAAAAGGATCAGATTTCAAACTTGTTGAAGGCGGAGGGGATTAGGCCTGAGGACATTACCTATGTTATGCTTTCCCACCTGCATCCTGATCATTTGGGAGGGGCTGGCTTCTTTCCTAATGCGAGCTTCCTTCTGACTCAGGAGGTTTATGAGGTTTATCAGAAGCCTAAGTTGAAGGATTTGATTTTTAAGGAATTTTTGCCAGCGTCTTTTGAGAAACAGGTAACAGTAATCAAGGCTGATCAGCAAAACTCAACTTTTCCTTATCGTCCGACCTATGATTTATTTGGAGATGGAAGTATCTTGGTAGCCTCTGTTGATGGTCATGCCAAGGGTCAGGCTTGTCTCTATATTCAAGATTATAATCTTTTTATCGCAGCGGACTTGTGCTGGGGTGTCGATTTGTTACCTTATACGAAACAGATGCACCTCATTCCGTCCTTGGTTCAGGATAATATGGCGGATTATATCAAGGGGACTGAGTTACTAGAGGACATCCTAAATGATGGGACGGAAGTACTAGTTAGCCATGACCCTGTAGAAAGGATAGAGCGTATCTTGTATGAAAAAAATAACCTTTCTTAAAACCTTTATCCAAACCAGATGGCTTCACAACTTCAAAACGAGAGCAGCTTTAGAAGCTTATCAGAAAAAGCAATTATCTAACTATATGGATTTTCTAAAACGGGAGTCTCCTTATTTCAAAAATGGTGTTCCTACTGACTTCGACCATATGGATAAGACCTTTATGATGACGCATTTTAACGAGTTAAACACTCAAAGCATCGATCGCGATGAGGCTTTAGCCTTGGCTATTGAGAGTGAAAAGACTCGTGACTTCACCGAACTTAAAGGTGAAGTGGCTGTTGGTTTATCATCAGGAACATCGGGACATCGTGGCCTCTTCATCACGACCGAGAAAGAGCGAAGCATGTGGGCGGCAGCTATTTTAGCTAAGATGTTGCCAAAGAGTCATCTTTTTGGCCACCGAATTGCCTTTTTCCTTAGGGCAGATAATGAACTCTACCAGACTATCAATACGGCATTGATACGATTAGAATACTTCGATATTTTCAAAAATACCGATGAACATATTGAACGTCTTAATCATTATCAACCGACCATTGTTGTGGCACCAGCTTCCATGCTGATAGAGTTGAGCAAGCATCTTAAGGCAGGAGACTTGTCTATCTCACCGCAAAAAATTGTCTCTGTAGCAGAAATTTTAGAGGATAGTGATAGAATTCGCATCTCGAGTGCTTTTAAGCTCCCCATTATTGACCAGGTTTATCAAGCAACGGAAGGTTTTCTAGCCTGCACTTGCTCTGCAGGCAATCTTCACCTCAATGAGGATATCATTTTTGTAGAGAAAGAGTATCTGGATGAGCATCGATTTTATCCAGTGATAACGGATTTCAAGCGAAGCAGTCAACCTGTTTACCGTTACAAACTTAATGATATCTTGGTTGAAAATCCTGAACCTTGTCCATGTGGTTCTCATTATACAAGGATTGACAAGGTCGAAGGTCGCTCCGATGATATCTTCTACTTTGAAGGTCAGGATGGAGGACAGGTGACAATCTATCCTGATTTTATCAGGCGTTGTATTCTCTTTGTGGAAAATGTTGGAGACTATCAAGTCAAGCAACATTCAGAGAAGATTGTTGAAGTCTGTCTAAGCCAACGAGACGAGCAAGTAGAAGAAGCTATCACAGCTCAGTTTCAACTCTTGGCGCAGCAAAAGCAGTTTAAGGTTCCGGAAATCCATTTTTCCGATTATCATTGGGATACCAGTCGAAAACTCAAACGTATTCAGCGTTTATGAAAGGATGAATGACAATGACAGAAGTAAAAAGACATGTTGAAATCGCAGGTTATGGCGTTTGTCTTCCAAAACAAACCGTACAATTCAAAAATCAAACACGTTATCGTGTTGTAGAAGATGAAGAAACACAGTTAGATTTGGCCGAAGTGGCTATCCAACGAGCTCTTGAAAATGCTAATTTGAAAATTGATGACATTGATTGTCTTGTCTCAGCTAGTGCAGTTGGTGTGCAGCCTATTCCTTGTACTGCAGCCTTGATTCATGAGCGCGTGGCAAAAGGACTTGCCATCCCAGCCATGGATATCAATACGACTTGTACAAGTTTTATCTCAGCTTTATCAACAATGTCCTACTTGATTGAAGCTGGTGAATACCATCGTGTCTTGATTGTATCTAGTGAGGTCGGAAGTCTGGGTCTCAATCCGAAACAAAAAGAAAGTTTTGAACTCTTTAGTGACGGAGCAGCAGCCTTTATTTTCCAAGCAAGTTCTCAAGACAAAGGGGTTATTGCAAGTCTACAACATACCTGGTCAGAAGGTGCTCATGATACTGAAATCCGTGGAGGTTTGACTTCTTACCATCCTAAAAAATATTCAGAAAAGACAAAAACGGACTTTATGTTTGATATGAAAGGCAAGAAGATTCTCCTTCTATCAGCGCATAAGCTTCCTGATATGTTCCAAGAATTCCAAGAGAAAACTCACTTGGCTCTTGCGGATGTGGACTACATCATTCCCCATCAAGCTAGTCGCGCCTTATCTTTGGTAATGGATAAACTTGGTATTGCTGAAGATCAATATCTTAACATAGTTACTGACTATGGTAATATGGTTTCTGTATCTGTTCCATTTGGTTTAGCTTACTCATTAGATCATGGCTTAGTTAAAGAAGGAGATGTCGTCTACCTTTTGGGAACGGCAGCAGGTATGACGGTTAACATGTTGGCCTTGAAATTATAATTTCTTGGCTAGAAACGGATAGGGTCAAAATGACGGAAGAACTTCCTTTTGCTTATAACTTAAGTTAGAGTTGACTGAAAGGTCAGCTCTTTTTCTTGCCTTTATGTCACATGACAAATGTCATGTCATGTCATGACATCTGGTGCTAAAAAGAGAGTGACCAAAAAGATATACTTTAGTCATAACCTAGAAATAATAAAAAACGAAAGAGGTCATCTCATGAAAATCAAAACATCTTACCTTATCTACGCAGTTATAGGAACTATCTTTGCTGGACTTAGCATGTTTACTGACATCTTTGAAAAAGGCAATTTTGAAGCTATCTTCTCAAATCTTGGCATGATTATTGGCTTGTCTATCTCAGCCTACATTCTCATCACCATGGCTAAAAGTTTTATCGACCTTGTCATTAAAGAATTGAAAAACTAGGAGGCCCAGTATGAAATTATTGAAAATACTAAGCATCATGCTCTTAGCAGCAATTTGGACCATCCTCTTTGCCTATGTCCTACTTCATGGCAGCAGTGATATTCTTTACAGTGTTATGGGTGTCTCAGTTGCAGCTTGTTATGTTTTTTTAGCCTTCTATCAAAAGAAAGGAAATCACACACATGAGTGAAGCAATCCTTCAAGTCACAAATCTTGTCAAAAAAATCAAAGGAAAAACAATTTTAGACCATATTAGCTTTGAGGTGGGACAAGGTGATTGTCTTGCCTTAATTGGGCCAAATGGTGCTGGTAAAACGACCTTAATGTCCTGCATTCTTGGTGATAAGAAAGCCAGTAGCGGTCAAGTCTTTATCAAGGGCAAAAAGGGTAAAGCGCAAGATCAGATTGCGGTCCTTCTCCAAGAAAATACCATTCCTTCACAATTAAGAGTTAGGGAACTGATTGCTTTTTTCCAAGATATTTCTGAGAATGGATTATCTAAAGTAGAGATTCAAGAACTCTTACAATTCAAAGACGACCAGTATCAGCAGTTTGCGGGCAAACTCTCAGGGGGACAAAAACGTCTTCTTGCCTTTGTCCTCTGTCTAATTGGCAAGCCTGACATTCTCTTTTTAGATGAGCCGACAGCAGGGATGGATACTACGACACGCCAACGCTTTTGGGAAATCATCAATGATCTGAAAAAGTCAGGTGTCACCATCCTCTATTCCTCCCACTATATTGAAGAAGTCGAGCACACAGCTGACCGTATCTTGGTCCTTCATCAGGGGAAACTCATTAGGGATACTACGCCACATGCTATGCGTAGCGAAGAAAAGGAAAAACAAGTCACCTTACCAAGTCGCTTTGCGCCAAGTCTTGACAAACTGGCAGCCATTTATGATGTGACTGAAAAACGTGATGTTGTAACCTTTATGACTAAAGATATTGAAAGTGTATGGAGTAGTTTACAAGCTCAAGGCTGTCGCATTTCTGACATTGAAATTCAAAACAAGACACTTTTAGATAGCCTATTTGATAGCACAAGGGAGGATAAGTCATGAAAGCACTACTTAAAATCGAATGGATAAAAACATGGCGCAGTTGGCCAGTCTTCATCATGTCCATCGGAATGCCCGTCGGATTCTTCCTCTTGTATTCAGGTATGGAAATGAGTCCTGACCCTGAATCACAAAAAGCCTTTATCTTGTCCTATATGTTGACCATGACTGGATTTTCTATGTCCAGCTTTGGTTTCTTTACCTTCCCCTATATGCTTAGAGAGGACCAAACCGAGCACTGGCTAACCTACATCGAACATTCAAAAATCAGTATTCAGGCCTATTACCTGTCAAAAATCTTCCGAGTTCTTATGAACTTTATGGTTGCTATCATCGTAACTTTCTGTGTGGGAGCTTTTGTGCGTGATGTTAAGATGCCATTATCACATTGGCTCGGTTCAGGTGCTCTTTTACTCTTGTCAAGTCTAGTCTTCCTATCCTTTGGCTTACTCCTAGCCCAAATTAAGTCTCAACAAATCATGGCTATCGCCGGAAATATCGTCTTTCTTGGTCTAGCTATTATTGGTGGTTCTTGGATGCCAGTAACCTTGTTTCCAAAATGGGTTCAGCACATTTCGGAGTGGACACCCATTTATCATATTAATCAGTTGGTAGTCAATTTTGCGAAAAAAGGGGAATTTTCATGGAAATCACTCATTTTTATCTTGGTCTATGCTACAATAGCTACAGGCTTAGCCCTTTTTATCAAATCGTACAGAGAAAGTGACCATGTTTAGAACATACCAGAAAAATGATTTTGCTTATTTTGTTAGTCTGATTTTCCTAGTCTTCCCGATCTTAGGAGTGTTTGGTGGGGATTTCCCAGTTTGGACTTTAGGTCTGACGCTGGCCTTTACTCTGGCTTATCTCCTTATAGTGTATTTGAAAAAAGCCTATAGCAAGTGGATTCCCTTTCTGTGGTTTTACACTCTAGCTTACATTATCTTTATGTCAGTGACCTTCCAGGGTGGCATGATGTGGTTTATCTTTTTCAACGTTAATCTTCTCGTTTGGCACTTTGAGGATAGCATATCTTCTTATCGATTCTTATCCTTTCTAGCGACACTCTTGATTTTGACGTCATCATCCTTCCAACTGACAGACGATTTGAGCACCCACCTCATGTCTCTGGCTATTACTCTTTTTTCTTTGGGAATGTACTATTTTCAAAACCGTATACGTCAGGAGAGAAAGATGGAAGAAGCCCTTGCAGAGCAGAACCGGACCATTAATATCCTGTCAGCTGAAAATGAACGCAATCGTATCGGTCGTGATTTGCACGATACCTTAGGACATACCTTTGCCATGATGAGTCTTAAAACCGAGTTGGCTCTAAAACAGATGGACAAGGAGCAGTATGAAGCTGCTAGAAAGAATCTGGAAGAATTGAACCAGATTAGCCGTGACTCCATGTACGAGGTGCGTGAGATTGTTAATAAGCTCAAGTACCGAACGGTGGCAGAGGAGTTACTGGAACTTGAGCGACTCTTTGACCTATCTGATATCGTCCTGACCGTGGATAGTAGCCTTGACTTAGACAGCCTGTCACCAGTTAGTCAGTCTACCTTGTCCATGGTGCTTCGTGAACTGGCCAATAATGTCATCAAACATAGCCAGGCCGATAGCTGTCAGATTCGTCTAAGACGTGATCATGGTATTGTCCTTGAGTTTGAGGATGATGGTTGTGGCTTTGAGGAAGTCACAGGACAAGAACTACACAGTATCAGAGAGCGCCTCAGTTTGGTAGATGGAGACTTGGAAATCCTGTCTCAATCGCATCCAACAATCATTCGTGTGCATTTGAAAGAGGGAGGAAAAGCATGAAATTATTAGTTGCCGAAGACCAGTCAATGTTGAGGGATGCCCTCTGCCAGCTCCTCATGTTGGAAGACGATGTCGAAGAGGTCCATGCGGCCAGTGATGGCCAAGAAGCCATTACTCTCTTGGAAAAAGAAGAGGTCGACGTAGCCATTTTAGACATTGAAATGCCAGTTAAGACAGGCCTTGATGTCCTAGAGTGGATCCGTGCCAACCAAAGAGAAACGAAGGTCGTTATTGTGACCACCTTCAAACGTAAAGGCTATTTTAAACGAGCCCTCGCAGCCCAGGTGGATGCCTACGTGCTCAAAGAACGTTCCATCAGTGACCTCATGGCGACTATCCATACCGTCCTAGCAGGGCAAAAGGAGTACTCGCCAGAGCTTGTTGAAGGCGTCGCCTTTGATAATAATCCACTCAGTCAACGTGAACAAGAAGTCCTGGCCATGGTTGCCCAGGGGTCAACCAACCAAGAAATCGCCGAAAGCCTCTTTCTCTCAAATGGAACCGTCCGAAATTACATGACAGCCATCCTGACCAAACTTGATGCAGGCAACCGAACAGAGGCCGTCCGCATTGCCAAAGAAAAAGACTGGTTGGGGTGAGGAGAAGTAGATAAGAATGAAGTCACCATGTGGTGGCTTTTCTTATGCCTTATAATCTATCTAAACATTCACAAGCAAGAATGAGAGAAGTTGAAATGAGCCTCTACAGGAACATGTAGAGGCTTTGATGAATTATTGAATTGTGTCATTTTGTTCAGTGAATTTATACTTACGTTTTGAAAAATAGATTTTTATTGGTCCAAGTAAAAATACTATTAATGCAATTTTGGGCATAACTTTATATGAGAAGGTGAAGTCAATATTATGATTATTTCTAGAAATAAATTTAGCAAGCTTATCCCATGAGGTTAAGTATGTGAGAACACCAAAGAAGATAGTATTAATAAAATAATCAATTGAATTGTAATTGATTTTTTTGTACCACCATTTATTTTGGGGATTTAAAAAATATCCCTTAATAAATATTTCGTCAGCTAACACTGCAACTGAGTAACTGCCTAAACCATACCAAATTAAATGTACAATGGCAGACCTATTATTAGGGAAAAAACTTGGTGAGAGATAATGTAAGAATGGGAGTATACAATATCTAGCAAGAACAAAGATAAGCCCCAAGAGAGGTATCAGAATACCTAGAAATAAACAGAACTTACTGAATAACAGGTGTCTTTTCTTTAGGAAATAAAAAATGCAGGAAATTATCATGAACGATAAGGCATCAATAAAATTAGAAGTCAGATTTTGGTTAAAACACTTAAGTATGTAATTAATAAGGACTGTAATTAAGAGTGACAGTATAATTAAACCAATTAAATCAAATAAATCTATAAAATTATCAAACTGAGTCTCATTTGTAACACAATTTAAGATATTATTCGTATTCTTATTAGTGTTATTTGACTTGAAATCATCACTTAGGAAAAATTCGGATTCATACTCTCTTATAGATTGTGTTGTTTCTCTAAATAGAGATTTTTCCTTGTTGTTGTACCATTTTAAAAAAAAAAGTGGTCTTTCACTGAATTCTTGATTATTTCGTAGTAGGCAACGAATGATTAGACGTGTGATTTCCTGTTCTTCGAATGATAACAACTTTTTATTATATTTACTTCTCTTAATTAATGTATCACAGAACTCAATAGATTTGTTTGAAAACCAGTTAAAGGTTCCTTCTCTAGCATTTTCTACCTTTTGATATCTTAATGAAGTTCGTAGTATATTGATTTCTTCCATTCCAATTTCTGGTTTTGAACAAGCATCAAATAGTTTAGATCGCCACCCAGAGCTATTGTGCAATAATTGTTTTGTGCTTCTAAATGTCACATAGACGGCACAAAATGAAGTAATTACTGAAAGAAGAGTAGTAACTAATGTGATAAAATCTTTCATATAACTTTCCTTCTCTATAAGTTTTTAATTCTAAATTCCCAGTAATTATGATAATTCATAATATAACCATAAGTCAATACCTGCGACATAATAAATCATTGAATTTTGAAATGTTATTGAGTATACATTGCTACTTGTAAATTAAATTATCATATAAAAACACATGAGGGGGAGTGTGTTTTTATAGTACCTATGTAGAATAAAATATTTTTGTTAATATAGAGTAATAATCCATGGAGTTATGTAATGATATAATAAATGCATAAAATATTAGAGGTAGAAGATGACTTCACAAACAAAAAATTCCAAAAAAGAAATCTCATTTTCTTCATTGTTTATTGTAGAGGGAATAGTATTACTTATTACAGGTATAATAGTGATTTTTTATTTTTATATTTTAGGTAATAATATTTTTCAAGAGCCTAAGATAAATGTGATACTTGGTACGGAGGTTGGTCCAGCATCTGAAAATTATAAACTTGACCATATTATTTCAGAAGTTCACACCCGTGTTTCTCTTATTCCAGAACAACTTATTACGTTATTTACTAATACTTTAGTAACGGCCGTTTTTTTCAATTGGGCTGAATTAATAGCTTTAAATAACAACAAGACCACTGTTTTATCTAATTCTATTAGATTTAAGATAGCATCAAGTTTATTATTGATATGTCACACAATATGTCTTGTTTCTTTTATTGAAGCTGGAAGTTGGGTTGAGCCAAATAATTGGTCATGTATTAATAAAGTGGTTATTGGATTGTGTATTATAGAATTTATAATTTTTTTGGGGGGAGTCTATTATTTATGCAGAAAAGAAAGTGGAGATAATGGCTAATTTGAAACCTAGAAGTTCGACTATTATGGAATATGTGACTCGATTGAAATCATCTTTGAAATGTATTGGCCCCAAAAAGTTACACAATCAATTTAATTATGGAATTTAGTTCTATACTTTACAGAACTAAGTCCTTTTCTACCATTTGTCAAGTAAATCAAGGTATTTGATGGAAAATAGTTTGAGTTCCATAGTCAAACTAAGGAAATTGTCTTTTCCGTTTCTCATAGAAGTCTGCGATATGACAAGGATTGGTGTGGCTAGCTAAGCTATGTTATGAATACACATAAAGAGAATCTTTCTGGCATAGTGATTCCCACGTTTGCTGATATGTTCCTTGGCTAGAAAGTTTCCAGATTCATAGTGTCTGGGGTCAATGCCGATAAAAGCACTGATTGGCAGAGTGAAATCAACGAATGTCACCAAGTTTGCCAATAATACTTGTTGCTGTAGTTTCAACTATTCCAGAAATAGAGAGAAGAATCTCGTATTCTGGCAAAGGTTGAGCCAATGTTACCATCTCCTCATAAACACCTTGTCTGTCTTCAGAAAGCCTAAGTAACTCTCCTGATAATATTTGACCTTTTCCATCATTGGAGAGGTTTTATTTGTCTCACGAAAACCACTAGCTGTGCTAGTGGTTCCGAAAAGCTTTTAGCGATGTATCAAAAAAGTCCCCCTAAAGTGTTATATTAGATAAGGTTTCCCGACCACTAACTAATATACAAAAGGAGGACCCCTGATGAGACAGGATAATAATAGTTTAGCACATACTACATGGAATTGTAAGTATCATATTGTGTTCGCACCCAAATAGCGACGTCAGATAATTTATGGGAAATACAAAGCAAGTATTGGTCAAATCTTACGATTATTATGCGAAAGAAAAGGTGTTGAAATTCATGAAGCAGAAGCTTGCCCAGATCATATTCACATGTTGGTGAGTATACCACCGAAACTAAGTATTTCCTCATTTATGGGATATTTAAAGGGCAAAAGTAGCTTAATGATATTTGATCGACACGCTAATTTAAAGGATAAATATGGGAATCGCAAATTTTGGTGTCGAGGGTTTTATGTTGATACGGTTGGACGAAATCAGAAGCGAATTGAAGAATATATTCGTAATCAATTACAAGAAGACGTGATAGCAGATCAGCTAAGTCTATTTGAGGAGTATGATCCGTTTACAGGTGAGAAGAATAAGAGAAAGTAATCTTAAAGAGACCCGCTAGACGGGTTAGCTAGCAAAGGTGGTGCTGAAGGGAAACCATTCGGTAGGCCTTTAGGCCTCGGCCGGTAGCAGAGGCTTTCAGCCGAAGAGCAAACCATACGTGACAACGGGTGGTTTTGATTAGTTATTCAAAAACATTTTGTCTCATCATCTACTAATCTATCCAAAAATCTTGATTTGAGAAAAATAAAATTAGAAACTTATGTTCTAAGGACTTTGTTTTCATTCTGAGTCTGTTTTTTTAGACAGATTTTTTGTTTTTTCAAGTACCAAAACTATTTTCTCTTTTGTAAGAATAACACTTGGTTTACTTTTTTAACTGCTTTATAATAGAGTAAAATTGAGGTCTTCTGTTATGATAAAGATGTCAGATTTTAGGAGATAAGAAATCATGTTTGAATGTTTAGGGGCAGATTTTAAGGTTTCTCGGGGCAAATGGTGCTAGGAAGTCGACCACCATTAAACTGCTGATTGATTGATCAGTTTATCGTGACATTTGCTTTTACGGCTTACTATCCTGCTAGTTATTTCTTGCAGGGCAAGGATGAGCTCTTTAACATTGGTGGTTTGATTCTGATTCCCCTTGCCTTCTTTTTCATTTCTCTCAAACTCTGGGATAGGGGATTGGATGCCTACGAAAGTGCTGGTTCGTAAGAGAAAAAGTAAGACTAAAATCAAGAAAGGAACTTATGATGTTTACAATTGAAGAAGTCAAGGATGAAGATCAAAAAATGGCAGTTGTTGATGAGGTTTTAAAGGATTTGCCAGAATGGTTTGGAATACCAGAAAGCACGCAAGCCTACATCGAAGGAGCTAAGGACTTGCAAGTGTGGGCCGCCTTTCAGGAGAGTAATTTACTTGGCTTTGTGAGCTTGTCTTATTCTAGTGAAGATTGTGCAGAGATTGATTGTCTCGGTGTAAAAAAAGCTCATCAAGGTAGAGGAATTGGGAGTCAATTGCTTGCTACTTTAGAAAGTGGAGCACGCAAGAACGTTGATTATTTACAAGTGAAAACAGTAGCAGAAGGCTCTAATAAAGATTATGATCGAACAAATGTCTTTTATCGCAGTCTTGGCTTTAAAAAATTAGAGATTTTTCCACAACTTTGGGGGCCTCAAAATCCTTGTCAGATTTTGATAAAGAAAATCGTTTAAAACTTCCTGACAAAAAATTGAGAGTGCCATACTATAAAAGTGTTAGCAAATTTAGCTCAGTTGGTAGAGCAAGGCACTCGTAAAGTCTAGGTCAGGAGATTTTGATGCTGTCATAAAGGATGCTAGAGAAGCAATCAGTCAGACGGAATTAAAGCAGAAATATAAGAACTTTTTGAGAGTTATCTCATTCTTTCAATCGTGCTGATAGATCCTAATTTGTCCAGAGAATAGCTAGAGGTTCAGTTAAACACAGACTCTACACTAGCTGAGAAAACTAAAAAGGTCTGTCTCGCTCTTTATGATTTAACCAATCGAAATAGAGATTAATTGGAAGTGCCTAAAAAAACACAAGGAATTATTGATAAGGTAAAAATGAAAAAATCAATTTTTAAGGCAAGTTTTGAAGAGAGTCTCAACCTCGAAGATGACGGGCTTGTTAAGTATCAAAACAAGGATGTCTTCTCTAGGTTGGAAGCCTACTATAAGCAGGGAAAACCTACAATGAAACTTCATTTTTATAGTTTTTTGCTGACTTTGGTTGGCCCTATCTTTATCAATTTCATGATTCTAGTTGCCTCACTATCCTTTCATGACTCGGATCCTAAAGATTTAACCTTACCTATTTCTAAATATCCTCTATTAACAGCTGATGTTTATGTGGTTTCTTTCTTAATCTGGATTTCCATCATACTGATTGGTAAATGTATTAAACGAGCCTATTTACTGCCTTATCGTTCTCATTTCCATGTTCTAACATACCTCATTTGGTTAGTGCTTGAATTTAATTTACTAGCGATTGATGTGTCACTGCCGACCTTAACAAATTGGTTCCTGGTTCTTATCTTTGTTTTGCTTGTACTATCAGGATTATTGATGTTAAGGCTTGAAATCAGTAGTCTCAAGAATGTAATGTATGGCGTCAATTCCACACCCATTCTATCTAATCGAGTTGTCAAACAACTGACGACTTTTGGATCGGGGCTTATAGGTCTAGCAGTCATTTTGAATATCCTGTTAAAACGTTTATCTATAACGTTTTCAACCTTGGTAGAGGGAGTAGGACTCTTAGGGATGTGGATTATTTTCAATCTGATAATGATGGCTTTTCTGATTTTTATGGAATGTCCATGCTACCTCCATGCCTACTACAAATGGAAATATCCCGAAGAATACCGTGACTGGGAAGGAAAGTTAGTAGAAGAATGGTATGGGAAGAAGTACTTGAAGAAACACAAGGAGTTGTTGGAAGCTAAAAATGAAGAAAAAATCAATTTTTAAGGCAAGTTTTGAAGAGAGTCTAAATTTATTAGACGATGCTTCTCTTCAGTATATAAAGAAAGACTATTACGAAAAACTTGGCAAAGGCTTAAACAATGGAAAGCCAAGTATTGGTTTTAGAATAAAAAGTATTCTCTACAGTGTTTTGTTTGTATTCGGATGTAACTTTCTCCTGGCCTCATTTGCCTCTTCTTTAGATGTTTCAGATCCCAAAGATTTAACCTTGCCGGTTCACAAGCCGTCACTGCTGAGCCCAGAATTATTTTTGATTTGCTGTTTTATATGGCTATCACTTGTTCTTATTGGTAAAATTTTTCGAAAACCATTTATCCGTCAATACAGATATCGCTTTCATATTGAGACCTTTTTATTTTGGTTCTGTCTTGAATTCAATCTCTTGGCAATAACTGTAGCCCTCCCAACCCTAACCTCAGTAGGAATCTGGTTTATTTATATTCTCTTGTTTATCATTGCCCTAATCTTCCTCCGTATAGAGAAAAAAAGTTTAACCGCTTGTCTATTTGGAGAGAAGATTGGAGAGACGTTGCTTGATATGATAGTAAGCCTAATTGCCACCTATGGTTCAGGTGTGCTAGGGCTTGCTGTAATCATCAAAATAATCTTATCGCATTCGGGCATAGCAGTTTCACAAAGCTTGACTTTATTAGGTATGTTTTTGACATGGATAGTCGGAGATATTGGAATTTTGGCAATGGTTATCTTCATGGAGCTCCCTTTCTTTTTAGAAGGTTACTACAAAATTAAATATCCTGAAGAATACCGTTACTGGGAAGACAAGTCAGTAGAAGACTGGTATGGGACAAAGTACTTGAAGAAACACAAGGAGTTGTTGGAAGCTAAAAATGAAAAAGAAATCAATCTTTAAAGCTAGTTTTGAAGAGAGTTTGAATCTATTAGATGATGGCATTTCAGGAAAATTTGCTCAGGAAAATTATCAGGATGCTCTAAAAAAAGAAAAATACAGAGGGACCTTGAAGTCGTATGTTTGGCAAATCATCTTAACACTCATTTTTGTGATAGGGCTTAATTGGGGGTTCTTAGCTGTAAATAGTTATTTCTTTTATGAACCTGATAAATCGGAATTTACATTTCCTATTTCAAAAATAAATTTCTTTCCCCCTTGGGTATTTTGGCTTTGTTTGTTCCTATGGTTTTTTCTAATTATAATTGGAAAAGGGTTAAACAAACAATTTATATTAATTTATAGAACACAATTTCATCTATTAGTTACATATTTCCTCTGGTTATTAGTCGAATTTAATTTGTTTTCCATGACACTTACATATGGAAGTTTAGAATTTTGGGGAATGACAATTTTTATTGGTTCTATTTTCTTAGTCATCTTTTTCATGCTTCGAAATCGTCTCTTCTCATTAAGACAATTAATGTATGGAGATAATAATAATGACACTGTGAAAAATGATTTTATTGGTAGAATTGTGAAAGTTCTTATGAAATATGGTGGGACACTTGTTGCACTTTATATGCTTATGAAACTTTTTATGCCACGATTTGGAGAGTTTAGATCTGAGAAATTTATTTTTCTACAGTTTTTAGGAATGTGGTATCTTATCACCCTCGTAATTGTTGCTTTCGAAATCTATCTCATATTCCCCTACATGTTGCAAGCCTACTACAAATGGAAGTATCCTGAAGAATACCGAGATTGGGAAGGCAAGTCAGTAGAAGAATGGTATGGGAAGAAGTATTTGAAGAAGCATAAGGACAAGTTTAAGTGAAAAAATTGAAATAATAAAAGAGGCATCTGAGTTTGATACGAACCGTGTCAAGTAGACAATTGAAATAAATAAAATGTGAGGAACCAGGTTGCTTTGGGTTAAGCAGTCTGGTTTTTCTTATCGGCAATAGTTTTCCAGTAATCTCTATATTTTTTAGATTGTTTAATTGGATAATATGGAGCTTGTTCTGGATTTTCTTGTGCTTCAGCTCTCACTTGAGCTGGTGTTTTCCCATTGAATCTCTCTTGGGGATCATGATATAGGTAATAGTGAATGGTCTTTTCGTAAGCCTCTTTCATCTCTTCAAAACTTGACACATTAGGATAAAGAACCGCTCTCATTTCCTTTATAATTCCCTGCCAGCTCTCCATTGGCCCATTATCGATACAACGACTGACTCTAGACATTGACTGTGTCATGCCCTGCGCTTTCAACATGTAGGTAAAAGATCGCCGTGTAAATTGAAATCCTCGATCACTATGCAGTAAGGCATGGCTATCCGGAAATTCTTTAAGGGCTTTTTTAATGGCTGAATTTACCAATGCCGTGTCATTCCTGTTACTGATGGAATAACTGACAATATAACGGTCATATAAATCAAGTACTCCACATATGAAGAGTTTTTGTTTTGTTCCTGGAACTTTTTCTTCGGTCACGTCTATACACCATTTTTCATTTGGGTGTTCAGAATTAAAGTCACGGTTGAGAACATTCTCAGCTGTCTGGTCTGGTTTTGAGAAGGTGTAACGTTTTTGTTTCTTATATTTTGTCTTATTAGAATAAATACGATTAACACACATGATACGTGCGACAGTTCGTCGGTAGATTGGCTTTTCACCATCTACTAGATCATTGTTCAAGGCAAGTGTCATTTTACCTGAACCGAATAAACCATTATTAGTTTTAGCGATTTCTAAAATACGTTCAAGGATGGCCTGATCTCTTACTTCTCGCTGACTAGGCTTATGGTTTAACCATTTGTAATAAGCAGCACGGCTCATTTGAGCTAACTGACACATCCAGCTGATAGCCCACCCTTTTTCTTTGTGGCTTGTTTTAATGAACTGATATAACTTCAGTTTCAGAGCACGATTTTGAGCGATTAGTCTTTGCTTAGGTTCTCCTGTAACCAACTCCTTTCTAATTCTCTCAGTTTTTTTAAGAATTCACTTTCATTCTGACTAATCTCAAGCCTTCTTTCAAGTTCTTTGATCTTACGATTCGCCTTTTCTAACTCGGTTAAGCTATCTTCACTAGGCTTTCGACCGCGATTGTCGTTTAGCCCTTCTAGCCCCTTAAGTTTGTACTTTCTACACCAGTTGTAAACCTGAGCATAACTACAGCCGAATTTTTGAGCGGTCTCCTTATAATTAGAGTCATGATCTAAACAATAGTTAACGATTTCTAAACGTTCTTCTTTCGTTGTTTTTCTGCTAGTCATATGATAAACCTCCGGAATAGGATTGTAATCCTTTAGTTCTTTATGACTATTATACCTGAAAACCCATTGTCTGATTTGTTCATGACTTCTTAGCCCAAATTTTCTAGCTAATTCTTGAAGGGAACCTTCTCCTGTTAAATAGGCTTCAATGCATTTTAGCTTAAACTCTGTAGAATAATTTTGGTTATGCTTTAGAGACTTTAGCCCCTCGTGCCCTTGATATTGATAGGCTGTAGCCCAGTCTTTAATAGTACAAGGATTGACCCCAAACTGACGAGCTAGTTGAGAACAGGAGGCTTTACCTTCAAGATACCAGGTAACAGCCCTCAGCTTGCCTTCAAAAGAAACCTTACTTTTTCTAGACATAATAAAAATCCTACTTTCGTAAACAGTACTTTATGTATTTTTACTGTCTACTTAAGTAGGACTATATCAGTTTAACTTCAGATGCTTCTTTGGTAGTTATTACATTTAGAATGAATCATGCTTAAAATGTTGCTGATATATTTGTCTATTTTATGTTTAAATCTTTTTCCATTTCCATTTTAAGATTTTTGATGAAGACTTGGTCACCGAAGGCTTCGGCTAGTACGGTGGCTGTATGATAGAGATTGGTTGCTTTTTCTATGTTATTCTCAAATTTCTCGGAGATAGTCTGCCTAGCCTTTTGGAATTCTTAGGGATTGCTATTGTAACCATTGGTATTATTGGGAATAGCCTACTGACAGGTTCGGATTAAGTTTTGACTAATGGTATCAAACCGTTCAGATGAATTGTCCGTATTTTGGAAGTACAATCTCACAAGAAAAAGCTTAGAAGTTATTCTTTGAGAACGCTTCTAAGCTTTTGGGGTTATGGTAATAATTACCCAAAGATTTCTTTTGCCAGTGCCTTACCTTTTGGAGTTGCGGCTAAGCCACCTTCAGCCGTTTCACGAAAGGCAGTTGGCATGGCTGATCCGACCTGATACATAGCATTAACGACTTGATCGACAGGAATAGCTGATGTGATACCTGCTAGAGCCATATCTGCAGCGACTAGGGCAAAGCTTGCACCCATGGCATTACGTTTAACACAAGGTACCTCGACCAAGCCAGCTACAGGGTCACAAATAAGTCCCAACATATTTTTTAGCACAAAACAGATAGCCTGACTGGCTTGGAATGGTGTGCCACCGGCAGCCATTGTAATAGCCGCCGAAATGCCATGGCA
>OAVQ01000015.1_pt1 | contig 86415 bp, 66 predicted proteins | sample 1476441 | NCBI WGS metagenome assembly OAVQ01 (sample SAMEA2580104, study PRJEB22360) | human gut metagenome | biome: human gut; feature: human-associated habitat; material: faeces | place: Denmark | collected 2008/2010 | reverse complement strand
AGAACGGTCTTGCCCACCGGCTTGACCAGCTGAACCTCTTCGAATCCCTGAAGCAATGAAGCCATGATTGCTCTCCTTATTGCATTGGTCACGTGTCTTTTTTTACGTCGCTAATTGTAGCCAACTAATTTCGTATTATACAAATCCATGCATGCATGATTGCATAATTACCGTAGCAATAACATGGAAAAACCGGGAATCATCGACTCCCGGTTCAGTGGTATTCGCGAACTATGCTTCAGCGTCTACCGTGTATTATGTCAGTCACGTCAGCGATGAGTGGTGCTCTTGCGGACGGCGAACAGGGCGATGCCCGCGGCGGCAAGCAACGCAATGGCCACACCGCGGCGATAGCGGCCAGCACGGCCATAATCTTCTTCTTCATAACTTCGAACCTCCACAATAGAACCGGTTAAAAAAGTTCCCTCTGACGAGGACGTCAGCCACAGGCTCTGAGGGAGAGCCAAAAGAAGGGCGTCAGCAAGAAGCTGACGCCCTTCTCAACATTTCAACATTCCCAAAGAAAACTCAGTACGATCCAGTCCCCTTAAACACTGCCACCACAGTCTTCAACAGAATCACGATGTCTCCCGTAATAGACCAATCCTGAATATACGACACATCCGCATACTCCGACTGTTCCTGAGTCAAATCGCTGCGTCCGGAAATCTGCCACGGTCCAGTAATACCAGGCTTAACCAGCAGTCTCGTGGAATACAGCATGTCATATCGCGCGACTTCTTCAGGCAGCGGCGGGCGAGGCCCAACCAAGCTCATATCGCCCTTGAACACGTTAAAGAACTGCGGGAACTCATCCAGCGATGTTTTACGAATAAAGTGACCGATCTTAGTCACGCGTGGATCGTCCTTGAGTTTGAAGATAAAACGATCCTCAATGCCGCGTTCCTTAGCCAGTTTCGCCTTGATCTCGTCGGCATCAGTGCGCATGGAACGGAACTTGTACATGGTAAACGGCTTGCCGTAAATGCCGATGCGCGTCTGCGAATAGAACACAGGGCCGCCGTCTTCCCGCTTGACCTTGTATGCCACCCATAGCATGATGGGCGAGCTCAAGATAATGGCGATACCGGAAAGCACGATATCGCACACACGCTTGAGGATGCGGGTAACGGTTGAGTACTGCGTCAGTCGTGCAGTGACTACTGGCATCGTCGGATCGTTGCGGAAATGCAGGTCAGCGCCGCTCAAATCAGCCACAGAGGTAGCGAGGGCCAATTCAATGCCCATGGATTCCACGGCCAGGGACAATGTACGCATGGTCTCAGAATCACGGGTAAGTACATCAGCTACCAATACGGTACGTGCCTTCATACGCTTCGCGGTTTGCGGCAAATGCGAGTTGAGTGGCAACACCTTCAGTCGTGCCTCAGCATCGTTGGCAGGAGTGAAGGGCACCGACACCAAATGCTGCGCCGAATCCGGGTCATCCTCGTTCTTGACTGAAGCCACTGGGCACACCGCAATTGGCGCGTAGCCGAGGCCACGGCACTGGCGCAATTGTTCGACCGTCCGGTGGATACCTTCCGGAGACCCAATAACCACAGTCGGGTAGTTGAATTCGCCATTCATGCGGTTGCGGTGCAGCGCGCGGCGCATAATCCAACGCTCGATAATAACCAACACCAGTGAAACCAGCGGAATGAACACATTCAACGACCGGGGAAGATTGAGGTGGAACAGGTACCCCAACGTGCACAGCATAATGAAATCGATGAACGCAGCGTTCAACAGCTTGGCGTACAGGGCATAGCCCTCACCCATGGTGTGCCGTTCATAGGAGCGTGCGGAATACAGACTGATGAGCCACGATACGCAGGTCAACAGCAGGAAGCTAAAAACGCCGTATTCGCCGGGACCCATGCTCTGCACATAGGTGTAAGCGGAAGGCCGGAACAGAAACACGATGTATGTGGCCACAATGGTCATCAACAGATCCAGCACGACCAAGGTCGTGTTATAGAGATATCGCCACTTCGGCACAGAATGGCCCATCAATGGACGTATGTTCGTGGTGTCGTTATGTGTGGAGCTGCCGTCCGGTGTAGAGGAGAAGTAGGTGCCGTCAAAGAATGTCGGCGCAATGTCGCATTCGGCAACGGGGGAGAACGAAGCCGAGGACCGGCTCCCGCTCACCCGTACTTTGGGCATTGCCATGGTCGCGGTGCTTGTTGCCTGCGACTCTGCTGCTGTGCCTCTGTCCTTCGGCATGATACTGAATTCTTCCTCCATCGTTCCCCAAAAACCGCAAGGAACATTCATTCTTTTCTCTTACTCTCGCCCACCCTAGCACGAATGCCACCCCCCCCCCCTATAGCAAAATCCGCCCAAAAAGTGAATCCCTTGTAATATTCATGTGAAGATGAAGTGGTGGTGGGCGGACGCGGATTGGCCGCAGTCCGACGTATCGGACTAGAATGGGACGCTAGTGGTTTGTACGCAGGCCCGCAAGGTAGCGTTGTAAGTATGAAGAAGGACTGAGCCCATGCACATTATGTTCGTCTGCACCGGCAATATCTGTCGTTCTCCCATGGGCGAGCTGCTACTCACCCGCTACCTTTCCGGTACCACAGTGCAGGTTTCCAGCGCGGGCACGCATGGCTTGCCCATGCACCAGATTGACCCCAACAGCGCCCTGCTCATGGAGAGCGTGGGCATCGAACCGAGTGGGTTCCGCTCTCGACGCCTGACACAGCCGATGGCCAAGTCAGCTGATCTGATCCTGTGCTTTGAAAAGGATCAGCGCAAAGACATCGTCACGTTGGCTCCCACCGCTGTGAAATACACGTTCCTATTGGGTGACTTCGCCAACATGTGCGAGTACTGCGCACGCAACGGGCTGGTCAAGGGCTTGACCATTCAGGAACGCTTGCAGTCAGTGATTGACTCTGCTTCCATTATTCGGCCCATGCTTCCCGAACCCGAGGATATTGAAGATCCACACGGCAAGGAATACGCAAAATTCCGCACTGCCGCCGAGCAGACAAACAAGGCGCTGCGCACCATCCTGACCAGCATGCGCAAGCACTACCGCGTTGAGGAAGCCCCAGTACGGCCTCAAATTACGCGTCAGTATGCTTATACGGTATGAGTGTTTATTTGTGATACGGGTATCTATACTTCATACTTCCAGATGCGGAAGATAGTCTCGTTCAAATATATCGACAATGACGACCTTGACAGCAAGGTATAGTTTTTCTGCCAATCCGGCAGCGCTTCGTATATTGAATTCGTCGGCAGTTCTCATGAGCTGCGGAAATACAGGGTTTGCGGTGGGTTGCAAGGAATCTGCTTCTGCTTCGCTTCGTGGGACAGCATCATTGCGAACAACAACAACAAGAGCAATACATTGATTGCGGCTCACGGCGAGATTAATAAGTCCCTCATATTCCAACATGAGTACTGAGTCATAGAGCTTTTTCTCAATATTCGTGGCCGGTTTTGACTTGAGTGTTATCTCGTTGGTCTGCCCGTTTTTAGCTACGACATTGCCGTTTTTATACTCCACAAAGAATAAACGCTCACAATGCTTGATTGCATTGAGTCCATCGCACGAAGCCGGCCGAATCATGTCTGGGTGCCGTGTCTGGAATAGTTCTGCATACTTGTCGAAGTTGTATTGTTGTTGTTTGCTTTCAGAGACCGAGCGACAGACGTTTTCATCAAATGACAATAGATCAATAGTCGCTAGCTCTGTGTGCATGTAGATCCAACCATCATGAACTGGCGATGTGGGCTCGGCCTTGTGGCATAATCAGAAAATGAGAACATGTCGGTAAGAAATATATGAAGAACTGGTGATAGACGTATGGCCATTCCTGAGTATCCTCTGATTAGCGTTATCGTACCGGTCTATAACGTGGAACGTTATCTTGACCAATGTCTGGACAGCCTTGTTAGGCAGAGCTATGCCAATCTTGAAATCCTGGTTGTTGACGACGGGTCCACGGATTCATCGGGGGAAAAGTGTGATACGTGGGCTGAACGTGATTTTCGTATCCGTGTGATTCATCAAGCCAATAAAGGTTTGGCTGGTGCCCGCAACGCCGGACTTGACGCTGCTCGAGGGGACTATATCGGTTTTGTGGACTCTGATGATTACACGCTCCCAGACATGTTCTCTACCCTGATGCGGAACATGCGGGAATTTGGAGCGGATTTGTCCATCATCTCCTATGAACGCGAAAATCCGGATGGTAGTGTCTATAGCAATGCTTTATCCGGTCAGAAAATAGTGATGACCTCCGAAGATGCGTTCAAATACGTCAACATACACGGATATTTTTATGTGGTCGCATGGGACAAGCTCGCCAGAAAGGAGTTGTTCGATGGTCTTCGCTATCCGCTTGACGCAAAGTATGCCGAGGATTCCCCGGTAACTTATCAGCTGCTTGATCGCGCCGAACGAATTGTCTATGATTCCACACCGTTATACCGATATCGTATGACGGAAGGAAGCCAATCCCATGGCATTACCGATAAATTCGCGCAATCCACCAGCAACATGCTGGAACTGGTGCGTAAGAAGTATCCTCAAGATGAGCCGTATGCCGCATATGGTCATCTGGAATCTATCGTAGGTACATACAATCGCATTGTTCTAGCAGGTAAACGCAAGGAATGGGCTGAATTCGAGCGATTTGCGCGGATCAGATTACGTGAGTTGATGCCTTTGACGAAGGCGGCTGGACTTATGTCAAAAGTTCAATCGCTGCAGTGGAGGTTGCTCGTCATTTCACCGGTTATATATATATATATATATCGTTGTTACAAACGCAATCATTCTGAAATTTCGGCACATTAAGTAGGTTGCAATGAATACTCTCTTTATGTTGACGTGCATGATTCTTATTTTTATCTTTACTTATTTTGTCCCGGATAGGATCTTCGTCAATCCTATTGTTTTATTTTGTCTTCCTATGATTGTTTCGGTTATGTATGGGTTGCAATATTATTCAGGGTGGAGATTCAATGTTTCTTCGAAGACAATGTTTTTGGTCATCTCCTCTTTTCTTGTTTTTTGCTTTGCGGTTTTTCTAGTTTCGATCTTCATTAGAGATCGTGGTTTTAGAAGGAAAAGTGATGAATATAATGAAATAAATACAGTTTTCCTGCTTAGAGATAATGTATACTTATTATCGTGAATACTTCGAGTGGAATCCTTCGACTGCAACGTTGGTTTCCGAGCTGGTTTGCTTTGATTCGAAAGGTAGGATAACAATATGACTGCGAATCAGAGGATTGTTGTTGCCGTAGTTTCGCATAGGCTATATCGTATGCCGACTGATTCGGTGTATATGCCGTTGCATGTGGGTGCCACGTTGCATCCGGATACACTGCCCGATTGGGTTCAGGACAATGAGGGTGAGAATATCTCGGACCGCAATGGTAAGTATTCGGAGCTGACTGGTCTGTATTGGTTGTGGAAAAACTGCGATGCCGAGTACATCGGTTTGGTGCATTACCGCAGATATTTCGCTACTCGCAGTTGGTTAGGACGTCGAGCCCACGACCGTTTCGACAGGATCATCGGCGGCGAGGAGCTTGCTCAAGTGCTGCAGAACGCTGATGTAGTAGTGCCGCATCGCCGTAACTATGTGATCGAAACGGTCCATTCGCATTATGCACACACATTGCCGGCTGAGCATCTTGATGTTGCTCGAGATATTATCCAGGAACTCTACCCACAATACCTTGCTGCGTTCGACAAGATGATGGGTGGAACAACGGCGCATATGTTCAATATGTTCATAATGCGTCGAGATCTGCTCGCCGATTACTGTGCATGGCTGTTTCCAATCCTGTTTGAACTTGAGCAGCGCACTGACGATTCGGCCTATGACTCCTTCAACCTGCGTTATCCAGGACGCATTTCAGAGATGCTGCTGGATGTGTGGCTTTCCGAACAGTTGCGCCAAGGTGTTCGAGTAACTGAGCTTCCCGTTGTGTCGCCCGAGCCGGTTGATTGGCCCGCCAAAATAAGTGGATTCCTTAACGCCAAGTTTTGCGGCAAGAAGTATGGGAAAAGTTTCTGACAAACCTGCTGATTCAACCTACTGGTCTGGTGATTCATGAGTGGAAAATGGAAGATGACTTGACTATTCATTTTCAGTCTGCATTGCTAATCTGTAATTATGTAGTCATATGACGAAGGATATGATATGGATAAGTTGAGAAATGATAGACGTATCCGCACTAGGGATGATTTAAAGTTTTTTTTAGCATTGGATCGTGCATCTTACGAATTGACGAATCAGACGTTGCGGGAAAAACTCCAAGAGGAATTTCATCTCGGTCACACAATGTTAGGTTATTGGTTTCTGAAGAAGAACCGAAAACTGGAGTATTGGGCTAATAATAGATATCGTTCACCCTTTCACCATCTAATTTATGAGATTAAAGCTCTACGTTACATGTTCTTGGAACGTCGATATGGCGTTATTGTTCCCGTTAATGTTATTGGTCCAGGAGCCAGATTTTGGCACTTTGGACAAGGAACCATAATTATTAATGGTCGTGCAAGTATTGGCATGGGTTTTTCTGCTAGCGCAAATTGCATTGTTGGTCATGCAAATGATGAGGTTCCAGAGATCGGTAATTTTGTTGAGATGAGTGTTGATAGTAAGATTTTAGGTGGCGTTACTATCCCGGATGACGTTGTTGTGGGTGCAGGAGCCTTGGTCATTAAAACAGTGGAAAGTGAGGGTAGTGTAATGGGGGGGGGTGCCAGCAAAAGTGCTTTCGCACCATGTACTTGATGAGCACGAGAGACGTAAACGTGCAGTGCTCATTGAATTGGCGAAATGGTGATGTCAGTTTTCTCTGAAAGGTTTTTTATGCGTCATGCATATATGATTCTTGCTCACACAGGGTTGCAGGAACTCAGATCATTGATTCATGCACTTGATTATGCGGAAAATGATATTTTCGTCCATATTGACGCCAAGGCCCAGTATGGGTATGAGCAGTTAGAAGATATAAAAACCAGCATGTCTGCAGGATTGTTTTTCATTACACCTCAGATCGATACGACATGGGGCGGTTCTTCGCTGGTATTGGCGCATCTTGCCTTACTTAAAGCAGCATACGCAAATACAGATGGGAGATATCGTTATTATCATACGCTTTCAGGCTTGGATTTTCCAGTCAAGAGTCATAATTATATCATGCATTATTTCAAAGAACATGATGGTGAGAACTTTATGAGCTGTGATTTCGATGATTCCGCTCCTAGTCATATACAGCTTCGGTGTGATCAATATCATTTCTTTCAGGATTCCCTTATTGGTAAGAAACGAAATATATGGAAGTATATCGATTTCGCGTCTTGTTATGCGCAACGAGCGATTGGTATTCGACGTTTTAAAGGAAAACGCATCCTGAAGGGTTCAGAATGGTGGAGCATCACCGATGAACTGGCTGGGTTTTATGTTAGACATGCTGATGAAATCGCGAGTCGTTATCGTTGGACGTATTGTGCGGATGAATGCTTCCAGTTTACAGAAATAGAAGATACTCCTTATATAAAAACCATTTCTCCGCGTGGAAATCTTAGATTCATTGAATGGGAGCAAGTCACTAGACGTGATCGCTCACCGAGAGCCCTGACTATAGATGATTTTGAGACTTTACAGCAAAGTGATATATTGTTTGCTCGAAAGTTTATCTATCCTCAATCGAAGGAATTGGAAGAAGCCTTAATTCAGAGTGGTTTTGTTGCTGATCAAACGAGAAATTAGCAGTAAAGATTTGTATGATTATTTTTGCAGTTTTAATCAGTGTAAGTATATTTTTTGATTTAATATCTCAATATAGTCACATCTCAACTTCTGTGAGGAAACTATTACTGACGATTGTATTGCTTGCTGCTGGAGTTATTTCTGCTTTCCGTAAAGGCATTGGAACTGATTATCAGCATTACATTGATATCTTTGCGTGGAGTAATAGTCCAGGTATCAACAGAACATATGAGGAGGCGGGATTTCTTGCTTTCAATAGATTGTTGTATGCATATGGCTTCACAGCTCGTGCAGTATTTGTATTCACAGCATTCTTGTTGATCTTTTCAATTTACTATTTTACAGTGAATATAGTTCCTGAGAAGTATTGGCTCTTCTTCGCATTTATGTTTCTTGCTGGAGGGACATATTTTTCATCAATGAATATTCTACGCCAATATATCGGTCTTTCTTTTGTGCTCATAGGATTTGTTTTTAACCTGAAAAAACGATATTTATTTGGTATTGCTTTTTCCATGGCAGCACTCGCTTTTCATAGAGTGTCTGCTGTGTTCTTTGTCGTATATATTTTGTCTTGGATAGTTAAGCGTTTGAAAAGCAATCAATGGGTTATCGTGACTTATGCCGTGGCGCTTGTTTTACTCTTGGGAGGTGTCGGGCCTATTGCCACTTTGATCGTTAAAATTGTTCCAACATGGCGGGGATATGTTAATGTAGTTAATGTTTCCGGAATTGATTGGTTAGCTATGCTTAAGTCCATAATACCAAATATTCTCATTTTATATAGTTTTCTTAGAAGAGACAGTTTAAATTCAGAATCGACTTTTGCGAATTCAACCGTTAAAAATCTTAACGATAACACATTAGTGTATGTTAGAACAGGGTCGGTCATTTTCGGAGCTTTGGCCATTGCTTTTCCCGGTAATATGGTTTTAACTAGAATTACAGAATTATTTTCTGTATTTTTATTTGCTGAAATATGCCATATTGTAAAAGATGAACCCAAAAAAACTAAGCCGCTGCTCTGGTTTGTGATAGTCCTTTACTATATGTTGCTTACTGTGGTTACCATATTTATTATGCATGGAAATGGAATTAATGGATATGAATTCTCAATTTCCATTTGATTATAGTAAAGTTTGAAAGTGAGTTTTATGTCTACCTGTTTGATTTCTATAATAATTCCGTCATATAGAACTGAAGCACAAGTGTTACAACGATGCCTGGTTTCAGTTAATAGACAACGATTTGATGATTCAAATATTTGCATAGAGTGCCTAATTTTGTTTGATGGCAAGCCTGATCCATCGCTTATAAAAATGATTCGTCAGATTTCTCTATCTGATTCTATTGTTTTTAAACCAGTAGTTTTGTCTCATTCTGGGGTCTCTACGACACGAAATCAAGGCATTAAATTGTCGCAGGGAAAATGGATCGCCTTCGTGGATGCGGATGATGAATTACCTGATAATGCTTTGAATACGCTTGTAGAATATGGTGATAAGTACAATTGTGATATTGTGCAAGGAAGTTATATCACAAAGTTGGCAGCATCGACCGAACATCATATCTACCAACCTGAATCAGTTCTTTTTGAACGGGAAAAACTCGAGGAATTGAGGTATGATATTCTTTCCCCTGACCAAGGACTAGGTTTGGTGTGGGGTAAACTATTCCTTCGTTCATTTCTTATAGATAATAATATTCTCTTTGATTCGTCAGTTGCTGTTGGTGAAGATACAGCTTTTGTGTTTTCTGCGGCACTTGCTGCAAAACGTGTGGGATCTATTCCACAGGATGTGTATCGCTATTATCGCAACATGGGATCTGCTGTCACTGCATTTCGTTCCGATTATGTTGACAGAATCGTGACTTCGATGAGAGCAATGAGGAAGCTGATCATCCAGTCGAACCACCCGGAATATATATCGGGACTAAATGATTATGTGCTGTTTCATTTACTTTTGATTCAACTTCATTATTTATTTCATCCTCAGGCACCATGGACGGAAGCAGAACGTAAAGCCGAATATCGTAGAGTATTAGCTATGACGGTGTTTGCTGAACCGCTGCGATTGGGCGGTTTTCAACGGTTCGGATTAGCTAAGCGAATTTCGCTCTCGACTCTTCGTCACCATTGGTTTTTGGCCAGCAGATTTATTGCTTGGATCAGGCGTCTTCAGATAAACGGATTGTGATGTAATATAGTATATATTGAGGCATGACTAAGTGGAGGGTCGATGATGGAAACAAATAATAGTTTAGTGTCGATTATTGTTCCAGTCTATAATGTAGCAGAGTATGTTTTTCGGTGTCTAGAAAGTCTTGCTGCTCAGACATATTCACCAATTGAGATTATTGTTGTCGATGATGGTTCGACTGATGGCTGTGCTAAAATCTGCGACGATTTTGCACGAGATAAAGAACAATTTACGGTGATTCATCAGTTTAATGCTGGACTATCGGCGGCTAGGAATACAGGTTTAAATTATTGCCACGGTAAGTATATTACATTTGTTGATAGTGATGACAGTGTGGAGCCAGATTTTGTAAGCGAACTTCTGAAATGCATAACAGAGAAACGGGCAGATATTGCTGTTTGCGGTATCGATGTATTGAATGAATCAGGTAAGAAAGTCGATCATCAAGTTCTTCGGCCGCATGTGCTTACTTCGTTCGAGGCAATGGATTGTCTGGCTAAGCGTGAAAATGGTCTTTATACTGTGGTTTGGAACAAACTTTATAGCTCTAATTTATGGAGAGATTTACGTTTTCCGGAAGGTCGGCAGCATGAGGATACTTTTGTGATGCATAGACTGTACCATCAGGCTAATTGTGTGGCATTTACTGATAAGGTTTTGTATAGTTATTTGTTACGCTCACAAAGTATCATGCACAAGGAATATAGTGTCAGTAACCTAGATGAGGTCGAGGCCTTCTGTGATCGAGTCGATTACTGCCGAGAGCAAGGTGTAATGGGGGCTTGCATGGATACGGCGATGTATTTCGCTATTGGTGCACTGGCACATGGGTATGCGGTATTGGACTGCAAGGATGGTGAGATACAGCGACGTCTTCAGGAATGTCGTTCATTGGTGCTTTATGCATATGAAGGTTCAAAGCATTGGTTGTCTCGAAAAACAAAATTAGTCATGTTCATTTTTAGGTTATCTCCTTGGTTGTTTGTAGGTTTTTATCGCATTCATTTGCTCATGAAGAAATAAACTGACGAAGAATATGTGTATATAGTTTTAAGTATTATATCTTAAATTTGCTGTGTCGACTATCTTGAGCGAAGCTGTAGCAACATTGTTGACGGATACTATTGAATAGAATGGGTGTGTATTGAATTAACTATATTTTTCCTGAGCGATGATGTGACTTTAATAAGTTATGTGTGTAAACTTCAAGTTTTGACATGTTGATCCCATGCCTACTTTTATATTGATAGGTTTTAGTTTAATAGATAGGAACTCTAGATATTTGATGCTTTTGTGTATGTTCTATATCATGTTATTATGGCAAGATTGCTAACCCCTTAGCGAGAGATTAAAGTTTTGATGCAGTAGTTATAGACTGTGAACCACGGAATACTTATCCGGTACTTGAAAGATACGAAGACATGTACATTATCGTATCTATGATTTTTCGCTCAAAGATTTTTACAATTATGGACAAAAAAGCGATTATATCAGGTCAGTATGCCATTGATTTATGGAATCAATATTGTGTAGATGGTCCATGTAAGTTACTGGCAATACATGAGCGTATTTATTTAGAGCAGTGCAAAGGGGTGGCGTGGGCTGATGGCGAAGAATAGTTTGCAGCAAATCGAGTGCCTTTCTGAGAGCTTTTACAATGAATCTGTAAAGGTGTTTAGCGAGTGAGGTTGAGTTATGGGAGATAAGAAACAACTGTTTGTGAACATGGTCGCGAGCTTGGTGAATTTCGCAGTTTCCGTTGGAATCGGTTTGGTGCTCACACCATATATTGTGTATAACATTGGTGCCGAGGCTTATGGATTCGTTGGTCTAGCGAATACTTTTGTGAGTTATGCTCAGTTGCTTACCATCGCTTTGAACTCAGTGGCCGGACGCTTCATCACGGTTGCATACCATGAGAGGGATGATGCAAAGGCAAACGGGTATTATTCGTCCACGCTTGCAGCGAACGGCGTCATGGTCATCGTATTGATGGCTGCTATGATTCCAGTGGTAGTGTTTCTTGACAAGATTGTGAACATATCCCCGCATCTCGTGGGGGATGTGAAGGCCCTGTTCATCTTCATATTCCTAAATTTCATGCTTTCGGTTATCGCCACGGTGTATTCCGTCGCCACGTTCGTGAAGAACAAGCTGTATCTGAGCAGTATTGCAAATCTCGCATTTTCCATGGTACGAGTAATCGTCATGGTTGTTCTTTTTGGTATTTTGCCGCCAAAGGTCTACTATGTGGGATTAGCCGTATGCTTGGCGACCGCGGTGATGACGTTGATGAATCGTTCGTATACGCGTGTGCTGCTTCCTGATATTTCCTTCCACAAGGAATCGGTGTCGTGGACGAGCATTCGGGAGATGTTCGCGGCAGGAGTTTGGAATGTAGTGACTAAGCTGCAGCAGATTATGATGTTCGGATTGCAGTTATTGGTAGCGAACTTGATGATTAGCCCATATCTTATGGGTATGTTTTCTATCGCTCAGACCGTTCCGAATCAGATCAGCGGACTGGTGGTCACCGTATCGAGCTTGTTTTATCCCGAGCAGACGAAATACTATGCACAGGGCAGGCATAAGGAGCTGATCGAGGATCTTAAATCGGGTATGAAAGTGACTGGATTCTTCACAAATATTGTTTTCGTGGCGGCGCTTGTGGCCGGATATGATTTCATGAGTTTGTGGCAGCGCGGCCAGGATACGGGGTTGTTGTACCAGTTGCTTACCCTCACCATGTTGGGATTGTTGGTTTCCGGTGTCGCCGCGATGTTGCAGAATCTGCCGTTGATTGTCAACCGTATGAAGAAATACTCCATCGTATGGCTTGTCTACAGTGTGTTGTCCATTGTGGTGCTGGTTGCTTTCATTAAGGTTCTTCCGAAGTGGGGTATCTTTTTTGTTGCGGCGATTCCGAATTTGTTCGAGATACTGGCAAATGTAACGTTCGTGCCCATATATGCCTCCAGATGTCTGAGCGTCGGAAAATTCGAGTTCTATCCCATCTATATCCGTTATTTTGTCTCCACTACGGTGGCTTCCGTGGTTTGTTGGGGTATCAGGCATGTATTTGCACTGGTCGCCAGTGGTTGGGTTTCGCTGATTCTGACGTGCTGCCTGTATGCGTTGGTCACAATGCTTTTGGATGTAGTGCTGTTGCTCGGAAAGAAAGAACGCTCCATGTTGGTGGGTATGCTGAAGAAGAAGCTGCATATCAACTAGCGAGGTGGTGGCGTTTTCTTGGACTCCCCGACCGGGAGGAGACCCCCTAGGGTGGTATACAGCAAGGAACAACGCGACCGCGTCCACAGCTCTGCGTTTCGATTCCTCGGGAACCGGGACATGCCTCAGTTTGCGTTGGCCGGGGCATGGGCCCATCAATCCACGCCGTGAGCAGCGTGTCCTGCTTTTCGAATGGCCCGCGCCGCATCGTGCGCGCTAGGCTGTATACCACCCTAGGGGGGTCTCCTCCCGGTCGGGGAGTCCAAGAAAAGGGGCTGCGGACATTTTCTTGGAGGCCGAACGCAAGGATTTGGTTGTGTTCACTCCCGAGGAACGCAAGCGGGCGGTGGAACTCTATCTCACGACATCAACGACGACCGCCGAAGCGGTCGAACATCTCGGTCATCCGACCAGACGGCGCCTGGAACGCCGGCCGGCGAAGGATCCCCGTTACGTCGGCCATATGGCGAAACCCATCATCCCCTGGAAACCAGGCGGAAGACGATCGAACCGGTATCGGGCGGCATGCGCGGAAGCAAGCCGACCGGCGGCTCGGCGCGGGCGTGAGCGCCGTGGCCCATTGGGCCAAGGCGCATCGCGAGGGCGGCATGGCCGCGTTGCCGCCCAGGAACGGGAACGCCGCGCAGGACGGCGGGACACCGTCGAGGCCGCGGCGCGATGACTCCTCCGGCGATGACGGAGACGTGTGTATTCTGTCAAATCGAGGTGGACGCTTGGGGCTGGTGCCGTTTTGTTGGACTCGTCGTTGATTCCATCACCACCAATCATGCCACAAGACCGAGCTCGCGTCGACGATCCATGATGCTCATGCCGAACTCCGTCTTGACCCGCCTGTCCCGGTACCAGACCATGTAGTCGTTGAGCATGTTGATGAACCCGTCCATCGAGACGCCCGCGAAGCTGCGCTTGTGGAAGAACTCCTGCTTGAGACGGCCGAAGAACCCCTCCGCGGCCGCGTTGTCCGGAGAACAGCCTTTCGCGCCCGTCGAACGCGTCAGGTTGTTGTCCTTGCAGATGCGGATCCATTCGGGCCACCGGTAGTGGCAGCCGCGGTCACTGTGGATGATCGGCTTCTCTCCGTCCTTGAGCGTGGAGCAGGCGTCGGTGAGCATGCCGTTGGCCAACGCCGCGTTCGGGCTCGTGCCGATCGTCCAGGCGACCGGCATGCCGTCGTAGCAGTCGATCACGGGCGACAGGTAGGCCTTTCCCGCGGGGATCGAGAATTCCGTGAGGTCCGTGACCCACAGCATGTTCGGCCGCTCGGCGTGGAAATCGCGGTTCACCAGGTTCTTCGGCGCCTTGGTGAGCTCGCCCTTGTACGAGCTGTACCGCTTCGCGCTCTTGAACAGGAGCACCAGGCCATGTGAGGTCATCAGCCGCATGATCCGTTTGGCCGATACCCTGACGCCCATGCCTTTCAGCTCCAGGTGGATCCGCTTGTACCCGTAGCGGCGTTCGCTGTTCTCGAACGCCTCGCGCACGAGCTCCGGCAACGGCGCGTCTTTGTCAGGACGTTTCATGGACTTGAGCTGGTAATGGTACGTGCTGCGCGCGATGCCGACCACGGGCAAGAGGCTCCTGGCCGTCACGCCCAGCGTCTCGCTAACGGTCTTGACGAGGAGTGTCTTCTCTCGGTTGGTCAGGTTTTCCGGGACTGCGCCCGGCTCTTTTCCCAACAGCTCCAACGCGCCCTTCCGGATCGCGATCTCGATGTCCAGTTCCCTCTTCTCCCGCCGCTGCCGCTCGACATCGGCGTCCAACTCGTCCAGACGGGCCCGCGTCTCCGCCAGCCTCTTCTCCAGCGCCGCCACCGCGTCCGCCAGGCCGGCCGCGTCCCGCGGGCCGGCGGCGGCCGGCGGCATGGCCGCCGGCGTAGAGGGCTCCACGCCGGTTTTCCCCTCCCCGGCCGTCGGGGGCTTCTCTCCAGGTGTCTTCGTCACGTGCGTCTCCTTGGATCCGGCGAGCATCTGCCGTTTCCAGTTTCCCGACGACGGACGCCTCCACGCCCAGCTCGACGGCCGCCTCACGTGATTTCAGCCGTCCAGACGCGACCGCGACCACCGCCTTCCGCTTCAATTCCTCGGGAACCGGGCCGTGCCTCAGCCTGCGTCGGCCGGGCGCCAGCTCGTCGATCCACGCGGTGAGCAGCTCATGGCTTTTCGGATAGCCGAGCGCGCGCATAGCGCGTCTCAGACGCCTGCCGTATTCGAGGTAATGGTCCACCGCGGCCCGCTTCTGCTCGTCCGTGTACCACCGGTACCGTTTCCCGCGAGTGGACTGTCTTCCGGCGCGTTCCTCCTCGAGGCGTTCCCGGTACCACACCGGCAGCATCCCACTGCTGGGATAGCCGAGCTCGCGGATCACGTCCGCGGCGCAGCGCTCGTATCTGACGTACAGATCCACGGCCCTGTCACGCTGCTCCTTGCTGTACTTCGCCATAAGGGGGTCTCCTCCCCGGCCAGGAAGTCCAAGAAAACGTCACCACCTCGCTGGGGGCCGGTAACGTTTTGTTGGACTCGTGGCATAATCAAACCATAGAAACAAAGAAATCCAATAAAGCGACACCGTATCCAAGTGCCCACCTCTATTTGACGGAATGCACCATATTCCGGCACCGACGAACATCAGGATCGAGCCCCATCACCAATCGGCGCCAAGCCGCCCATATCCCATGATTAGCTAAAGATATCTCTGAATCACAGCGTTCAGAAAGGAGGCGCCATGGAAAAGCCACTGCTTCTACTGGCCTTGGTGCCGCTGGCCGTCGGATTAGTCCTGATATACGTCGTGATTGGATCCAAAAACCGGGAAGAGAACGCAAAAGGACTCTTCTGCGTGTCTTCTCGGCGCTCATGGTCGTTGCCAGCGCGTTGATCATCGCGAGCCAACTCGCATGACGCTTCCGCGCTGCGGCTCGGCTTCCCGGCTATCGGCCGCGGCCAGTCCACGGCCCTCCGCGCCATTCCCGCAATCGCACCATCGCCGGTCTCAAGCCCATGAGACACTTGGAACCATGACTACCATCATCATGCGCACCTCGCATGATAATAGTAGCCAACTGTTTTTTGCTTTATTCCAAGGTTTTCGATTTTTGGGAAACCTGCCGGTTACGCTCGTTTTCCACGAGGCACCTACAGGCACCCAAGAATAATCTCATTCTTCTGTGCATATCAGCGGCTTACCGACGCACACGAAAGAAGCATGCGAGTGTTCCTGCGACCTATCTCAGATGGCGAAGCCGCTCGATCAGATCGACGAGCGTCTGTTCCTCCTGTTCCACGCAGTCTAGGAAAATGGAGCAGAACGAATCCGGCTTGCCGTCCACCTGCCATGCCTCCAGGCCTCGCGCATATGACCGACCCGCATCGTATTTGATGGCCACGGGACGGTATCCGTTCCGCAGCAGCACGAAGTTGAGCAGCTGGCGGCCGGTCCGCCCGTTGCCGTCCATGAATGGATGGATGTTCTCGAACATCGCGTGGAAACCGGCGGCCCTGAGCAGCGGATGCGCTGCGCAGCCATCCAACCCGTCGATCAAGGATCGCAGGTCGTCGCGGATCTCCAGCGGGTCCGCGGTCCTGACTCGGGTGGCGGTGATCCGCGCCAAATAGCCATAAGGACGGAACGTGCCGCGGGCGAACGGCTGGAGATCCAATGCGGTCACCTCGTGTAGACGACGGATCAGCTCCTCGTTCAGCTTCCGCCCCTCCTTGGCATATTCGCGCACGTAGGCCATGCCGTCAGCGACCCCTCGCGCTGCGAACACGTATCTGGCCGGCGAGTCCGATGGGACGAACTCGCCCTCCAACACCAGCGACGTGTCCTCCAGGGTCAGCGTGGATCCCTCAATGGCGTTCGAGTTGTAGGTGTAGCGCACCAGCCAGTCGCGGTCGTAATCCGCCAACGCCATGTCCTCGACACCGTCCAACGGCTCCAGCGAGCGGGCCCGGTCCTTCAGCGCGTCGATCCTCCGCAGGTGTTCGGAAATCTCCCGTCCCCCTTCAAGGGCGTTCAGCTCGTCGGGAAGGGCCTGGATGTGCCGTGACAGCTCGGGATTGGCCATCATGCTCCTCTTTTCGTGTTCCGGTTGCAAAGTCCATTATTCCAGTAGTGATTCGTTGCGCTAGCGGTTCAGATGACGGCTCAACGCATCCGGTCCGGTTCCGACGCTTCTGGCATCCCCGTCCCGTTGTCCAAGGTTCTTCCGCAACGTCTCGCCGAATCTGTCCATCAAATCCGTTTTATTGCGAATCGGGTCAGAAACACGAAGGACCTCACCTTCGCTGATTCTGCGGAGCATCCCGATACGCTTTACCAACTGTACCCGGATGGCGTCGAGGCGTTCGGGCGCGAACATGCGCATGCGCGACAACTCGTGCGCCGCCTCGTCGGGCCAGTCCGACAGAGCATCCAGGTCGAACCGGCTCCAATCCTCCACCAGTCTGAGCTGCCGCAAAGCCGAGGGCTTGCCGGTCGCGGTGTAGAACGGCTTGGCGAACCAGTCGCGGCCGTCCACATCGAGCTCGCCGCTCCACAGACTCGCGCCGGTGTCGTAGATCGGCGCCGGACGGATCTCAAGGGTCTCGATGTCGCGGATCAGACCGAAGTTGTTGTAATGCCTATCTGTATTGCGCATGAGGTAGTCAACCATGAGCCAATCGTCCGTGGCGTCACGAACCGCCCGTTCGTCTGCGCCGAAGCCGACGGCGGCGCGGATCCACTGGTCATGCGAGTTGAGGCCGTTGACGGCCTTGACGGATTGGAGCACCTGCCAGGCGGAGACCAGCTCCTCATGATTGGAGAGCATGTCCGCGCATGTGGATACCAGACGGTTGCCGTTGCGTGCCAGGGAATACCGGACGGCCGGAACGCCCAATCGCATGCAGAGCCTCGAGGCGATGACCTCGTTCATCGGCTCCTGGCCAGTACGGCCCGACTTGACGAGCAGTCTCCTGCCGGCGGCCCTGTCGATCGTCCAGCGTTTGGGAAGATCGCCGCCAGTGGACACGTCGGGGACGTTGAGGCTGATGTCATGGGACGACGAGTACGAGGTGAGCAGGATCTCGCCCAGCGCCTCGTCGAAGGAATTGTCGAAGAAGTTGACGTCCTTCCATTCGGCCGGGTCGTCCTCGCGTCTGACCCAGTACTGGTCCGACAGGCTCAGCCCGTAGGTCCTGTCGAGCAGTTCGTCGGTCGATGCCGCGCCAAGCGATTCGAGCACGCGGCGGATGCCGTCGCGGGTGGAGGGGATGGCGCGGGACCTCCACCATTCGTCGATCCTCCTGGCATACAGCGCGCTCTTGCCGTGCGTGGTGAACTCCAGGGGCAGACGATCATGGTCAAGGACCTCGCCAGAGGAGCACGCACGACCGGACTCGGGATCGTATTCGAACGCAAGGACCGGATGGTCCCCGCACATGATCAGCTTGCGTGGCATGATTCCGCTCCCTCCAAACTTGGTCTTTAAAGATTCTACAGGCACGAATTACGCGCGAGACGGCGTCCCGTTTCATGACGCGATGCATGGATATGGGCCACTTCCGCAAATCGCAAGCCTCGGCGATGACGCCGACAACTGATACGGTAGTCATATTGGTTTCCCAAAGGTAAAGAGGCATGACCATGGGATTGTTCGACTTCGCTAAGAACTCTTTGGGTGACATGCCGTCCGGCTTCGGCGGTCGGGTCGATATCGCCAACCATCTTTTCAACGACCGATGAAAAGGCTCCGGTTGAAGGCTATGGCATGATGACACGAGCGTGGGGACATTTATGACCGAAGGATACTCACATAAAGCGGCACACATCGTTGAGCATATCATTCTCGCAATCGCGCTGATCTGGGCTGGAGGCTGCACTCTCATATGGATGCAAACGGATATGTCGCATCGCATCGTGAACGCGAAATCCGCTGACGGCACCTGCGAAGTGACCATCAGCGAACTCGGCTCGCCCATATTCTTCGGCCCAAGCAGCATCACGGTCAAAGTCTCTTGGGACACCGATCCCGGTGTTATCGGTTCCGAGAACGTCACGGAAATCAAAACGGATCTGCACAACGACGGCAAATCATTAGGCTCGGGCAACTTCACCGTCACCTGGCACGGCAACATCCCGACCGTCACCACCCATGGCGAGGAACAGCCGGACCAAAGCTACACATTCAACTGGAAATAACCGCTCCGAACATCATGTCTCTCCCGAGAGTAGTCCTCACAACCGGGCAGGTCCCACAAGGAGCATAGCTCATGCACCCACTGTCCGGTCTCAAGCCCATGAGACACTTGGAACCATGACTACCATCATCATGCGCACCTCCGAGGGCGACATCACCATCAATCTGTTCGATGACAAGGCACCGAACACCGTGGCCAACTTCCTGGGCCTCGCCACCGGCGAGAAGGAATGGGCCGACCCGTACACCGGCCAGCCTTCCCATGAACCCTTCTACAACGGTCTGACCTTCCACCGCATCATCAAGGATTTCATGATCCAAGGCGGCTGCCCGCTGGGCACCGGTACCGGCGGCCCTGGCTACGAGTTCGACGATGAGATCGACCCCGGCCTGCAATTCGACAAGCCGTACCTGTTGGCCATGGCCAATGCCGGGCTCCGCCGTGGCATGGACGGCAAAATCCACGGGACCAACGGCTCGCAGTTCTTCATCACCACCGTGCCGACCCCTTGGCTCAACGGCCATCACACCATCTTCGGCGAAGTCGCCGACGACGCCTCCAAGAAGGTCGTCGACAAGCTCGAAGCACTGGACACCGATTCGTCCGACCGTCCGACCGAGCCCGCAGGAATCCTCTCCATCGAAGTGAAGCGGTAAAAACCGCCCACACCTTCATGCCACAAGTGCCACAAGGCGGGGCCCCGATCCGACGATTCGGACCGGGGCCCCGCCGTATGCCACCCACATCCCTACTTCATCTTGCGTAGACGGGGTTCGGCGGATTCCTTGGCACCGGTGATGCGGTATACGTCGAACACACCGTCAATCTTGCGCACGGCAGCCAACAGCGAGTTGAGATGCTGCGGATCCGCCATTTCGAAGCTGAACTGGCTGGTGGCCACTCGATCGGAACCCGTGGCGATCGTACCCGAGATGATATTCACGCCATGATCGGAAAGCACGCGCGTCACATCCGACAAAAGGTTGCGGCGGTCCAATGCCTCGACTTGAATCTTGACCATGAACAGACCCTTGGTGCTGGTCCATTCGACCTCGACCACACGCTCGGGCTGCTTGCTCTTCAAGTCGATCATATTCTGGCAATCGGTGCGATGCACGGACACACCCTGGTTGCGGGTGATGAATCCGATGATGTCATCACCGGGCACCGGCATGCAACAACGGGCGAGTTTGATCCACACATCGCCCACGCCCTTGACGGATACCCCGGTGGAGCTGCTGGAAGTCTTGCGCTCCACGGGCTTGAGCGGCAGAACCTCCTGCTCGACCTCTTCATCGACCTCGTCGGCACCCGCGTCCTTGACCAAATGCGAAATGACGTTCTGCGTGGAGACCTGACCGTCCCCGATGGCCGCGAACACGGCGTCCGCGTTCGGGAAGTTGAGATCGTCGGCCACACCCACCAACGCTTCCGGGGTCAACAGCGTGTTGACCGGCAGGTTGCGTTTGCGCATCGCCCGAGTCAGCTCGTCGCGACCCTCCTCGATGGCCTCAGTGCGGCGTTCCTTGGAGAACCATTGGCGAATCTTGTTGCGCGCCTTCGGGCTCTTGACGAAACTCAGCCAGTCGCGCGAAGGCCCGGCCGTATCGGACTTGGACGTCAGAATCTCGACGGTGTCCCCATTGTCGAGCGTGGTGTCAAGCGGCACCAGACGTCCGTTGACACGTGCGCCCATCGTGCGATGACCCACTTCGGTGTGCACGGCATACGCGAAGTCGACGGGCGTGGCATGAGCGGGCAGGGATACGATCTTGCCTTTCGGCGTGAACACGTAGACTTCGGACGAGCCAAGGTCTTCCTTGAGCGAGCCCAAGAATTCGTTGGAATCGGGGGTTTCGCTGGTCCAGTCGGCGAGCTGCTGAATCCATTTGAGATTGTCGGCTTCGGAAAGCTCCTGGTTCTTTTCATCACGCTTTCGGTCGGACTTGTCCGGCGAGCTCAAGGCGCGGCCGGCCTGGCCGTTTTCCTTGTATTTCCAGTGCGCGGCGATGCCGAACTCGGCGCGGCGGTGCATGTCCCAGGTGCGAATCTGGATTTCGACCGGCTTGCCACCGGGGCCCACCACCGTGGTGTGCAGCGACTGGTACATGTTGAGCTTCGGCATGGCGATGTAGTCCTTGAACCGGCCGGGAACCGGGTTCCACCGCGCATGCACGGCACCAAGCGCCGCATAGCAGTCCTGAATGGTGTCGACGATGATGCGCACACCGACCAAATCGTAGATGTTCGCGAAATCATGGCCGCGCACGATCATCTTCTGATAAATCGAGAAGTAGTCCTTCGGGCGTCCGGTGACGTATGCCTTGATGTTCTGCTCGTCGAGATCCTCGTTGATCTCCGCCAGAATCTGCTTCAGGTACACATCGCGCTGGCCGGCTCGGCGAGCCACCAGCACCACGATCTCGTTGTAGATCTTCGGGTAGAGCACCTTGAAGCTCAGTTCCTCGAGCTCCGTCTTGATGGCGTTCATACCGAGTCGGTTGGCCAAAGGCGCGTACACGTCGAGGGTTTCACGCGCCTTCTTCTGGGCGGACGTGGTCTTCACATAGCGCCAGGTGCGGGCGTTGTGTACGCGGTCGGCGAGCTTGACCACCAGGGTGCGCACGTCGCAGCTCATGGCCACCACGAGTTTGCGAATGGTTTCGGCTTGGGCGGAGTCGCCCACTTCAAGCTGGCTGAGCTTGGTGACGCCATCGACCAGACCGGCCACGGTGTCGCCGAACTCGGCACGGCATTGATCCAACGTGTAGTCGGTGTCCTCCACCGTATCATGCAGCAGACCGGCCGCCACCACAATCGGCCCCATGCCCAGATCCGCGAGAATCTGGGAAACGGCCAACGGATGGATGATGTATGGTTCGCCCGACTTGCGGCGCTGGGCGGAGTGCTGGATAACGGCGCGCCGGTACGCGCGGTCGAGAATGGACAAATCCTCACCGGGATGGTGGGACTTGCATACCTTCTTGATTGGATCCAGCGGATTGAGCGGATCGGCGCTGATCTCGCAACCCAGTTTACGGGCGGCGTACTGCTCGCCATCAATCTCTGCCATGCCAGTCACCTCCCTCGTCATGAAGTTCATTGTAGCCGCGAACCAGTGCCATGCGCACGCACCCGCCCGCCATCATTGGTTCCGCAACCGTTGTTGCCGTCATCACCTTGGTCATTCAACCGGCCTAATACGGTCAGGACGCCACTCCCGTCGAACCGAACCCGCGTTCGGCGCGATCGGATCCGGGCAGTGTCTCGGCCGGGATGAACCGAGCCTCAACATACCGCTGAATCACCAATTGAGCGATGCGATCGCCCGGATGGAAGACGGCGGTGTGCTTCGGATCGAGGTTGATCAGCGGCACCTTGATCTCGCCACGGTAGCCTGCATCAACGGTGCCAGGCGCGTTGAGCACGGTGATGCCCTGCTTGGCGGCCAGCCCGGAACGCGGATGCACCAACGCCACGTAGCCCGCAGGCAGGGCGATGGCCACGCCGGTGGGCACCAGTGCCCGTTCAAAAGGCTTCAGCGTCACATCGACGGTGGTGATGAGATCGGCACCGGCATCGCCCGCGTGGGCATAGTGCAGCTGGGCCGGATGTTCGGGGTCGAGGCTCTTGACCAGGATCTCGGTGGATTCGGGCTCGTTGTAGGTCTCGTCGAACGCCATCAGGCGGCGCACTCCTCACACACCGGCTGGCCATCCTCGTCCGTGTAGGCGAGCTGGCTACGATGCTTGACCAGGAAGCACTGCGAGCAGATGAACTCGTCACCCTGCATGGGGATGACGGTCACCGAGGAATCCTCGTTGCTCAAATCGGCGCCCGGAAGTTCGTAGTCTTCGGCGATGGCGTTCTCATCGTCGTCGATGTCGCCCGAGGCGTTCTGCGAGGACTTCCCCAGCGCCTGCAGCGATTCCTCGTCCTCATCCTTATTGCGGGGGGAATCATAATCCTGAGCCATCATGGTCCTTTCGTCGTCTTTGGTTCGTAAGTCGATATATATAGCACGGTCAGCGCCGTACTCGCCCATAGGATACACGATTTGAAATACTCGTAAAGTTCGACACGTGGGGCATACTTAAAAGAAGTAATGTCTTTGCGACGGAAAGTGGTGCGAATATGCCAGATGATCGGCTTGAAAAAGCCCGTTTCGTACGCGTGAGCAAGACGGGGGACCTCGTATTCTCCATTGGCGGCGGGGAAATGGCTGTGAGCGTGGACGACACGCTCGAACGGGCGATTCTTGAGGCCAAGCAGGTCAGAAGCGAGATGCGACAGGCTCCCCAGCCGCATCAGCAGTCCACTTTGCCGATTTCCCAGATACAGTCGCTGATTCGCGCCGGTGCCGATCCGGCCCGTGTCGCGGAGAAATATCATCTGAGCGAAACGCTGGTACGTCGTTTCTCCATGGCTGTGGAAACCGAGAAACAGTATGCCATCGAACAGTTCCTTGCCGTGGCGGCACCCAAAGACAGCAGGGTGCGCACCATCAGCGAACTGGTGGAACGCACGCTGGCCTCTGCGGGAATCGGCATGGAATCAGTGACCTGGAAATCCACCCGACGCGGACTTGAGCCTTGGCGCATCGTGGCGATATTCACTTCCGCGGGCCGTGAGATCCATGCCGAATGGACGTGGAATATGCACGACAATTCCGTAATGAGCCTGAACAATGCCGCTCGAAAACTGCTCGGCGAACAGAATCCGGAATCAGCCACGGATTCCAAACTCAAGCCGACGATTCCTGAACTGCCCGGCGACTCCGTACGTTCCGCGCGTATCGAGCGCGCTGTGTCTGCTTGGGCGGCGCCTACGCCTTCGATTCCGGCCGCACGGCCTGCAGCAATCCGGCCCTCCGTCACTTCCACAGGTTCCATGCCCCCGGTGGACCTATCCACGTCCATCTCACCGGCCACGAACCAGGCTCATGACGCTACGGCCCCCAGCCCGGTCTCTTCGCAGACCGCCGGATCTGTTTCGTCATCTGCCGCAGGATTGCAGCAATCGCCTGCCACGGCACCAGAGCAGGGTTCTGACAATATTTCGGACAAGACCGTACGGCGTGGCCCCAATGCACAGCTGGTAGCCACCGAGCAGGAGCGGGCGGCCGAATCCGCCGCCACCAAACACGAGGCACCAGCCAAACCGGCCAAGCGTAAATCAGGACGTTCGGCCGTACCAAGCTGGGACGAGATTCTGTTCGGAGACTGAATTTCCGAATCAGGCCATATCGATCAGGCAGGGAATATCCATTTCCAATGCCGTTTGGGAGCCATGCACGCTCGGCAGGTGAGTGGCTTTGTCTCCTTGCGTACGCGAATCGACGAGGGTCACGGCTCCCGCTGCCTGCACGACCACATCGCCGAGCATCGGCCGTACTCGCTCGCAGACCGGTCCAAACAATCCGTCCGCGATGGCCTCATCCCTGGTCCGCACCAAGGCTCGGTCTTGCAGGTAATCGCGCCACCGGCAAGCTATATCCTCAGGTCGTTCATCCGGCTCGGCATACAGCATCAGCGAGCGCGGCTCTCCCCCGACCAGTGACACGCCTCGGGTGAGCTGCGGTTCAACGGCGATGTCAATCCGCTGGTCCATGTCGGTTTGCACCATGCCGTGGTCGGCCACGATGACGATCAGCGTGCCTTTGGGTGCGCTGCGTTTCAGGAGCGCGAGCTGGGCGTCGATATGTTCGAATGCGGCCACCCAGTGTTCGGAATCCCACCCGTAATTGTGGCCGACTTTGTCGGCGTCACGGATGTACAGGTAGGTCAGGCCGGGGGTGCGTGAGGCGCGTGAGGCGGCCAGCACACGATCACGTGGGGTGACGTTGCCTTGATAGTCGGTGCCTCGCAATGCGGCTTCGGTCAATGGTGATTTGGAGAACTTGGGCAACCCCGAGCTCGTGACGCGCACCTCTTGAGCCGCAAGTTTCTCGAACACCGTCTCCTCGCGCTGCAGGTCGAACGGATCGACCATGGGCGGCACAGGAATGTGCGGATTGGCTGGTCTGGTTGCCAGCGCGTCTTTGAACTGGATGAGTTGGATGAGCTTATGGCTGGCGGGTTCGAGCTGCGTATAGCCCGCCATTGCGGTCAGTCCCGGGCAGGTTCCGGTACCGAATGCGGCCATGGCCGCCACAGTGGTGCTTGGAGCGCAGGTGGCGACGGGACGCTGATTGGCGCGTTCGTTCATCAGCGAACGCAGATAGGGCGCGTGGCCGAGGCGCATGGCGAGGTTCCAGAAGCCCAGGCCGTCCACGAGCACCACGATGGCCGATTCGGCGTCGGGCAGTCCCAACGCGCGCTGGCAGGCCTTGGGATCGGCGTGGACCTTGGTGGGAGTCGGATGCCCAATCGCGGCGGACAAGGCGGGCAGCACGGCGGACAGGTGCAGCGCTCCCCCACGCCGATCGGCCAGGACGTCATCCCCATAGCCCACAGTGGGCACCAGCCGCAGCAACTCGTCCATATCCGGCGTCTCAACACTCATAGTTGCCCATTCAAGTAGCACCCCTCCCCTTGGCTCAGCGCGCAGAGAACGGTTCTCAATAACAACTGTGCGCTCCAACGCACATAATCAAACAAACGCACATCGACTGAAACACTGGAATCACGCCGTTTTATCGGCAGACATGTGCGATTGGCGCATCGAAACCAGCGCACAGTTGTTATCGAGAACCGTTCTCTGCGCACTGTTTCGCGCCCTCCCGCTAATATGGGGGCGTTCGAAAGGGAGTTTCATGGCATCACACCGCAAACCGTCCGCGCAAACCTACGATCCGCGCACGGTCAAGGAGCATATCGTCGAGACGCCGCTGAACGAGGAGATGAGCAAGTCCTTCCTCGAGTATGCGTATTCGGTGATTTACGCACGCGCACTGCCCGATGCGCGCGATGGCTTGAAGCCGGTGCAGCGCCGCATCGTCTACCAGATGGGCGAGATGAACCTGACTCCCGACCGCCCGTATATGAAGTCCGCCCGCGTGGTGGGCGAGGTGATGGGCAAGCTCCACCCGCACGGTGATTCCGCGATCTACGAGGCCATGGTGCGCTTGGCACAGCCGTTCGCGATGCGTCTGCCGCTGGTAGACGGCCACGGCAACTTCGGCTCGCTGGATGACGGCCCTGCGGCCTCCCGTTACACCGAGGCCAGGCTTGGCCCGGCGGCTCTCGGCATGAACGCGGATATCGATGAGGACACCGTCGACTTCACGCCGAACTATGACAACAAGCTCAAGGAACCGACCGTGCTGCCGGCCGCCATCCCAAATCTGCTGGTCAACGGCGGCTCGGGCATCGCCGTGGGCATGGCCACGAACCTGGCCACCCACAATCTGGGCGAGGTGGTAAACGCCGCCAAGTTCCTCATGGCGCATTCGGACGCCACCCTGGAACAACTGATGCGTTACGTGCCCGGCCCCGACTGGCCCACCGGCGGCACGATCATCGGCCGCGACGGCATCCGTGAGGCCTACGCCACCGGCCGCGGCACGCTCACCACGCGCGCCGCCACACATATCGAGCATGTCACGGCCCGCAAGCAGGCCATCGTGGTCACCGAGCTGCCGTACATGGTGGGCCCGGAGAAGGTAATCGAACGTATTTCCGACGGTGTGAAGAACCGCAAGCTGGAGGGGATTTCCGGCGCGTTCGATCTGACCGATCGTCATAACGGCACGCGTATCGTCATCGAAATCAAGACTGGGTTCGACCCGCATGCGGTTCTGGTGCAGTTGTTCAAGCACACACCGTTGCAAGACAACTTCGCCATGAACAACGTGGCGTTGGTGGAGGGCCGTCCGCATACGATGGGTCTGAAGGAGATGCTTCAGGTGTGGGTGGACCACCGCCGTACGGTGATTCGCCGCCGCAGTGAATATCGCAAGAAGAAGGCGCTGGAACGCCTGCACCTGGTCGAGGGCCTGCTGCTGGCCATGCTGGACATCGACGAGGTGATTCAGGTAATCCGCACCTCGGATGATGCGGATGCCGCGAAGAGCCGTTTGATGGTCGTTTTCGATTTGGACGAGGTCCAGGCTCAGTACATCCTCGACCTGCGTCTGCGCCGACTGACCAAGATGAACCGTATCGAGCTTGAGGCCGAACGCGATGATCTGAAGAAGCGTATCGAGGAGCTGACTCGGATCCTGGCCTCCGCCGAGACGCTCGACCAGGTGGTCACTGACGAGATGGACGAAGCGGTCGCCAAGTGGGGCTCGCCGCGCCGTACCGTGCTGCTGGATGCCGACCAGGATGGCACGTTGACGCCGGTCGTGGCGCAGGGTGCCGGGGCTTCGGGCGTGTCCAAGTCCGCGCTCGAAGCGGTGAAGGCCGCCACCACGATTTCCTCCGCCGAAGCCGATGTGGCCGCAGCCGCAGCAGCAGCCAAGAAGACCGGCGAACAGTCCGCGCTGACCGGAGCCTTGAAGATCGAGGACGAGCCGTGCGTGGTGATGATGAGCGCTACCGGTTTGATTGCCCGTACCACGCCAAGCGCGATGGACGTGTTCAATGCACGGTCCGCATCCGATGAACGTCTGCGAGACGATCAGATCACCACAATCTTCGAGACTTCCACGCGCGCCACGTACGGGCTGGTCACGTCGGCCGGCCGCCTGGTGCTCGCGCATGTGGTTGATTTGCCTGCCTTGCCCGCTGCCGCCACATTGTCGCTGAAGGGAGGAGTTCAGGCCGACGAACTGATCGGCATGACCGAATCCACCGATCCGATTCGTGGTGAGCGTGTGATTACGGCGATTGCCATGGAGCAGCCGACGTCCGGCAAGGCCAGTGCCAAGGATGAGAGCGAGGATGGCGGGGCCGCCGAGGCCAAGCCGTTGCCGTCGCTGGCTATCGGTACCCGTAACGGTGTCATCAAGCGTTGGAATCGTGAGGCACCCACCACCATGGATTCCTGGCCCGTCATTGATCTGAAAGATGGCGATGAAGTGGTATTCGCCGCCGTGGCCGAGGATGACGACCGTCTGGTGTTCATCTCCTCCGATTCCTCGCTACTGACCTTTGAGGCGAAGAACGTGCGCCCGCAGGGTCGTACCGCGGGCGGTATGGCCGGCATCAAGCTGGCCGAGGGTGCCCGTGTGGCGGCCTTCAGCGTGGTTCCCGCCGGCAAGGTGGCATGGACCTATGAAGAGGGCGAGAACGGCTTGACTTCCGGATCCGGTGCAGTGGTGCTCACCGTGGCTGGCGATTCCGATGCACTGCCCGGCACCGAAAACGGCGCGGCGAAGGTCACTCCGCTGGAAATGTACCCCACCAAGGGTCGTGCTACCGGCGGCGTGCGTTCCCAGCGCTTCCTGAAGGGCCAGAACACGCTGATTCTTGCCTGGGTGGGCCTCTACCCGTTGCACGCTTCCACATCCGCAGGCTCCCCGGTCGAGCTTCCCAAGCCCGATATGCGCCGAGACGGTTCCGGAGTGGACCTCGCCTCCCCCATCGCCTTCATTGCGTAACCTCAATTAAGCTCCCTCTGATGGGCCGAGCCGTAAAGCAAACACCCCCAGTGGGGTGTTTGTAGGCGAGGAACGAACGACAGTGAGCCAAACAATAGAGAAGAGACCCTAAACCCGACCTACACTAAGCATCAAGGAGGTGGCGATGAGACTACTGGTTGCCGTATCCAATGAACCGTTGGCCCGCGCCATTCGTGGTGCCCTACTTGCCGGTCGTCATGAAGTGTCTTTGGCAAGCACCGGTAGTATCGCGCTCGCCGCTGTCGCCAAGGAGTCATTTGACGCAGTGATTCTTGATGAATCCCTGCTCGGCAGTTCCACCAAGCAGCTCATCGAATCCCTACGCAATGCCCGTGCCTCCGTCAAGATTCTGCTGCTGACTTCGACGCCACTCAGCAAAACCATTGGCGAAGGCAGCCGCTGGCGAGCGCTGCCTGACGAGTACGCCCCTATCGAAGAGACGCCCTACAGCTCCTTCAGCGCGGATTCACGCGCAAACAACTCAGATGCCGAAGCCGAACAACGCTCGGACAATGCCGCCGCTAGCGCACAAGCTAACGTACGACGCCCGGATGCCGCGCTGAGCAAACCATTCTCCGATGGTGAACTGCTCTCATACGTCGGCTCGCTTGCCACCGACTCCCCCGCCATGATCATTCGTGGCAATCTCACGTTGGACACCACGAATCACAAGGCCTACTACGCATCCACGCGCAGCGCAATCTCACTGTCCCGTCTGGAATACAGTTTGCTTGAAGCACTGGTCAAGGCTGATGGTCGGTTCGTCAACACCAGCGAATTGGTCAAGCTCGTCGGTGGCCCATTCTTCGAGCAACAAGGGCTCCTCAAGAACGCCCTCTACACACTGGATAAGAAGCTCACCCGCGCCGGCCTCATCATGACCCAACGCGGCTCCAACTACCGCATTCGATAGTTGGGCTCAATCAGTACAGCCGCATGCCTCGGGGAACGGGGGTGAAGCCGGACTGGTGGAGGATGCGGGCGAAGGGGTGACGCGCGTTGAGGGGTTCGCCATTGATGTCGCTGAATGTCACGGAACCGGTGCCATTGCGTTTGAGGGCGTAGGCCAGTTCTGTGGCGGCCTTGCGCATCTGTTCGTCGGAATCGTTGGCAGCGGGTTCATGGTCGACCGATTGATCGAACGCCGTCAGGTGCTTGGCTTTGGCAGCCGCGTATAGTAGCGTGCCTTGCGCATTGAGCACGACCATGGCTCCGATACGGCGTGCCGGTTTACCCGCACCGGCAGGCGCGTCCGGCCACGCGATGGCGGAGCCACTGAGATTTGCGGGGTCGAGCACACTCAATGCCACCACGGACTGGCCGCGATGCTCTGACGGATGACGCAACGCATCCACGGTGTCGTGCTCGGCAAATTGGGCCGCACCGAAACCACGGACGAACATGCCTCGTACCAGTCGACCATGCTCCTCCATGCGCTTCAATACCGGATACAACGCTGAGTAGCCACCCGGAATGTTATCCTTGTCAATCACCGGCTGCGCGATGACGCCATACCTGTCCAGCAACGTCTCGACCAGTGCGAGTGCCCGTTCGGTCTGGTCAGTGTCTTCGGCTTCAGCTTGCCCGATCACGGCAGACCACAAACCTCCTAACGTCATATCCGTCGTGGCTCGGCGAATCGGAGCGACACGCCCACGACGACGTGATGTAGTGGATTTACGCGGGCTTGCTGCGCCTGCGGTTAATGCACGCACCGGCGCGAAGCTGGAATTGGTGACCTTACCTTGCCAGACCAAGCTCCACAAGGCATCCTTGAACTGCTGTTCGCTCCACTCTTGCGGAATGATTTCGCCGGTGTTTGGATTGATGTCCGGCTCCGCGGCCTCATTCCACACACGTTTGGCGGCATCCATCAGTTGACGGGCATGGAATGCTCCCCCTGAGTCCAGTGCGGCCAGAATCGCTTCCGGCATGGTGGCGTCTGAGGCGTTCGATGCCGTACCATGTTCCACATCGCTGAGCAATATTGAATCCGCCGGATAGAAAGCAACCTCACCGGGGTCCATCGCACTGGTTCCCCCGGTTTTTGAGCCGACCCAGACCACATCGCCGCTGGTCAGCAACTCATCCAGCAATGCAGGTTGGTAGTCTCGTACTCGTGCGGGGAATACCGCCGACTCCCAGAGTGCAGTGGGCAGTGATATGCCCTCCAGCTGCTCGATAACGCGCATGAGCCCGTCAGCACCTTCATATCGTTCGCCGCCGACCGGCCCGATACCTTGTCGGTCGATAAGAAACATCTGGAACGCCTCTGGTTCTACTGGCTTGACTGCTTTACGCGCCTTGGCCAATGAGCGAGACCGAATGCGGCGGAATACGTCCTTATGGAGCCACTGTTGGCCTTGCTCGTCATCATCTACAAAGTGGCCTTGCAGCAACTCGCCTTTGGCAGCCAGCACATCCAGAGTGTGCACGGCATCCGTAGCATCGAGGTGTAGGTCGGCTATGAGCTGATCGGCGGTGAAAGGACCATGGGTTTTGGCGTAACGGGTCACACGACCAGTCACATCATCGTCGGCAAGTTCATTCCAGAAAGTGCGCTCCCCCAGTTCCTGTTCGACTTCGCGAATCACGTCCGGATTCAGCACTTGTGCCATGTCGGTGGTGCCGAGCAAGCGTTCGAGCACGTGCGGATCGAGAGACAACAGTCGCGCGCTGCGCTCGGCCTGAGGTTGGTCATACTGGTACATCACCACGCCGACGAAGCCAAAGAGAATGTTCTCGGCGAAAGGCGATGGCGATTCGGTCTCCACGTCCTTCACGGTAATGATGCCGGATTGCAATCCGGTCATCACCTCGTTCAGGGCAGGCATGTCGTATACGTCTTGCAAACATTCGCGCGCGGTTTCCAGCAGCAGCGGGAAGTTCTTGGCCATGCGTGCGGATTGCAGGAGCTGTGCGGCGCGCAGTCGCTGCTGCCATAGGGGCACGCGACGGCCCGGGTCGGATCGCGGCATGAACAGTGATCGGGTGGCGCATTCGCGGAATCGTGCGGCGAATAGCACGGACTCGCCCACTTGACGTTCTACATCTGCTTTAAGGTCTTCTGGGTCGAAAAGGACCAGGTCTTGAACAGGAATATGTCCGTCACCGTCCGGTAGCTGAATGACGATACCGTCATCGGCGGCATATACCTGCCCATCGAAACCGTAGCGTTGGCGCAGTCTGCGGCTGATGGCCATGGACCACGGTTCGTGAACGCGGCGGCCAAAGGGGCTTAACAGCACGATGCGCCATCCGCCGTCTTCATCGCGGGTCCGTTCCACGATGAGGGTTTGGTCGCTGGGAACTGTGCCGGTGATGGCTTGTTGCTCGGAGAACAGGCGGGCCAGGTTGGTGATGGCATTGGGGTCTAGGCCATCTCGGTGGAGGCGAGTGAGGATTGTTGGGATGAAGGTTGGGACAGCTGGACCTTCTGCGGCAGACCTCCCCTCAGTCCGCTTCACGTCTAATCCGGCGGCGATTTCTCGGGTGAAGCGGGCTATGGTACGGCTGAAACCGTAGTCACGACCAGCGCCTTCACCGTGCCAGAACGGCAGACGGGCGGTGCGGCCCGGAGCCGGAGTCACGACCACACGATCACGGGTGATCTCCTGAATCTGCCATGTGGAGGTGCCGAGCGTAATGACATCGCCCACGCGCGATTCGTAGACCATCTCCTCATCCAACTCGCCGACGCGACGCTGGCCTTTGCCGGCGTCCGCCTCAGGCAGGACCACGGTGTACAGCCCTCGATCGGGAATCGTACCGCCAGAGGTAACGGCCACTTTCTGCGAACCGGGACGGGCGGAAATCAGGCCATTATCCTGATTCCATACCAGTCGCGGCCGGAAGGCCGAGAATTCCTCGCTGTTGTATTCGCCGGACATCATGCCGATTGCCGCATCGAACATGTCACGTGGCAGTTCGGCAAACGGCGCAGCACGGCGCACCGTGGCATACCAGTCATCAGCGTTCAAATCGTGCATCGCGGCAGCGGCCACGGTCTGCTGGGCAAGAATATCGAGCGGATTGCGCGGCACGGCCAATGGTTCTATATCGCCGGCAATCATGGCTTCCAGACTTGCGGCCCCAGTGACAATCTGCTGACGGGTGAGCGGGTAGAACAATGCGTGAGAGACGCCACCGACCTGATGATCGGCACGGCCCACACGCTGCAATCCGGAGGAGACCGACAATGGCGTATCGACTTGAATCACCAAGTCGACCGAACCCATATCAATGCCAAGCTCCAAACTGGAGGTGGCCACCACGCAGCGCAATTCACCACGCTTAAGCCGTTCCTCAATCATTTTGCGGCGATCTTTGGAGACCGACCCATGATGAGCCATGGCGATGACATCATCGCCCTCATGTGAGCCGACAAGCATGGTGGTGGAGCCGACCACAGCATCGTAATGTGTGGAGAACCCTTCGCGGCCTTCCGGAGAGCCCAGATCACGCACAGTGTCGGGATTGGTGCCATGCCGGGTCTGCGCATAGAGATCATTGAGGCGCGCGGTGAGCTTTTCGGCCACACCACGCGAATTGACGAAGACCAATGTAGTGCGGTGCGCGAGAATCTCATCCAAAATGCTGCGTTCCACCACGGGCCAAATGGAACCGGAGGTACGGTCGCCCGCCGCTCCAACCAACGCGGAGGAATCGAACGCATCACTCGCATCAGAATCGTCCCCAGAAGTGGAAGAAACATCTCTATCATCCACCGGCACAATGCCCCTGCGTTCGGCAAGTCGCTGCATGGCCGGCGTGACACCGCTGATATGCGGAGCGGACCGTTCAGCATCCACGCCACCGACACGCTGCTTGGCATTCACGGACTGCAAATCACGCATGTTTTCCAACGGCTCAATCATGCGCAAATCCATTGCAGGCCGCCCACCGGGATTCACGATGGTAACCGGTTGCCCGCCGCCCAGGAATCGCGCCGCCTTTTCAGGCGGATTCACCGTAGCGGATAGACCAATGCGCTGCATATGACGATCGCCGCGGCCAGCATCAACGGCGGCATCACCGCCCTCATCAGCATCTGCAACGATCGCATCTCGCTTGCGCGATTCTGCGACAAGGTTCTCCAGCCGTTCAAGGCTTACCGCCAAATGTGCGCCGCGCTTGGTGCCCGCTACTGCATGAATCTCATCGACGATCACCGTATCGACAGTGCCGAGAATCCGCCCTGCTTTCGAAGTGAGCAACAAGTACAACGATTCTGGCGTGGTAACGAGGATATCCGGTGGATGGGAGGCTATGCGCCGCCGCTCCTGTGCGGTGGTGTCGCCTGAACGAGTGGCGACCGCGATCTTCGGCACGGGCAGCCCTTGCGCCTCGCATTGTGCGGCAATGCCCTCCAAAGGCTGTTCTAGGTTCTTGGCCACATCGACCGCGAGCGCCTTTAACGGCGAGATATACAGCACACGCACACCGGCACGCCGCGTACGTGGCACGGTCATCAATCGGTCGATGGCCGAGAGAAACGCGGCCAATGTTTTGCCGGAGCCGGTAGGGGCGATGACCAAGACATTGCAGCCGGAATGGATTGCCGGCCATGCTTGAGCCTGTGCCTCGGTCGGCTGACCGAAGGCATGCTCGAACCACACCTTGGTGGGTTCGGAAAACAGGCTCAGGCTTTCGTACATATGTACGATTATAGGTCAGCTGAAGTAGGCGATGACTTCTTCGGCAGTGCCGTAGGCGCTTTGGGCACCAAGCTTGGTGGCCGCATAGGCGGAGACATAGGAGCCGATTTGCGCGGATTGCAGCAGCGTATGACCAGCGGCCAAGCCAGCCAGCACGGTCCCCATGAACGAGTCGCCGCAACCGGTGGTGTCCACCGCATTGACTTTCGCGGCGGATACGCGATGCCAACGTCCGTTCTCGATCACCACCAATCCCGACGCACCAAGCGTCACTATCGCCCGGTCGAATCCGTAATCGGTGAATCGTTCGGCGACCTCATACCAGTCGAGTGATTCCACATCGCCGTCCGGTAGACCCAGCAGTTGAGCCACTTCATGCTGGTTGACCAGCAGAATATCCGTGGCTTCCACCAGTTCGTGAGGCAGTTCGTCCATAAATGGCGAGTCGTTGAGCAGCACGGTCACGCCAGCGTCATGCGCGGTCTGCGCGGCGGCGATAACGGTGGAAATCGGGCTCTCCAAACACAGTCCCAATACCGCGCATTCGGCGATGGTCGTGCGATGTGATTGCACATAGCCGGCACTTGCCTTGGCATTGGAACCCGGCGAATAGACGATGGTGTTCTCGCCCTCAGCGCTCACGGTGATTACCGTGGTGCCGCTGGGGCCTTCAACGTGCAGGATATCGGCGGTGTCGACGCCGGCCTCATCCAGCTTGCCTAATAGGAAGTCCGCGTTGGAGTCCTCGCCCACCGCGCCCAGCAACTGGACATTGACACCGAGGCGAGCAGCGGCAGACGCCTGATTCGCGCCTTTGCCGCCCGGCAACACTTTCATGGCACCACCATTGACGGTTTCGCCTGGCTTGGGCAGTCGTTTGGTGGTCACGGTGTAATCGGCGTTCATCGAGCCGACCACGATTACCGAGCCCGGCGCATCCTTCAGCGCTTCCAATCGTTCCCGTACGGGCTCGGGCATCTGTTTATGTTCTTCTTCACTTATCACCATGGGCTCCAAGCATAGTAGGCGGCGGGCCCAAATGCGCGCATGATCAGCCGCGCAACTTACGAAGACGCTCGTGCATGGCCACCATCAGCATCAAGAGCACCAGCAAATACCACGGGTAGAGACTGATTGTCACATATTGCGCGATGATGCCGAACAGTGGCGGCATGAGCAGTGAGCCCACATAGGCACAGGCCATCTGCACGCCGACGACGGCCTGCGATTTGTCTTCGCCGAAGTAGGCCGGCGTCGAGTGGATGACGCACGGATAAATCGGCGCGCACCCGAAGCCGATGACCACCAGCCCAACGACCACGCCAAGGTGGTGAGGCAATGGCACGAACATGGTGAGGATGCCGGCGAGCACCAGCACTTGGCCGAGGCGAATCATGACCGGGTCCTTGAATCGCATGGTCAGAAAGCCGGAAAGCGCACGCCCCACGGTGATGCCTACATAGAATAGGCTGGCCCAGCTGGCGGCGGTGATCTTGTCGATGCCGCTGTGCATCACCATGTAGCTGGAGGCCCACAGACCCGCCGTGGATTCGATGGCGCAGTAGCAGAAGAACATCACGAGGATTTCCTTGGCACCGCGAATGGCGAGCACGCCGGCCACGCCGAGCGGTTTGCGTTCAGCAACAGACGCCCCTTCAGCATTACCACATCCCTCGGCATTGCCGTCAGATGATGCGGCACCATCGGTCGATTCGCCGCCCCCAGTCGTGCCACGTTTCTTCCACAGCGGCAGGCTCAGCACCAGGATGACGGTCAGCATCACCTGCAGGATCGCGATGTACCGATAGCCCCACGGCCAGCCTTGGCCTTGAGACAGCGCATAGCCCATGATGTAGGGGCCGACCGATGCGCCGACGCCCCACATGCAGTGCAGCCAGCTCATATGCCGGCTTTCGTAGTGAATGGCTACGTAGTTATTGAGCGCCGCATCCACGCCACCCGCGCCAAGGCCGTACGGTATGGCGATGGCCAACAGCACCCAGTAATTCGGGGCAACGGAGAAACCTGCCAAGGCCGCCGCAGTCAACGCCACCGAAACGGCGGTGACCTTGCCTGCCCCGAATTTCAATGTCATTCGGTCCGAAAGCAACGCCGAGACAATCGTGAACATGGAAATCACCGCGGAGATGCCGCCAGCCCACGCCACCGGCACGTTCAGATCCTGGCTCATGGTGGGCCATGCGGACCCGAGTAGCGAATCCGGCAACCCCAGACTGATAAACGCCACATAGATGACGGCAAGCAACAGACTGGCCATGTTCCATCTCCCATTCACAGTACGGCACCGGTTGTGATAACGATGTCATCAGTCTATCGAATAGCTCATGGGCAACACGCATAAAACATATGACAACGTGCTCACCTCAAACGCCAATTACGGAAATTCTCGGTAAGCACGATGTCATTATCAGCGACGTCTTCGGTCAGGTATCGATCTTGGAGCGGTCGAAATCGTCGGCGTTGTCGACGATGAACTGCTTGCGCGGCGGCACGTCGTCGCCCATCAGCAGGCTGAAGATCTCGGATGCCTGGGCGGCGTCCTCCATGCGGATGCGGCGCAGCATACGCGTGCGCGGGTCCATGGTGGTGTCCGCCAGCTGGTCGGCATCCATCTCGCCCAGACCCTTGTATCGCTGGATGTCGTCGTTGTAACCGATGTGCTTCTTGTCGAGGTCGGCCAGTTTGCCGGCCAGCTCGTCATCGGAATACGTGTAGATGTATTCGCCCTTGTGCGAGCCGGTCAACGCGATGCGGTGCAGCGGCGGTACTGCGGCATACACGTAGCCGTGTTCGATAAGCGGCCGCATGTACCGGTAGAACAGCGTCAGCAACAGGATACGGATGTGCGCGCCGTCCACATCGGCATCGGTCATCATGATGATCTTGTGGTAGCGCGACTGTTCGATGTCAAAGCTCTGGCCGGAGCCGGCGCCCACCACCTGGATGATGGCCGCGCATTCCTTGTTGGAGAGCATCTGCGTAATCGACGCCTTCTGCACGTTCAGAATCTTGCCTCGAATCGGCAGCAGCGCTTGGAAACCGGCGTTGCGGGCGGCCTTGGCGGTACCGAGTGCGGAATCACCCTCGACGATGAACAGTTCGGCCACGTCGTCATTGCCCGGCTGGCAGTCGGAGAGTTTGGCCGGCATCGAGGCGGATTCGAGCGCGTTCTTGCGGCGCGTGACCTCCTTGGCCTTGCGCGACTGGATGCGTGCGTGCATTTCGCCGACGATCTTCTCCAGCACGCGGCCGGATTGTTCCTTGTATCCGCGTTTGGAGCCGGTGATCATCTCGCCGAATTGCTTGTCGGTGAGCCGGGTGACGATCGGCTTGACCTGCGCGGTGCCAAGCACGTCCTTGGTCTGGCCTTGGAACTGAGGTTCGGCCACGCGTGCGGTGACCACGGCCACGAGTCCGGCTTGGATGTCGTCGCGCTCCACCTTCATGGCGGAGTCCTTCATGTTCACCTTGAGCTTGCGGGCGTTGTCTTCCACCGCCTTGCGAATCTGCTTGGTGATGGCGTTCATGAAACCGTCCACGTGAGTACCGCCGCCGGGCGTCTCCACGATGTTCACGAAGCTCATGATTGTGGTGTCGTAGCCGTTGACCCATCGCAGGGCGATGTCCACGCCGCAGGTGCGTTCGATTTCCTGGGCGTGCAGTTCACCGCCTTCGCCCACGGCCTGGGTCTCCTCCTTATAGGTGCCCTCGCCTTGGATGCGCCAGATGTCGGAGATCGGCTCGCCTTTGGATAGGAAGTCGACGAAGTCCTTGACGCCGCCGGTGTGCAGGAATTCCACGACGCGCGGGTGCGCGGGCTGCTCGCCGAACGCGCCATCGACGACCTGGTCGCCGGCCGTCAGCGAGAAGTCCTCCTCGGACAGGCTCTCGGTACTGTCGGCTTGAGCCTCGGTGGAGTCGTCGAAGAGTTCGGCATCGTTGGACGAGACGTCCAAAGCCGGGGCATGGTCTTGCGCAGGTTCGACTGCGTCGGCATCAATGGCTTCGGCGGTGTCAGTCGCCGTTTCCGGTACGTTTTCGTCAACAATGGTGATTTTGAGTCCGGGCACCAGGAAGCTGGTCTGGCGCACGCGGTCGATGAGCTGTTCGTATGAGAATTCGGCGGTTTTGTTGAAAATCTCCGGATCATACCAGTAGCGAATACGGGTACCAGTGGTTTTGGGAGATACCTTGCCGATGATTTCCAGCTCGGTGGGTCGGTTCTTGCGAGTGCGCTTGAACGGGGAATCGGGAGACGGATTGGCCGGGTCGGCATCCGTGTATACGCCAGGGTGACCTTGGTGGAAGGTCATGTGGTGCGTCTTGCCGTCACGATCCACTTCGACGTCCAGTCGGGAGCTCAGGGCATTGACCACGGAGGAGCCCACGCCGTGCAGGCCACCGACGGCGTTATAAGACGAGTTGCCGAACTTGGCACCGGCATGCAGTTTGGTCAGTACGACCTCCACGCCGGACAGGCCGGTTTTCGGTTCCTTATCCACCGGAATGCCTCGGCCATTGTCCGCGACTTCCACGGAACCGTCGGTGTGCAGGGTGACCACGATATCGTTGCAGAAGCCGGCCAAGGCCTCATCCACGGAGTTATCGATGATCTCCCACAGGCAGTGCATAAGACCCTGCGAGTCGGTGGTGCCGATGTACATGCCCGGACGCTTGCGCACCGCATCCAAGCCCTCAAGAACAGCTAGGTCCTTGGCGCCGTATTCTTCTTTGGGCATACAGTCCTATTTTCTAATAATTTGGCTCCCCTCTTCAGGGGAGCCTTCAACGGATGGCTCCGTCGTCTGACAGCCCACTGGGCTGTCAAACTCCTCGCGCGGTCGGCCTACTAAGCGGGCCGACCGTCATTGATCCAGGAAGTCGCGCAGGGTCTGCGAACGGGACGGGTGGCGCAGCTTGGACATGGTCTTGGACTCGATCTGACGGATGCGTTCACGGGTCACGCCATACACACGGCCGATGTCGTCCAGCGTCTTCGGCTGGCCGTCTTCAAGGCCATAGCGCATCTTGATGACGCCGGCCTCACGCGGAGACAGGGTTTCCAGCACCTGCTTGAACTGTTCCTGCAGCAGGGAGAAGGCCACGGCGTCGGACGGAGCGATGGCGTCGGTATCCTCAATGAGGTCGCCGAACTCGGAATCGCCATCCTCGCCAAGCGGGGTGTGCAGGGAAATCGGTTCGCGGCCGTACTTCTGCACTTCCTGCACCTTCTCAACCGGCATGTCCAGCTCGCGGGCCAGCTCGTCCGGCGTAGGTTCACGCCCCAGATCCTGCAGCATCTGGCGCTGTACACGGGACAGCTTGTTAATCACTTCAACCATGTGCACAGGCACGCGAATGGTGCGGGCCTGATCAGCCATGGCACGGGTGATGGCCTGACGAATCCACCACGTGGCGTAGGTGGAGAACTTGAAGCCCTTCTTCCAATCGAACTTCTCGACGGCACGAATCAGACCAAGGTTGCCTTCCTGGATCAAATCAAGGAAGAGCATGCCGCGACCCGTGTAGCGCTTGGCGAGCGAGACCACAAGTCGTAGGTTGGCTTCCAGCAGATGATCCTTAGCCTTCTTGCCGTCGGCAGCGGCCCACTTGAGTTCACGCTTGCGCTTGAACTCCATGCCTTCGCTTTCGGTGTCGAGCAGGTGCTGGGCGTACAGGCCGGCCTCGATGCGCTCGGACAGGTCGACTTCCTGCTCGGCGTTCAGCAGGCTCACGCGGCCGATCTGCTTCAGGTAGTCCTTGACCGGGTCGGCGGTTGCGCCGGCCGCAATCACACGACGCTTCGGATTGCCCGAAGGGATGATGTTTTCTTCCTCATCATCCGTGTCGGAGACCACGTAGGCACCCTTTTCCTTGGGCTGCTCGGGTGCCGTGGACTTGGCTTCTTCCTCGTCCTCGTCCTCGTCGTCTTCCACATCGTCGTCGTCGGCATCGTCTTCGTCAACGTCGTCAAGATCCTCGTCGAGATCGTCAACGTCCAAATCGTCGTCGTTGACCTCGGCATCGTCATCAAGCCCGTCATCGACCTGAGTGTCCTCGTCTTTGACGAGTTCATCGTCCTTGGCCTTCTTCGCGGCGGACTTGCGCGTGGTCTTTTCCGAGGGCTCTGCGGACTTGGACTTCTTGGCGGAAGTCTTGCGTGCGGTGGTCGTAGAGCTGGCCTTCTTCTCGGTCTCCTCGCTGGACTCGGCTGTCTGCTTGGTTGCCGTCGTTTCCTTCGTGGCCAAAACTGCTCCTTCTGATCTCTCGCCGTGAAGCGCATATACCACATGGGCCCACTTCTGGCAAGGGCAAATCGTCAACTATGTGAGTAAACCACCCTCCACGGACGATTATTCCCACATCGTTGCCCGACGTGTTGCCGATCACCACACGCTTTCCTTCCGCGCATCGCGCGTAAAACCTCGGAGATCCGCCGTTTCTGTTCACTCAGCCCGAGCACCATGCCGGCGCCACGCCTCGATCGGCGGCTGAGAATATCATCGCCGCCAGCGAACAATCCTCATCGAGCAGCAGGCATCGCAAGGCGAACACCATTGCTCGTGGATCGCCCAGCCACCATAAGGTGTAAGCGATCACGGCCAATGGCTGTATGCAGTACGGCACCGGTGAGGCTTCCGCGATATCGAGCAACATACCGATGCCGGCATGGCAACGCTCCTTATCCGGCATCATGCCTTCATCCTCGAATGCGCAGGTCAGCAGCTCGCCCATTCGTGTTCTCGTACGTGCCAGATGCGGTCGCGCCGCGAATTCCATGAGCCATGACTTGGGGCAACGGCTTTCATCAATAACCAACGAGAGAATCAGCGCATCACGAATCGATAAGGTCTCGCGCATGCCCACCGCAAACGCGGCCATCGTCTCTCGGCCTAGGTCGGTGTTCCCGGCATCGAGACAAGACAGCCATTCATCCAATGGTTCGGCCACCCAGTCGGCATTAGCCTGTTGCGCGCCTCGAAGTCGGCGATCATTGCGAAATTCCTGTGATCTCGTCTCCAACTCGTCAAAGCCAAAGGGCTCCGTCTGCTCGGCGGCGTGCCGTTTGGCGTGTCGGCTCTTACGCGGCTTGTGCGGCGTGTTGTTGTTCATCATGTCCTCCTTGACTAATGGTGTGCAATCTATTGGTGTTGTGGTGCGCGCCGAGCCGGATAGCTCATGCGCCGAGGGGGTGTGTGCCCACTATGGCTGAAAACGCCGTATGACGCAGGAAAAAACGACCATTGTGGTTCTAGCTTCAAAACCCTTGATTCCCAACGTTCTTGTGTTCTTCAAACCCTGTGGATAAGTTATTAGGCATGTGCACAACTGCTAACAACCGCGAAATCATCGAGCCACGCATCATTCAGTTGGTGCGGGAACTGACTGCCGCCCCCGCCACCGACGAGGTTGCCGACGCCCTGAAACCGGTGATGGAACAGGTTGTGGGCCAAGCCGCCTCCTCCAGCCAAGGAGGCAAACGACTGCGTGCGCTGCTCGCATTGGACGCCTTCGATATTCTTGCCGGCGACGTGACGCCTGATCGGCGTGACGCCATGATCGACCTGGCCTGCGCCATTGAAGTGTTTCAGACGGCCGCACTGGTGCATGACGACATCATTGACGAATCCGATCTGCGCCGGGGCAGGCCTTCCGCACATCGTGCCTTGGAACAGGCCGTACACAGCGGTGCCATAGGCCGTGGCTTGGGCCTGATGCTCGGCGACATTCTGGCCACTGCCTGCATTGAAATCACACGCCGGTCCGCCAGCCGTCTTCCCAACACCGATGCCCTGAACGAGGCGTTTCTTACCATGCAGCGTGAGGTGGAAATCGGCCAGGTACTGGACTTGGCCGTCGAGATGACCCCACTGTCCAATCCCGAAGCTCTGGCGAACGCCTCATTGAATGTATTCCGCTGGAAGACAGCCAGTTACACCACCATCGCTCCACTGCTGCTTGCACTGCTGGCCGCAGGAGAGAGCCCGGATCAGGCCAGGCATTGCGCGTTGGCCGTCGGCCGGCCGCTCGGACTGGCGTTCCAACTGGCGGATGACCTGTTGGATGTCGTCGGATCAAGCCGCAATACCGGAAAACCAGTTGGCGGAGACATCCGAGAAGGCAAACGCACAGTGCTGTTGGCTGATGCTCTGTCTGCGGCAGATACGGCGGATAAGGCCGATCTGATTGCCATCTTCGAAGAAGATTGTCGCAATGACAACCAGGTGGCCCGCACCATTGAACTGTTCACGTCGACCGGTGCTCTTGATCGATCCCGCGAGCGCATCGCTGCCCTATGGGGTGAGTCCCGTAAGGCGATTGCCGGTCTTGAGCTGAATTCCGAAGCGCAACGCCGTCTGACCGAGGCTTGTGCGCGATTCGTCCCCGAATCCTTGCGATAGTCCACAATGCGAGCCGCCGGACCATGAGACCATGAACACCGGTGAAAACCCGTGAAAGCTATGCGCTGATGCTCCGGCCGCGTAACCGGGGCCATGTACACTGAACATGTTTAGTCGTGATTAAAGGAACCGTACGATACAACATGAGTGAGAACGAGCCCGCACAGATGATTGAGGGACGCTACCGCATCGTGCGCAATATCGCCGAGGGTGGCATGGCCACCGTGTATGAGGCCATCGATGAGCGTCTGGGGCGCACCGTGGCGATTAAGGTCATGCACACACAACTCGCCAAAGGCCCGCATCGGGAGCAGTTCGTCGAACGGTTCCGCCGCGAAGCCAATTCGGCCGCGTCCATCGCCAACCCGCACATCGTTCAGGTGTATGACACCGGCGAGTTCAATGGACTTGATTTTCTGGTCATGGAATATGTGCATGGCGTCAATCTGCGGCATGAGATGAACGCCCAAGGCACATTCTCCGTGCGTGAGACACTGCGCGTGGTCGCGGAAACGCTGGATGGTCTGGCTTCCGCGCATCGCGCCGGCGTGGTCCACCGTGACATCAAGCCCGAGAACATTTTGATCAATGATCGCGGCCATGTGCAGATCACTGATTTCGGTCTGGCCAAGGCCGCCAGCCAAGCCACATTGAGCTCCACCGGCATGCTATTGGGCACCGCCGCTTATCTGGCTCCCGAAATGATCGAGAACAATCAGGCCACCGCGCAAGGCGACCTGTATTCCGTGGGCATCATGGCATGGGAGATGCTGACCGGCAAAGTGCCGTTCGATTCTGATAATCCGGTGACGCTTGTCTTCAAGCATGTTCATGAGGACGTGCCGTCCGTGGCCACGGTCTGTCAGGGCATTGATCCGTCCGTGGCGGCGTTCATCGTCCATCTGACCGCGCGTCAGGTGGATGCCCGCCCCGCCGATGGCGCGGCAGCAGCTGAGGAATTGAGCCAGTTGGCCGCCAAATTGCCGCTGGAGGCGTGGCAATACCGTTTGCATGCCGAACCCATTGGAGGTGATCATACCGATGCCACCGCTGCAGCGCTGGTAGGCAATATCGCCGAGCAGGCCCCGCTGACCGGCGTACCTGCCGGTGCAGCAACGTTCGAGCCGTCCGTACCGGCGTTTTTGGCCGATGATGTCGCAAGCAATACCGCCGATACCGGTGGCGCCGCAGACGTCAATCCTCCGGCTCCTCCGGTCGCCCCCACCACGGCACTTGATTCGTCGACGCCAGCCGATGCTTCGGCTGCCCATAAGACGCAAATCATGGCACAGTCCGGCAGCGAGACACAAGTGCTGCCTCAGGCCGGCGATGCCTTCACCCGAGCGCCTGCCCTTTCCGATGAGCCGGACGTCGCTTCCAATGGCACCGGGCCAAAGAAGCAGCGCAGCAAAAAACCGCTCATCATCGTACTGGTGATCGTGCTGGTACTGGCTGCAATCGGCGGAACCGCCGGCTGGTGGTGGTTTGCAGGACCGGGCAGCTATTGGAGTGTACCCAAGCCGGATGACGTGACCTGCGATGCGAATGCAGGCACCGAATGCTCGCTGACCGGCGCGGATTGGGCCACGTATGAAAGCACGTTGAAGGCTCTCGGCATCCCCTACAAGACGCACAAGGAATACAGCGACGACGTGGCGGAAGGCAAGATCATCTCTTCTTCCGTGAACAAGACCAAGGCCGTTGTGAACAGCCACATAAGCAAGCGAGCCAATCAGGAGCTTACGGTGGTGGTGTCCAAGGGCGTGCGGATAGCCACCATCCCGAAGGATATTCTCGACGCGAATTCGGCCAATGGCAAGGATCCGTTGAACGCGCTCAAGAAAGCTGGCTTCGATAATGTCAAGCATGACGAGTCGAAGGATGAGTATTCGATGGACACGCCGCAGGGTGTGGCGTTGACGATTTCCCCTGATCCCGGTACCACGGCCAATCACAACGATGAGGTGACGATTACTTTGAGCAAGGGACCGATGCCGGTGACCATGCCTGACATCGTCGGTAAGACCCAGTATGAGATGCAAGCCGCGCTCGGCGAGTTGAAGCTCACGGCCAATGTCACCGAACAGTACGATGACAAGGTCGAGGCCGGTCAAGTCATTTCCGCGTCTCAGGAAGCCGGAGCCAAGCTGAAGTGGGGAGATAGCGTGGACGTGGTGATTTCCAAGGGTCCGGAGATGGCGACGATACCGTCCGGCCTTGTCGGCAAACAGGAAAGCGCCGTGACCAAGACGCTTGAGGGTCTCGGGTTCAAGGTGAAAACCGACAAGGTGCTCGGTGGCCTGTTCGGCACGGTACGTACCGTGAAAAGCGGCGATACGGACCTCTCCAACGGCGGCAAGATTCGCCTGCGCGATGCCAACGGCAACCCCACCGTCATCACCCTCACCATCGTGTGAGAGTAATCGACTGGCTCCCCTCGCTGAGGGGAGCCAACACACATTATTCGGCCTCTTCGGCGGCCTGCTGGGCCTTGAGCTCGGCCTTGACCTTCTGGGCGTATTCGTTCACGAATTCCTGACCGCTCATTTTCTGGATTGCGGCGGAAACACGATCGGTCAGCGAGCGCAAATCATCATGTGTAATCTCATCGACCGGCTTTTTGGCAACCTCAATCGGCTTGCCATACAGCACCTTGGTCTTGCCCTTCTTGGGAATCGACGTGCCAATCGGCTGCAGCTTGTCCGAGCCGATGATGGCGGTCGGCACAATCGGGCAACCGGTCTCGAGCGCAAGTCGTGCGGCACCGGTGTGTCCCTTGTACAGTCGACCGTCCGGGCTGCGCGTGCCTTCAATGTGGATACCGAACAGGTGCCCATCCTCGATAATCTCGCGTGCGTGCTCGAGTGCGCCAAGCGACTTGCTGCCACCGGAACGATCAACCGGGAACACGCCCACGGACGTGAACCACCACTTCTTGAACTTGCCCTTCAATCCCTTGCCCTCGAAGTATTCGGCTTTGCCCATGAAGTGCACCATGCGCGGGCAGGTAATCGGAATCAAAGCATCATCGATCACCGCCAGATGGTTGGCTGCGATAATCGCGCCACCCTCTCGAGGCACGTTATTCAGTCCGCTGACAGCAGGGCTCAAACGATGACGAGCAATAGGGCCGAGACCTTTGACGAAGAACCAGTAGAGCACTTGGCATTCCTCCCGCAGACGAACTAGCCATTGGCCGGTCGCCTGATTAGAGTGACAGTTATGACTGAGAACCAGAATAGCAATGCCGACGGAAAGCGGCCAACCCCCACGCCGGGCAACGGACAGGATTACGGCATTTCGCCCCGGACGCCCGGAGACGGCGATGACGGGTCGCATGGCACGAACGATCTGGATTCGGCGTGGGCCGCATTCGAAGCCGAACATCAGGCCGACCTGCACGACGTGGCTTCCTCGCGCCAGGCCAGAAAGTTCGAGAAGCAGGCCGAAAAACGCGAGAAGGAGGCCTTGCTTTCGGTGAACGATCTGGACATCGGATCGTTCACCGATGACGTCCGTCCCGGCCGCGGTGGCAGACGTTCTGGCCCGCGCGATTTCACCGGCTCCAGCTGGCTGGACGTCGACAACGTCATGGACGCGCATGACGATGGCGGCTTCACTCCCCCGAACCCCGACCTCGGGCCGGTCAGGACGTCCACGGTACTGCTGGTGACGCTGCTCGTCGTCGGTCTCGTGGGCGAGATGGTGATGGTGCTCGTTCCCGGTTTGAATTCGATTCCGCTATTGGGCCCGTTGCTCAACATCCTCTTCGGATTGGGCGTCCTTCTCGGCTTGGGTGGTCTGGTGGCGGGAATCCTCAACCGCAAGGACCGCCCCGGGGACCGGGGCGGATACTACGACGACGGCGCGCGGGTCTAACGCTTGGACTGGGCGGTTTCGATCCACTTGTTGAACAGCGCCTCGGCTTTGCCCGAGTCGACGGCCTCCTCGGCCAACCGGTATGCGTCGGCGAAGCGCGACGCCAGAGTGCCGGCACCGACCAGATGGCCGTCGGCCACGATCGCGGAGGCGGCGTTCAGAAGCGCGGTGGTGCGGGAAGGAACGTCCTTGGCGGCCAGGAATTCCCTGAATGCGTTGGCGTTCGTATCCGGCGTCCCACCTTTGAGTTGCCCGACGGTGATGGCTTCCAAACCCAGATCCACGGTGGGGTCGAACTCGGATTCGTCGACCCTGCCGTCACGAATCTCCCATACGCTCACCGGGCCGGTGGGAGCGAGCTCATCCATACCCTCATGCGAGGTGTAGACCAGACCTGACTGGCCGCGACTGGCATACACGGCGGCCATGATCGGACTCATCGACCGGTCGGCGCATCCGACGGCCACATGTGCGGGATTGGCCGGATTGGTCAGCGGCCCCAAAACGTTGAACACGCACGGGATGCCCAACGCGGAGCGGATCGGGCCCACGAAACGCATGGCCGGGTGGAAGGTGCGGGCGAATGCGAAGGTAATACCCACCTCGTCGCCGACTTCCGCGACCGCCTCGGGATTCAGATCCAACGGCAGTCCGAGATCCTCGAGCACGTCGGCGGCACCGCACTTCGAAGACGCCGCGCGGTTGCCGTGCTTGACGATTGTCACGCCGGCGGCTGCAGCGGCCACGGAACCCATGGTGGACAGGTTCACGGTGGCGAATCCGTCTCCGCCGGTGCCCACGATGTCGGTGATCTCACCGGACACGTGCAGCGGCACGGCATGGCGAACCATGGCTTTGGCGGCACCGCGAACCTCCTCGGCGGTCAGACCCAGCTGCTCCTGCATGGCGAGCGCGGCACCGACGGCGGCGGGGTCCGCGTTGCCCTGCATCAGATCGTCCACAAACCACTCCGATTCCCCGGCTGTGAGATGGTCTCCCCCGACCAGCTTGGTGAGAATCGACTTCCATGTGATATCGGCCATGATGCCCTCCTCGACGCTTCCGGGCGCCCGTGTCATTGTCATTGTGCCGCCAATTGTAACGGCTCGGCGCTCCCTCATGTGTTCCCGTCCGTATCACGAACATCCATCGGCCGGCACCTCGCACCGTGTGCGCCCGGGCGGGCTACGGCAAACGTCGGGAACGCTTGGCGCCGATCGATGTATGATGTGTGCGTTGCTGCCCGTCTTCAAGAAGGATTCATCTATGAAGAACGTATTATGTTTCGGCGACTCCAACACCTTCGGCACCGATCCCGCGGATCCCGGAACCAGGCACCCTCTCGACGTGCGATGGCCGGGGCGTCTGGCCTCGCTGTTGGGGGATGGATGGCACGTCATCGAAGAGGGTATGAGCGGTCGCACCTCCGTGTTCGACAACCCTTTGGAGCCGCATCGTTCCGGTATGGAGGCGCTTCCGATCGTATTGCAATCGCACTGTCCGCTCGATTACGCGATTGTGATGCTGGGTACCAATGACCTCAAAGAGATGTTCAACGCATCATCGCGCATCGTCGCGGCAGGCGCCGAAATGGTCGCACGCACGATTCGCGATTACGACTATGCGGGTTGCGGGCCGGCGCCGAGAATCCTTCTCGTCTCCCCCATCCACATCAAACCCGGAGTTCCCTATGCCAGTTTCGCGCAGAGCGCCGTCGAACGCTCGCACGAACTGTCTCGCTGGTACCGCAAGGCCGCCGAACGTAATGGGTGGCTGTTCCTCGACGCCGCGACGGTCGCCGAACCCAGCGATCTCGATAAACTGCACATGAATCCGGAAGGCCACGCGAGACTCGCCGATGCAATCGCCGGGATACTGTTGGCGGACGCCGCCAGATAATGCAGGACCATCATACCGATCGTGAATAACGCCGGGGCCGGCACCCATATCATTGGGCGTCGGCCCCGGCGTATATCCGTTCGGTCGTCGAACCATCGGATGGTCAATGCCGATTCATCGTCACCGTCACGCTTCGTTCTGGCCGTGGCACATCTTGTACTTGCGGCCGGAACCGCACGGGCACGGGGCGTTCTTGCCGGTGCCAGGGAAAGTGCGGCCGTCGGCCCATGGCGTCTTGAGCTCTTCGCTCTTCGGACGCTTGGAAACCGGGACCTTGCCTTCGGCGTGGCTGACCGGAGCCGGGCCGGCAACAGGCAGCGTGGACTCGCCGGCCTCGGAGGCGGCTGCGGATTCGGCAATCGCCTGCTTGGCGTCCGTATCCTCGTCCTCTTCTTCGACTTTGCCCTCGGTGGCCTCGACCACGGATTCGCCGTTCTCGTCGGGGCCGGAGGCCACGGCGATGGTGTCGGCGCTTTCGGCGGTCTCCTCGACCTCGTCAACGGCATCGTCGGTGGTGGCGACCTGCTTGATGTCGATGTGGAACAGCAGCTGGACGGTCTCCTCCTTGATGGCCTCGATCATGGAGTTGTACATCTGGTAGCCTTCGCGCTGGTATTCGACCAGCGGGTCGCGCTGGCCCATGCCACGCAGGCCGATGCCGTCCTTGAGGTAATCCATCTCGTAAAGGTGCTCGCGCCACTTGCGGTCGAGCACGGCGAGCACCACGCGGCGTTCGAGATCGCGCAAGCCGGTCTCGCCGATGGTCTCCTCCATTTCGCCGTACTGCTGCCTGGCGTCCTCGACGATCAGGTCGCGCACGGCCTCGACGGCCTTCGCGCCCTTGAGGCCGCCGACGATCTTCCTGACCTCGTCTTCGTCGACCTTGGTGGGAATCACGGTGTTGAGCGCCTTGAACAGGCCCTCCCAATCCCAGTCCTTCGGTTTCTCGGATCCCTTGTTGGCACCCTTGATGTAGGACTCGACGGTGTCGGAAATGAAACGCAGGATGTCCTTATGGATGTCTTCGCCCTTGAGCACGGCCTGACGCTCGGAGTAGATGACCGTGCGCTGCTTGTTCATCACGTCGTCATACTTCAACACGTTCTTGCGAATCTCATAGTTACGGGATTCGACGGCCTTCTGCGCGGTGCGCACGCCCTTGGTGACGGACTTGGCCTCGATCGGCTGGCCTTCCTCCATGCCCCTGGCCATGACCTGGGCCACCAGCTGGGTGTTGAACAGACGCATCAGGTCATCTTCCAGCGACAGGTAGAAGCGGGATTCACCCGGGTCACCCTGGCGTCCGGAACGACCGCGCAACTGGTTGTCGATTCGACGGGACTCGTGGCGTTCGGTGCCGAGCACATACAGGCCGCCCAGCTCCTTGACCTCCTCATGCTCGTCCTTGACCTGGGCCTTGATCTCGTTCAGGGTGCCCGGCCAACGCTTCTCATACTCCTCCGGGGTGTCCTCCGGAGAGTAGCCCTCGGACTTCAGTTTGGCGTCGGCAAGGAACTCGACGTTGCCGCCGAGCATGATGTCGGTACCACGGCCGGCCATGTTGGTGGCCACGGTGACGGCGCCCTTGCGGCCGGCGACGGCGACCACGGCGGCTTCCTTCTCATGCTGCTTGGCGTTCAGGACCTGGTGTGGGATCTTCGCCACGTCGAGCAGGGCGGAGACCACTTCGGAGCTTTCCACGGAGGCGGTACCGAGCAGCACCGGCTGGCCCTTGGCGTGACGCTTGGCCACGTCCTTGACGATGGCGGCCAGCTTCTCCTTCTTGGTGCGGTAGATGAGGTCGTCCTGGTCCTTGCGGATCATCGGCTTGTTGGTCTTGATCGGCAGCACGCCCAGCTTGTAGGTGTTCATGAACTCGGCGGCCTCGGTTTCGGCCGTACCGGTCATGCCCGCGAGCTTGTCGTACATACGGAAGTAGTTCTGCAGGGTGATGGTGGCGAAGGTCTGGTTCTCGGCCTTGACCTCCACGCCTTCCTTGGCTTCGATGGCCTGGTGCAGGCCCTCGTTGTAGCGGCGGCCCGGCAGGATACGGCCGGTGTGCTCGTCGACGATGAGCACCTCGCCTTGGGTGACGACGTAGTCCTTGTCACGCAGGAACAGTTCCTTGGCCTTGATGGCGTTGTTGAGGTAGCCGATCAGGGCGGTGTTGGCCGGCTCATACAGGTTGTCGATGCCGAGGAAGTCCTCGACCTTGGTGATGCCCGGGTCCAGGATGCCGACGACCTTCTTCTTCTCGTCGACGTCGTAGTCCTCGTCGCGGGTGAGCTTCAGCACCAGCTTGGCGAACTGACGGTACCAGCGGGTCACGTCGCCTTCGGCCGGGCCGGAGATGATAAGCGGGGTACGGGCCTCGTCGATGAGGATGGAATCGACCTCATCGACGATGGCGTAGTGGTGACCACGCTGCACGAGGTCGGCCTTCTCCCAGGCCATGTTGTCACGCAGGTAGTCGAAGCCGAACTCGTTGTTGGTGCCATAGGTGATGTCGGCGTTGTACTGCTTGCGGCGCTCCGGCGGCTTCTGCTCGGTGATGATGCAGCCGACGTTCATGCCGAGGAAACGGTAGATACGGCCCATCAGCTCGCTCTGGTAGCTGGCGAGGTAGTCGTTGACGGTGACCACGTGCACGCCCTTGCCTTCGAGGGCGTTCAGATAGGTGGGCAGGGTGGCGACCAGGGTCTTGCCTTCACCGGTCTTCATTTCGGCGATGTTGCCCCAGTGTAGGGCGGCACCGCCCATGAGCTGCACGTCGAAGTGACGCTGGCCAAGGGTGCGCTTGGAGACCTCGCGCACGGTGGCGAACGCCTCGGGCATGATCTCGTCCAGGCTTTTGCCGTTTTCGATTTCCTGCTTGAACTTCGGGGTTTGGGCCTTCAGATCCTCGTCAGAGAGGGCGGAGATCTCATCCTCCAGAGCGTTCACGGCCTTGGCCACGTTCTCCAGCTTCTTGAGCTGGTGGCCTTCACCCATTCGCAGGGCTTTGTCAACAATATCGACCACTGGGTTCTCCCTTGACTGATAAGTGGTGGTGTCCGCGTACCAGAATAGCGCCTCGCACCGTCAGCAGTCGAATTTTTCGACCTTCTTACGAAAAAATGGACCGCCTCCATATTGGAAGCGGTCCATGCGGTATCAGCTGATCGTGTCAGCAGGCCTTACCTTCAGGCCTTCTTGACGTTCTCCGGAGTATCGATTTCGAACACGCCGTAGCTCCAACCGTGACGGTGGTAGACGACGGACGGGCGTCCGGTCTCTTTGTTCACGAACAGGAAGAAGTCGTGTCCGATCAGTTCCATCTCGTACAGCGCCTCGTCGATGCTCATAGGCTCGGCGATGTGCAGCTTGCGACGGATGACAATCGGCGTATCCCCAACCTGGACCTCCACGGATTCGCCAGGGCCAAGATCGGAGGCGACCGCAGCCTGCGGGCTGTTGTTCGGCTCTTCCTCCGACTCCTCCGGCTCGGTCTCCGGGGCGATAACACCCAGATCCACCGGGACCGGGTTCGCGTAACCACGACGGTGATCCTTGCGACGGTCACGAGTACGACGCAGACGCAGCGTCAACTTATCCAGCGCCATGTCCAGCGCGCTGAATTCATCGGTGCTGGAAGCCTCCGCACGCACCACGGTACGTCCGGCGATAACGGTGATTTCCACGCGCTTGGCGGTATCGGCCTGACGCGGGTTGCCCTCATGGGTCAGCACAATCTGCGCGCGCTGAGCATCCGGGGCGATAGCGGTCACACGATTCATCTTGGTCTCGACCACATCACGGAACCTTTGCTTGACCTGCGTGTGGCGTCCGGTAACGACGATTTCCATGTTGACCTCCTCTAACTCAAGCGGTGTAACCCGCTATATGTGTTCCGAACGGCATCATCACCGACCGGGTATGTTTCATTGTAGACGAACAATGGGTGAACGGCCGGAAACTCGCCCAGAGAATATATGTTTATCTCCGGGCTTTTCTCTGCAATGAAACGATGTATATACTGGGGTTTTGGCAGCAGTCTCCTATAAGAAGATTTGATACCGGTTTATCAGGCTGGCTTGTTTGTTCGTCATGGTAAATACTGCAATGGATCGGCAGCGTTTTCTTGCTCTTTCTCGCACATACCAAGCTCTTACAGATTTGATTCGTCTCCATACGACACGCCCGACACGCCCCATCCGATATTCGGCGCGTCGTTCACGAATCGCCCAACTATGGAGAAAACAGGATAACCGGGCAACGTCATGGCCTCACCGCAGGGCGGGATGCCGCCTTTTCCGCACCTTATGTATAATTGCAAGCTTGAGACCTCTTGATGGCCACGGCCGTGATCTTCATTGGGATCGGCTGAGGAACTTCCGGGCTCCATAGAGCACGATGGCGGATAACGTCCGCCCAGGGTGACCTGAGAGATAGCGCAACAGAGAACAGACCGCCCGTCCTCGACGGGTAAGGGTGAAACGGCGGTGTAAGAGACCACCGGGCCTCTGGTAACAGTAGGTCGCATGGCAAGCCTCATCGGGAGCAAGGCCAAGCAGATGGCGGTAAGGGCTGCTCGCCCGTGTCATCGGGTAGGCTGCTAGAGCCTGGCGGTAACGTCAGGTCGAGATGGATGGCCATCCGTGCTGCGCGTTCGCGCACGGCACGACAGAACCCGGGGTATGAGAGGTCTCATTTTTTTCTTGGCTACGCCAACAATTCGGCGGCGACTCGGCGGAGGGTTTCGGGGCTGTGTCCTTTGCGACCGCCTGCGGACCAAAACCGACGCTGACGGACCTGATGATCGAGGCCATGGGTTTTGCGGGCTATCTGGCGGCCCAATTCCCATGCGGCATCTTCAAAGATGCCATTTTGCTCAGCTTCGCCACACACCTGTTCAGCCAGTTTGCGGTCCACGCCTTTGCGAGCAAGTTCCAGGACCGCACCACGACGGCCCATCATGCGACCGGCACAATAGCGTACGGCCGATTCGGCATAAGCGCGGTCGTCAATCAGTTGCACGCGAATCAGTCGTTCGATGACCTCGTCCACGATCGCCTCGCCGTACCCTTTGGCAAGCAATCGTTCGCGTAACGCACCGGATGCACGCGGGGCCGCGTCCAGCAAACGCAATGCAGCCTCGCGGCAAGCGTCCAAATCATTGGGATCTTCGACAACGGCAGCGCCTCTCCCCCGTCGAGAAAAACGTCCCGACGGTTTCGACTGAACACGCTTCTCGGCAATGGGCATGTTTTGCGACGCAACAGGATTGCGCCGCAAGAATGCTTCGGCACTAATCATGTTCAGGCCCTAGCTGTGCCGGCCTTGGCACGGGTCGTTTTGGCAGCAGGCGCCGCTGCGGCCTTGCTGTCCTTGGCCACGTCGGCCGCAGCGGCCTCGCTGACGGCGGCCGCTGCTGCGGCTTCGCCATCTTCCGCGAACTGATCGGCGGAACCGATCAGACCGAACTCGGCCTTGACCTTGTTCTCAATCTCCTCGGTGATGGCCGGGTTGTCCTTAAGGAACTGACGGACCTTCTCTCGTCCCTGACCGAGCTGATCACCCTCATAGGTGAACCACGAACCGGACTTCTTGACCACGCCAACCTGCTGGGCCATGTCGATCACCGAGCCCTCACGGGAAATGCCTTCACCGTAGAGCATGTCGAATTCGGCGGACTTGAAAGGCGGGGCCATCTTGTTCTTGACCACCTTGACGCGCGTGCGGTTGCCCACCGCTTCGTCGCCGTTCTTCAAGGTCTGGATGCGGCGGATGTCGAGACGCACGGAGGCGTAGAACTTCAGAGCTTTACCACCGGTGGTGGTTTCAGGGTTGCCGAAGAACACGCCGATCTTCTCACGCAGCTGGTTGATGAAGATGGCGGTGGTGCCGGCCTGAGCCAACGCGCCGGTCATCTTGCGCAGCGCCTGACTCATGAGCCGGGCCTGCAAACCAACATGGCTGTCTCCCATTTCGCCTTCGATTTCGGCCTTCGGCACTAGGGCGGCGACCGAGTCGATGACGATGACGTCAAGTGCACCGGAGCGAATCAGCATGTCGGCGATTTCGAGGGCCTGCTCGCCGTTATCCGGCTGGGAGACGATGAGTGAGTCGGTGTCCACGCCGAGCTTGCGGGCGTAGGCCGGGTCGAGCGCGTGTTCGGCATCGATGTAGGCCGCCACGCCGCCCTTCTTCTGGGCATTGGCCACCACATGCAATGCGAGCGTGGTCTTACCGGATGATTCGGGGCCGTAGATCTCCACGATGCGGCCCTTGGGCAGGCCGCCGATGCCGAGCGCCATATCGAGGGCCAACGAACCGGTGGGAATCACCTCGACGTTCTGCTCGGGCTGGTCGCCCAGTCGCATTGCGGAACCTTTGCCAAAGCTCTTCTCGACCTGCGCCAGCGCGGTGTCCAGCGCCGCCTTGCGCTTGGGATCGAGCTCGTGCTTGTCCTCGGCTGCCGGGTCCTTGGCCGGCTTGGTCTCAAGTGCCATGATCTTCTCCTTGTCGAAGTCGTGCGCGAATCGGATGCCTCCACCGTATGACGGACATGCCATGTGAGGCAATCCAAACCAACCATTGTGGTTCCAGCTTGCCCAAGCTCGGCCGCCTGGCCTCCTTAAGCCCTACTGCGGTAAGGCTTATGGCGGATGGCAAGCACCCTGTGCACACGTATGCGGCTTCTTGTCACTGTGGATAACTATAACCACACACACGAACATCTGTTCGAATTTGGCGTGCAACACGCCGAAATTGCCAATTTCACGATTCAGCGACTCCGTAATCCCGCAGTGTCAGACGGCGGGCATGGGCGGCGCGTTATGATCGCGGCCCCAACGCTTGGAGTCCGGAACCTCCATCTGGTCGCAGAGCACATTCCAGACCACGCGTGGCTCCTCCCCCGCGTCCAACGCCTCGACCACAGTCATATTCGCCAGTTTGGGCATCCGTTGATCACGCGACAGCGAACGACCGTAGGTCCGACCGAACACCTCTTCAAGTAATTCCCAGAATTCCCGTTCACGCATACACGCCAGTGTGCCACCACCCGCAGGACAGCAAAAACCCGCATCGCCACAAGCGATACGGGTTCACAGCTAGACATAGATTACGGGACACGGCTTCACACCGCCAACCGATCAGCCCTCGACCGAGTCGAGATAATCAGCCACCATGCGCAGCATGCGCGAAGTGGAGACTCCGAGCGCATCGGCGATGGAGCTCAGCAGTTCGGAGCTGGCCTCCTTCTGCCCACGTTCGACTTCGGAAAGGTAGCCCAGCGAAACGCCTGCTTTCTCGGAGACCTCACGCAACGTACGGCGATCGCGTGTGCGCAGTTCGCGCAGCACATGACCGATAGCACCACGCAGCGAAACCTCGCGAGGCTCCTCCTCAACCACCACGGGCTCGGCAGCGGCAGTCGGCTTGTACGACGGCGAATCCTCATCCCACATACGTTCACGAACGGCTTGACGCTGATCCTTGGCCTTCTTGGCGGCCTGCGCCTTGAGCACCTGCTGCTGGGCGAACATCACCGCACGGCGCTGGGCCGGAGTCAGTTCACGCATACGGGCGACACCCGGCTGCACAGCCATCGGCTTCTTGGCGGCCACATCCATCTGTTCGTTCACTCGGGTCATCGTTTCCATCGCCATCGCCCCTTCCAAGGTCGGTTCAGTGTTTCCACTATGTACAACACGACGGTCCCGCGGTTTTATTCCTTAAAACTTGCTGTAAATAGACTCAAGTTTTGCAGAACGTGGAATACGGCGAGGCGACGAACCTCTTCGCGCATGCCATCAAGATGGAGTTCGACGGCTTTGAGCACTTCGGCATGGTCCGTGGTGAGGCTTGCGGGGATGCGCAGGCCCACATACACCAGTCCGGCCGGCTTGTCACCGTCCGGACCGGGGCCGGCCACGCCGGTGGTGGAAAGGCCGATGATTCGGTCGCCGTATTCCGGCTGGCTGTATAGGCGAGCGGTACCGATGGCCATCTGCCGGGCGACTTCTGGGTGTACGGCGCCTTCTCGACCCAATAGGGCCTTGTCCACGTGCAGGATCGAGGCCTTGGCATTGATGTCGTAGGTGACAGCGGAGCCCAACAACACGTTGGAGGCACCGGGAATACGCACGAACGCATCGGCAAGCAGGCCACCGGTCAGGGATTCAGCGCAGGCGATTTTCGTATTGTTCGCCTCGCAGATCTTGAGGATGCCGGCCGCGAGACTGTCGCACAATTCCTGCATTGGAATATCCGTCACTTCCTTTTCGGGGCGACGAACGTGTTATACAGGTATACAGCACCCGAGTAGAGGCACAGGACCAATGCCACGTAGATGATGGCGTAGGTTAGGAAGTAGTAAGCGGTCATCCAGAACGGCGTGGCTTGTCCGTTACCCAGAGACCAGAACGGCAGCAGCAGCATGGACAGACCCACGCACTGGAATACGGTCTTGAGCTTGCCGGGCCATGCGGCGGCGATGACTTTGCCGCCCGGACGCTCCATGACGAAGAAACGCATAACGGTGATACCGATTTCGCGAATCAGGAACAGGATGGTTACCCACCAGCCGAGCTCGCCGAACGCGGAGCATACAATCATTGCGCCGCAAGTGAGCAGCTTGTCCGCGATCGGATCCATGAGCTTGCCCATTTCGGTGACCTGATTGTATTTGCGGGCCATCCAACCGTCGATCTTGTCGGTGGACGCGGCGACGATGAACAGCACCGCGGCGATCCAACGCAAGGTGAGGTCGTCGGCGCCCCAGGCCCCGGCGAGAATGTCGAGCACCAGGAAGATCACCACCAGCACTATGCGCGAATACGTGACCAGGTTCGGCGGCGCGTTCCATCCGTCGAACAGCGATGATTTGGGCGATGACTGCTTGTCCATTGTGTTCTCATCCATAGTGTTCACGTTACCCCCACACTTCTACCTTGAGTGAGTATTGGCTGGATATTGACTGCTATCATTCGGGAATCAGGTTGCGTGCTGATGGCCGCGTGGCGGCGCTTCTCTCCCTCCGCCCCTTCGGGGCCACCTCCCTCATCAGAGGAAGGTCGATGGGTGAATTACTCGCCGAGTTCGGGCTGTTGCGGGGCGGTGGCTTCGAGCGAGCTGGTTTCGCCTCGGATGAAGGCGAGCACCTGCGGCAGGTCCTGCGGCTGGACGAGCACTTCGCGGGCCTTCGAGCCTTCGGACGGCCCGACCACGCCACGCGATTCGAGCAGGTCCATGAGTCGGCCGGCCTTGGCGAAGCCGACCCTGAGCTTGCGCTGCAGCATCGAGGTGGAGCCGAATTGGCTGGTGACCACGAGTTCGGCGGCCTGCAGCAGCACGTCCATGTCGTCGCCGATCTGCTCGTCCGGCTCCATGCTGTCTTTCTTTTCGGCTTCCTTGGCCATCTGCTCGATGTCCTCACGATACTTCGGCTTGCGCTGGGTGCGCACGAACTCCACGGCCTTGCGAATCTCGGATTCGGACACCCACGAGCCCTGCACACGAATCGGCTTGGCGGAACCCATCGGCAGGAACAACGCATCGCCCTGACCAATCAGGGTCTCGGCACCGACCGTGTCGAGAATGACTCGCGAATCGGTGGCGGACGAGGTGGCGAACGCCAGTCGGGATGGAATGTTGGCCTTGATCAGACCGGTGACCACGTCCACGGACGGACGCTGGGTGGCGAGCACCAGATGCACACCGGCGGCTCGTGCCAGCTGGGTGATGCGCTGGATGGAGCTTTCCACATCGTTCTTGGCCACCATCATAAGGTCGGCCATCTCGTCGACCACCACGAGGATGTACGGATAGGGGGCCACCTTGCGCTGGGAGCCGGCGGGCGCATGTACCTTGCCGGCGCGCACGGCCTCGTTGAAGTCCTTGACGTGGCGGAATCCGAAGAATTCGAGGTCGGAGTAGCGTGCATCCATCTCCTTGACCACCCATTCGAGGGCCTGTGCGGCTTTCTTCGGATCGGTGATGATCGGGGTCAGCAGGTGCGGGATGCCTGCGTAGGCGGACAGTTCCACGCGCTTGGGGTCCACCATGATCAGACGCACCTGTTCGGGCGTGGCACGCATGATGATCGAAGTGAGCATCGAGTTGATAAAACTCGACTTACCGGAACCGGTGGCACCTGCCACCAGCAGGTGCGGCATCTTGGTCAGGTCGGCGGTCACGAAGTGGCCTTCGACGTCCTTGCCGATGCCGGAGAGCATCGGGTTCGGGTCGCCCACGGCCTTGTCGGAGCGCAATACGTCGCCCAAGTGCACGATTTCGCGATCCTCGTTCGGGATTTCGATGCCGATGGCGGACTTGCCGGGAATCGGTGAAAGGATGCGCACATCCGAACTGGCCACCGCGTAGGCGATGTTGCGCTGCAGGTTGGTGACTTTCTCCACCTTGACGCCGGGGCCAAGCTCGACCTCATATTGGGTGACCGAAGGGCCACGCAGGAAGCCGACGACTTTGGCGTCCACGTTGAACTGTTCGAAGGTGGAAGTCAATGCCCGAATCACGCGATCGTTGGCCGGGGTGCGCATCGCATGGGGCTGACCTTTGGTCAGCAGGTTCAGGTCGGGCAACTGATACGGCCTATTGGCATCGTCGTCTGTACCGTTGCCGGCGGCGGCATTCGGCTGTCCGTCCGTATTGGGCACGCCCTGGCCGACTCCGCTGCCATCCGCATCGGCGCCTGCGTAGGCTCCGGTCGCGGCTGCCGCGGCCGCGGCACCGGCGGCTCCGACTGCTCCCATCGCCCCGGCTGCCCCCGCGAGCGCGACAGTACCGGCCTGGGCGGCACTGGGTGCCCACGGATCGTCTACCGCTCCCCCACCGGGCATGGCGACGGGCTGGCCACTGGTGATGACGCGGGTTCGGGAAGCGTCGCCATCATCCGCATCGGCAGCAGGCGCAGGGCTGGATAGGTGCGGACGGCCGTCGTACGAAGACGATGCAATGGTTCGCGCACCGGTAATCTCGCCGGTCATCGGATCGACCACCGGGGTTTCGGCGGTGGCACCATGCTGGCTGGCGGCACGGTCGAACGGATCGTCGGCAGCATACTTGTCAAGGGTTTTGTCGTCTTCGGTCTTGGATTTGCGGCCGAACAGTCGTGCGAACAGGCTGGGCCGTGCATCGCCGGCCTGATCGTTGTCGTTGCCGTCATCGTCGCCGTCATGCGAGGGAACACCGTCGGCAAAGGCGAGTGTGGTATCTCCCACACGGACCTCGTTGGGGAACTGGCTGGCGCTTCCGTCGGCCTCCTGGCCCATCGGCACATACGGTTTGCGTTGGATTTTAGCTGCGATTTTGCGCGCATCCTCCGGCAAATCGGTGACGTGGGTGCCGGTAATCATCAGCAAGGAGAACAGGCCGACGACCACGAAAATGATGATGGCGAACACGTTGGAAAGGCCCCAGGCGAGCGGTGAGCCGAGGAAGAAGCCGAACAGGCCGCCGGCGGATTGCAGAATCGTGATGTCGAATCCGGTGTGGTCGGCGGCGATCGCCACGTCGATGATCGAACAGATCGACCACATGAGCAGCACCCAACCGGTGACCACACGCGGGTTATTGGACCCTTTACCGGAATTGCGCATGAGTCGGAAGGCCACGGCGGCGAGCAACACCGGCAGCACGACGCTCATCAGACCAAGCACACCGGCCGCGATGGCGTGAAGCAGCTGGCCGAATGGACCGCTGACACGGAACCATTCGGACGCGCAGAACAGTACGGCGAGCACGAGCAGCAGGAAGCACAAACCGTCACGACGGTAGGCTGGGTCGTATTCGCCGACGCCGGTGACGGCGCGTACGCCGGAGCCGAACGCGCGCGGAATCGCGAGCAGGATCTTCTTCCACAACGGCTCAGGTTCGAGGTCAAGCTCGGGCTGGACCTTGGTTTCGCCATCATGGGTAGACCCGTTGTCTTTGGATTTACGGGGTTTGGTGCTGTTGGAGGATGCTGTTCGTGCCATATCGGGTCTGATTCTACTAGTACGGGGGTGCATGGTTGGTGACGACACCGTGACGATATGGTCGATTGACGAATCCCGACAGCCGATTCGCCGCGGTTCGTCCGAGTCGATTCCCCGCTGGGGCGCGAATATGCCTTATCATGGGTTGCATGACACCCGCAGAGCGTGCGAGCGCAGTCGCATTTGCACTCAAGAACTGCGCACTGGAAGCGATGATGCCGGGCGAGGCAACGATGCGCGCCGCGGTTGCCTACGAGCGCGGCTTGAAGCCCGTGACCCATCTCATCGACGTGGCGGACGAACAGACCGCCATACGTCTGCGCGCCGCCGCCGACCCTGCCGGAAAGGATCGTCTGGCTGCCGGCAGTCTGGATGATCATGCCACGGATCGCGCGGATGCGGTGTTCGCACGTACCGTATTGTTGGCGGAACGTCGGTGGAATCCGTCTGGCGACTTGGACGAGTTGACCGCCATTCATAAGGGGCTGTTCGAAGGCGTGTTCGAGGATGCGGGCAAGTTGCGTACCTCAAACACCACACGCGAGGTGACGAACGACCGGGCTCGGGCCGCGAATCCTGAGGCGTTCTTCCCGGCTGGGCTCATTGAGACCGGCGCGCACAACATCGCGATGGAGTTGGCGGACAAGCGCAACCTGCATGCGTTGGATCGCGACGTGTTCGTTCACGCGTTTGCTTCTATTTATGATGAGCTCGGTTATCTGCATCCGTTCCGTGGCGGCAATGCGATGGTGCTGCGTATATTCGGTTCACGCTTGGCGCATGACGCCGGCTGGGATCTCGACTGGGGCTCAGTGGCGCGCGAAGAGTATCGCTCCGCCAAGCACTCGGCATATCGGGGCGACACGTCTGCACTGGAGACGATGTTCGACGCGATACTACGCCCGGCGAATCCGACGCGCGTGTTCTTGATCGCCGGCTGGAATCAGGGGCCTGCACACTGATTGCGGGTGATTGCATCGGCCTTTGGCTGATTCCTACGCCGTGATATCCCCCAGATGATGCTGGGTGTATTCGTCGGCTCGGGCGTCGATCGAGTCGTAGTCGCCGGCGTCGGCGTGCGCGATAATGGCCATCGCGTTGTCGACCAGTTTCGGGTTCAGGGCCTGCAGCCAGTGGATGCGCGGGTCACGGCCGAACCATCCCATCTGTTTGCGGGCGAGTCGCTTGGTTTTCTGTGCGATGTCCGCGAAGGCGTCGTTCACATCCCAGATGCCGTCCAGCAGGTCGATGATCTGCTGATAGCCGAGCGCGCGTACGGCGGTGGCACCCAGATGCGGGCGCAGCCGTTCGACTTCTTCGATGAACCCATCGTCATACATCTGCTTGGTGCGCAAATCGATGCGATGGTCCAAATCCGGGCGGTCCAGGTCGAGTCCGATCTGCACGGACGGAATCACGTACCGGTAGCGCGGCAGACTGGCCGAATACGGTTTACCGGTAAGCTCGATGACTTCCAGCGCACGGATGGTGCGGCGTGGATTGCGCGGGTCCATGCGCGCGGCGGCCTCGGGGTCTTTGGCCCGCAGCTCGTCGAACAAAGCACCGGCACCCTCGGTTTTCTCGCGTTCCTCAAGACGTGTGCGCACGTCGGGATCGGTGCCGGGGAAGGTGATGTCATCGATGGCCGCTCTGGCGTACAAGCCGGAGCCGCCGACGAGAATCGGCCGGATGCCACGTGATTGCAGGTCGGCGATGGTCTCGCGCGCAAGCTGCTGGAATCGGGCCACGCTCATCGTGTCTTCGGGGTCGATGATGTCGATGAGATGGTGCGACACGACCGCCTGTTCTTCGGCGGTGGGTTTGGCGGTGCCGATATCCATGCCACGGTACATCTGGTAGGCGTCCGCGTTCACGATTTCGGCCCGCTCCCCCGCTTCGGCCAGACGCCGGGCGATGGCGATGCCCAACCCCGTCTTGCCTGACGCGGTGGGACCGACGATGGAGACGACTCGTTGCGTCATATACGCCCCCTCAGTGCCGCACGGAATAGGTCTGTCCAGCGGCCACATCGGGGTCGGCAAGCAGATTATGGCGGCCAGCGTGTGTGACGGTGACCGTGACGAAATCGCCGATTTCAGGTACCGGTTCGCCTTCAGGCACACCGATGTGCACCAGCACGCCGGTTTTCTCGCGGCCGGTGACACGGTGGGTGTCGGTGTCCTTCTTGCCGAGTTTGCCGGTGATCATCACTTCGACGTCGCGGCCCTCGAATGTGGCGAGGTTCTCTTCGGTGATCTGCTCCTGCAACGCCACCAGACGGTCGAACCGGTCCTGCACCACGTCGCGCGGAATCTGTTCCATTGCGGCGGCCGGCGTGCCGGGGCGTGGCGAGTAGATGAACGTGAACGCCGAGGAGAAGCGCGCCTGGCGCACCACGTCCATGGTCTGCTGGAAGTCCTCCTCGGTTTCGCCGGGGAATCCGACGATGATATCGGTGGAAATCTGTGCGTCGGGCATGGCCTCGCGGATGCGGCCCAAGATATCGAGGAACTTGGCGGACCTGTAGGAGCGGCGCATCGCGCGTAGAATCCGATCGGAGCCGGACTGCAGCGGGAAGTGCAGTTGATGCATGATATTCGGCGTTTCGGCCATGGCTGCAATCACATCATCGGTGAAGGCGGCCGGGTGCGGCGAAGTGAAGCGCACGCGTTCGAGACCGTCGATGGTTCCGCAGGCGCGCAACAGCTTGCTGAAAGCGTATCGATCGCCAATACCATAACCAAACGAGTTCACGTTCTGGCCGAGAAGCGTAACCTCCTTGGCACCGCCGGCCACGCATTGGCGGATCTCATCAAGAATGTCACCGGGGCGGCGGTCCTTTTCCTTGCCTCGCGTGGTGGGCACGATGCAGAACGTGCAGGTGTTATTGCAGCCCACGGAAATCGCCACCCACGAGCTGATGCGGGAGGCGCGGGCGGCGGGAAGCTGGCTCGGGAACTGCCGCAATTGTTCAGTGACCTGGACCTGCGCCTTGCCGGTCGCACGATTCTGATCCAACAGCTTGGGCAGATCTTCGATGTTCTTGGTACCGAACACCGCGGAAACCCATTGCGCAGTATCCGCGATCTTCTTGCGGTCAAGCTGTGCCATGCAGCCGCCAACGGCGATCTGCAGGTTCGGCCGAACCAGTTTGACGCGATTGAATCGGCCGATGGTGCCATACATGCGTTCGGCTGCGTTCTCGCGTACCGCACAGGTATTGAGCACCAGCAAATCGAGGTCATTGTCATTGATCTGGTCCTCGGTTGCAGGGACGTAGCCATTGGCCTCCAGCACGCCGGCGATGCGCTCGGAATCGTGCACGTTCATCTGGCAGCCGAGCGTGTGGATATGGAATACGCCCTTGCCACGCTCCCCCAGCAAGCTATCGGTTCCATCGGCTGCAATCGAGGCACGCTCCGCCTCGGTCATCATGTCTTCATTCATAACGACCGATTCTATCGGCGGGGTTCGTCATGCTCCGGTCACGTATGCCATTGGTTGTCACGATGTCAAATTATGGGTTCTTGGAAAGATTCCCCGCTAACATCCAGATTGGCTGGAATCCACCGAGTATATTGGTGGACGTGATACTTGACCGACATAGCCGACTCAAAACCTCCGATCTGCAAGCCCGTCTCAAAGCGTTGGATCTTCCGGGAGGCACCTTTACTCCCGAACAGGTCGTTAAATTCGTTGACCTCATGCAGGTGTATGAAGGCGCGATGTACGAGATCAGCACCAAGCTGGAGATTCTCGACGACGAGTTCCAGGTGCGGTTCAGCCATGACCCTATACATCATATGGAACGCCGTTTGAAGTCGGTGAGTTCGATCATTGGCAAGCTGGAGCGCAAGAATCTGCCAATCAGTGTCAATTCGATTAAGGACAATCTGTTCGATGTGGCCGGCATCCGCGTGATCTGTAATTACCGCGACGACGTGTATTCCGTGTCCAACTATCTGTCGTCGCAGTCCGATATTCAGGTGCTGCGCGTCAAGGACTACATCAAGAACCCGAAACAGAACGGGTATCGTTCATTGCACGTAATCTACGCGGTGCCCGTGTTTCTCTCCTCGGGCGCGCATTACACGCCGGTGGAGGTGCAGTTCCGTACCATCGCCATGGATTATTGGGCGTCGCTGGAGCATGCGCTGCGCTACAAGACCGATTTGCCGGACAACAAGCTCAGCGAGCATTCACAGACACTGCTCGACTGCGCCCGTTCGCTGCAGAACGTCGAAGTGCAAATGCAGAACATCCACCGCGACATCAACGGCGCGCCGCAAGTGGGTGAAGCGCCTAAGACCTCGGACTGAGGTGCTATGGAATCGGCCTGCGGCCGATTCATTCACCGTTGCAGCCACTTCGGCAGCCTGGCCGGCGCTTGGGCCAGCAGGGGGCCGAGGAAGATGAGGGCGCAGCCGAGGTAGCCGCGCGGGGGCATCACTTCACCGAGAAGCAACGCACCGCCTACCGCCGAGAAGAACGATTCGAGGCTCATCAGCAGGCTGGCTCGCGTCGGTGGCACCCATTGCTGGCCGACCACCTGCAAGGTGTACGCGATGCCCACCGAGCCGATGCCGGCGTACAGAATCGGAATCCAGGAATGAGCAGCGCCGGCCCAGTCGACCGAGCCTTCGATCAGCGAACCCGCCCAGCTCAGCACGGCGGTGGTGCAGAACTGGCCGAATGAAAGCTTGATGGCGTCCACGGTGCCGCCCAAAGTATCGATCACCAGAATATGCACGGCGAACAGCACGGCCGTGAACACGAGCAGGATATCCGCCAGGCCGATCGAACCGAAACCATCGGTGATGCACAGCAGATAGAAGCCGGCGATGGACAGCGCCACGGCCACGAACACCAGCATGCCGATGCGCCGGCGCAGGAACACGCAGGCCAGCAACGGCACCATCACGATGTACATGGCGGTCAGGAATCCCGCGCGGCCGGCCGATTTGCCGTACAGAATGCCATACTGCTGCAGGGTGCTGGCGGTGAACAGCACGATGCCGCAGATCACGGAAATGACCACCGGGTTGGCGAGCAATCGCGCCACGGCCGAATCGGGCTTGTTCGCATTCAGCTCGGCACCGGTGATGGTAACGACGTCGGATGCACCGTTCGATGCGGCATCTGTGGAGACGGCCCTGGGGGCCTCGGTCCCAACGACATCGGCCCCGGCTGTATCGCCCTTATCCGCGCTCCCCCGGCCACGCTGCCACAGCAGAATCGGCACCAAAGACAGTGCTCCCAGCGTGAAGCGCGTGGCGTTGAAGAACATCGGCGACATCAAATCCATGCCCTGGACCTGCGCCACGAACGCAAAACCCCAGATCAGCGCGGTCAACAACAGGCTCAGCATGCCTACGAGTTCTTGTCTTTTCACGGGGAGACAGCCTAACGTGCGAATGTGACAGACATGAAAAAGCCCGGCCACAATGTGGTCGGGCTGTGACGTTTGACGAGCAGGCTACATGCCGCCCACCAATCGGCTGGCGAGGCTAGTCCCTGTTGCCGAGCAGCTGCAGGATGTACAGGAACATGTTCACGAAGTCGAGGTACAGGTTCAGGGCACACAGGATGGAGATCTTCTTGACCATTTCCGGGCCCTGGGCCTCGTATTCGGTCAGCAGCGCGCGCGTGGACTGCGCGTCGTAGATGGCCATGCCGGCGAACAGGATCAGGCCGATGGCGCAGACGATCTTGGTCATGCCGTCGACCTGCACGAAGGCGAGCACGATCTGCGAGACGATGAGCACGATCAGGCCGATCATCAGGATCGGGCCGGCCTTGAGCATGTCGAACTTGGTAGTCATGCCGAACATGGTCAGCGCGAAGAAGAACGCGGCGGTGACCCCGAGTGCCACGCCGATCGAGCCGAGGTCGTAGACCATGAAGATCGAGCTCAAGGTGAAGCCCATCAATGCGGCGTACACATAGAACATGACGCGCGCAGTGGCCGACTTCATCTTGGTGACGCGCATGCCGAGCACCACGGCCAGGGCAATCTGCACCACGCACAGGCCGATGAGGCCCACCATGCCGGTGGCCATGAGGAAGCTGTAGTAGGCTCCGGTGATCTGGCCGAGCACGGCGACCACGGCGGTGACGAGGATGCCGATGGTCATCTCGCCGTACACCTTGGCTACGGAGACGCGGCGGGCCTCCTCGTAGTTGTAGGTCATCGTCGTGTTGATGGTGGCGGCACCCGCGCCGGCACCGGCCGCATCCTGCGGCGCGTACTGGTAGGTGGGGGCGCCCTGCGGCTGGGCATAGTAGTTCTGGCCGTAACCGGACTGTGCGTATTGCTGGCCATATCCAGACTGTTGGGCGGCGTTGTAATCAGGCGTGTTGTATTGCGGGTTGTATTGCCCGTTGTTCTGGGGCTGCTGACCGAATGTCATAATCGCTCCTTTAGCGTTTGTTCCAGTACCAATCTTAGAGGAACAAAGCTGAACATTCCATGAATAGGATCGATCGGCTCGTTCTGCTCATCTCAAAGCGTAACGGGCGTTTCCACCATGCGCGTGGCATACACCGTAATCGGCGAATCGTCTTGCAGCACATAGCCCAACGCCGAAATCGCCTCCCGTATGTTTAATTCGGAACGTACGGCCAAGGCGCATCTCTCCTCCGCGGCGGACAAGCTCAATATGGGCCGCGTACAGATGGCGAGGCTGGTGGGGCGGGCCGATTTGCCGGCGCGACTGTAACAGGTCGGGTTATCGAGCCATATCAGTCATAATGGAGAACATGAGTGAAGCGATTATTCGAACGTTACGTAAAGACGATTATCCGGCGCTGATCGACCTGGTGCGCCGCACTTGGTACGCCGAATATGATGAGCGGACCGGCTTGCTGGCAGCCGAGGCCGATTGGGAGAACTGTCTGGCACGTGTGACCACGGCCTTTGTCGCGGAGCTGGAAGATAAACCCGTCGCATTGATTGTGGGGCGTATCGACGAGCTCGACCATCGCAGCCCGCTGAACATGCACCGGCGTCATTCGTTGCGCAAGCTATTGCAACTGGCGTTTGCCCACGACGGCATGGCAGCTGCGAGCGAGATTCTCGGGACTCTTCATGTCGATAGGCAACTGCGTAAGCAGGCGGCGAACATTGGCCATGAGTATTCGGCTGAAGTGGTGCTGTTCGTACTTGATCCGGCGGCGCGCGGTCACGGTCTGGGCCGGCGCATGTTCGAGACGATGATGAGCGCATTCCGCGCAGCCGGCATACGTCAGTACTTCCTATTCACGGATACCACGTGCGATGTCGGATTCTATGTACATCGCGGCCTGACGCAGGTGTGCGAGCAGTCACTGCCCGCATCCGTGCCGGGAGAAAACCCGTCTTCGTTCTACTTGTATGAGGGGTCGGTGCCCGAGCCGGCGTGATGTGCCCGCCGTCGGGCGAACACTGGTAGGCTTGAGCACAGTCGGCACGTCGGCATACCGTCCAGAGGCCGGCGACGAAGGGATTGACATGGCAATCAGCGCGAAGGAACTACCACTCGGGAAAGTGTTCACCCCGGATTTCCGGTTCACAATCCCCTCATTCCAGCGGGCCTACATATGGAAGGCCGAGAACATCCTGCAACTGGTAAGCGACTTGGACGACGCCTGCAAGTCGCCCGGTACCCCGTACTTCCTCGGCTCGCTGATTCTGGTGCGCGAGGGCGACAACCGTTATGACGTGATCGACGGGCAGCAGCGGCTGGTATCCCTGTCGATCATCATCGCCGTGTTGCGCGATCTGGAGCGAGACCCGGACCTCATGCGCCAACTCGACGCGCTGCTGGTGGAGCCCGGCGACAAGCTGCGCGGCATCGTCACCGAGCCTCGCCTCACGTTGCGCGAGCGCGACGCGGCGTTCTTCCGCGAACACGTGCAGGAGGACAACCTCGAATCCGTGTTCGACATGAACGACGACGATCTGGCGACCGCTGCGCAACGCAACATCGTCGCCAACATCCGCAAGACGTACGACGAGATCTCCAATTGGTCGGTATCCGAACGCCAGCAATTCGCGCAGTATCTGGTCAACGAGGTGACGCTCGTCATCGTGACCACCGACGATCTCGACGGCGCGCATCGCATCTTCGACGTGATGAACATGCGCGGCCTGCCGCTCACCCCGTCCGACGTGTTCAAGGCGCGCGCCACGGCCAGCCTGTCGACCGCCGAACTCGACGTGTACGCCGCCCGCTGGGATGACATCATTGACCCGCTTGGCGACGATCCGCATGACTGTGAGGAATTCTTCGCCTATCTGCATCTCGTGCTCACGCACAAGCCGGCCACCGACAAGCTCATCGAGGATTTCCTGGCCGACGTGCTGCAACCGTACATCGACAAAGGCACGGTGCCCACGTTCATCAACCAGGTGCTGGCACCCTACGCGATGGCGTGGCGGATCATCGCGCGCCCCAGCGATACCGTACTGCCCGCCGAGGTGCGTAGCCGGCTTGAGGGATTGGACGATTACCGCAGCCACGAGTGGAAGCCCGTGGCCATGTGGGCGTTGGTCAATTCGTATCGCGGGCTGGGCGACGCCGATTTGTCGCCGTTTGTGGTTCGTGCCTCGCGTATCGCCAGAACCACGGCCACGTTGGAATCGTTGGGTGCCCATGACGAGCGTCGGCTGCTGGAAATTCTGACCGCATTGGAACAGGTGACCGGCATCCGCACGCTGAATCGCGCTGGAGCGTTGGAGCGGCGCGGTTATGCGAACGCCGCCATCCGTGATCTTGACAAGGGCTATTTGGTCCAGCGCGTGAACGGGTTGCATGTCTCGGACGGCGACCGTGAAGGCGCATTGGTCCGTTTGCATGGCGAGATGCAGGGTGACGGCGATTTGGTCCGTCTGCTGCTGATTCGCGCCAACGAGCAGAAGGCCGGCATGCAGTTGGATCGACCACGCCGGTTCAGTGCGCTGCCGATTATGCCGTTGGATATCGAACGGTCGAAATCGTTTGCGGACTGGCCGCAGGATCAGCATGATTTCTGGATGTACCGACTCGGCAATATGGCGCTGGTGCAGGGCCCTGAGGATCAGTTGGACAGGTTGAGTGAATATCCGGCACGTCGCGACCGCATGCTGTTGCGCGCGGATTCACGTCGTTTCCCGCTGACCAATCAGTTGAAGGATTTCGCTGACTGCACACCTGCCCTGCTGGAGGCGCGGCAGGAAGAGTCGGTCCGACTCATCGTGGAATACTGGGGCATCCGGTATGACAAGGACGCCCGTGATCTGACCAAGCAGAATGTCGATGAGTTGTCGAAGACCTCTCCACGGCCGTCTCATAGTTCGCGGCGCGTCACGATCCGGCAGGTGATTGACGCGGGTCTGCTGGTGCCGGGCGAGCGCCTGGTGTGGGAGCGGCCGCGCAAGGGCGAGCGCTGGTTCGCCACGGTCACCGAAAACGGTCGTCTCCGTCTGGATGACGGCTCCGAATATCCGACTCCGACCGCCGCGGCCCGTGCCGCCGCCGGAGGACGTCGCGGCGGCGGTCTGGACGTGTGGAAGCGCACGCGCAACGGTCAGAAGCTCAGCGACATCTGGAAGCAGTTCCGTCTACAGGCGCAGTAGGCTACAGTAGCCGGCACATCATTGGTGGATCCCCTCCGTGAGGGGAGCCACACGCTCATTTATTCCAGCGCCGCCACGATTTCAGCCGGTGTTTTGCAATATTCGGGAAAATGACTGATTAATTCGGCATCCGATGTGACCACACAGTTGGCACCGGATTGTTGCGCGGCAACGATGATCAGATCATCTTCAAAATCCCGATGCCGTTTTTGCAGGGAAAAAGCCTTATCACATGTCGACTCATCGACAGCGACAATGTCACACATCTCCTTCACCTGCTCGATACAACGCCATGGCACCCGTGACGACAGAAAGCTGCGAGTGAAATTCTCCACTTCCGATTCATTCGGTTTGAATTCCCTACGAATCGCCGATGATAATAGGTATGCGATATCCTTCAGCGACAATGACGCGCACAACAACGTAACGTTGTTCTTCGCGCCAAGTTCCATAACCGCTTCCGCCATCTTGGCGTGATCATCGCGATGGAGCAAATAGTCCAACAGTACATTGGTATCAAGCAAAATACGCTGCATGGAAACGTCGGTCATCAATCGGCCCTCTTCATGTTGTAATACGTATCAAGTTGCTCGTCGTACATTTTGTCGCGGAACTGCTTGTAGGTAAGGCCTTCCATGAGGTCGGTGTCTTCTGAGATCAGTCCGGCCTTGACCAGTTCCTTGTGCACGTATCCGGCACCTTCTCGAATCAGTTTCAGCTTGCGCTGCTTTTCCTCCTCGCGGGCTTGCTCTTCGGCGGTCGTTTCCAATGCCGGCACTTCCTTGCGGTCGGCGATGTATAACCACAGCGACCGGATTACGTCACTCACCGATACGCCTTTGCCCTTGAGGACTTCTTCGACCTCGTTCTTCAGTTTCGCATCAATGCGAACGTTCATTTGGACCATGGTCATGGCAACCTCCATTTCGAAGATGCTATACAGTATAGCATTTTGGCATGCATGGAAAAGGCCGGTATCCGTTGGCGGATACCGGCCTTGCTCCCCTCAGTCAGCTTCGCTGACAGCTCCCCTCAAGAGAGGGGAGCCAAGAAGGTGGTTACTTCATGAGGTTGCGCAGCACGTACTGGAGGATGCCGCCGTTACGGTAGTAGTCGGCCTCACCGGGCGTGTCGATGCGGACCACCGCGTCGAACTCGGTCTTGGAGCCGTCCTCGTGGGTGGCGGTGACATGGACCGTCTTGGGGGTCACGCCCTCGTTGAGCTTCTCGACGCCGGCGATATCGTAGGTCTCGGTGCCGTTGAGGCCCAGGGACTCATAGGATTCGCCTGCCGGGAACTGCAGCGGCAGCACGCCCATGCCGATCAGGTTGGAGCGGTGGATGCGCTCGAAGCTTTCGGTGATCACGGCCTTGACGCCGAGCATCACCGTGCCCTTGGCGGCCCAGTCGCGCGAGGAGCCGGTGCCGTATTCCTTGCCGGCGAGCACCACGAGCGGCACCTTGTTGTCGATGTAGTCGCGGGAGGCTTCGAAGATCGTGGTCGGCTTCTTGGCGAGGAAGTCGTAGGTGAAGCCGCCAGGCGTCACCTCCCCGCCCACGGAGGCGAGCAGCCGGTTGCGCAGACGGATGTTGCCGAACGTGCCGCGCACCATGATCTCGTGGTTGCCTCGGCGAGAACCGTAAGAGTTGAAGTTCTTCGGCTCCACGCCGCGCTCGGTCAGGTACTTGCCGGCCGGGCTGGAGGCCTTGAACGCGCCTGCCGGGGAGATGTGGTCGGTGGTGACCGAGTCGCCCAGGAGGGCCAGCACACGGGCGCCGTGGATATCGGCGACCGGGTCCGGCGTGGCCTTCATGCCGTCGAAGAAGGTCTGCTTGCGCACATAGGTGGACTTGTCGTTCCACGCGAACAGCTCGCCTTCCGGCACGTCGAGGCCCTTCCAGCGGTGGTCGCCGTCGAACACGGAGGCGTAGTCCTTGAGGAACATCTCGCGGCTCACGCTGCCGTCGACCACGGCGGCGACCTCGGCATTGGTGGGCCAGACGTCCTTCAAGTACACGTCGTTGCCGTCCGCGTCGGTGCCGAGCGGCTGGGTCTCGAAGTCGAAGTCCATCGTGCCGGCGAGCGCGTAGGCGATGACCAGCGGCGGGGAGGCCAGGTAGTTCATCTTGACGTCCGGGCTGATGCGGCCTTCGAAGTTGCGGTTGCCGGAAAGCACGGCGGTGACAGTCAGGTCGTTGGCGTTGATCGCCTCGGAAATCTCGGGCAGTAGCGGGCCGGAGTTGCCGATGCAGGTGGCGCAGCCGAAGCCGACGAGCTGGTAGCCGAGTGCATCGAGGTCGTCCTGCAGCCCCGCGGCCTTCAGGTAGTCGGCCACGACCTGCGAGCCGGGAGCCAGCGAGGTCTTGACCCAGGGCTTGGGCTTAAGGCCCTTGGCATGTGCGTTGCGGGCGATCAGGCCGGCGGCGATCATCACGGACGGGTTGGAGGTGTTGGTGCATGAGGTGATCGAGGCGATGGCCACGTCGCCGTTTTCGATGTCGAAATCGCCACGGAAGTCGGTGGACACGGCCACCGGATCCTTGACGGTCTTCTCGGTCTCGTAGGCGGGGGCGGTCTTCTCGAACATGCTCTTGGCTTCGGACAGCAGAATGCGGTCCTGCGGGCGCTTCGGGCCAGCGATGGACGGCACCACGGTACCGAGGTCGAGTTCCTCGTATTCGGAGTACTGCGGTTCCACGTAATCCGGGTCGGAAGCGTCGCCCCACAGCTTGTTGGCCTTGGCGTAGGCTTCGACCAACGCGACCTGCTCTTCGGAGCGGCCGGTCAGGCGCAGGTAGTCGAGCGTGACATTGTCAATCGGGAAGATGCCGCAGGTGGAGCCGAACTCGGGGCCCATGTTGCCGATGGTGGCGCGGTTGGCCAGCGGCACGGAGGCGATGCCTTCGCCGTAGAATTCCACGAACTTACCGACCACGCCGTGCTTGCGGAGCATGTCGGTGATGGTCAGCACCACATCGGTGGCGGTAACGCCCTCCGGGATGGAGCCGGTGAGCTTGAAGCCGACCACGCGCGGCACGAGCATGGAGATCGGCTGGCCGAGCATGGCGGCCTCGGCTTCAATGCCGCCGACGCCCCAGCCGAGCACGCCCAGACCGTTTTCGGTGGTGGTGTGCGAGTCGGTGCCCACGCAGGAGTCGAGGTAGGCGAGCGTGTTGCCGTTGGCCTCGGCCTTGCTCATGACCACCTTGGCCAAGTATTCGATGTTGACCTGGTGGATGATGCCGGTTCCCGGCGGCACCACGCGGAAGTTCTTGAATGCCTGCTGACCCCAGCGCAGGAACTGGTAGCGTTCACCGTTGCGCTGGTATTCGATGTCCATGTTTTGCTGGACCGCGTCGGCGATGCCGTACTTGTCGATCTGCACAGAGTGGTCGATGACCATATCGGACTGGACCTGCGGGTTGATGACCTCCGGGTCGCCGCCGAGGTCCTTGACCGCGTCACGCATGGTGGCGAGGTCCACGATGCAGGGCACGCCGGTGAAGTCCTGCATGATCACGCGGGACGGCGTGAACTGGATTTCGTGGCTGGGTTCGGCGTTCGGATCCCAGTCGAGCAGGGTCTTGACGTGCTCGTCGGGGATGTTGGCACCGTCGATGTTGCGCACCAGATTCTCGACCAGTACCTTCAGCGAGTACGGCAGATGATCGATGCCGTCGAGATTGGCGATGTTGTAGTAATCGAAGTCCTTGCCGGCTGCCTTGAGGGTAGCCAGCTGGTCGTCGCGTAAGGACATGCTTCCTCCGAAATCATGAATCGGCTTATGATGCCGCTGATTATCCGCTACACATGGTACGGGCACGTTACCGAGGCTCTGGCGTGTCGGCTTGAAGTATGAGACAATCGCGCCGCCGTCTCAATGCCGACGCGAGAGCTTGCCCGTCAGTCCGCGCACGAGTGGCGCCAGCCACAGGCACAGCGCGAAGATCAGCGCGGAACCGGCCAACGCGATCAGCGTGGCCACCATCGTGGCGCCGGTCGGCAGAATCAGGGCGAAGAAGTTCGCCACGAACGGGACGAACGCGCCGATCACGCCCGCCGCCGCGAACACCGCCACCAGCACGCCACGCCAACCGTTGAGTGGTCTGGCCACGCGGGCCAGCACGAACACGCCCATCGCGAACAGGATGATGGCGCTGGTGGCGCGCAGGGCGGACAGGTCCGCGGCATCGCCGGTCACGTTCCAGCCCATGACCGGCGGCAGCACCCAAGCGGCCAGCAGCACCGACAGCGCAGTGGCGATGCCTCCCGGCAACGCGAACGCGACCACACGCTTGAGGAACCCCGGCATGTAGCGGCGCGTGTTCGGCGCGAGCGCCAGAATGAACGCGGGCATGCCGATGGTAAGGGCGCCGATATACGTGATATGGCGCGGCAGGTATGGGTATGGGATTTGCGTCAGCACTACGCCGAGCGAGATCAGCGCGGAGTACACGGTTTTGACGAGGAACAGGCTGGCCACGCGCTCCATATTGGCCATGACCTGACGGCCTCGTGCCACGACGTCCGGCAGGTGCGAGAACTTGGAATCCACCAGCACCACTTGGGCCACGGCTTTGGTGGCGGGTGCCGCGTTGCCCATGGCGATGCCGAGGTCCGCCTCCTTGATGGCGAGCGCGTCGTTGACGCCGTCGCCGGTCATGGCCACCACGTGGTTCTGCGTGTGCAACGCCTGCACGATGGCCCGCTTCTGGGCGGGCAGCACACGTCCCAGCACATCGACGTTCTCAAGCACGCGAGCCAACTCGTCCACGTCCTCGGGCAACGTGCGGGCGTCCATCGCCACAGGCTCGCGGTCGCCGGTGAGTCTGACCTTGCGGGCGATGGCGCCGACCGTCACCGGATTGTCGCCGGAGATCACACGGCAACGCACTCCCTGTTCGCGGAACCAGGCCAGCGTCCGCGCGGCATCCGGGCGGATCCTTTCCGAGCACAGCACAAGCGCCACCGGCCTGGCCTGCGCCTCCAGCCGAGGCCCGTCGGATTCACCGGGCTTGGCGGACGCGGCCGTCTGCGGGGAACGGCCGGTGTGAAGCGGGTCGTCGGGACCGTCGTATCGGGCGATCAGCAATACGCGGTTCCCGTCGTCGGCGTAGTCGTTGACCCGCCGCAGCACATCGGAGTAATCGCCGTCGAGCGCGGCGACGATGACTTCGGGTGCCCCCATGTACCATGTCTCGTTCCCCTCACGGCCCGTGGCCGCCGACGATCCGGCGTCCGGGCGGCGCACCGCGCTCCATTTGCGCGATGAGGAGAACGGCACACGGGATGCGACCTGTCCGGGGCCATGGCCTTGGGCCTTGAGCCCGGCGAGCACGGCCTGCCCGGTGCCGTTGGGTTGTTCCTCGTCGCAGCAATCGTACAGGGCCTGCACGGCCTGCCGTTCGCAGGCCGCATCGGCGGCGGCGTCGAGCATCACCAGTCGGTCGAAGGCGATGCCGCCATCGGTGATCGTGCCCGTCTTGTCGAGGTTCAGCGCGTCCACGCGCGCCAGGGTCTCCACGGATTCAAGCTCCTGCACCAGAGTGTCGTGGCGGGCAAGGCGCATGGCGGCCACCGCGAAGTTCAGCGAGGTCAGCAGCACCAGACCTTCCGGGATCATGCCCACCACACCGGCGACGGCGGACACCACGGCCTGCCGCCATTCACCGGTGGAGAGCGCCGCGTGCCATCCTCCGACCGTATGGATCTGCGAGAGGATGAGCAGCACGCACAGCGGCACCACCAGGAACGTCATGAATTTCAGGATCGTGTTGATGCCCTTGTTCAGGTCGGACACGGTCTTCTTGTACACCTTGGCCTGCGCGGTGAGCGTGGCGGCGTAGGAATGGCCGCCGACCGCATTGACCTTGACCAATGCCATGCCGGAGACCGCGGTGGCACCGGAATACACCTGCTCCCCCACCTTGTGGCGCACGGTACGAGATTCGCCGGTGAGCATGGATTCGTCGAGTTCCAGTCCCCAGGTCTGGATGATCTGCCCGTCGGCCGGCACCTGTTCGCCGGCACGAATCCATAACAAGTCGTCAAGCACGATTTCGTTATGAGATACCTCGACATCCTTGCCATCACGATGCACGAGGAATTCGGAGGCCACAAGGATGGAAAGCTTATCCAACGTGCGCTTGGCCCTCAGCTCGGTGACGATGCCGATGCCCGTGTTGATGATGATGACGAATCCGAACACCGCGTCCTTCCAGGAACCGGTGACGAGCACCAGCGCCATGGCGGCGCAGATGATGCCGTTGAACAACGTGAACACGTTGGCCCGTACGATGTCCCGCACCGAGCGGGACGTGGAGGTTTTCACCGCATTCGATTGGCCACTTTCGATACGTTGCACCACTTCTTTGGGGGTAAGACCGGTTGCTCCGATCTCAGGCATTTCCACGGCTGTTGTTGCACTCATATTCCCTAGCCTACCGCGTCTTGTTTCGCAATCCACTAAGGCTCAGGGATGATTCAGGGTGCTTTCTCAGCTTCAAGGGGCTGATTCGGCTCAGGAGACGGTGACTTTGATCTCGCGTTCGTGGGGTTCGTCGCGCGTGATGGTGAGCACGGCGTCAGTAATAGCCATTGGCTTGGTATCGGCAGTGTCGCCAGAATCGGCACTGCCGGTGTTGAGGTGAAGGATGACGGCGTACAGCAGTTCATCTTCGGGCGCATGCTTTGGATCAATGAAAGCGACTGGAATACCGGCTTCACGCGCATTGGTCAACGTCTGGTTCCAGCTCTCCCGGTTGGCGTCGGTAACGTCGATGCCGCTGATAATCACGATTTTGACCGCGCGAGCCACGAAATCGGCAACACCCTGCTGTGCGGTGGCCGCATTCTTGTCGACGCCAGTATGAGCATCCGTACTATCGGCACCGTTTTCGTTGGTATTGCCGGCGTCAGAAGATTCGGTTTCACCGGATACGCCATCAGTTGCGTTTGCCGAGCTCGCGGATGTTTCGAGCGAGGCATAGTAGACATTGAGTTTGTCATCAGACAGCGCATTGATGGCGGACTTGTCTGCGGCGGTATCAGTCGAGCCCACAAAGCCGACTGTGACATCCGTGGGATGTGTGGAATCGTGGGCGACTTCCGGCATGCTGTCTTGGGTATCGCCGACCGCCCTACCGGCCGGCGTGCAGGCAGCTAGGGACAACACAGCCGCCATGCAGGCCAGCAATCCGAGAATTCGTCGTGTCATATGCTCACCTGTCAGCGGGTAAACAGTGCCACCGTCTCGACGTGGTGGGTCATCGGGTAGATGTCAAAGGCACGGATGTCTTTGAGTTCGTAGCCTTCGCCGATGAGTATCGCGGTGTCGCGTGCGAGGCTGGTGGGATCACAGGCGATGTAGACCACGCTGGATGCGCCGGCCGCGGCAATCTGGCGGCAGACCTTGGCACGAGCACCGGCACGCGGCGGATCAAGCACTACGACATTCGGTTTGGCCAGATGCGCCGGCACATGGTCCAGCGTGCGCGAGACGTCACCCGCGCGGGCGTCCACGTCGTTCAGGTTCATGGCGCGCAGGTTGCGCTGAGCGTTCTTGACGGCCACACGCGCGCCTTCAACGCTGAGCATGCGGGTGCGTTCACCGGTCATTGTGGCCAGCGGCAGGGTGAACAGGCCGGAACCGGAATACAGATCCCAGATTACGGCGTCCGCCGCTGACTGCAGCTGCCCGTTGACCAGGTTGATCACGTGCGTACCGAGGGCGATCGGCGCTTGGCGATGCACTTGCCAGAAACCGTTGGCGTCAACCTGATAGTCGAAGGTCGTGCCGTTGATGGTCACCTGTTCGGTGAGCAGCTGGGAGCCGGCGCGCAGTTCGCCGTCCACAAGTACGGCGTAATTGTCGTCTGCTGCCGCGGTATCGACGATCTCGCCGCGCGGTTCGGGCACGGAAAGACGAATCTGGGAGCCGGGTTCAAAGCCGCCCTCCCACACGTGTTCGCGCTTGGCGACGTCCAGCAGCGTGCGCGTGGCAAGCGGCATGGTGTCGATGGCCACGCGGTTGTGTGTGCCGCGCCGGCGCATGGATGGCATGCCGTTGTCGTCGGCAATCATTTCGATGCGGGTACGCCAATTGAGGCCGCCGGCTTCCTTGTCGCCGGGCATGCGCTCGATGGGAACGGCCACGTCGATATGGCCGAGTCGGCTCATCTGTTCGGAGACGGTGATGGCCTTCCACTTGAGCTGGCCGGGCAAAGAGACGTGCACGAGATCCGCGCCGCCCACTCCCCCGCCCATCGCCAAGGGACCGGCAAGTGGCCATGCCGGGGTGATTCGGTCTTCAGACGGCTCGAGAACCTCGACGACTTCGCCGGTCCAGAACCGGTCGTCCCGGTCGTGGGGCTCGTCAAGCTCGACTCGCACGAGTTCGTCGGGCAAGGCGAAGCGGACGAACACCACACGACCGTCGATATGGGCCACGCAGCGGCCTTGGTCGGCGTATCGTTCGATACGAACTTCAGCTTGCATTGTCATCCTTTCCGTTCTCGTGCATCATGGTCGCGCCATCGTCCGGCATGGATTCCTCATCGGTCCCGGGAACGTCCCGCACCTTGCCGAACGCGGTCCCGTGCCGGTGCATCGGCGTGGCAATAATGAGGTAACTCACCCAAATCGCCAATGCCCAGAACGGAATGCCCATGAGCAGGCGGGTCACGCCGAGTGCAGCCACATGGTTGGTCAGATACAGCGGCACCTGCACCACCAGCCGCAGCAGGAACAGGCCGAACCAAAGGCCGGTGACAATCATATAGGCGCGTTTCAGGGCCTTGTCGTCCATCCAGTCATGGAACCATGCCTTGAAATGCTCGGTGGGCAGGCTACGAATGAATTCGACGACCAAACCCAGTCCGGGCACGCGCGCAATCAGCGACACGGCAAGCAACGCGGCATAGCCGGCATTGGTAATGAATCCGAAGATGTAGTAGTTGCGGGCCTCATGAGTCTGCCATGCCCAAATCAGGCAGATGCCTACCGCCACCAGACCAGAGACCGCGCCCATTACCGACTGACGCTGAATCAGTCGCACAATAACCTGCAATACCGCCAACACGGCCGAAACCGCAATGGTGAGATTCAGATTGTTCGTGGCCACGAACAGTACGACGAACACCACGCCAGGCAGCATGGATTCGATGACGCCACGCGGGCCACCGATGGCGTCGATGACGGAGAAATCCTCGCCTTCATTGCCGGCGTCGGCCAGCGCGGACAAACCGGTGCGTTTGTTGTCTGCCAAGTCTCTTCCTATAAATCAGCGAACTTCGGAGAACATCGGGCCGCGAGACAGCGTGGTCTTCACTTCGGTCTGCTGGTCCTGGCTCAGCGGACCCTTCGGCTTGTTGTCCGGAATGTCCTTGAAGTGTTCCTTGCCGTTCTCCTCGCCGGCTTCGGCCGCGGCCTTGGCGGCCTTACGCTCAGCGGGGGCGACCGGCGGATGCATCGGGATCAGATCGCGCGGCGCCAAAGGCTCCTCGCCACGCTCGACGACGATGCCGGCGAAGAACTTGTTCAGCGCCTCGGTCTCCGGGCTGTCCGGATCGATAGCAGCCTTGCCGGAGAAGATGCCACGCAGCATCCAGCGCGGGCCGTCCACACCAACGATGCGCGTGTTCACGGTCTTGCCGCCCTTGACATTGACCGGCAGCTTCAGCTCGGTGCCGAACACACCGTCCACTTCAGAAGAGGCCTTGTTGGCTTCAAGCAGGTCACCGCGAACGTCGTCCCACAGTCCCAGGGTCTTGGGTGCGGCAAAGGCTTCGATCTCCAGGCTGGAGGAGCCGAAGGTGATGGTGGAACCAAGCACTTGCTGGGTGGCGCGGTTGGCCTTGATACGCAGCTGGATGCCCTGGAGGAAGGGCAGGTAGTAGGCACCGAGATCCAGATAATCGTCATAATCGGGCACGTCCTCATCGTTGACGTCCCACGGGCCTCGCTCTTCTCCGCGGCCCTGGTATTCGCTGGATGGCTCCGCCAATACGGTTTCAGCGCTTTCCGCCTTTGCTGCGGCGTTTGCGGCCTCGGCGGCCACCTTGTCTTCATCGACAGGCTCAACGGCCGGCTCGGCTTCCTTCTTGCTCTTCTTCTTGCCGAATCCGAACAGTCCCATGATTCCTCGTTTCGTATAACGGTTGCAACCTTGCTAACACTAGCACTCAGGCTTAGAGAAAGCTGAGCATCGCGGCCGCCGGTGTCCGGTTCGATTCGTAGGGAGGCCAAAATAGTATGGCCGCATGACCATCACCATTACCACGTCTAACGTCAACGGCATTCGTGCGGCCAAGCGCAAGGGCATCGAGGATTGGGCCGGCAAGCATGCGCCGGATGTCTGGTGCATACAGGAAGTTCGCGCGCCTCAAGACGATGTCGATTCTATTTTCGATGAATTTGGTTTCGAATACGCCACCGCCGGCAAAATCGAGGCACCGGCCAACCTCCATGCCATGAACGAGGTCTGCCGGGTGAAAGGCCGCGCGGGAGTCGGACTGCTCACCGACTTGGAAGTGCTTGACAAGCGATATGGTCTGCCAGGTCTGAGCGAGGATGTGGATTCAGGGCGTTGGATCGAAACCGATGTCAAAACGCCTGAGGGCTATACGATCACCGTGGCATCCGTGTATGTGCATGCCGGCAACACTGACGATCCGACCAAAATGGAACAGAAGTATCGTTTTCTGGACACGATGCTGAAGCGCATGGGAGCGTTGCGGGACGAGGCTGCGCATGGCGGCAAACAGGCCGTGCTCTGCGGCGATTTCAACATCGCGCACACGCCACTTGATATCAAGAACGCCAAGGCCAATGAGAAGCACGCCGGATTTCTGCCCGAAGAACGTGCCTACGTGGACAAATGGCTGGACGAATACGAGTTCGTGGATGTGATGCGTTCGTTGGCCGGCGACATTCAGGGGCCATACACCTGGTGGAGCCAACGAGGGCGCGCTTTCGACAACAATGTCGGCTGGAGAATCGACTACCAGTTCGCCACGCCCGAGTTGGCGGAAACCGCACGCGGATTCGTCATCGACAAGGCTCCCACGTATGACAAACGCTGGTCCGATCACGCCCCACTCACGATCACATACGAGGTATGACATATTCCGTGGGACAACATCCGAAAATCGACGATTTTCGCGGGTCGTCCCACGCCCCACAGCATGAGTAATTATCAACCACACTAAGAATGGCGTAATTCCGGGCTTCGTGAGAAATCGGCTGTGGGACAACACTCATGTCCATCGATTGATGTTGATGTTGTCCCACAAATTGTGGGACAACATCGGGAAAACACCAATTTTTGCGTTTTCGTCCCACGCGAACCATCATGCAAACCTGCACATACGAATATTGGGTTCTTTCCACGGATGGAAAGAACCCAATACAATGCGCTCAAACGCAGATTATCAGTCCAGACCGAGTTGGAGCTTGCCGCCGGGGATGGCGTCGAGCAGGTCTCGGGTGTACTGCTTCTGCGGGTGGTCGAAGACCTCGTCGGTGGTGGCGTGCTCCACGAGCTTGCCGTGCTGCATCACCACAACCTCGTCGGCGATCTGGCGGACTACGGCCAGATCGTGGGTGATGAACAGGTAGCTCAGGCCCTTTTCGGCCTGCAGGTCGTTGAGCAGGTGCAGCACCTGATCCTGCACCAGCACGTCCAGAGCGGAGACGGCCTCATCGCACACGATGACGTCCGGATCCAGAGCCATGGCTCGTGCGATGGCGATACGCTGACGCTGGCCGCCGGAAAGCTCGTTCGGGTAACGGCCCATCACGGAAGCCGGCATCTCGACCATGTCCAGCAGTTCCTTGACACGGTTGGCTCGCCACTTGGAATCGCCGATCTTGTGGATGCGCAGCGGCTCCTCGATGGAACGGAAGATGGAGTACATCGGGTCGAGCGAACCGTAGGGGTTCTGGAACACCGGCTGCACGTGGCGGCGGAAACCGAGCAGATCCTTGGCCTTGAACGTGGAGGTGTCGCGGCCTTCGTAGAACACCTTGCCGGAAGTGGGCTTCAGGAGGTGAAGCACCATGTTCGCCACGGTGGACTTGCCGGAACCGGATTCGCCCACGATGGCCAGGGTGGTGCCACGCTTGACGGAGAAGGACACGTCGTCGACGGCCTTGAACATCTCCTTCTTGCGGGGCAGCTTGAATTCCTTGGTCAGGTGGTCGACGGTGATGATGTGCTCGCTTTTCTCAAGCGTGCTTTCGCCGGCGATGTGGTGGTCAAGCAGGGCGTCCGCGTTCTCACCGCGCTCCTTGGCGGAGATGATGCGCTGGGAGGCCAGCGACGGGGCGGCGGCCACGAGTCGCTTGGTGTACGGGTGCTGCGGGTGCTGCAGCACCTCGAGGGACGGTCCGGATTCGACGACCTGACCCTTGTACATCACGACAATGTGCTGGGCACGCTCAGCGGCAAGGCCCAGATCGTGGGTGATGAACAGCACGGCGGTGCCCAACGAGTCGGTGAGCATGTGCAGGTGGTCGAGGATGCGCTTCTGCACGGTCACGTCCAGAGCGGAGGTCGGCTCGTCGGCAATCAGCAGGTCAGGGCGGCAAGCCAGACCGATGGCGATGAGTGCACGCTGGCGCATACCACCGGAGAACTCGTGCGGGAACTGACGGGCACGGGTAGCGGCGTCGGGCAGACCGGCCTCGGACAGCAAACCCGCGATACGGTCATCCATTGTGGAGCCGATGACGTACTTCTTGGCGAGGTACCAGGCCTGATCGTCGGCCACGCCGGCCTTGATGAGGTCGTCGGCCACGCGCCAACGGGTTTCGGAGCCCGGAACCCATTCGTTGGTGAAGCGGGCGACGGCCTTGTCGAAGGCCTCGCCGGACACGCCGGCTTCGGTCAAAGCCTTCTTGGCCTCGGTCATGAGCTCGGGCAGTTCCTTGGCGCCGAGGAAGGTCTCGTCGTCGTTGCCCTTGACTTCGACCTCGTCGCCGGCCAGAGCCTTGGCGAGGGCGGAGCGCTTCTCGTGGACCACGTCCATGTTGTTGGCCTTCAGTGCTTCCTTGACCTGGGAGCCGATACGCCACACCGGGTTGAGGTTGCTCATCGGGTCCTGAGGCACGAGACCCATCTTGGTGCCGCGCAGCTTGTCGAACTCGCTCTGCTTGGCGCCGGCGATTTCCTCGCCGTCAAGCTTGATGGAACCGTTGACCACGTGACCGGTGCCGGGCAGCAGGCCCAGCACAGCCATGGCGGAGGTGGACTTGCCGGAGCCGGATTCGCCCACGATGGCCACCCACTGGCCGGGGTAGACGGTGAAGTTGGCATCGCGCACCGCATGCACCGGCTTGCCGGTGTCGGTGGTGAAGTCGATGGCCAGATCCTTGACCTCGAGCAGCGGACCATGCTCTTTCTGCATAGCCAGCATCTTGGCGTTGGTGTTGTCAGTCATAATGTTTCTCCACTCCCCTCGCTCAGGCCGTACGGCTCTTCGGATCGAGGGCGTCCTTGACGGCGTCGCCCATCATGATGAACGCAAGCACGGTGATGGCCAGTGCGGCGGACGGATAGAACAGCACCATCGGATCGGTCTGCAGGTTGGTCTGCGCGCTGGAGATGTCACCCCCCCAGCTCACCGTGGTGGTCGGCAGGCCGACGCCGAGGAAGCTCAGCGTCGCTTCCGCCACGATGTAGGAGGCCAGCGAGGTGGTGGCGATGACGATGATCGGGGCCAGGGAGTTCGGCAGGATGTGACGGAACAGGTTTCTGGCAGGCGTGGAGCCGAGGGCCGTGGAAGCGGTGTTGAATTCGAGGTTCTTCGATTCCAGCACGGCGCTTCGGGCGATACGGCATACGCCGACCCAGCCGAAGAGCGTCAGCACCAGCACGATCTTCCAGATGGACTTGGAGGTCTTGAACATCTGAAGCACCACGATGGCGCCAAGCAGCATAGGCAGCGCGAAGAAGATGTCGGTGATGCGGCTCAGCACTGCGTCAATCCAGCCGCCGAAGAAGCCGGCGACGGCGCCGATCAGGGTACCGACGATCACGACCAGCAGCGTGGAGAGCACGCCGACGGACAGCGAGGTACGGGTGCCGTAGACCACGCGGGTGTACACATCGCAGCCTTGCAGGTCGAAGCCGAAGGGGTGGCCGGCGGTGGAGGGGCTCAGGGAGTTGCCCAGATCGCAAGCGTTCGGGTCTTGCTTGGTGAACAGGCCCGGTGCGATGGCCACCACGATGATGAAGAGGATCAGCAGCCCGGAGATGATGAACAGCGGGTTGCGGCGCAGGGTTCGCCATGCGTCGGCCCACATGCTGGTGGCCGGTGCGGATTCGTCGACGGAATCGACGTCCTGCAGCGGGGTCTCCTCGATTGGAGCCACGTAGCGGTCTTGACCAGGCAGGGTTTCCATGAAGTATTCGGTTCCCGGTTCGCCGGTCTCGTTGAGTTCGTTCTCAGTGGTTTCGTTTGCCATTATCGCTCACTCCTCCCGGCTCACGCGTAACGGATACGCGGATCGAGGGCCGCGTACAGCAGGTCGACGACGAGGTTGCACACCACGAAGATCAGCATGAGCAACGTGACGATGGACACCACCAGGTTAGCCTCGCCCTTCAGAATGGACTGGTAGGTGAGGAAGCCGATGCCGTGGATGTTGAAGATCTGCTCGGTGATCATGGCACCACCCATCAGGGCGCCGATGTCCTGACCAAGGTAGGTGACGACCGGAATCAGGGAGTTGCGCAGTACGTGGCGCAGCATGACCTGACCGTTCGACATACCTTTGGCACGTGCGGTGCGCACATAGTCCTCGGCGATGTTGGAGGAGATCTCGGAACGGGTCAGTCGGATGATGTAGGCCATCGACACCGATCCGAGCACCATGGCCGGCATGAGCAGGTCGATGAAGCCCGGGTCTGCGCCTGCGGTCACCGGCAATATCGTCCACTGAATACCAAAGACATATTGCATGACGAAGCCGGTGACGAAGGTCGGCACGGAAATAAGCAGCAGGGAGACGATCAGGATGACGGTGTCGTACCACTTGCCCTTCTTGAGGCCCGAGATGATGCCGAAGACCACGCCGAAGATCGCCTCGAACACGAACGCCATCAGGCCGAGCCGGATGGTGACCGGGAAGGCGCGGGCGATTTCGTCGAGAACAGGCTGCCCGGCGAAGGTATCGCCGAAGTTCAGGGTCAGTGCATTCTTCAGGTAGATGAAGTACTGAACGATGAACGGCTGGTCGAGATGGTATTCTGCGCGGATCTGGGCTGCGACGGCCTCATTGACGGGCTTGTCTCCGAACATGGCCTTGACGGGGTCGCCCGGCAGGGCGAAGACAAGGGCATAGACCAGAAGTGTCGTACCGAGAACCACGGGGATCATCTGCAGAATGCGTCGCAGAAGATACTTACCCATACGGTTGCTCCTTATTTCCTAGACCGGCCAGAAAGGGTATAGTACGCCCCCGCCGGTCGATAAATACTCCGACAGTTTACCGCATGCCCGGACTGTGATATGTAAATTTGCGTTAACGCAAGGTTTGAGATTGGGCAATGTTGGTGGATATGTCCATGGTTGCGGTCGGATAGTGGATACTTTAACTTGGTTCCCGATGGCGTGAGCAAGCACCCCTCACACAACAAAAAGGGCGGGGATCTTGCGATCCTCGCCCTTTATTTCCGAACTACCTAACGGTATCCGTTCAGTGAGTCAGACTCACTTCTTGGACATCTCGGTGTAGGTCGGGAGGTTCTGCCAATCGAAGGCGTAGCCGGACTTCACGTTGAGGGAAGCCACACCGGAGGCGTTGGAGTAGTACAGCGGGATGGCCGGAAGGTCGTTGAGGAGGATTTCCTCAGCCTGCTGGTACAGCTTGTTGGCGTCATCAGTGCTGGAAGCGGCAGCAGCCTGCTTGCACAGGTCATCGAAGGCCGGGTTCTTGTAGTCACCATCGTTGGAGCCGTTGCCATCAGCAGCAGCGGTGGAGTACAGCTGCCACAGGTAGTTCTCGGCGGACGGGTAGTCAGGCTGCCAGCCGGTACGGAAGGGGCCCTTCATCTGACGGTTGGTGATCCCGTCACCACCCCGGGCT
>OAVQ01000011.1_pt1 | contig 115483 bp, 97 predicted proteins | sample 1476441 | NCBI WGS metagenome assembly OAVQ01 (sample SAMEA2580104, study PRJEB22360) | human gut metagenome | biome: human gut; feature: human-associated habitat; material: faeces | place: Denmark | collected 2008/2010 | reverse complement strand
CAACCCAAAACAACACACCCAAACGCTTGACAATGTATAGGAGCATCGAAATACACGGCGCATCCACGGCAGGGCGTTGACGAACGTGTGGTTGCCGACCGCCACGTTGCCGCGCCGACGCGGCAACGGATGCGCGACCCTCATGAACCGGTCAAGCGTGACGTCATACCCCGGCATACACATACGACAATTATCACGCAAAACCTAAATAGCGTAAACACACCCTAGATGGTTAGCGGACCAGTCCCGATCTTTGCTGTTGTCTCGGCTCTAGTCCCAGTGCAGCGGATGGAGGATGCCATGCCGGTATGAATCATCCTGTGCCAGGAAATCAAGGATTCTGTGCGAGTATTCCCGGTCGCCGTTGATACGGTCAACGAGATACATGAGCACAATCAGCGAGTTGCCAACTGATTTGTCTTCGTATGCAAATTCCGGGAACGCCGCCCTCATGTCCTTGAGCACCGCCGGGGTGATCACCATCTCGCGGTTCCACAGGCGAGAGTGATGTGAGCACAGGTTGCGCAGGTAAACCATCGCGTGCACGATTTCCGAGGCACGGCGGCGGTTCTTGCACAATCCCAGCGAGAGCACTGTCTTGGCCACGGCATCCATGTCCAGATGCAACTGGAGCATCTTGGACAAGGTATCGAACGGTAGCACCTCCACCACGGCCCACACCGGTGGCTGCTCGTGCTGGTGGCGGTAGTGGCGGATGCATACTTCGTGGGAACGGGACACCCAGCCCTTGATGTTCGAGATCAGGGCGTCTCGCTTCAACATGCCGTTCGGATACGCGATGTCACGATAGGAATCCGGCTCGTCATAGTTGTAGGCGTCGCCGTTCAGCGCCAGGTTGTAGGCGAGGCGCGCACGGAGTGTCAGTTCCAGACGCGAGGTGCCCTCAAGGATAAGGCGGCGGAACTGGTCGTCCAGCATAAAGGGAGTAAGGAAATCGGATACCTTCGCACCTGGTCGGAAATCATTGTCACCGTTCGCCGGATCCCTCTGGAACGGGCGGAAATACGCGGACAGGCGATAGTAGTTATTGTCCAACAGGATGCCTGGCATGCCGGGCACATCGATGGTCAGGCCGCGCTGCTTGAGCAGTTCGATCATCTCGGACACCGACTTGGCCTGCTTACGCACCTCTCCGCCTCCCATGGATAAAACAAGAGCCCCCGGATTTGAGCACTGTTAGGAGGCTTGGAGGCTACTGTTGACATAAACAGTATATCAACCGGTGCACAGAAGCAAGTGGCCCGTTGTCTAAATGAAAGTGCAACGCCCGTTGGATTGGAGATCGTCCGGATAACCAGTCCGAAGGGATGTCGCACCCATGGGAGAAGTATATTCGCACCTGTCGGAAGAGGAACTCCAGGTCATCCGGATCGAGGTTGGCAACGGCACGGGCGTCAGGAAGATGGCCCGTTTGCCGGGACGCAGCCCGTCCAGCATCAGCAGGGAGATCAGGCGCGACACGTGGTTCCCGTCCAACGAGAACGAGTCCTGACGGCCGTACCGGCCGAAGCGTCCGAAGACGGGCCGCTGCTACATCGCCGGCCCCGCGCGGCGCAAGGCCGACCGCAGGCGCGCCAAACCACGCAGGCACCACCGCCCGTCATGCGAACGCCTGTGGTCGCGGGTGGCGGCGCGGGCGTGGCGGCGGGAGGACGTCGCGTTTCCCGATTCCCGGACGGGTTCCCATCTCCGAGCGTCCGCCGCCGGCCGGCGCGCGTCGCCGTCACGTGCGACGACGGCGCCGGGTTCGCCCGCCGCACGCGCCTGCGCGACGGGCCGGGCATGGACACGTGCTTCGCCGACCCGTACTCCAGCCGGCGGCGGGGAGGCGACGAGAACAGGAACGGCATGATCCGCCGGTATCCGCCCGAACGCGGCGAGATTCGGATGGGCATGGCCGGGGAACTGCGGGAATTGCAGGATCAACAGCGGTGTTGCACCTCTAAATAGACAACGGGAGGTATGGGACGAGGAGATGGCCAAGCTACAATCAAAACAAGCCGACCCGAAACCAGCCGTTGCACTTACAAGTTGAATCCGGGGGCTCGCGTTTCGCGGGGTGGTTTTGATAGAATCGGTGGTGAAGGAAGCGGCAAGGTAGTACGGCAAAGAGGCCGGGCCGCCGGAGGTTCCCATCGTATATGGAAGAGCACGAAGGGCGTGCTGAACGTCAATGGTATGCAGGTGGTATGTGGCGAGAAAAGGCATGATGTAACCTCCTGGGCGACGCCCCCGCGCGGCAAGGTTCGCGCGGGGGCGTTCGTCGTCCGAGGACCCGCGCCATCCCTCGCGTGGGTTATAGGCCAAAATGTGTGTCTGGTGGTCTAGTCGTTCGACTGCCATTCGACCCTGGTGTGGAACTCGTTCCAGTCGATGCCGGTGCCGTATCTTGCGGGGATGCCGAACGTCTCGTACTGGCCTTGCGGGCTCCTTTCCCATGCCTGCCGGTAGAGGCGCTCGAGTCGTTCGTCGGTCATCGCGTTGGCCGCGAGCCACGCGTCGGTCTCGGGACGTTCCGTGTGCTGGTGGCACCACCAGCAGATCGCCTTCAGCCGTCTGACCAGCCGCAGTCCGCGGTGGCGGCGCAGCATGTCGCGCAGGCGCGCGTTCCATGATTCGACGAGGTTGTTCGTGGACGGTATCGGGCCGACGGACGCGAGCCCCTCGTCGAGGAACGTGAACAGGTGGCCCTCGCGGATGCGTCTGCGGATCATGCGCCGTGCCTTGACGAGCCTTTGGTGCATGTCGTTCACGCCGCCGTCGGCGTATTCGCTCTTCTCGTCGAGGAACGAGGCGAAGTCCTGCTCCCACTGGTTGTAGGAGACCAGCCATTCGGCCGCGCCGCCCGTGTCCCCGACGCGGGGCAGGGACAGGGCCACCCGGCGCAGCCGTCCGCCCGCCTCGAGTCTGGGCCGCCTGCCGGTCAGCTCGAGGATGTTGGCCTGCACGTGGAACAGGCACCGCTGGATCCTCGTATCCGGCCACGTGGCCTTCGCGGCCTTGAGGACGCCGCCCCCGCCGTCGCACACGAGCACGTCGGGCGGCGCGATGCGCGCCATCAGGCACTGCCATGCCGCCGCTTTCTCGCTTTTGGCGACGTGCCAGCCGATCACGTGCCCGCCGGCCACCGCGATCAGGACCACCGCGTCGCGGTGCAGGTGGATGCCGTCCACATGCACCACATGATGCACCTCGTCCACCAGGGGTACGGGCGGCCACAGGCTCCACATGAGCTCGCACCTGCGGCGCAGCGTGCGTGCCGGCAGCCGGTGCTCGGCCTGCGATTGTTTCGAGAACAGCCAATCCAGACCGCACCGCAGATCACGGGCGCTGTTGTCGCGCGACTGGGTGCGTGAGCTCCCGCAGCCGGCGTTCCGGCACCGCCACCTGATCCGTCCCGAGCTCGTCCTTCCGTTCCGCTTCATCGGCTCGCCGCACACGGCGCAACAAGGTGTGTTCATCCACCCAATCTGCCACGCCAACTCGAAAGTCACTCAACCGTTGTGCCGTAAGGCCTGACCGGCCATTCCGGACACACATTCTGGCCGACCTCGAGTTCCCCGCCCATACAACTCGAACAGGAGAAACGCCCACCGCCACAAAGGAACACAAGACAAAACGGACACACATTTTGGCCTATAACCCTCGGCGCGTCGTTGTCCGGCGGAATCGTAATATAGGTATTCGTGTGTGCCAGCAGCACGCCTTATGTAACAGGCGAGCATGCTGGGATATCCTTCAAACCGCTGATCGCACGCAGTAATGCGCCGACGGGAGGGGCGAAGGCCATCGGGCCGGTGGACTGGGCTATCTTTTCCGATTCGTCGGGTGCCGTCGACAGGCGGACGCCGGACGGTGCGTTGAAAAGTGTGGTCGCAGTGCGGCGGCCGCACCAAAGCAAGAGAAACCACTGAATCGGAGAATTCAAGTTGCCTACTATTGAACAGCTCGTCCGTAAGGGACGTCAGGCAAAGCCGAAGAAGTCCAAGACTTTGGCCCTGAAGGGCAGCCCGCTGCGTCGCGGCGTGTGCACCCGTGTCTACACCACCACCCCGAAGAAGCCGAACTCGGCTCTGCGTAAGGTCGCCCGTGTGCGCCTGTCCTCGGGCATCGAAGTCACCGCCTACATTCCGGGCGAGGGCCACAACCTGCAGGAGCACTCCATCGTGCTCGTGCGCGGCGGCCGTGTGAAGGATCTCCCGGGTGTGCGTTACCACATCGTGCGCGGCGCGCTCGATACCCAGGGAGTCAAGGACCGTAAGCAGGGTCGTTCCCTGTATGGAGCAAAGAAGGCGAAGTAAGTAATATGTCACGTAAGGGACCTTCCAAGAAGCACGTCGTGCTGCCCGATCCGATCTACGGTTCCACCGTGGTGGCGCAGCTCATCAACAAGATTCTGCTTGACGGCAAGAAGTCGATCGCCGAGGACATCGTCTACTCCGCGCTCGACATGGTCAAGGAGAAGACCGAACAGGAGCCGGTGGCCGTGCTCAAGCGCGCCCTGGACAACATCCGCCCGTCCCTCGAGGTCCGCTCCCGCCGCGTCGGCGGCGCCACCTACCAGGTGCCGGTCGAGGTCAAGCCGAACCGCGCCAACACCCTGTCGCTGCGCTGGCTGACCGACTTCTCCCGCGCCCGTCGTGAGAAGACCATGGCCGAGCGTCTCGCCAACGAGATCCTGGACGCCTCCAACGGCCTCGGCGCTTCTGTCAAGCGCCGCGAGGATACTCATAAGATGGCAGAGGCCAACAAGGCCTTCGCTCATTACCGTTGGTAATCACTCGCCCTGAGCACAAACTAAGGAAAAAGATGGCTGAAGAGATTTCGGACCTCCACGACGTCCGCAATATCGGCATCATGGCTCACATCGATGCCGGCAAGACCACCACTACCGAGCGTATTCTGTTCTACACCGGTAAGAACTACAAGATCGGCGAGACCCACGACGGCGCCTCCACCATGGACTTCATGGCGCAGGAGCAGGAACGTGGCATCACCATCCAGTCCGCCGCCACCACCTGCTTCTGGAGCCGTCAGTCCCACGACACCAAGGACAAGTTCCAGATCAACATCATCGACACCCCCGGCCACGTGGACTTCACGGCCGAGGTCGAGCGCTCCTTGCGCGTGCTCGATGGCGCCGTCGCCGTGTTCGACGGCAAGGAAGGCGTGGAGCCGCAGTCCGAGACCGTGTGGCGTCAGGCCGATAAGTACGGCGTTCCGCGTATCTGCTTCATCAACAAGATGGACAAGCTGGGCGCGAACTTCTACTACTCCGTCGACACCATCAAGGAGAAGCTGGGCGCCGCTCCGATTGTGATGCAGCTGCCGATCGGTTCCGAGAACGACTTCACCGGCGTCGTCGACCTGGTCGAGATGCAGGCCTACGTGTGGAACGGCACCGAGGAGCTCGGCGCCAAGTACGACACCACCGAGATCCCGGACGATCTCAAGGACAAGGCCCAGGAGTACCACGAGAAGCTCGTGGAAGCCGCCGCCGAAGCCGACGACGAACTCATGAACAAGTTCTTCGAGGACGGCGACCTGTCCAAGGAAGACATCCGCGCCGGCGTGCGCAAGCTCACCATCGCCAAGGAAGCCTTCCCGGTCTTCTGCGGCTCCGCCTTCAAGGACAAGGGCGTTCAGCCGATGCTGGACGGTGTCGTCGACTACCTGCCGTCCCCCGAGGACGTGCCGGCCATCAAGGGCTACAAGCCCGGCGACGAGTCCGTCGAGATCGACCGTCACCCGGTCAAGACCGATCCGTTCTCGGCTCTGGTCTTCAAGATCTCCACCCACCCGTTCTACGGCAAGCTCGTGTTCGTGCGCGTCTACTCCGGCTCCGTCGTGCCGGGCGACTCCGTGCTCGACTCCACCCGCGAGAAGAAGGAACGCATCGGCAAGATCTTCCAGATGCACGCCGATAAGGAAAACCCGATGGACCGCGCCGACGCCGGTAACATCTACACCTTCGTGGGCCTGAAGAACGTCACCACCGGCGACACCCTGTGCTCCATCAACGACCCGATCACCCTCGACTCCATGACCTTCCCGGATCCGGTGATCCAGGTGGCCGTCGAGCCGAAGACCAAGGCTGATCAGGAGAAGATGGGCATCGCCCTGTCCAAGCTGGCCGAAGAGGATCCGACCTTCCAGGTCACGACCGACGAAGAGTCCGGCCAGACCCTGATCGCCGGCATGGGCGAGCTCCAGCTCGACATCATCGTCGACCGTATGCGTCGTGAATTCAAGGTCGAGTGCAACCAGGGCAAGCCGCAGGTCGCCTACCGCGAGACCATCCGCAAGGCCGTCATGGACCAGGGCTACACCCACAAGAAGCAGACCGGTGGTTCCGGCCAGTTCGCAAAGGTCCTGATGAACTTCGAGCCGCTCGACACCACCGAGGGCAAGACCTTCGAGTTCGAGAACCAGGTCACCGGCGGCCACATCTCCGGCGAATTCATCGGCCCCATCGAGGCCGGTGTCAAGGAGGCCATGGAATCCGGTATCCTCGCCGGCTTCCCGGTCGTGGGCGTCAAGGCCACCGTCACCGACGGCCAGATGCATCCGGTCGATTCCTCCGAGATGGCCTTCAAGCTCGCGGGCTCCATGTGCTTCAAGGAAGCCGCCCCGAAGGCCAAGCCGGTCATCCTCGAACCGATCATGAAGGTCGAGGTCCGCACGCCGGAAGAGTACATGGGCGAAGTCATCGGCGATCTGAACCAGCGCCGCGGCAACATCCAGTCCATGACCGACGGCGTCGGCGTCAAGGTCATCGACGCCAAGGTCCCGCTGTCCGAGATGTTCGGCTACATCGGCGACCTGCGTTCCAAGACCCAGGGCCGCGCCATGTTCACCATGGAGATGGACTCCTACGACGAGGTGCCGAAGAGCGTCTCCGAGGAGATCATCAAGGCCCAGCGCGGCGAGTGACACGCGCCACATCATGAAGTGGCCGGTGTCTCCAGTCAGCGGTAGTATCGTATACCGCTGACTGGGTTCTGGCTCTTCAAAGTGGCACATAACCCAGAAACCCAGTAGAATAAGCGAGTCCCTGTGCGAAAGGGCGCAGGAAACTCACGAGACGTCCAGGAGGACAAAAGTAATGGCAAAGGAAAAGTACGAGCGTACTAAGCCGCACGTTAACATCGGTACCATCGGCCACGTCGACCACGGTAAGACTACCCTGACTGCCGCCATCTCCAAGGTGCTGCACGAGGAGTTCCCGGATGTCAACCCGGAGTACGACTTCAACCAGATCGATTCCGCTCCGGAAGAGGCCGCCCGCGGTATCACCATCAACATCGCCCACATCGAGTACCAGACCGAGAAGCGTCACTACGCTCACGTCGACTGCCCGGGCCACGCCGACTTCGTGAAGAACATGATCACCGGTGCCGCCCAGATGGATGGCGCCATCCTCGTTGTGGCCGCCACCGACGGCCCGATGGCCCAGACCCGCGAGCACGTGCTGCTCGCCCGTCAGGTCGGCGTCCCGAAGATCCTCGTCGCCCTCAACAAGTGCGACATGGTCGACGATGAAGAGCTTATCGAGCTCGTCGAAGAAGAGGTCCGTGACCTCCTCGACGAGAACGGCTTCGATCGCGACTGCCCGGTCATCCACACCTCCGCCTACGGCGCCCTGCACGACGACGCTCCGGACCACGAGAAGTGGGTCCAGTCCGTCAAGGATCTCATGGCCGCCGTCGATGACTACATCCCGACCCCGGTTCACGACCTGGACAAGCCGTTCCTGATGCCGATCGAGGACGTCTTCACCATCTCCGGCCGTGGTACCGTCGTCACCGGTCGTGTCGAGCGTGGCCAGCTGGCCGTCAACACCCCGGTCGAGATCGTCGGCATCCGTCCGACCCAGACCACCACCGTCACCTCCATCGAGACCTTCCACAAGACCATGGACGCTTGCGAGGCTGGCGACAACACCGGTCTGCTGCTGCGTGGCCTCGGCCGTGAGGATGTCGAGCGCGGTCAGGTCGTGGCCAAGCCGGGCTCCGTTACCCCGCACACCAAGTTCGAGGGCGAAGTCTACGTGCTGACCAAGGACGAAGGCGGCCGTCACTCGCCGTTCTTCTCCAACTACCGTCCGCAGTTCTACTTCCGCACCACCGACGTCACCGGCGTCATCGAGCTGCCGGAAGGCGTCGAGATGGTTCAGCCGGGCGACCACGCCACCTTCACCGTTGAGCTGATTCAGCCCATCGCCATGGAGGAAGGCCTGACCTTCGCTGTGCGTGAAGGTGGCCACACCGTTGGCTCCGGTCGTGTGACCAAGATCCTCGCCTGATTTTCATCAGACAAGAATCTTCGCTTGAACTAGCGTTATAGGAAATCCCCTTCGAGGAAACTCGGAGGGGATTTCCTATAACCGCAGCAGGTATGGATATGTACCACGACTTCCGGCCTGGATGCGCTAGTATTGCTTTCCAATAGATAAACGGACTGCTGCACTGCGAGGGTTGTTGCCCGGTATGACACTGATGGCAGGCCGGGCGGATGCTGTATCAGACCGCCATTGGTATTGATGGATTATGGCGTGATACGCGCGAGCAGATTGCCCGCGTGCAGGAGGATCGCGAGCCATTGGCGGTCTCGTTCTCGCATACGACCGCCGCAATATTGCTTCCCAAGGCATTGCCGGTCATGGCCCGGAACATGGATGGGTTCGATTTTGCCGTGCAGGTGATGAACTCGGACGCCATTCTTGGCCAGGCAAGCATGAAAGCCGTGCATTTGGGCGTGGTGGAAAAGCCGATCGTCAATGATTCGGTGGATCGTGTCACCCTGTGCGAGGACCGGCTGGTCTTGGCGGGAGAACCAGACGGCGTATGGATGGTGCGCGAGCGCGGTTCCGGTGTGCGGTATTACACGGATTTGTATTTCAAGACCATGCAGGGTTTGCCGCCTCGCACCATGGAGGTGTCCAGCAATGCCGCGATTGCGGCGGCGTTGTCTTCCGGCTTTGGGCAGTCGCTGATTTCGGAAGCCGCAGTGCCTTCTGGAGTGCCGGCGCGAAAGCTCGGAGACGAATTCGTGCGCCGTTTCTATGCCTTGGTGCCGAGATCCGGCCTGACGCACGATCAGCGAGAGCTGGTGGAAGCGATTATCGCTGTGTTGCGCGGATAGTCAATGCCTTGTCTCCCGTCAGAGGGGAGCCAGAATGTGGTATCGGCAAAATCGATGATATGTATTGGTAGCAATGATTTGACCGATGTAAACGCTTGAGATTCAATAGACACCATGAGAGAGTTCTGTACAAAATGGTGGAAGCGCATTGCCGCCGTTGACATGTTGTTCATTGGCGTTCTGACTCTGCTGGCTTCGCTGTTCGCCTCCTGGCTCAAGCAGTTCCCCGGATTCAGCCTGTTCGGCGCGCTTATCATCGCGCTGCTCATCGGTATGATTCTCCAGTTCCCGATCCGCAGTGCCTACGTCGGTTCCAATGATGGCCGCAAGGCAGGCGTCAAGGACGCCGCTGGCCTGATTTCCAACAAGCTGCTGCGCCTCGGCATCATCCTGCTCGGTTTCAAGCTCAACCTCGCCGTGCTGTTCACGCAGGGCATCAAGTGTCTGCCGATCGCCGCTGTGGTCGTCACGCTGACCATCATCGTGTGCTATGCCATCGCCCGCAAGCTCGGTGTCGACCCGATGCTCGCCATCCTGACCGCAGGTGGCACCGGCATCTGCGGTGCGGCCGCCGTCATGGGTCTGGCCGGTTCCATCAAGGTGTCTGAGGACAAGCAGGACGAGAAGGACAACGACGTGACCATGGCCGTGGCCATCGTAGCCATTATGGGTACTGTGTTCGCTTTGCTGGAGATCGCGCTCGGACCGCTGACCGGCATGACCAAGGACCAGCTGGGCATCACCGCCGGTGCTTCCCTGCACGAAATCGCCCACGCGGTCGCCGCCGGCGACGCTTTCGGCGCGGTGGACATCGCCACCATCATGAAGCTCTCCCGCGTGCTCATGCTCGTGTTCGCCGCCATCATTATCGCTATCTGGTGGGAGAAGAAGCACTCTGCGGTGAAGAACACCGGCAAGAAGACCGTGGCCTTCCCGTGGTTCATGCTCGGCTTTATCGGCGCTTCGATCATCGGCACCTTCGTGCCGTTCATCGCCTTCATCACCCCGCAGCTCGTGGACTTCGCGTACATCGTGCTCGGCATGGCCATGGCCGCGCTCGGCATCAACGTGAACTTCAAGGCCATCGCTTCCAAGGGTAAGAAGCCGATGCTCGCCAGCTTCCTGACCTCGATTCTGCTCATGTGCTTCGCGGCAGGCGTCGCGGTGCTGTTCTTCTGATCTGATAAGTGCTCTGAAATACGAATAGGAGGCATATGAATGAGTCATATGCCTCCTATTCGTTGTCGTGATATGTCGGTGCAATCAGTCGGCGCGATGGTATCCGCGTTGACTGAGGATGTTGTCGTGATGATTGCCATGAGTGTTCTGCCTAGTCGTTGAGGACATCGCACGTTGCATGCCGATGATGGCGAAGGCGATTACCACCATGATTACGAACGCCACAGCGAACCAGCCTCATAGCAGCACGAACAGCGCCACGGAACGGGTGAAGTTGCTGGACGATTTGAATGTCACGTTGCGGTTCATCACGAAGTTGTAGGTCGCCGAGCACACCACGGCGATGCCGTTGGCGATCTGTGAGGGTACGCCGATCAAGTGCAGAATGGCGAACGTCGCATACTCCGCAATGGTCTGCGTGGCGGAAACACCCGCATGCTTGCCCAACACGGCGAGTCCATTTTGCTTCGGGGTTGCCGTGCCCCCGGTATTTTCCGCAGTATTCGTTGTGGTCGAGGTATTTGTGGCGCCCACACCTTGATTCGGCTTCACATCCGCTCCATTGTTCGCCATGCCCATATACCTCCCGGATGTACCTGTGACGTTCGACCTCGCAGTGATGCCGCTGACCGCGTCGGGAATCGGCGTGGCGGTCAGACGAGAAAACCGCAGGCTGCAGCAACGGCCGGCACACTCAGCGACAGCACCAGATAGGCCGCTGCGGTGGGGTAGCGGTGTTTGCGGAAGAGCGTCACCATTTCGTTGATTGCGGTCGAGAACGTGGAGAAGCCGCCGAGGAAACCGGCGGCCAGCACTAGCCGCCATGGTTCATCAAGTGTCCCGCCGAGGGCCAGCGCCGCGACCAAACCGGCTAGGAATCCGGCGATGAGATTGATGGTGAACGTGGAAAGTGGGAATGCGCGCCGCCAGTACGTTTTGATGGTCACGTCAAGCAGATAGCGGCAGGAGGCGCCTACGCCGCCGCACAGGCAGACCAAGATTGGTAGGAATACGGTCATCACGCCTTACCTCCCTTGCTGGTCGTAGCGGCATTCGTATCAGCGGACGCTTCGGCGGATACGTTCGAGGAGCCGGCCAGATGCGTTCCTGCCCACACGCCGGCAGACGCACAAACCAGACCCAGCGCGAACGTCACCAGTAGATAGGCAATGCCGGCCGCCACCTGACCGTCGCGGATTGCGGTAGAACCTTCCAGCGCGAGTGTCGACATCGTAGACAAACCACCGCATACGCCCATGCCGAGTCCGCGACTGGCAAGTTCTTTGGAACGTGCACCGAACCGGGAAGCGCCGGCCAAGTAAGCGGTCAGCCCTGCATAGCAGAAGCAAGCCAGCATGTTGGCCACAAACGTGCCGGTGTGGAGGCTGCCAGCCGCGGGAATCTGCGCGAACGCATAGCGAATCGCGGTGCCGATAGTGCCGCCGCAGAAGACGACCAACACAATATCAAGATGAATATCGGGGAGCTTGCGCGCCGGGGGAGTGGTCGTGTGCGTAATCGGCCAGGCACCTGCGGATGGGGATTGCGAACCCATAGTAGCCTTTCCTGAAACCGCTGAATCCTGCTGAAGACACAACGATTTCATGCAATGTCAAATCGTGTGTAGGAACTATCAGCAGTGTGCGGTTCGAAACAAGTTCAGGCGGGTCCCATCGCCGAATCCCAGCCTACTCGTGCAGAAGACATCCATGGGCGTGTCGCCGTTTTACTTCAAGTACTTGAGGTTTTTAGAGTTGTCGATATGAGCACAACGACCGCATGGCATACGATTCGCGAGGCGTCGATGATTTCCGGGCTTCCGGAGTCCACGCTGCGCTACTACGAACAGATCGGCATTATCGCTCCCATCACTCGCGACCCGAGTTCGGGGCATCGCGCCTATTCGGACGCCGATCTCGAACGGCTGACCACAGTATCCTGTCTCGCAGCCACGGGCATGCCGCTCGAATCGATGCGCACATACCTCGCCAACTCGCAGGGCGGGCGAGAAGGTGCACGCCGCCAGATGGAACTGCTCGACGCGCAGGCCCTGCGTCTCGCTGCCAAAGCCGAATCCATTCGAATACAGCAGGCGTACGTATCGTTCAAGACACTGTACTGGCGGGCTAAGGCTGAGGGGCGCGACGAGGAGGCGCAGCAGCTCATCGAAGAAAACCGGAACATCATCGAACAGGTGAAGCGCCTGCAAACCGACGTCAAACAATAAACGACAATAGACAGATATTCCCAACAAAGGAGTGATTGACATGACCGAAATGATGAAAGCCGCGATTTTCGTGGAGCCTGGCAAGATGGCCGTGGAAGAAGTGCCGAAGGCGACGCTTGAACAGGATGATGACATTGTGATCCGCGTGGTGCGCACGTGCGTGTGTGGCTCTGATTTGTGGTTCTTCCGTGGGCTGAGCGGACAGGCCGCGCACAGCCAGGTGGGTCACGAGTCCATCGGTGTGGTCGAAGAGGTTGGCGCGGCGGTCGAATCCGTTAAGCCAGGTGATTTCGTGGTCGTGCCATTCCCGTACAGCTGCGGCAAGTGCCCGGTATGCAAGGCCGGCTTCGAATCCGTGTGCCCGCACGGCGGCTACTTCTCCGCTTGTCAGGCCGAATACCTGCGTGTGCCCGAGGCGGACGGCACCGTGGTCAAGGTGCCCGGTTCACCGGAAGATTATTCCGATGAGCAGCTCGCATCGCTGCTGACCATTTCCGATGTGATGTCCACCGGTTATCACGCGGCGGCTTCTGCCGAGGTCAAGCCCGGTGACACCGCCGTGGTCATGGGCGATGGTGCAGTCGGCCTGTGCGGTGTGATTGCCGCTAAGATGCGCGGTGCCACGCGCATTATTGCCATGAGCCGTCACGAGGATCGCGCGGCGCTCGCCCGCGAATTTGGTGCGACTGATATCGTGCCCGAGCGCGGCCAAGAAGCTATTGACAAGGTGCTAGGAATGACCGGTGGCTATGGTGCGGACGCAGTTCTCGAATGCGTGGGCTCCAAGCAGTCCTTCGACACGGCGATTGGCCTGATTCGCCGCGGTGGCGTGATTGGTCGTGTGGGCCTGCCGCACGACGTGGAGATCAGCGCCGAAGGCACGTTCTACGGCAACATCGGCATCAAGGGCGGCCCGGCTCCCGTGCGCCACTATGACCTTGATGAGGGTCTGCTGGACGCGGTGCTCAAGGGCGAGATCAACCCCGGCCGCGTGTTCACCGCCGAGTACGACCTCGACCATATCCAAGACGCCTACGAGGCGATGGACCAGCGCAAGGTCATCAAGGCGCTGATCCGGTTCTAGGGTCAGGTACGCAGCGAACGGTTCTCACTAAGAACCGTGTGAGCCATTCGCACAAAATCGCACAATCAAACAGGCCGCCGGTGTGATGGGGGGGGGATTGGGGGTGAGCCGGTTCGGTGCATGTTTCCATACCGTTGTTTTCGTGTAGAATCGGCCACCTCTATACTTCTGTTTTCGTGTAGAATAGCATATGACTATACTGTTGTTTTCGTGTAATGAGGTGATTGCTCATGTTGAAGCGCAAGATGCTGGATAAGCTGATCGCATGGAAACAAAAAGCGGGTGGGCGTGAGGCTCTTCTCGTCGAAGGCGCTCGCCGTGTGGGCAAAAGCACCATTGTTGAGGAATTCGGCCGCATTCAGTACAAGTCATATATTCTCATCGATTTCGCGCGTTTGCCGCGCGACGTTCGCGACATCTTCGAAAACCAGCGTGATGACTTTGACACATTTTTCATGCTGTTGTCTGCGTATTACCGCAAGCGACTGTACGAGCGTGAATCGTTGATTATTTTCGACGAGGTGCAGCGGTATCCGGCGGCGAGGGAGCTCATCAAATATCTGGTTGCGGATGGCCGGTATGACTATGTGGAAACTGGTTCGCTGATCTCCATCAAGAGGAATGTGGCGAATATCGTCATCCCCTCCGAGGAACGGAAAATGAACATGGGGCCGCTCGATTTTGAGGAGTTCTGCTGGGCCATGGGGGAGGAGCTGCTTGCTGAAACGATTCGCAAATCGTTCGAGCGTCTGGTCCCGTTGCCCGATGCACTGCACAAACGAGCGATGAGGCTGTGGCGCGAATATCTGCTGGTGGGCGGTATGCCGCAGGCGGTTGCCGATTATATCGAGCATCGCGATTTTGGCGAGGTGGATTCGATTAAACGTGGCATCCTGCAACTGTACAGTGATGATATCGGCAAGTTCGCCAATGGCGATGCCGGCCATGTGCGGGGCATTTTCGCTCAGATTCCAGGGCAGCTGTCCAAGCATGAGAAACGATTCACTCTGGCATCGGTCGATAAGGGGGCTCGATCTCGTGAATACGATTCGGCGTTCTTCTGGTTGGAAGACGCCCGCTTGGTGAACCTGTGCCGTAATTCGACTGACCCTTTGGTGGGGCTGGGATTGTACGAAGATAACGATTCATTCAAATGCTATATGACGGATACCGGTTTGCTGGTGTCGCAGGCGTTTGCCGATCGAGAGACAACGCCGGATGATGTGTACCGGGATATTCTGTTCGATAAGCTTTCGCTCAACGAAGGAATGCTGGTGGAGAATGCGGTGGCTCAGCAATTCCGGGCTAATGGGCGCAAACTGTATTTCTTCTCGCGTTCGGATAGAACGGATGCCTCGAAAACCATGGAGATAGACTTCCTCATCGTTCGGGAATACGATAATGCCGCGATGAAACCTCGCATCAGCCCGATCGAAGTGAAATCCACGAAACGATACGGTGTGTCTTCGCTCGACAAATTCCGCAAAAGGTATGCCCAACGATTGGGCAAGGAATACGTTCTGCATCCCCGCCAACTCGAAGTGGATGGAGAACGCATCAAGCTGCCGTTGTATATGGCCCACTGTCTGTGATTTGTGCTGATTGATGCATGTTTGGGCTGCAAGGTTCAGGCAGTCGAAGAGTGTCCGTTCCGCATAGGACATCCGTGAATATGGCTGGACTCACACTGGCTCGACTGCAGGGAAAGGAGTTGGCATGGGATATTCCATCGGTCAGGTGTCGCGAAAGACTGGGCTGTCCGAACATACGTTGCGCTACTATGACGGCCAAGGTCTTTTGCCCGGTATCGCTTGAACTGGTTTCGGACGGAGATGCTTCGATGACGGCGATCTTGAATTGCTTGATCTCATTGAATGTCTGAAATCCACGGGCATGAGTCTCGCAGAGATCAAGGATTTTGTTGATATGACTAAGCAAGGTGATGCCACGCTCGAATCACGACTTGCTGTTTTTCGCAATCAGCGACATGTGGTGAAACGTCAAATCGCCGAATTGCGACGCCGGTACATCAAACTTGACGTGGTCATTACATCCGGTGCCTCTTGCACTTCGTCGATGAAAATCAATATCCCTTATGGGAGTAGCATTTTCTGCCTTGTATGTGCAGAATGCCGCATTTCAAAATGGGGTTTTGGTGCAAAATACCGCATTTCAAAGTAGGGTTTGGTGCAAGATGTCGTGCAAACGGTGAATCGGGCGTGTTTGTAGGGGCGGCTGGATGACTGTGCGGCTGGACTGTTGTGTGGCCGCATGCTTATGCGGCCACAAGTCGTGCGGGCTGTTCGCAAACTATGCGCGGTCGGTCGGCATTCGCCTGCGCTTGAGGTGTTCGATAAGCAGCTCACACTTTTTGACATCCTCGGCGGTCGAGGCCGGTAGGTCGTCGGAGGAGGTGTCGATGATGCGCTGCAGGTAGCCGTGTAGGGTTTGTAGCTCGGTTTCATTGAGACAGTCCAGCATGGAGGAGGTCTGGTCGGGCGCTTTGCCCAGCAGATCGGCGGCCTTGCGGCCCTGGTTGGTGAGGCTGACCATCATGACGCGGCTGTCCCGCCTGGATGGACGGCGGCTGATGTGGCCGCTGGCCTCCAGTTTCTTCAACAGTTCGGCCATGGCCTGGCGGCTCATGCCGAACATCGCGGCCAAGTCCTTCTGGCTGGTCTGGTCGGATTCCCTGAGCGTGGCCAAGACGCGGCCTTGGCCACGGCGTGGGTCGAAAGCATGTTCGCCGCGCGGCGATTTGGCGCCGGGGGAGACGAGCCGTCTGTGTATCGCGCGATACGCCATGATGCGGCCAATGCTGATGAAACTGCTGAGAACATCGTTCTTGATATCGCCGTCGGCGGTGTTGTGGCTTGTGCCGTTCTCCGCCGATTGACTCGTGGCTATTACGTCGTCGACCGCGTCGTTTCCGGTTACGGCGGCGTTGTTGCTGGTGCTGCTCATGTTCGGAATCCTTACGTCAGTGCTGCATGTTGTCGTCGGTGGATTCGCCGCGATAGCGCATCATCATCGAGCGCTGCATCTCCTGCGCGTTCGGCGGGGTCCAGGTCAGCGCGTTCGCGCCGGCCACGATGGTTTCGGCCATGGACTCGTCGGTCGAACCGCCGCTGGCGAGCAGCGGGATGGAGGGGTGACGCTGCCTGATCTGCTGGACCACGTCAGGCGTCCTGCGGCCGGCCGCCACGTTGATGATGGAGGCGCCGGCCTCGATTTTCTCGTCCAATTCGTCATCGCAGGTCAGGACCGTGGCGATGACCGGGGTGTTCGTGATGCGCGCCACGTCGTACACCGTGGAGGGCGGCGCCGGCGCGTTGAGCACCACGCCCGCCGCACCCTGCATCTCGGCCATCATGGCGAGTTGGATGACGCGCGGGCCGGTGGTGGTGCCACCGCCCACGCCGACGAACAGCGGGGCCTGGGCCACGGTGAGCAGGGCCTGGGTGATGACTGGTTCGCCGGTGAACGGATATACGGCGAGAATGGCGTCGGCATTGGTGTTGCGGATGATGGCCGCGTCCGTGGTGAACGCGAACGAGTGGAGTTGGCGGCCCTGGACGGTGATACCGGAAGTGCAGCTGATGATGTCGGGAACACGGGCCGCGGAGGAGCTGATGCGGTTTTCGATGGGGTTCGGTCCGTCTACTTGACGGGATTCCGGGTCGTATTCGGTGAGGTCGTTGCTCATGTCATGTGTGATGTTCATGCCGGTCTCCTTTAATAAGGAAGCGAGCGAAGCGTCGCTGGTCGTGTGTCTTTTTCATCCTCTTCAGTAATTATGTCAAGTACCTGACAGATATGAGTATACGACTCCATCAAAGATTGTCAATTACCTTACGTATTGCTGTTGTGTCGCATTTTTCGACAATGCCAACATGCGTATGTTGTTTGATGCGGATCTGAGTGTGGAACGGCTGATTCCCGCACTGTCGATCGAGTCCGGAACTAGGATCACTCCCGAGGATACGCTCGTCATTTTCGATGAGGTACAGGAGGTGCCGAGGGCGATGACTTCGCTGAAGATGTTCAATGAAGCCGCCCCGGAGTATGACGTCTTGGCCACTGGATCGGCGCTTGGCATCGCCATGCATCTTGGGTTTTCATTCCCGGTTGGCAAGGTCAGTAGACTCAAGCTGTATCCTATGTCTTTTGTTGAATTCCTGTATGCGTGCAAACTGTTGCGATGAATGCGCGGAAGATAATCGGTGGTTGCTGGATCACCTCTCGGCTTGTGCAGCGGTCGCCGATTTCCATCTCTATTTACGCTGACAGCGGAGAGAAGGGCGTGAAATAAAGCCAATGCGTTGACGTGACTGTGGTGCCGTAGTAGTGTTTTTGAACATCGTTCAATTAATGTGCGGGACAGGGAGCTTGGATGCTTAAGTACGACAAACGCAAAGAGCAGATGATTGACATAGCTTCACGCATGCTTTTGGAGAAAGGGTATGAAGGCCTGTCCATTCGGAGCATCATTCAGGAGGCTGACGCGTCGGGCCCCGGCCTGTTCTATTACTATTTCGCGTCAAAGCAGGATATCTACGAAGCGGCCATGCAGCACATCGTCAAGCAGCAGTTAGACCAGCGATGGAGCATCGTACGCGACGAAACACTCGATCCCGAACGGAAGATTGACCGTCTCATCGAATCAGTGGAATGCGACTTCAACAGGTATCGCAATCTTCTGGACCATGGTGATAACAAGCAGATTCTAGATACCATCAGCATGACCATGATGACGGAAGAGATTCCTATGGCGGAACACATCATTAACGAATTGCTGGAAAGGAAAGGCGTCGCGTCGCGTGAGGCCGCGGTGGATGTGCATGAGCTGTCATGCTTCATCGTATACGGGCTCAACGGCATACTGCGTGAGAAATTTGCGAATCCCGACACCATACCGGATACGCCGACCTTCCAGTCCATCAAGCGACTGCTAGTCGGGATCCTAAAGCTTATGCAAGGAGAAACACCATGTCGTTCATTGACGTCATCAATCTGACTAAACAATACAACAGCAATGACGTGCAGACTATGGCCTTGGATCATGTCAGCTTCTCCCTCGACGAGGGTGATTTCTGTGTGGTCCTTGGGCAGAGCGGCGCGGGAAAGTCCACGCTGCTCAACATGTTGGGCGGCATGGACTCACCCACATCAGGTTCCATCACAGTCGATGGCACTGATATATCCGACATGAGGGAACGCGCCTTGACACAGTATCGCCGCAACTCCATCGGCTTTGTGTTCCAATTCTATAACATCATCCCCAACCTCACCATTCTAGAAAATGTGGAAATGGTCGCACGCTTCGGCGGAAAGAATTTCGATCCGCAAGCCGTCCTCTCCGACGTTGGTCTCGGCGAGAAAATCCATGCCTTCCCACAAGAATTGTCCGGCGGCCAGCTCCAACGTGTGGCCATTGCGCGAGCCCTGTGCAAGAACCCGCAGCTGCTGCTGTGCGACGAACCTACAGGCGCGTTGGATTCCAAAACCGGACAGTCGGTCCTAAAACTTCTGATGCGGATGTCTCGCCAATACCGCAAAACCGTGATTGTGGTAACGCATAATTCATCGATTGCGCGAATCGCCGATGTGGTCGTCACCATCAAAGACGGCAAAACCGAATCCGTGCAGCGAAACAACAATCCGGAATCCATTACCCAAATCCAGTGGTAGGCGTCTTCTATGCTCAAGAAAATACTGAGGGATTGCAGAACCAACGCAATGTCCCTAAGCGCCATAGCAGTGCTCGTGTTCCTTACCCTATTCGTTTTCTCAGGACTGTTGTCTGCGGCCCACGGCATGAGCTACGAATTCGAACGATGGTCTATGCAAACCAACTTGGCCGATGCGTGGGTGAGCGTGCGATCCGCAGGTGCGACGCTCACCGATGAAGTCAACAATGCCAAGCACGTGTCGCATGCCGACGGATCGCTGATCGTCACCGCCTCGATGAAACGTAGCGGAGCGAACAAGCTGCTCACCGTCAACCTCAAAGACTCCAACGAAGTGTCCCGCCCACTCGTCAATGACGGCGAACAATTCGACACTAAGAAAAAGAACTCCATCTGGATTGACAAGAACTTCGCCGACGCCAATCACATCAGCACCGGGGATACAGTCACCATCAATGTAAACAAGTCCCCGATCGCATTGACTGTACGAGGCCTCATCGCCAGTCCGGAGTACATCGGCTACACCAGCCCAATGAACGACATGGTGGCGAATCACGACCGCTACGGGTACGCATACACTAATCGTGCATCGCTGCCCGTGACTTTGGACCGCATCAACAGCATAGCGGTCAAAGCCGAACCTGGCTGCGATACCGGCTGCATCGCCCGTTCCGTTCGAGACACGCTAGGCAACGCAGTCGTCAGCGTGCAAGGCCGCGACGCCAAAACCGAGATTTCGAAGTTCCAAGCCAAAACCGCGAGCATGTATCGCATGTCGTACATGTTCTCCACGTTGATGATTGTATTGGTGACGCTGACCACCATCACCACTATCAGCCGACTGGTCAACAGCCAGCGCAGCTCATTGGGACTGATGAGAGCGCTGGGCATATCTCGCAGCGCCCTGATCTTCGGATATCAGATATATGCGATTATCGCAACGCTTCCCAGCGCCCTCCTCGGCCTGTTCCTCGGACCTGCGCTTCTGGGACGGCTGTTTCTGGACAAACAACGGTTCCTGTTCAATCTTCCCCATTGGCAGGTCCGCATCGACAACGCCAGCTGGCTCATGATGCTAGGCATCATCATCGTCAGCAGCATCGCCTCCATCATTCCAGCATTCCGCATCACCCGCCTGACGCCCGCCATGATCCTAGACACGAACACCATGCGCGGCGTCGGCACCATGCGATCAACACCGCGCAACCCGCGCCGCGACAGCCAACAACACTGGCAATGGCACTGGATCATGCGGGATAAATCACGTTCCATGGTCAAAGAAGGCATCTCCGTCGTGGCGATTATCGGCGCGACCGTTCTGGTGATGGCAAGCTTCGGTGTGCGTCTCTCGCTCACCGCCACCAACGATATGACATATGGCGACGTATTCCGCTACGGTCGGCAAATCCAGCTTGCCAACGGATATACCGACACAGATTACGACACAATCATGAGCGGCTTGCCGGATAACGCGCAAAGCCTCGAACAACTGCCCATCACTGTTACAACGGCGCATCACGAACAGTCATCCGTCATGTCCATCGCCACACCCGGCATATTCCTCACGGCACGTGACGACAAGCGCGAATCTATGCCAATCACTACGCAAACCGATGGTGCGTACATTTCTGAAGGACTGTCGAAAGCTCTCGGAGTCACCAGTGGCGACACTATTAGCGTCGACTCGGCCAGCATGTCAGAACCGGTCATCATGACCGTTATCGACATCGTGCGCGTCAGCAGCCCGCAAGGCATATACCTCAGTTCAGCATATTGGAAGAACCTCGGCGAAACGTTCCACCCCACCAGCATCATGGTCAATGGCCGCGTGCCCAGTTCCGTTGATAACCATCCGGCGGTGCAGCGGGTGGACTCCCTCGCATGGGACAAGGCGCAGGCCAACAAAGTGCTGGACACCTTCCAAAGCATCCTGACATTGCTGATGGTTTTCGCGGTACTGCTGGAATGGTTCATCCTGTACAGCATCGGCACACTGAACTACACCGAACGATACCGGGAATACGCAACCATGCGAGTGCTCGGCTTCCACATCAAGGAAATCCGGTCCATCATGCTCAAAGACAGCTTCGTCACTTGGATTCTGGGCACAACCCTCGGCATCCCCCTGGGCATAGGCTTCCTGAACGCATATGTGTCCGTCGCCGATTCCAAGGACGCGCAATTTTTCGCATATCTTCCCACACCATACATCGCGTTGTCGGCCCTGTTCGTGTTATGCAACATGCTGATTATCGAACTCGTCATCGCGAAACGAATCGCCAACATCGATCTCTCGTCCGCGCTGAAAAGCGTCGAATAGTAAGAAAAGAGGAATCTATGACTATAGGAATCAGCTCTGCAGGAATCTCCGTGCCAATCCGAAGATTGCCGGTGATCGACACCGTATCACAGTGGAATAACACATCGGCTGATCTAATCGTCAAACAATTCGGAACGGAATGCCGAACTTCTTTAGGAAGCGACGAAGACACCCTGACGTTGGCACATGAAGCCTCTCATAATTGCATGGATAACGCAAGAGCTGACCCGTCAGATGTCGATGCAGTGTTCTTCGGCACTGTTACGGCTCCGGAACTGTATAGGGGGTGTGCCAACGCCCTGATGGACATGCTCACCGCATCCAATGCGTACACATCCCAAGACGTGTCCGCCGCCGAGCGTTCTGGCATCATGGCTTTGACCAATGCCTATGCGTATATATCTAGTGGACTGGCGCATCAGGCCTTGGCTGTGGGATCCGATAGCTTATGCCGTCATACTGCTCCCGGCGACCTGCGTGAATCATATGAAGGAGCGGGAGCAGGTGCCCTTTTGATAAGTGATCAGAACGTCATCGCTGAAATCTTCAAAGTCTCCAGCTGTAATTCCAATTTCCCGGAATTCGGCCGTCCCGAGGACGAACGTTATATTCGCGGCCTGATGCCGATGGATTCAGGCACCACGCATATCGGTATGATGCGTCACATCACAACAGCGCTGCAACGATTCATGGCCGAACAAGCCATGACAGTCAACGATTTTAACTACGTCATCCTACCCCAAGAACATGTTGGACAGTCATTGCAATTGGCACGTCACCTGCACATCGACAAAGAGCGCATCCTGCCCACATTGTTCGCTTCGACTACAGGTGATTTAGGATCGGCGGTCCCTCTCATCGCATTGGCCAAGGTACTGGAGATCTGTGAACCGGGCAGCAACATCTTGCTGTGTGCTTACGGTCACAACGCTGGCGCCGATGTGTTGGGATTGACTGCCACGGAGCACGTCACTGAATACCAGCGCAACTTGGTCAGCACCGTGACCGGCATACTTGACGAAACCATAAACGTCAAATATCCCATCGCGCTCAAAAATGAGTACAAACTCTCTTCGCCGAACATTACCATCGGGACATTCAACTAATCAGCTCACCAGAGAGGATACGAACTGATCCTCATATACAGACAAGGAATATTCATGACAAATCGTGTTGCGATTATCGGAACAGGTATGGTCGATAATCCTGGGATAAGCCATCCGGATAAAAGTTTCAAGCAGTTGCTTGTGGAATCCGTTTATAAGGCGATCCGGGATGCGAAGATCGAAGCAACCGACATCAAGGGAAGTTCGTTCTCCTACACAGGAGAATGCGAAATCGGATACGGTGGCGTTTCTGCTACGCTCAACGATGCATTAGCGCTCTCGCCCATTCCCGGGTTCATCAACGCATCAAATTGTGCCAGCGGACATACAGCGTTTATGCAAGGATGTCAACTCATCGCCAGCAAGGAATGCGACATAGCATTGGTCGCCGGATTTGAAAAATCCAGTGATGTATTGCCCTTTTTTGATTATGCTCTAATTAGTTCTGACTCGATGTATGACTACAATCTCGGATACTCTCACATAGATGCAGTGCTGATGCAACGCGAGTACTTCGCCCGATACAACATCCCAGCTGAAAAAAGAGCAGCGGGCCTAATGGCGTATGGCAAGTTTGCCCGGACTATGGGAAGTAAACATCCTGCCGCGTGGTGGTATGGCAAGCCGGTCCCCACTGATAAAGAACTTGCCGGCATGCCTATGTTTGGTAGCTTCATGAAACCTGGTGAAGGATCAGCGGCATTGATTCTTGCCTCGGAAGAAGTAGCCAAACGCATTTGCGCCAATCCTGTATTTGTACAAGGTCGCGCCTATATCACCACTTCGCATTATGTCGGGCATCGCTATGATGCCACATTACTTAACGGATATGACGACCCGGCCCTCAGCAGTGCAGGTAACGGATTCCCCTTATCCATCGCGTGCGACAAAGCATACCGAGAGGCTGGAATTGCCCCGTCCGATGTCGATACCATCGGTATCTACGACCAAGTTGCGTCTGAATTCGTTTCATTGGAAGCCGCAGGAATTTGTCCAGAAGGACAAGCCGTTGACTTTGTTCTGTCCGGGGAATGCGGCCCTGACGGTCGTGTTGCAGTCAATACAGACGGTGGTAATATCGGTCGCGGATTTGCCGGAGGAACCGCTGGCCTCTATCCAATCATCGAAATCGTGCAGCAGCTCAACGGCACCGCACGAGGATATCGTCTGCATCAACCCAGATGGGGCGTGTCCACCTATGTGGGCGGAGGATTCGCCCATTGCGTATCTGTCGTTATGACCAACGAGTAAGTGAAATATCATGGCAAATCAGTATTCCGAACAACTCAGCAATCCCACCGTCGAATCATCACTCAGGCAATGGCACGAATACGATGGGCTTCATCGTATGGTTGGCACCGTCTGCCCGCATTGCAAGCGCATGTTCTTCCCCAAGAGGTTCGTCTGCACGCAGTGTCATTCTCTTGACGTCCAACCGTTCACGTTCAGCGGCAAAGGCACCCTCATCAACGTTAGCCGACAACTCCTTCCTCCGACTAGAATTATGGGATTCCGAGAAGACGCCATCCGCATCATGGTTGGAGTTAAGCTGGAAGAAGGGCCAGTCGTCATGTCTGAACTGGTGGATTGTCTCGATGATGTGGACAAGCTCATCGGCAAGCCCGTTCACCATGTCATCAGAAAATTGGCCCGCTCGGCCAATGGAGATTACAAATACGGATATAAATTTAAACTGAGTCGTCAACTATCAGAACCGGCCCTATGACCCATAGCGTTGTATGCTCTCATCCAACGTTGCAACCCGAGGTGCACGAAAATGATTCATGATCAGACATCTACGTTTACTCCGCTGCAAAAGCAGATCATCAGCTTTCAACGCATTCATCAAGACAGTGATGCCTATAATCTCAACTATCTGTTCTCACTGTGCGGTGACATTGATGTCGTATATATGCGCGATGCAATCCAGTCAGCAGTTGATCAATGTCCGGCGTTCACCATTCGCATCGACACCACAAGCGGACAGTGGAAGCAATTCTTTGCCAAAGAGCACATCCTAGTTCGACATATAATTGCGCATAACAGTTACGAACACGTACTTGATCAGCTGAAAAGGCAGGCACGGATCCCATTCTCGTTTACTGGAGAGGCTCTCGCTGAATTATCCATCATCGAAGTCGAACACCGCGTGCTGTTTTTCATGCACATAAGTCATGCAATCTTCGATGCGTTCAGCCTTGATGCGTTTCTTCTTAAGGTGGAACATGCCTATGTGAAGCCTTTGGATAGGCGTGTGCGCAACGACACATATCTCGATTACGTAGACGCCTGGTCCCGGAAAACGGCGACGGACCAGGCTAGTCTTGTACTGAATGCTCTAGACTCGAATATCGATTTCGGCAATGACAATATAGTATGTGACGGCAATGAGCACGCGCTTAAACCACTTATCGGGCACCGCGAATGTATATGCGGGAAGGTCGCTTCTGAAATTGCCGAAATTCACGGTGCAACGACATTTGCGGTCCTACTGTCCGCATATGCATTCCTTATCGGGCAGCTAACTCATGTTGATTCTGTCGGCGTTGCGATTCCCTATGCTAATAGGCCTAAAAAGCGACTGGACGACATTGGACTATATGTCAATACACTGCCATTACACATCACGATAGATCCAGATGAATCGTTTGACTATTATCTTGAACGCATCCAGCATGATTTACGCATACTATCGGAACATCAGAATGCCGATGTGCTAAGTTTGCCCGGTGTCATTGCTCCACAATGCGCTATAACATATTACACTCATTTCCAGACGCTCAATCTACCCGATGTGACTATTAATCGGATCGACCTCCCGAATGAGTCGAGTATGTTCCCTGTTTCAATTCGTATTGAACGCGACGGCAACGAATTAATTGTATTGAACGAGAGTAACGGAATGTACCGCGATATCCCGTTCGGACGTTACATCGCGCGATTCTGCGAAGAAGTATCATGTAACGGACGGATACGCCTCGGGGATATCAGCCTGCTCAACGACGAAGAAGAACGCGCCATGTTGTCCAGTATTAACGGCGATGGAATGGAATTCCGTTGTTCCGCCGCCACTGTGTGCTCAATGGTCGCAGCCCATGCCGCCATTCGCCCTGAAGCCGTTGCCGTTATCTATAAACAGACACAGCTTACCTACGCCGATGTTGAGCACATCAGCAATCGGCTGGCACGTTTTCTTTGCCGGCACGTCGAAGCACGATATGTCATCGTGTCCGAACCGGTGAGTGCTTATCTGGCACCTTTGATTTTAGGCATATTTAAAGCAGGCAAAGTGTATGTGCCGGTGGACAGCGTTATGCCGGACAGTCGTAAACGCCTCATCATGGATCAGTTAACTGATTACGCTATCATTGGCGATTCCTGTTCCGGTCACAATTACATGGGGGCAATTGCCTCATGTCTGTCTTTTGCGGCCCAATACGATGACGGTCCTTATACGCCACGGTGCCATGCTGAGGATTTGGCGTATATCCTGTTCACTTCGGGATCCACCGGTGTTCCCAAAGGTGTGCCGGTCCGCCATGCGAGTATGGTCTCATTATTCGACGCGGCCTCGTCGCGATTCGAGTATGACGAAATGGATGTTTGGACCATGTTCCATTCATATAGTTTCGATTACTCCATATGGGAGATGTTCGCGCCACTCACATCCGGGGGGAGAGTTGTCATCGTTCCTCCGAACATCAAAATGTATCCCGATGAGGTACGCAAACTGTTGGTGGAGCATCAAGTGACTATGTTTAGTCAGACTCCTTCCAGCTTCTCAAATATGCAGACACATGAAGAGACTGTTGAAAATCATTCGCTATCATGTATCCGTTACCTCTTTCTCGGTGGTGAGTACATCCATGCACACATGTGTGATGCTTGGATTGCGAAATACCGACAATACGGTACAGTCATCGTCTCTTTGTATGGCGTAACTGAGGCTACTGTGCTTTCAACCCATGCAGTATTAGACGACCGCAAGCGGAAAGTCAATGGCGTCATTGGTCGCCCATTTCCCAACACATATTGCTATGTGCGCACTATAAGCGGCCATGTGGCACCAGAGGGGTTCCTCGGCGAACTGGTCCTCGGCGGCGTCGCTGTCAGTGATGGGTATTTCCGCCGGCATTCTGATGCATTCTGCGGCGATGCCAACATACCTGGCCCGGTGTTCCACAGCCATGACATGACGTATCTCAACAGTAAAGGTGACTTGATTTATGTTGCAAGGAATGACTCTCAGGTTAAAATTAGTGGGCACCGCATTGAAATTGGCGAAATAAAGACCGCGATAAACAAGTATCACGGTTGCGTCGATTGCGTAGTGACGGTGCGTCAATTCGCTGATGGCGACAAACGCATCATCGGCTATTACGTAAGTGATAGATACCTGGATATAGATTCACAATCATTGCGCACCTTTCTCAAGCAACACCTTCAGCCATATATGATCCCCGCGTTTCTGGTGCCTATTGACCATATCCCCTTGACCGTGAACGGCAAGGTTGACATCGACGAGCTTCCGACTCCTGACATTTCCAGTGTTACTGACTTGGCTGAGCAGTCCAGTTCACAAACGACTCTCAAACGGATGATGGACATCTGGCGGAAAGTTCTCTGTATTCCGAACGTGCAACCTGATGATCGGTTCTTTGAGGTGGGAGGGTCATCACTATTATTGGCGAAAACCTACGCGCTTATATTGCAGACATTCAAACTAACCGAAAAAGATGTGGACATGATTGATTTATTTACGTATACCACTCCTCAGGCGATGGCGGAATTCATTGATGGACTAGCCTTGCAAAAAATGACGGGCACCGATTTGAATCAAGGAGATTCGAGCTTATGAGCAGCATCGCCATCATTGGCTTTTCCGGTTTATACCCTGATGCGGATTCGCCGCAACAGCTCTATCGCAATCTATTGGATGGCCGCAATTCAATCGTACGATTCAGCGACTCGGAACTTCGCAGATCTGGAATCGACGAGGCGACCATCCATGATCCGTCATACAAGCCGTTTGGTACACGATTGCGTCGTTACAAGTATTTCGATAACGAATTCTTCGGCATGACCCCTGCGGAAGCACAAATTACAGACCCGCAGCACCGGATATTTCTGCAATGTTCTTACCAAGCCTTACAACACGCTGGATACGATCCGTTTCACATCGTTGACCAGGTAGGAGTATTCGCATGTTTGTCGGACAGCACTTATGTCAGGAATAATCTGACGACCAGTGGGCGCATTACTCCTGATGGCTACGATTATGCGACGCTCATTGGCAACAGCGCAGATTTCTTGGCTACACGCGTGTCCTACAAGTTGAATCTCACCGGCCCGAGCCTTGCAATGCAAACTGCGTGCTCCTCTTCGCTTACATGTCTCAATTACGCCATCCACAGCTTGGAATCCAATGAATGCGATATAGCTGTAGTCGGCGGCGTTGGACTGGTGTTACCCCATATGGCTGGCTATACACACTTAAACGGTTCGACGTTCTCCGCTTCCGGAACGGTATCGCCGTTCGACAGAAGCGCGGACGGTATGGTCCGCAGCAGTGGATGTTCTGTCATTGTCATACAAAAACTGGATGATGCACTACGTGATCATAACCATGTGCATGCCATCGTCGAAGGCATAGGCATTAACAATGACGGTAACCGTAAAATTGGGTTCACTGCGCCTTCTGTGCAAGGACAGGTCGATGTCATACGAAAAGCGCTTTCCAAGACACATCTGACCATGAACGACATCTGCTATGTTGAGACTCATGGCACGGGTACCGCATTGGGCGATCCGATTGAATTCCGAGGTATCCAAGACGGATACGATACCAAGCATCGGACGGACAATCTGCTGATTGGATCTGTCAAAGCTAACATTGGACATCTTGACGCGGCAGCTGGAATCACCGGTGTGATTAAAGTTGTTATGAGTCTCAGCAACGGTATTCTTCCTCGACAAATCAACTATCATACGCCAAACCCTCATCTTGCAATCGATGCTTCGCATATCGGCATTCCCGCGCATAATGTTCCTCTGACGAATGCTCAGTCCCATATGGCTGTGACAGCGTTGGGTCTTGGCGGCACAAATGTGCATTGTATCCTCTCAAAATTCGACGATGCGTCTACTGCAAAAATAACGGACCATTGTATAACCGCATCAACCGCACCAGTTGTCATAGTGTTGAATGCGGTCAATGACCGGTATCTGCGCCAACTATGCCTCAGTGTGGCACAGTATATCCGCGCGCACACTCCATCGTTGGAGGATATAGCCTATACGTGTTACCGAAGATTAGGGGAATTGCCTAATCGTATCTGTTTCTCTGTCGGGGATGTCGATGATTTGGCTCTAAGTTTGGAGGATTATGCTGCATGCCATGTTGTGCCGGCCTGCCACAACGAGCTGGCGCGGCAATGGCTAGAGAATGGGCGTAATGACATATTAAAGCCTTTGATACCGGAGGGGAAAGTAGTGCCTCTCCCTTACCTTATGTTCCAAGGTAAAGAGTTCTGGGTGAAACCGTCATGCAAGATTTATAGCAAGACCTCCAACAATCCTGTGCCGACAAAATCGTCAGGCACCAGCATACTGGATGAGATTATCCGCATATGGTCAGAATTTATCGGTGTGCAGGTGCATTCTGACGACAGATTCTCCGACCTGTGCAGTGACTCGCTTACTGCGGTTTCCATCGCTGCGCAAATCGGCGCAACGCTCAACCTTGATGTGGATCCGACATTGTTGCAGATCATGGATACCCCCGCTAGGCTTGCCAAACATCTACGTGTCCCTGGGCAGACGGTACCCTCTATCATACCCATTAGTACAGGAGGGCAGGCTTCTTCCTTATATATGATTCACCCAGCCGGCGGCAGTATATTCTGTTACCGTAAGCTATTCGACAATCTGGACGTGCCGTTCAATGTTTTCGGTATCGCGTTCCCCCAAGATATGGAGCCGGTCAGTTCGGTTCAAGATATGGCGAAGCGATACGCGTGCTACATCATGGATCACCATGACCTCCAGCAACCGTTAGCGTTGGGTGGTTATTCCCTCGGTGGCAATCTAGCTCTTGCCGCGGCCTCCGAGCTTCGCCGGAATGGCGTGCAGGTGAAGGAGCTGATATTCATCGACAGTATCGTTCCCGAGGCTTACGCACAATCGCAGTTGTCTATGCGTGATTATGTCAATCACTTCCCGGAAATATGGGGGTTCATCACCGGAAACGGCAGAGGAGATATCTTCGATACACATAATTTCCAGACACTTGATCATGCTATACGTGAGCTACGTACACGTGGAAGCATCCCCGAGACATTCACTGACTCAGTGATCAAACGCATGTTTCATGTATGGGTGGCCAACCATCAAGCGCTGTGTGACCAGCATCTTCTGCCAGATATGGACGTTGGCATAACTCTGCTGTATGCACGTCAGCCGTTGAGCGACGCGGCATACAAGTTCGTCCGAATGCAGCCGTATCGTGCCGAACAATGGACGCGGTACTGCAAGGCCCTCCACGTGGTGCCTATTCCTGGTGATCATTATTCGATATTTAGTGATCCGGACAACAGTGCAACATTACGACGCGTGCTGCAAGATGAGTTACAGATCATATCCGCGCGAATGCTGCATAAGGAGAACTGTGCATGACACACATCATCCTGTTTGACGGACAAGGGGCCATGCCTTCCTCGTCAGCTTTGCGAAGCATCTTATCCAATACCGCAGGAATCCAAAGGTTCCAAGAGTTGTCTGAACTATTAGGGTTCTCTGACATCCCTTCCATGTTCGCATACGGACATGCGACGGAGACGTGGTACATGCAGCCGATTATTTTTGTTTATGAGTCATTGCTTTTCGACGAACTTGATCGGCGATCAGGCCATGCAATGACTCCAACGGGGGATCTCTATTATGGGCATAGTCTGGGATTGTATACAGCATTGTATGCTGCGGCAGTGAGCCCCTATGAGGAGCTATTGCATATGGTCATTTCCCGTGGATTATGTATGCAGCATTGCAGTGAAGCGGTTGATTCTGGCATGATGGCAGTGATGACCTATGATACAGAGGCCATAGCGTATGTATGCGAAATCGTCACTCGTCTCGGTGGTCATATATATCCAGCCAATTATAATTCATTCGGCGAGACCGTTATCGGGGGAACCACCAGTGCGTTGGCGCAAGCGAAAGAGTTGTTTAACATGATGAACATACGATCTGTTGACGTGCAGGTTTGTGGAGCGTTTCATACCAAGTTGTTGAAATCGGCCGCTGCCGCTTTCAACCCTGAGTGCAAACACTTTGACAGTCATGCAGCGGAATATGTGTATGTGGATCAGTCAATCAAAGACATACCGTCATGGACTTCGCGATTAACGGAGCAGATTGTGCGTCCCACGGATTTTGTGTCAACGTTGCCGTCTCTTCTCACTGCTGGCGGGGTTAGGCCGAACCCGGATGGTAATTCAATCATCGAGATTGGTCCCAATACCACGTTGTGCCGATACGTCAACGAAATGGCACCGCGTCATAGTCCCCTTGCTATAACTCAATTGGATGATATTCCGAATACCTTACTTACGTCATGATTAAAACGCTATCCTCGATTCTCGACAGTGAAAGCCATCGTTCTGGCACAGGACTAGTCGTGGACTGCTATGAAACATCGGTGATTCCTTCCATCTACCATGATTGCGAATCTATATTGCGTGAATCAGAAAATTCATTTCCCTGCCGTGTCATTGGCATGACCAATCGAATGTCGCAAGCGCAGACCCTTACCGGTCGATGGCTTGTAGCTCATGCCTTCGGTATTCCGTTGGAAGAATTGCTTTGCGGTGATATGATTACGCTTTCGGCTTACGGCAAACCCAAGTTTTCAGACACTTCCAAAGGTTGGTTTTCCATATCGCATTCCGGCACCCGTGTCATTGTTGCGAAATCCGACTACCCCATCGGTGTCGATATTGAACAATGTCATAAAGCTGTGCCGTATATTCCCTATACAGTGCTGACCGCATCAGAACAAGTTTTGGTCGGTTCTGATTATGACGCGTTCCTCTATATGTGGGTGCGCAAAGAATCTGTGGCGAAGCTTGTCGGGACTGGCCTGTCCATGCCGTTGCGTTTCTTAGATTGCTCAAGGAATCCAATTCGTTTCGGTGGTGGAGCACTCCATGGGCAATCATGGGTCGGTGAGGCTTTGAGTCCGGAAATTTTCGTTTATAATTTCGACCGTACCGACGGTGAGTATATCGGAGCCCTAGCGTCCTACCATCATGACGTATGTCTGGCTTATCATTTTGTTGATTCAAGGGCGATTGAGGTTATAAACAAAGCATCCTTCTCGTAGAAAGTGCATCAGTGCAATGAACGGGAAAGGCCGTAACGCGATAATCATAACAACGATGGCCGCGATACGGCCTTTCGGTCTTCGGGTAGAGACATCAGCGTGCGTTCCCGTTCGTCTTGGGCCGCAGGGCCGGGGCCTCCGGCAGCGAGACGTTGGCCGAGTCGGGCATGTACTGGCCTGCGGGGTTCATGGAGGATTCTATGGCGGGAGAGAATTCGCCGAACGGGTCGGGCCCGGACCAGGACTCGGGTTCGTTCAGGTCGAGCGGCGTCTCCTCGTGTCCGTCGGGCTCTCCGGTCGTCAGGTCGCTGCCTCCTGCGGTCTCGGGCTCGGGTGCCGGAGGCCGTTCCTGGCCGGCGGGTCTCGCGTGTTCCTCCACGGGCGCGGGGATTTCGACGATTGGCGCGGCGTCCGCGTTCTCGGTGCGTTCGGTCTCGCTCAGTGTGCTGGGTTCCTCGCCCGTGGCCTTGTTGTCCGCGTGCGAGGATTCCGGCAGGCCCTGGTCCTTGAGGAAGCTGATCCGGGAGGCGGCGTCGTCCACGCCGTTGACCGGCGCGCACATCACGGCGTCAACGATCCTGTCGTGGTCGTAGCCCGTCCATTGTGTCTGTTCAATAGAAAGTGGGCCGTGTGAGCCGTGTGGATGTCTTCCATGTGAGCGGCAGGTTCTGGTCCACTTCAGCGTGTGGTGAAAAAACGAACACCGGCCCGTCCTGCCTGTACTAGTTTCCCGAGTTGAAAGTCAAACCGTTCGGTTTTCTCGGGAAAGGAAAGGAATGACGGTACCGGTGTCCGTACAACAACGTATCAGGGTGCTTGACGCGCATGGCATGTCATGGAGAAGCATCGCGAAAGAGGTGGGCGTGGCCCGCGACACGGTCACGAAGTACGCCGGGAGGGAGGATTGCTCTCCCGGACCGGAGCGCTCCGTATCGCGGCCGTCGAAGCTCGATCCGTTCGGGGCGACGGTGGACGGGTGGCTGCAGTCGGACCGGTTCATGCCCCGCAAGCAGCGGCACACCGCCAAGCGCGTGTACGACAGACTTGTGTCGGAGAAGGGCTACGAGGGCTCGTATTCGCCGGTGCAGCGGTACGTGAAACGGTGGCGCGAGGAGCATCGCCTCCCGTCGGACGGGTATCTGGAGCTCGAGTGGCATCCGGGCGAGGCGCAGGTCGATTTCGGCATGGCGCAGGCCGTGGTCGGCGGGGACCGGGTCGACGTGCATTGCCTGGTCGTCACGTTCCCGTATTCGAACATGCGTTACTGCGTGGCCCTGCCCGGGGAGAACGCCGAATGCGTGTGCGCGGGGCTGCGCACGGTGTTCGAGCACATAGGCGCGGTCCCCCTGACGCTGGTGCTCGGCAACGCCACCGGCGCCGGCCATCGGATTGCGTGGGACAAGGTCACCGTCGTGCACGTGTTCGAACTGTTCGTGGAGCATTACCGGCTGGAGACCAGGTTCTGCAACCCGAACTCGGGCAACGAGAAGGGCAGCGTGGAGAACGCGGTCGGGTTCCTGCGCCGCAACATCATGGTGCCCATGCCCGACGCGGAGTCCCACGGCCAACTGACCCGGTACATGCCGGAGCGTTGCGACGCGATGGCCAAGGAGACGCATTACCGCAAGGGCGCGCCGATCGGCGGCCTGTTCGCCGGCGAGAAGATGGATATGCAGCCGCTTCCCGCCAAGCCGTACGACGTGATCCGTTGGGAGGTGAGGAAGGCCGACAAGGACGGGCGTGTGCAGATCGACGGCAACTACTACCTCGCCGGCCCCTCGTGGCGCGGCTGGACTCTCGACGTGGGTCTGCGCGCGTTCGAGCGCGCGATCGAGGGTGTCTAATTGTTTGTGTATGGGATCATCTGATTGAAAGGAAACGATCATGGTGACCGAGGCAGTGAAGCCTATGGCCGGCGATGTGGCCGGGAATGACAATGGTGCCGTGACGGATTCGCGGTCCCTGGTGGACTCGCTGGTCGCGTCGGGAGCGCTGGACCCCCTGTTCGAACGGATAGACGGCGGGCAGATCGAGCTCACCGGCGACGGCGGCCTGCTGGGCGAGCTCACGAGGGTCGCCCTGGAACGCGGCCTGCAGGCCGAGATGACGTCGCACCTGGGCTACGCGCCCGGCGACAGGGAGTCGAAGGCGGGCGGCGGGCATGCGAACTCGCGCAACGGTTCGTATCCCAAGACGCTGTCCACGCCGGTGGGAGAGGCGGCCGTGCTGGTTCCCCGCGACAGGGACGGCTCGTTCACCCCGAGGTTGGTGCCCAAGCATTCCAGGAGGCTGGGCGGACTGGACGAGATGATCATATCCCTGTACGCGGGCGGCATGACGGTGCGCGACATCCAGCACCACCTTGAGAAGACGATCGGCACGGACCTGAGCCCCGAGACGATATCCAACATCACCGACGCGGTGAGCGACGCCGTGCTCGAATGGCAGGAGCGGCCGCTGGACGAGTTCTATCCAGTCGTGTACCTGGACGCCGTCAGGGTCAAGGTGCGCGACAACGGCAGGGTGACGCCCAAGGCGGCGCACATCGCGGTCGGCGTCGACATGGACGGGTTCAAGCATGTGCTTGGCATATGGGTCCAGGACAACGAGGGCGCCTCCTTCTGGGCGCATGTGTGCGCCGAGATGGCCAACCGGGGCATGGCCGACGCGCTGATCGTGTGCTGCGACGGGCTCGAGGGCCTGCCCGAGGCCGTGGAGGCCACGTGGCCCAAGGCGATCGTGCAGACCTGCGTGGTGCACCTGATACGCGCGGCCAACAGGTTCGTCGCCGACCACGACAGGAAGAGGGTGTGCGCGGCGCTCAGGAGCGTGTACCGCGCGCCCAACGGGCAGGCCGCGCAAAAGGCGCTCGGCGAGTTCGCGGAAAGCGAGCCCGGCCGGAGATACCCGTCGGTGGCCGCCACGTGGAAACGCTCGTGGGACCGGTTCGTCCCGTTCCTGCAGTTCCCGCCCATGCTCCGCCGGGTGGTGTACACCACCAACAGCATCGAATCGCTCAACTACCAGTTGCGCAAGGTCAGCCGCAACCGCAGCCAGTTCCCCAACGACCAGGCCGTGGTCAAGCTGTTCTGGCTGGCAATCTGCGACATCGAGGACAAACGCAGCCTCAAACGCGCCAAAGACGGCAACAAAACCAGGCGCAAAAGCGAGGGAAGGCTCATCGAGGGGCGCATGACGACCAACTGGAAACAGGCCCTCGCCCAACTCGCGGCCGCATACCCCGAACGAATGGAACCTTATTTATAAAACACACCCCAAACACAAATAACTTGACAAGCTCCGGCGATCCGCACCCAGGACGGACGCACCTGTGCCAGACTGCCGCGCGTGTACGGGGATTCGCCGGCCGCGGTGCGCAACCCCGCCACGCTCCTGCCCGCGTTGAGCCGCAAGACCCACGCATGGACCGATCCCGCCATCCGTGACGATTTCCCCGACAAACTCAGGATCGCCATCGACCGCATGGACGCCAAGACACGCAGGACCACGTTCCGCGTCATCGCCAAGGCCAGCGCCGCGTCCGGCTTCGAGGCCGCCGTCCGGGCCGGAGAGCACCTGGTCGAACAGGGGCACGCGATCGACGAGGCCAGTGTGACCACCATGGCCCGGCGCATCGCCGCCGGCGAGAAGCCGTACGAGCAGTCGGCACCCGACCTGACCGGATACGACGTGTTCATGAAACCCCGACAGCCATGGGAAAGGAAGGAGGCCTGACCATGGGAACCCACCGTCCGCCGGTCGTCATGCCCGACATGAAACGCAGGCGCGCGTCCACCGGCGAAAGAATCGCAACGATCATGACCCTGGCCAGACGGCTGCCTCTGACCCGCCAGGTCCTCGCCGACCAGCTCGCGGACGCGACCCCCAGCCAGATGGAATTCATGGAATCGTGGATGAACGCCGAGATCGAATCCAGGGAACGCTCCAAACGCTCACGCCTGCTCAAGGCCGCCGGATTCCCCGCCGACAAGGAGCTCGACGGCTACGACTGGACCCCGATCCGCTTCCCCGTCGACTACGGGCGCGGGCGGATCACGACCCTCGACTTCATCGCCGGCCACGACGACCTCGTCCTGTTCGACCCTCCCGGCACCGGCAAGACCCACCTCGCCATCGCGCTCGGCAGGAACGCATGCCGCAAGGGCATACCCGCACGCTACTTCACCGCCGCGGGCCTGGTCATGCGGTCCTCAGGGCCCAATCGGACAACCGGCTCGACCGGGAACTCGCCGCGATCGGCAGGACCCCGCTGCTCGTCATCGACGAACTCGGCTACGTGCCCATCGACGAGGACGGCAGCAGGCTCCTGTTCCAGGTCGTCACCAACGCGTACGAGACCCAGAGCATCATCTACACCACCAACATCGAGTTCAGCGGATAGGGCAGGATCTTCGGCGACCCCGACATGGCCGCCGCGATCATCGACCGCACCGTCCACCACGGACGGATGATCCGCTTCGAGGGCGAATCCTGGCGCAAGACCCACGCCCTCATGCAATAACCGACAACCCACAGGACCGGCCAACGCCGAAACGGCCTGAAACCCGCCGCTCACATGGACTAAAAGAAACGCCGAAACGGCCTACTCCAACTTGACAAAACACACCGTCCATTGGCCGGTGAGCCGCGAGTCCACGAAGAACGTGGCGTCGTCGCCGTGCGCGGCCTGGAACGCCTGCGCGTCCTCCACCCGTTGCAGGTCCACGGGCACGCCGGCCGTGTTGAAGGCGTTCAGGGTGGCCTGCAACGCGGGCGACTGGTCGGTGTAGGTGATGTTCACGTGGTTGGTCAATTGGTCGGCTGCGGCGTCGATGTGCGTTTCCGGGTGGCGTTTCGACCATTCGTCCTTCAGCCGGGCCTTCGCCTCGATGATCTGCCTGCGGTAGTCGGGGTCGTTGCCCTCCAGTTGGTCGGCGACCATCCATCCTTGCAAGAGGGACGAGTCGCGCATCTTCCTCCAGCCGTCGCCGTCGGCAAGCACGGTCGCGTTCAGGGTGGAATCGAACCCCTTGTCGAGGCGTTCCCTGTTGTCCATCTCCCATTGTTCGAGGCGGATGGATTGCTGCTGCCGTCTGGTCTGCTCGTAGCGTTCGTTCTGGACGGCGCGTTCGGCGCGTTCCCTGCGGCGCGCGCGGTCGCCGCTCAGCTCGTTGTGCAGGGTGCGCAGCTGCTGGGCGACGCTGTTCCAGCTCTGGACCATGATCTGGTCGAAGCCGTCCTCGGGATCAGTTTGAGCCATTGTTTCTCCTCCTTGTTGGTGTGATGGTGGTTTCCTTGTTTTCCTTGCCGCCTGCGGCGGGGCCGACAACGTTTCCAGGATCGGTTCGCGCCATGCCCGGTTCGGGCGTTCGCAGGGCAGCGGTTCGCCCTTCCTGGTGAGATTCTGCTTGCAGTCGAGGCTGGCGACGATGCCACGGTCCTTGTCGAAAACGCGGTCGAGCATCGACGCCGCCTGGATGTAGAAGATCATCATCTGGCCGGGTGCCTTGCGCGCGTTCTCGTAGGCGCGCCACATGGCGTCGAGCGGGAACACGAGCGCCGGATAGCGCCACCAGTCGCTCACCTGTTTTTAGTCAAGTCGGCGTCGCCACTCAACCCATCAGTTAACTAAACACGGTGGGTGGGCCACTAAATAGGAGCAAGGCACCTGCACGAAGAGCGAATGATTGGATGGAATCGCTATGCGACTGGTGGGGTATTATCGCGTCTGTTGTCATATGACTGATTTCGTGTGCTGAAGCGTCAAAAGTCCGCCTGATTTTGTAGATCGAAGTGCGAAAAGTGCGCCTGATTTCGTAGATTAGGCACGGTTATCCGCTTGCTTATCGTTTCTCTGCTGACCGGTCTCGGGATGTGGGGCCGATCCGAGATGTGCCGTTGTACATGGCTGGCAGCGTTTAGAGCGTTATGGCCCGTTGCGCTGAACGATGGAATGCGACCACAACGGATCCTGTACGGAAGTAGTCGGTCTCGTACCTGTGGCTGGCGTTGCGCGCATCCGCCATCGCGCAAGCGGGAACGATCGCATTTCCGGTCACGAGGATTCCGCTGGTTCCGCCTCCGGGGATCGGCCGGTTGGATGAGGTTACGCCGTCTTGCGAGCCGGCGAACGATCAGGGCCAAAGGTAAAGAAATTCGGTATTCTTGCAAGGCTTTTTGGGTTATCCCGCGGGCATGGGTAGACTGGCATGCGGTAGGAGAGATACTCGCTGAAAGGTGCATGCCAGCTCATGGGAACGGGTGACCAGCCGGAAAAGACCAACAACTAAATCAGCGATTGCTGTCGGCTGGCCGGTAATAGCCGTAACTGCAGCGGACGTTCCCCGCTGCAGGTGACACGCATCGCCGGAGGGCAGCTGCAAGTCCAGGTACCGGTCCGCGGCCACCCCAGTCAGCCGCGCTGACAACCCCCGGCATCATACGCGATGTGCACGTCGTGCACTGCTACGTGCCGTCCGCCGGGCTACCCGTCCAGCGAAAGCGTAACCGGGCAGCCAGCCAGTATCGATACATGTCATAACGTAAGGAAGTAGCCCATGCCATCACACGCACGCACGGTCACCAGGAAAACCCATCGCGTTCGCAACGCGCTGCTCGTCGTGCTGCTGTTGCTGGTCGTGTGCGCCGCGGCGGCCGGCTTCAGCGGATTCAAACTGTACAAGTCGGCGATGAGCGCCAAAACGCACCTCAACAATGTCGTCAACGCGGCCAAGGTCATCAAGGACGGTTCCACCGACGACATGGTCAAGGCACTGTCCGACGTGAGCTACATCCAGAAGGAGGCGGCCGCCGCCAAGCAGGATGTCAGCGGCGGTCTGTGGACGCTGGCGGAGAAGATGCCCGTGGTCGGTGGGGACGTGAAGACGGCGCGCACCGCCATCGGTACCATCGATGACTTCGCGCAGACCACGCTGCCCCAGCTGGGCAAGGTCGTCACCACACTGACCGGTGCCAGCCTCTCCAGTGGCGATGGGCAGCTCAACATGGAGCCGATCATCGCCGCGGCGCAGCAGCTTGCCACGGTCGACCAGTCCGTGCAATCGCAGGCCAGGACGATCCAGGATCTTCCCGACGCCAAACTCGGCGTGGTGAACAACGCGCTGCAGAACGGCAAGACGCAGATGGCCGCCCTGGCGCAGGTGACCGAAAACCTGAGCGGCATGCTCAACATGCTGCCGAACTTCCTCGGTGCGAACGGCGCCCGCAACTACGTGCTGCTTGCCCAGACGAATTCCGAGATCCGCGGAACCGGCGGCCTGATCGGTTCGGCCGGTTCCTTCAGCGCGGACAACGGCAAGATCGCGGTGGGGGAGTTCCACGCGGATGCCGAGTTCCCCTCCAACGCCGCGTTGGATGACGTCAACCAGGACGGTGACGGCACGCTGTACAGCGGACTGTACTTCGGTCAAGTCATCCATAATCTTTCGTCCACGCCGGACTTCCCGCGCGTCGCGTCCATGGCCCAGAAGTTCTGGCAGGCGGCTCCGTTCGGCGGATCGTCCGACGGCGTGATGTCGCTCGACCCCGTCGCGCTGCAGGCGATGATCGGCGCCACCGGCGACGTGACCCTGTCCGACGGGCGCGTGCTCAACGGGTCGAACACCGCCGAATTCCTGCTCAACGGCGCCTACAAGGAACTGACGCCCTCCGCTCAGGACCAGTACTTCAGCGAGACCGCCGCCCAGGCGGTCACCCACCTGTTCAGCGACATGAACACGCAGAAGCTCATGACCGTCGCCAAGACGATGCTCCGGATGGCCGAGCAGCGGCACCTGTACTTCTGGTCGTTCCACGAGGAGGATCAGGCGGTGCTGCGCAGCGCCGGCGTCACCGGCGAGATCACCAACGACGCGAAGAACCCGGTGACCGGCGTCTACTCCAACGAGATGCAGGCCTCGAAGATGGACTGGTACATCCAGCGCAAGTCGACGGTGAAGAGGACCGGCGACAACACCTACCACGTTACGTATTCGTTCACCAACACCCTGCAGCCGGGCGAGGCCGGATCCCTGCCGGAATACATCACGGCGAACGCCAAGGGAGGCGTGGCGGTGAACCGCGTGGTCATCTACACGCCGGCCGGAGGCGAGGTCAGCAACGTGTCGGCGTCGAACGGCAGTTCCTTCGCACAGGTGCAGGCCAAGGACCATATGACCTACATGGACGACATCTCCCTGGCTCCTCAGGACACGGTGACCATCGAATACGACGTGACCACCGCGGCCGGCTCGGCCAACCTCAAACTGGATCAGACGCCGACCATCGGCGACCCCGCGATCACGTACGAGTATTGATCGGTATTGATCTGTGGGTGTGATCTTGGGATTGTGTGCCCTTATGAAAGCGCGCCGCCGACTCCTCTCGGAACCGGTGACGTGCTTCCGGACGACGATGTTCATTACGATCACGGCAGATCGATAGCCGACAATATCGTCACGCTGGTTCAGCTAGTTCGAATTGCAGGTGGCGGACGGTGCCCAAGACGAAAGATTCTCGTCCGGCGTTCGGCCGCCGTCGTTGGCCGTGATGATACTGGAGACCATGAAGCTCAGGCGGCGGCAGCCAAAGGCGAAGTCGAGAAAGAGGTGACGGCGTGACACTTGAACAGAGGTCAGATAGCGCGGCGGCGGAGCAGTGCCGAGCATGACCGACAATCAACGGCCGCAGGCGATTGAGGTGCGCGGTGCGCGCGTGCATAACCTCAAGAACATCGACATTGACATTCCGCTGGGTGAACTGGTGGGCGTGGCCGGCGTCTCCGGTTCGGGAAAGAGCTCGCTGGCGCTCGGCGTGCTGTATGCGGAAGGTTCGCGGCGTTACCTGGAAGCGCTGTCCACGTACACGCGCCGTCGACTGACCCAGGCCAGCCGCGCCCAGGTGGACGAAGTGCTGCACGTGCCGGCCGCGCTGGCCCTGCACCAGCGGCCCACGGTGCCCGGCATCCGCTCGACGTTCGGCACGATGACCGAATTGCTCAACAGCCTGCGACTCCTGTTCTCCCGCGTCGCCTCGCACGTGTGCTCGCATTGCGGGGCGTGCAACGAGCCCACGCTGAACGTGGCGGCCGGACTGCCCATTACTTGCGTCAGCTGTGGCAAGGAATTCCATGCGCCCGGTGCTGAATCGCTCGCCTTCAACTCGGCCGGCGCCTGCCCGACCTGCTCCGGCACCGGCATCGTGCGCGAAGTAAACCGCGCGGCCCTGGTCCCGGACGAGTCGAAAAGCATCGACGACGGCGCTGTGCTGCCATGGGGCTCGCTCATGTGGGACCTCATGAAACAGGTGTGCGGTGCGATGGGCGTGCGCACCAACGTGCCGTTCAGCGAGCTCACGCCCGAAGAACGCGACATCGTATTCAACGGGCCAGCCGTCAAAAAGCACATCCTCTACAAGCCGAAGAAAGGCGACGATTTCGCCGAACTCGACTTCACCTACTTCAACGCCGTGTACACGGTGGAGAATGCGCTCGCCAAAGCCAAGGACGAGAAGGGCCTGAAGCGTGTGGCCCGGTTCCTCAAGGAGGGGCCGTGCGCCGACTGCAGTGGCACCCGACTGAGCGCCGTCGCCCGGGCTCCGCACGTGCGCGGGCTGAACTTGGCCGAAGCCGGCGCGATGACCTTGGACGCGGCGGCGGATTGGGTGCGCGGAGTGCCGGAATCCCTGCGCCCCGACATGCGGCCGATGGCCACCAACATCTGCGAATCGTTCCTAGACGTGGCCCGACGACTGCTGGATCTGGGGCTCGGCTATCTGGCGCTTGATCGCGCCGGCGCCACACTGTCGACCGGAGAACGCCAACGTGTGCAGCTCGCCCGGGCCGTGCGAAACCGCACCACCGGCGTGCTGTATGTGCTCGACGAGCCATCCATCGGTCTGCATCCCTCGAACGTGGACGGGCTGCTCGGCGTGATGCATGACTTGGTGGCGGACGGCAATTCCGTGGTGGTCGTGGACCATGACGTGCGCGTGCTCAAGGCCGCCGACCATCTTATCGAAATGGGACCGGTTGCCGGCGCCGAAGGAGGGCATGTGATCGCGCAAGGGACGGTCGGCGAGGTGGCGGCGAATCCAAGTAGTCGTATTGCGCCGTTCTTGGCCGATAATGTGAGCGCGCGCATCCGTGAGCGCGTGGCGGAACCGCAGGTGTTCGACCTTGGCCACATCCGCATGACGACCAGCCAGTTGCATACGGTCAAGCCGCTGGACGTTGATATTCCGCGCGGCCGGCTCGTGGCGGTGACAGGCGTCTCCGGCTCAGGCAAGACCACGATGGTGCTCGAATCGCTGATTCCCGCACTCAAAACGCAGGCGGCGGAGGAGCGGTTGCCGGAACACGTGCGCGAGCTTGAGACCGCGGGCATCCATCGTGCGAATCTCATCGACGCCACGCCGATTGGCGCAAACGTGCGCTCCACCGTGGCCACCTATGCCGATATTCACGACGAACTGCGCCGCGCCTTCGCCCGCACGGACGGCGCCAAGGCGGGCGGCTGGAAGGCTGGCGATTTCTCATACAACACCGGCCGACTGCGTTGCCCCACGTGCGACGGCACCGGTTCGATCTCACTCGACGTGCAGTTCCTGCCGGACGTTACCATCGAATGCCCGGATTGCGGCGGATCCCGGTATGCGTCCGAAGCCAGCGCGATTCGGCGTGCGGTTAAAGCGGCTAAGGGCAAAGCGGCGAAGATGAAGGTCCCGGATAAACGCAAAGCTGCCAAGGAAAAATTGAGTGAGGCGACGGATCAGGGTGGCGGCAACATTTCCCTGAGCCTGCCTCAACTCATGGCAATGAGCGTGGACCAGGCGCTGTCCGTGACCGGCGACCTCAAGAAGGTTCACGCACGTCTGACCACCCTGCACGACTTGGGCCTCGGCTACTTGACGCTCGGCGAACCGACGCCGGCGCTTTCGGGCGGCGAAGCCCAGCGGCTGAAACTCGCCAGCGAAATGGGCAAGGCCCAATCGGACGCGGTATTCGTGTTCGATGAGCCGACCATCGGTCTGCACCCGTTCGACGTGCGCGTGCTGCTGGGCGTGTTCGACCGGCTCGTGGCGAGCGGCGCAACAGTCGTGGTCATCGAACATGACCTTGACGTGATCGCCAATGCGGACTGGATCATCGACATGGGTCCGGGCGGTGGCGAAAGCGGCGGACGCATCGTCGCCACCGGAACGCCGGAACAAATCGCGGCCAATCCGAACAGCATCACCGGGCGGTATCTGCGCTGACTCGTATGGCGGTAACGCGCCTTTGCATAGGACCCTGCGCGAGTAGGATAGCCGTCCATGGTGCAGATTCATGGCATTAGACGCGCAAGCGCGGACGCGAAATATCGGCAGATGACCGGGCAGCCGGTCAAGCCGCTGATTCTCAAACTGTGCTTGCCGGCCGTCATCTCCAACTTGGTGACCACCGCCTACAATCTCACGGACACGTTCTTTATTGGTCAGCTCGGCACCGCGCAGTCCGGTGCTATCGGCATCGCGTTCTCCATCATGACCGTGATGCAGGCGCTCGGCTTCTTCTTCGGCAACGGCGCGGGCAACTCGATGAGTCGCGAACTCGGCAAGCAGAACAATGATCGCGCCTCCCGACTACTGGCCGTGGGCTTTGTGGGCGCGGTGATCTCCGGTTTGGTGATTGCCGCAATCGGGCTGCTGACCCTGCGGCCACTTGTCGTCATGCTGGGCTCGACCTCGACGATTGCCCCATACGCCGTGCAATATCTGACGCCGTTGCTGGTCGCCGCACCCTGCGTGTGCGGTTCGTTCGCACTCAACGGACTGCTACGATACCAAGGGCAATCGACGTTCGGCATGATCGGGCTGGTTTCCGGCGCATTGCTGAATTTCCTGCTTGCGCCATTGTTCATTTTCGTGGCCGGTCTGGGGATTTTCGGTGCCGGCCTCGCCACCGCCATCTGCCAGACGGTGAGCTTTACGATTCTGACCACGATGAGCCGCAAATTCGGCGTGATGAAACTGTCCCTGCGCAATTGCAAGCTGGATGTGCTGCTCATGCGCGAAGTGGCTGGCGGCGGCCTGCCTTCGCTGATCCGCCAAGGCGCCGGCTCGATTTCCGTGACTTGCGTGAACATCGCCGCCAACCCGTTCGGCGACGCGGCCATCGCCGGCATGGCCATCGTGATGCGCATCATGTTGGGCGCCAATTCGGTGATCGTGGGTCTCGGCCAAGGCTTTCAGCCGGTGTGCGGCTACAACTACGGTGCCGGCCTGTTCGCGCGAGTCAAAGAGGGATATTGGTTCTGCGTGCGGCTCGCCACCTGCGTGCTCGTGGCGTTGGCAGCGCTGCTGTGGATTTTCGCGCCGCAACTGGTCGAGATCTTCCGCTCCGACCCGGCCGTGGTGGCGGTGGGCGTGGCAGCGCTGCATATTCAATGCTGCACGGTGATTCTCAACGGCTTCAACATGATGGGCAATATGATGACCCAGACCATGGGCCGCACCGGCATCGCCTCGTTCCTGGCCTTGTGCAGGCAAGGCCTGTTCCTGGTGCCAATCGTGCTGATTCTGCCGATGATGTTCGGCGTGCTCGGTGTGGAAATGGCCCAATCGGTGTCCGACGTGCTGGCATTCGTGGTCACCATCCCGTTCATGCGGCGAATCCTGCACGAATTGCGGTAGATGTCATCAAGATTTTCGACTTCCAGACCAGGTGGACCGAGCATATCTCGCTGAATCTCTGTAGTTTTTCCTTACCGTTGCGTTCATTAGGTCGATTATGCGTTCATTAGGTCGGTGCCCTGCTTAGCATGAGATAATGAGCATTGGAATGAAGCCATTCTTGAAGGCAGTGTTCATCACAAGTGACCTAATGAACGCATAATCGACCTAATAAATCAATGGCGGATGGCTAATACGGAGCCTGAATGCAGAATATGAAACGTATGAAAGCCAGCCAGGCACACAAGTGGCCTGTGCCGGAGCGCATCGAATCGCTGTACCGCACCATGGCTGACGCACTCGGCCCGACCGGATGGTGGCCGGCGGAGACCACGTTCGAGATTATGGTGGGCGCGGTGCTGACGCAGAATACGGCGTGGAGCAATGTGGATCGTTCGCTTGCGGCGTTGAAAGCGGAGGATGTGCTCGAACCCCATGCGTTGGTGGCCATGGAGCCGGAGCGTTTGCAGGAACTGATTCGACCGTCAGGCTTTTATGTCAACAAATCCAAGACCGTACAGTCGCTGAGTCGGTGGTATGTGGAGCGTTGCGGGGCCGCGCCCGAGGGTGCCGCGGCTATTTCCGATGCCGAATTACGGGCCGAGTTGCTTGGATTATTTGGTATTGGCGGCGAGACGGCCGACGATCTGATGCTGTACGTGTTCTCGCGCCGCACATTCGTGGCCGATACCTACGCGCGGCGGCTGTTCGCCTTCCTCGGATTCGACGTGCCGGGCGGCTATCCGGCATTCCACAAGGCCTATTCGCCCGTGGTGCTGAGCACGAGCCTCAGCGTTGGGGATTTGCAGGAGTTCCATGGGCTTATCGACGAGTTCGGCAAGGCATACCGCGATGACGCGGCAAAAAGTGAGTCGTTCTTGGGTGTAAGCCTCACACAAAATGGTGCTCAATAAGAAAAGTGTGAGGCTCGCACAGCGCCAATCGCACATCCAAATCCTGGGAACGGCGGTCCGATGCCATTCCGTCGAATGTGCGATTGATTGGTATTGTGCGTTTGCCTCACACTTTTCTTATTGAGAATGATTCGCTGCGATATGCCGCTTACTTGACAACCTTAAAACCGCCGGTCCACGGGGTCTGATTGGCGATGCCCGCAACGGCGGATCCGATGTTGCCTGCGCCGAAGATGGTGATGTTGCTCATGGTAATGGTTCCTTTCAATGAACGATTACTGCGCTTACTCTTAATTCGAAATACCTCGTTTCGAGGTATTTCTTGCTGTTGAGATACACTATACATCGAAACGACACATATCGAAACGTGGCGTGTCGAAACGAGGTAGACTGGTGATCATGAGCTTGATTGAGATGATGATTCTGGGGTTCTTAAGCGAACGATCCATGTGCGGCTATGAACTGCGCAAGAAGATGGAACAGCTGCAGGGTTACGCGCGCAAATTCAGCGACGGCACGGTATATCCGGCGACCAACCGACTCGTCGAAGCCGGCCTGATTTCCGAGCAGTCTGAGATCCGCGATGGCCGTCAGCGCCGCGTATTCACCCTGCTTGAGGCTGGCCGCAACAAACTCATCGAGGAACTGCGCAACACCGGCGGATTCAACCTCACCGATATCACCCGCTGGACCGTCGTGCTCACCTTCCTTGGTGTTGTTCCGGATAAATCAGACCGTGACGCGGTTCTGCGCCGCCGCTACGACCTGCTGAACGGCCATGACGTGCCCTTCTTCTACTGCGACGCCGGCAACCCGCTCTCCATCGAGCAGATCAACGACCCCTACCGCCGCGGCATCATCGCCGTGCATGACGCCGAAATCGCCGCCGAGCTCGACTGGTTGCGCTCAATGCTGGGTATCGAAGACGAGTCTGTGGCACAATAGTTCGATTGGCACAGTCGCCGCAGCAACTAACAGGAGACGATGATGACCGAAGACAAGCCGATCGCCAAGCCGATGATCGATGACGCCACGCGTGAGAAAATGGCGCTCATGTTCTCCGTCGAAGTCTATCTGCCAGACGATGTGGATGGCTTCTTCGACCTGCAGGCCGCCCAGCGCGACCTCCAGCTCGAACTCAACGCCACGCCGCTGACCCACCCGAAGCGCCGTACCGAACTCATGCAGGCGTTCTTCGGCGCTGCGGGGAGGGCCTGTACCTCGAAGGCCCGGTGTACGCGAACTGGGACAGCAATACGTACTGGGGCGAGCGCTGCTACGCCAACTTCAACCTGACGCTGGTCGACGATGGTGATATCTTCATCGGCTCCCACACCATGCTCGGCCCCAACGTCACGCTTGTAGCCACCGGCCATCCTGTGCGTCCGGACCTGCGCTACCGGGGCGCCCAGTATTCGTGTCCGATCCACATCGGCGAAAACGTCTGGATCGACACGTTCGCGCCGACCCACACGTTGTGCCCGAGGGCGACCGGAATGCAATACACGTAGCGGTGCTCGCGCAGCACCGGCAGCACGGGGTGGCAGGCGACTCATTAGCACGGGGAACGGTTGAACGAGAAGTGGATTGGCATGTGGTGGTATCGAACATACTGATGCGTGTGCCGCCGAGCCTGTCCAGATGGCTGCCTATATGAACCAGTGACAGGAAATCGCGGGAGAGCAAACGAGAGGAGTGTGCATGGGGCAGTTCGGCGTCATGATTGGCCAGTTAGTCGGATTTCTGATCATGCTGATGGTCGGGTATGGATGTGTGAGGCTTCGATTCTACGGTCAGACGGCGTTGGACGGCATGTGCTCGTTGCTGCTCAACGTGCTCATCCCCGTGCTTGTGTTTTCGAACGCCGTCGATGGTGCGGACCGCGCGCAGCTTGTCTCTAACTGGGGCGTGATGCTGCTGACCGCCGTGATGTACGCGCTGCTCATCCTGGTGTTCTGGCTGGTCGCCGAACTGTTGCGGCTCAAAGGTTCGCGTAGCCATGTATTTCAGGCGTCGCTTATTTTCGGCAACGCCGGATTCATCGGTATTCCGTTGATTATGGCACTTTGGCCGCAGAACGGCGCGATTTACGTGGCGCTGATGTCGATCATCGACCAGACGCTGCTCTGGACGTACGGCGTATGGCTGTGCGAGCCGGTCGACGAAACGACTGGCGGCAACGCGATTGGCGCGCGAGGTGCGGTCGTGAACGGTTCGGTGAACGGCGCCGGTTCGGTGGGCAATGCTGGTTCGGCGAGCAATGCCGCAAACGGTGGTTCTCCGGCCGTCGTCCGTCCCTCGCTAGGTACCCGCGTCCTCGGTCTGCTTAAACGATTCGTCAATCCCGCCTTCATCGGCGTGATGCTCGCCCTGATTCTGATTCTGCTCGGCGTCAAGGTGCCGGACATCATCCTGAAGCCGCTGCACACCATCGGCAATATGGCCACGCCGATGTCGCTAATCTACTTGGGCGGCCTGTTCGCACTGACCAAGTGGTGGGGCGTCCTCAAACGCTACGAACTCTATGCTGGCCTAGTCGCCAAGATGATCGCATTCCCGCTCGCCTTCTACGCGCTACTGACCGCGCTGACCGGCGCATCGCCGCAACTGCCGATCACCCATGACATGGTGCTGATGATCACGGTCATCGCCGGACTGCCGACCATGACCACCATCGCCATGTTCACCGGTCGCAAGAACAACATGCCCGAGTATGCGGTCGGCTTCGTGCTCGTAAGCACGCTGTTCTCGCTGGCCTCCCTGACGATTGTGTCGGCGGTCGTGTTCTGAATTGTCCCCTTCGATGAAAAGAATGCCGGGGGCCTCCGGCGCTTGGAATCTCATTCATAAATAAATGCTGGCTATTCTTTTTACCACGAATCAGAACCATTTTCTGTTGTTCTGGCCGAAAGATAATCTCAAGGGTTTCGGTCGCCACGAAGACAGCATTATCAACGGTCGCGGCGAGAATCCGGCCGTCATCAAGCGTGACTACGAACTCATGAAATGGGTCAACGCGAACTCCTTCCGTACCTCGCACTACCCGTATAGCGAAGAGAACCTCAGGATGGCTGACCGCGAGGGCTTCCTGGTCATCGATGAATGTGCGGCCGTGGGCTTTATGTCCAGCCTAAAGAACCTCGTGAAACGAATTTCACGAGGTTCTTTCTAGTTACGCTGAATGACTCCCATTAGACTCCCACAAGAGAAGAGCAATGGCGAAATCCCAACGTTGCTAAGCTCTCAAACTCAGATGTGGAAGTAGAGCTCGTACTCGAGCGGGGTCGGGGCCAGGCGAGCCTGGTCGATCTCGTCGCGCTTGAGGCCAATCCAGGTCTCGATCAGGTCGTCGGTGAACACGTCGCCGGCGGTGAGGAAGTCGTGGTCCTCTTCCAGGGCGTCCATAGCCTCGGCCAGGGAGCTTGGCACCTGCTTGATGCCAGCGTGCTCTTCCGGCGGCAGCTCGTAGAGGTCCTTGTCGACCGGCTCCGGAGGCTCGATGTGGTTCAGGATGCCGTCCAGGCCAGCCATCAGCTGAGCGGAGAAGGCCAGGAACGGGTTGCAGGACGGATCCGGAGCGCGGAACTCGATGCGCTTGGCAGCCGGGGAGGTGCCGGCCAGCGGAATACGGATGGCGGCAGAACGGTTACGAGCGGAGTACACCAGGTTGACCGGAGCCTCGAAGCCCGGGACCAGACGGTGGTAGGAGTTCAGGGACGGGTTGGTGAAGGCCAGCACGGAGGAGGAGTGCTTGATCAGACCGCCGATGTACCAGCGAGCCAGATCGGACAGACCAGCGTAGCCCTTCTCGTCGTAGAACAGCGGCTTGCCGTCCTTCCACAGGGACTGGTGGCAGTGCATACCAGTGCCGTTGTCGTCGGCGATCGGCTTCGGCATGAAGGTCGCAGCCTTGCCGGCCAGAGCGGCGGTCTCGTGGACGACGTACTTGTACTTCATCAGGTCATCGCCTGCGTGCTGCAGGGTGTTGAAGCGGTAGTTGATCTCCTGCTGGCCGGCGCCGGCGACCTCGTGGTGGGAACGCTCGAGGATCAGACCGACCTTCTGCAGGTTGGCGACCATATCGTCGCGCAGATCCTGGGTGTGGTCAATCGGCGGAACCGGGAAGTAGCCCTTCTTGACGCGGTTCTTGAAACCGATGTTCGGGGTGCCGTCTTCCTCAACGTCAACGCCGGAGTTCCACGGAGCTTCGATGGAGTCGACCTCGTAGAAGGAGCGCTGCATGGAGTTCTCGAAACGCACCTTGTCGAAGATGAAGAACTCGGCCTCAGGAGCGAAGGATGCGGTGTCGGCGATGCCGGTGGACTTCAGGTAGGCCTCGGCCTTGCCGGCGACCTGACGCGGGTCGCGGGAGTACGGCTCGTCGGTCAGCGGGTCGACGATGGAGAAGGCCACGTCAAGGGTCTTGTGCTTGCGGAACGGGTCAACGAAAGAGGTCTCAACGTCCGGGACCAGCTTCATGTCGGACTCGTTGATGGCCTGGAAGCCCTGAACGGAGGAACCATCGAACGGCATGCCGTCGGTGAAAGCGTCCTTCAGGAATTCGCTAGCCGGCACGGTGAAGTGCTGCTGAACGCCGATAAGATCGGTGAAACGGACGGAGACATACTCGATGCCTTCCTTGTTGATAAGGGCCTCGACGTCTTCCTTGGACTTGAGTTCGGTCACGGGACCGCTCCTTTCGTATGAGATATAACGGTATATATCGTAAAATAGCGCGTTTCGCCGGCTCGAAACTTGGGTTACGAGAATGTTTCGTGACTGTGGCCGACAATCGTGCAGGCGCGTTATTTCAACGAAACACCATTACAGAATGGAAACGGAGACTATCGGGGGAGTAGGTAGAGATGTCCGCAACGTGGACAGTGGGTATTGACAGGTGACGTAGGTGGATGTAAGTGGACGCGATTATGAGACATATGACGAAGCCCTGGAACCGATTGAACGGATTCCGGGGCTTCTGTGCGATTTGGTTGTGTGCTGACGATCAGCGACCGCGCATCGCGCGGCGGGAGATCTTCTGCGGGCGGTTCGGATCCATGCCCTTGGGGATGGCATAGCCCTTCTTGGCCTGCAGCGTGCGCAGACGATCGTTCAGCGTTTCCATCTCGGCCTTGGTCAGCAGGAAGCGACGGCGCGGATGAATCTTGGCGATCAGTGCGTTCTTGTGGTCCGTGGGCTCATAGCTCTTGGACTTGATCACCGTGCTACGCAGCTTGGCCAGCGGCACCTGCTTGGGGCCGTGGCCGACGGCGATGCGGTACACCGGGATGGAGGAGCCGGCGGTCACGCCCTTGATATCGTGTTCCTGACGATCCATCGCCTTCATGACGCGACCGTATTCGCCTTCGCCGATCAGGTAGATGCCGTTCATCGAAGTGCCGCGCCAGATGGCATCCTTGGTCTTCGGGTCGATCCACACCGGTTCCTGCGGGAAGTCAAAGCCGGCTTTCTGCATGTTGCTCAGCACGCCGATGGCGGCACCAGGCTTGCCATCAATCTGCTTGTAGCCGACTGCATCCGCGCGGCGGGTGAGCATCATGGTGGCCAGCAGAATGCCGAGCATGATGGCGGTGATCATGGTGAAGATCCAGGTCAGCCAGGTCCACTTGACAATCAGACCGATGATGATCATCACGACTACAGGCAGCAGGAAAGCACCGGCCTCAAGCCACGGCAGGGCCTTGTCTTCCTTAGCCGTGTACTTGTAGATCTGGATGATCTGCTTGATTATGCTCTGCTTCTTCGGCTTCGCGTCCTTCTCCGCCATCACTTCTTCCTTTGTTGGGACGAAACACACTGGGCAATATCTTATCAGGTGCGCTGGTCCGAACTTGCTTGTGCTGGTTGGTCTCAGCGTGTGTGCAATGGTCGTCCGTCGGCCTTGAGTAGCGCCTCGCCGAGCGTTTCACTGAATGTGGGATGCGGGTGAACGAGGCGGGCTGCGTCGGCGAGCGGCACATGGTTGCCGACCAGCTGTTCGGCTTCGGCGATGATGTCGGAGGCCATCGGGGAGACCATGTGCACGCCGAGCACGCGCGGGGTGTCCGGGTTGGCCGCGTCGCAGCCGGAGACGATGGTCAATGAGCCGGCCGTGCCGCTCATCAGCATGCGCGCGTTCGCCAGCATCGGATAGTTGGTCTCCTTGATTTCAATGAGATCCTCCCTCGCCTGCGCCTGTTCGACGGTGAGCCCGACCGACGCCGCTTCGGGGAAGGAGAACACGATCTGTGGCACGGTGGCTTCGTCCACCGGCTTGGGATTGAGTCCGGCGATGGTCTCCGCGATGACGATGCCTTGCTCAAAAGCACGATGCGCCAGTGCGTGACCGGCCGTCACGTCGCCCACCGCCCATACGCCCGGTTTGTCGGTGCGACCGTACGCATCCGTGGCGACATGTCCGTGGTCGTCGATCGTCACGCCCCATGCTGGGTCGGTGATCGGGTCACGCCCGATGGCGACAAGGGCGATTTCGCCCCAGACGCTCTGTTCGCCATCCTGGCCTTCGCGCGTGTAGTGCACGGTGGCGCCAAGGTTCGCGCCGGTGTCCACGTGGGTGACGCTGGCGCGGGTGATGATGTTCACGCCATGACGTTTGAGCTCACGGGTCAGCGTGGTGCCGGCTCTCCGGTCCCAGGCTGAGAGCACGCGGTCCTTGCGAATCAGCAGGGTAACCTTCGAACCGGTGGAGTTCCATATCGAGGCGAATTCAAGGGCGATGGCCCCGGCGCCGATAATCACCGCCGAAGAGGGAAATTCGTTGACTTCCAGCGCCTGTGTGGAGTCGATGAGGGCGCCGGCGAACGGGTTGCCGGGCAATGGGCGTGGCTTGGCACCGGTGGCGATGACGATGTTCGTGGCCGTGAGGTCCATCGTTGGGCCGCTGGGTTCGGGGACATCGGCCTTGTGATAGGTGAGGATGTCGCTTTGGCCGGGGGAGGGGACGAGGCGGACGATGTGGTTGGAAGTTGCTGGAGCGATCTCATCCGCATGGAACGCGGCATTGGCCCGGAACACGGTGATGCCGCGATGGGCGAGCAGTCCGGCCAGTCCTCCCACCATCGTCTTGACCACGCGCAGGCGATAGTCGCGCAGCATGCCGAAGTCGATGCCATTCACCGAGGCGTTGACGCCGAGTTCGGCTGCACGGTGCACGGTGTCGATGGTGTGGGTGGCGGTGATGAGCGCCTTGGAGGGGATGCAGCCACGGTTGAGACATGTGCCGCCCACGGTGGCGTCACGCTCGACGAGTGCCACTTTCATGCCGAGTTCGGCCGCGCGCAGAGCTGTGGAATAGCCGCCGGGGCCGGCCCCGATGATGACCAGATCAAACTGTTCGCTCATGATTGCCTCCTTGATACATATAAGTATGGCTCCCATGCTAGGGAGCCATATGCGGCTATCGCCGCCACTTCGCCTAAAAACAGTCCACTGGACTGTTTTCTTTACGGCTCAGCCCCTCAACGAGGGGAGCCAGAGTATATATGAACAATCAGTCCGCCGGCCAGTGACCGCGCTTCGGGTAACGCGGCTTGGGAAGTCTCCAACGACGCATCTGGATGGAACGGCTCCAGGCGTAGGAGAAGGAGCGGGAGCCCTTGGCCACGGACGATTCGCCGTACTTGGCGATCAGCTTGGGCTTGAGACTGCGCCACATCAGCCACACGTCGATGATCACGGCGATCAGATAGCCGTACATCAGCGCCATCATGGTGACCGACGCCCACTGGTTGCGCATCAACGAGGCGGCGAACATGGAGACGATCAGGATTCCGAAGCTCACCGGAATGAACCATTCGCCGAGGTTGAACCGGGCGTCCACGTAGTCGCGGATGTAGATGCGCCACGGCAGGCGTTCCGACTTGGGCATGTGGTTGATGTCGCCCTTCTGCATCGCCTCGTACTCGGCGTTCTCCCTCTCGCGCAGACGGGCTTTGGCGGCCTTGGCGCTGGCCTTGCGGTCCACCGGAACCAGCGGACGGATACCGGCGGCCTGAGCCTGCTTCATCTTCGGGGTAGGACGGCCTTTTTTCTCAGAAGGATCGGCGGCCTTCTTCGGGGCCTGCTCAACAGGAACTTGGGCCTCTTCTTTTTTCTTAAACGGATTCCATGTCATGCTTTGAGGTTACGGTGACGTTCAGACACTTGTACACTGGCGCAGTCATTGCAATGACGCCGCTCACGCACATATATAAAGGAGGATCATCATGGCAACGTTCACCGCTGACGAGATTCGTTCGCGCGTCGAAACCGATTGGAACCGCATCGTCAAGGTGCTGGCCGAAAAGGTCGCGCTGCAGTCGATCTCCGCCAAGGGCATCACCGCCGAACATATGAAGCGCTCCGCTGAATTCGTTGCAGACGAACTGCGCCTCGTGGGTGTGGATGCCAAGGTGGTCCAGGCTTCCAATGCCGACGGCACTCCGGGCGCATGGGAGGTCATCGGCTCGCATATCGTTTCTCCGGACGCCCCCACCGTGCTGCTCTACGCCCATCACGATGTGCAGCCTGTTCCGGACCCGGCCGAGTGGAACACCGACCCGTTCGTGGCCACCGAAATCGACGGCCGTCTTTACGGCCGTGGCTCCGCCGATGACGGCGGCGGCATCGCCATCCACTCCGGTGCGCTGAAGGCTTTGGGCGACGACCTCAACGTCAATATCAAAGTGTTCATCGAAGGCGAAGAGGAGATGGGCTCGCCAAGCTTCATTCCCTTCATCGAGGCTCACCGCGACGAATTCGCCGCCGACGTGATTATCGTGGCCGATTCCGGCAACTGGTCGGCGGACATTCCTTCTTTGACCACCTCGCTGCGCGGTAACACCTGTGTGGACGTGACCGTGCAGGGCCTTGAGCATCCGGTGCACTCCGGCCAGTACGGCGGCCCGATTCTCGACTCCAATACGTTGGCCGCCATGCTCATCGCTTCCATGTATGACGAGAACGGCGATCTGGCCGTACCCGGCGTGGCCGCGGAAGAGCCGATCGGCGGTTTGCAGCACGACCTTGACGAAACCGCTGTGCGCGAGGATTCCGGCGTGGTGGCCGGTTACGAGTTCGCCGGCACCGGTTCGCTGGCCTCACGCCTGTGGACCAAGCCGTCCGTGACCGTGATCGGCTTCGACGCCCACCCGGTCGAGGGATCCTTCAACGTGATCGCCCCGGAGACCCGCTTCCGTTTGTCGCTGCGCACCGCGCCCACCCAGCGCCCTGAAGAAGCGCAGGAAGCACTGGCTGCATTCTTCGAATCCCACGCGCCGTTCGGTGCCAAGGTCACTGTCGAACGCGGCGAAAACGGCATGGGCTGGGCCATGGACCCGACTGCCGTGGCCACCAAGGACGCGCTGGAAGCCATGACCGAGGCTTTCGGCGTTGAGCCCATCAACAAGGGCGAAGGCGGCTCCATTCCGTTCATCCCCGAACTGCAGCGCATTTTCCCCAACGCTCAGGTGCTGGTCACCGGTCCCGAAGACCCGAAGGCCAACGCCCACAGTCCCAATGAGTCCATCTCCCTGCCCGGCCTCAAGAACAACGTGATCACCGAGGCTTTGCTGCTGGACAAGCTCGGCAAGTAGCCGAACCGTATCGGTAATGGTAGCGAGCCGCCGTCCGGTAGGTCACAGATGTGGCTATTGCCTTTGACGGCGGCTTGCTTTATAGTCGGGGAGTTGACACGGGAGCTGCCGTTAGGCGGCTGAGAGGAGACTCATAGTCTCGACCGATAGAACGTGACCGGATAATGCCGGCGCACGGAAATGTCGCTCTTACCCACCCGTGCCTGAACCAACCTGCGCGTGGCCACGAACATGTGCATCATGTGCGTACATATATCCATGTATGTTCGGCCTGCGTACGAGCAGAAGAAAGGCACATTCATGACTGAAGCTGTGGCCAAAGCCAATTACAAGTGGCGCGTCGTCGATATCGTCGTCGCCGCAATCATCGCCGTCGCATCCGGCGTCATTTTCTGGGGCTGGGACATTGTCTGCTCCGCCCCGCTGGCCCTGTTCGAGGGCGTGACCCCCGGTTTCGAGGGTCTGCTCAACGGATTCTGGCTGTTCGCCGGCCCGCTCGCCGCAATCATCGTGCGCAAGCCCGGTGCCGCACTGTTTGCCGAAACCCTCGCCGCCTTCCTCGAGCTTACGCTGGGCAACCAGTGGGGTGTCGGCGGCTCGCTGATCGTCGGCATCATCCAGGGTCTGGGTGCCGAAATCGCCTTCGCCGTCTTCGCTTGGAAGAAGTGGAACATCGGCACCACCATCCTGTCCGGTGCGCTCGCCGGCGTGGGCTGCTGGGCCTACTACTGGGCCACCAACCCGGGCTGGAACGGCCTGCGCGTCACTTGGTATCTGGTTGGCTCCATCATCTCCGGCGTCGTGATCGCCGGCGTGGTGGTCTGGTACTTGTCTCGTGCGCTCGCCGCCACCGGCGCTCTGGAACGCTTTGAATCCGGCCGCAGCAAGGCGCGCGTCTGATGCAGGTTAATCCGGCTGCGGTAGAGGCCAGCGGCTGGGGATGGCGGCACGCCACGCGTAAGGACTTCGCGTTGCGTGCCGTCGATTTCACCATCCGGCCAGGTGAACGTGTGCTGATGCTCGGTGCTTCGGGGGCGGGCAAAAGCACGATGATGGCCGGTCTCGCAGGCGTACTTGGCGGCGATGAGGAAGGCGAGCAGGAGGGCTCGCTCACCATCGATGGCGTCGATGCGCGCGAGGCGCGAGGCCGCGTGGGACTGGTGCTTCAGGACCCGGACTCGCAGATCATTCTTGAACGACTAGGCGATGACGCGGCCTTCGGCTGCGAAAACCTCAACGTGCCGCGCGAGGAGATTCGGCAGCGAGTGCGCGAATCATTGGATATGGTGGGACTCGGCGGACTCGAACTGGATCGGTCCACCCGCCATCTGTCCGGCGGTCAGCGCCAACGTCTCGCGTTGGCCGGCGTGCTGGCTATGAAGCCCGGTCTGCTGTTGTTGGACGAACCGACCGCCAACCTCGACCCCGAAGGCGTGGTCGAAGTGCATGACGCGGTCAAAAAGGTCATCGAGGCCACCGGACAGACCATGGTTGTGGTCGAACATCATATCGATGTATGGCTCGATCTGGTCGATCGCGTGATTGTGCTCGGTCGACCCGATGCAAGTTCGCCCACGGGTGCGGTCATTGCCGACGGCAAGCCGGACGAGGTGTTCGCCGAGATGGGCGACGTATTGGCCGCCGGTGGCGCGTGGGTGCCGGGCCGTGCGATTCCCGATTACTCACCGAAGCAGGAGCCTGCGCACGATGCGCCGGTGCTCAGCACTGAGAACTTAAGCTTTGGCCGTGGAACCGCTCTTGGCGTTGGTATCAATCTGGATTTTTATCCCGGCGAAGTAACGGCTCTGATGGGTCCGAACGGCGCGGGCAAATCGACCTTGGCCTTGACCTTGGCCGGGCTACTCGAGCCTATCGCCGGCAAGGTGCTCATCGCCGACAACCTCAAGCCCGCGCATGCCGGGCGTGAGCCGATCGACTGGAAAAGCAAGGAACTGCTGGGCCGTATCGGCATGGTGTTCCAGGAGCCCGAGCACCAGTTCGCTGCCAATTTCGTGCGTGACGAAGTCGCCATCGGCCCCAAGTCGATGGGGCGAAGCCAAGACGAGGCTTATCAGACCGCCGACCGCATGCTTGAGCAGATGAATCTCACGCGCTTCGCCAAAGCCAACCCGTATACCTTGTCTGGCGGGGAGAAGCGGCGACTGTCCGTGGCTTCCATGCTGGCCGCCGCACCCAAAGTGTTGGTGATGGATGAGCCGACATTCGGACAGGATTTCAGTACGTGGAATGAGATGGTCAAGCTGATTGCCGCCATCCGCGATCAAGGCTCGTGCGTGATCATGGTGACGCACGATGAGGCACTGGTGGATGCGCTGGGCGCGCGACGTGTGATGTTCGAGGAGGCGAAGGCATGAGTGACGTGGTAATCGTCAGTCCGCAGGAAACGCGCGTGGAGCCGGTCAAAGCCTCATCGCCCTCATGGTTCATAGCGCGCATCAACGCGGTCAGTCGCATCATCGGTGCGCTGTTGCTGTGCGTTCCGATGTTCATCAGTCTGGATGTGGTATCCGCGTCCACGGCGCTCGGCATCGAATTCGTGCTGCTGTGGATTGGTGGCGTGGCTCCGTGGACCGTATGCCGTAAGACCTGGCCGGTATGGATCGCCGCCGCCGGCAGTTTTATCTCCGTGTTTCTCTACGGCCGCACCTCGGGCGAGATCCTGTGGCAGGGCGGCTGGATTGTGATCAGCGAGGGATCCGTTAATCTGGCCATCGCCACGGCTATCAGGGTGGCGGCCATTGCCGTACCCGGCGTGATTCTGGCCCTGGGCCTCGATCCCACTGATTTGGCGGACGGTTTGGTTGAGATTCTGCACTTCTCACCGCGATTCGTATACGGCGGGTTGGCTGGATTGCGCATGTTTACGCTGCTGCAGGAAGATTGGCGCGCACTCGGCTTGTCCCAGCGTTCGCGCGGCCTTGGCGACGGTAACGCCATCGCCCGTGCCCTCTCCCAGGCGTTCGGACTGCTGGTGCTCTCCATCCGGCGCGCCACCAAACTTGCCACCGCCATGGAAGCGCGCGGCTTCGGCTCCAGCGCCCCACGCTCCCAAGCCCGCATCTCGCGTCTGAAGCCTATCGACTGGATTTTCTACGTCATCTGTCTGGCCGTCCCGCTGGCCTCCATAGGCGTAGCCGTCGGCACCGGGAATTGGCACTTCGCCTTTCAGGGTGTCTGAAAGGCGGCAGACTGGCACAGTGCCTTTCAGGGTGCCTGAAAGGCTTACGATGCCTCCGCCAGCGGGGAGCGAGCCACGACTGACGTAATGCCCCGGCAGTAGGGTAGTGGCTATGCCCATCAACGCCCAGATTCTTGATAATCCGAAATCCGACCGCGTGCGCCGCATCGCCGATCTGACCCGCACCAAAGGCCGCGAACGTTCGGGCCGTTTTCTTATCGAAGGCCCGCAATCCGTGCGCGAGGCCGTCACTTGGCGGCCGGACGTGGTACGGGACCTGTATGTAGAGGTTTCGCAGGCGCTGGAACATCCGCGTATCATCTCCTCCACGTTGGAGAAGATCGTCGAAACCTCGCAGGATGCCACGATTTATGTGCACTACTGCACCGGCGACGTGATGCACCGCATCAGTCCGGACGCCCAAGGCATCGCGGCCGTCGGCAATGCCGAGTCCATGCACGCCGGTGCCGATGACGTCGAACTTGGCAAGAACGGTCGGGCCCCGCAGATTGCCGTCTTCTGGCAGGTGCGCGACCCGGGCAACGCCGGCACCGTGATTCGTGCGGCCGATGCGGCCGGCTGTGACGCCGTAATCTTCGTGGACGACTGCGTGGACGTGCTGAACCCCAAGGTCATCCGCTCCACCGCAGGCTCCCTGTTCCATCTGCCGGTACTCGCCATGAGCACCGACGAATTCTTCACCTGGACAGGCGACCATAATTTGGACGTCTGGGCCGCCGACGTATACGGCACCGAAGAACGCAAGCCGGAAAGCCTGCCCGCAGTACTGGCGGACAAGGCGGCGATCGAGGCTCCGAAAGCCGTGTTGTTCGGCAATGAGGCGCGTGGCTTGGAACCGGACATCCTCACGCGCTGCGGCCGCATCGTCTCCATCCCGCTTTATGGCAAGGCCGAATCGCTGAACCTCGGCACCTCGGCCGCGGTGATGCTGATGTCGCTGTCTATGTCGGGTCATGTTGAAAGAATGTGAAACCGGTAAAAACGCTGTGAAACGCTGAGAAAACATCAGACGAAAGGGTTCTCGTGGCAGAACAAATGGTGTTCGACGCCGACCAGGTGACTGCTGAGGTCGCCGAGGGCATCGAGAAAATCCAGAACGCCTCCAACCTGGAGGAGCTCAAGGCCATCAAGACAACGTACGCAGGTGCCGATTCGGCGATGACCAAGGCCAGCAAGGCCATTGGCTCCCTGCCCGCCGACCAGAAGAAGGAAGCCGGCAAGCTCATGGGCAAGCTGCGCGCCGACTTCGGCCGTGCCTATGGTCCCAAGGAAGTCGAGCTCAAGGAAGCCGCCGAGAAGGCCGCGCTTGCCGCCGAAACCGTGGACATGACGCTGCCGGTGAACCGCAAGCCTCTGGGCGCCCGTCACCCGCTGCCCAAGCTGATGGAAGACGTCGAGGACTTCTTCATCTCCATGGGCTGGCAGATCTCCTCCGGTCCGGAAATCGAAGCCGAATGGTACAACTTCGACTCCCTGAACTTCGGCCCGGACCATCCGGCCCGCCAGATGCAGGACACCTTCTACGTCAAGGGCAATCAAGCCAAGGACGCCGCCGGTTTCGTCGGCTCCAACATGGTGGTGCGTACGCAGACCTCCTCCGATCAGGTCCGTGCCCTCCTGACCCGTGGCGTGCCGCTGTACATCGCGTCCCCCGGCCGTGTGTTCCGCACCGATGAGCTGGACGCCACCCATACTCCGGTGTTCCACCAGTGCGAAGCCCTCGCCGTCGACAAGCACCTGACCATGGCCGACCTGAAGGGCGTGCTGGACAAGCTCGCCGTCGCCATGTTCGGCCCTGAAGCCAAGACGCGCCTGCGCCCGAGCTACTTCCCGTTCACCGAGCCGAGCGCCGAGCTCGACCTGTGGTTCCCCGACAAGAAGGGCGGCCCCGGCTGGCTCGAGTGGGGCGGCTGCGGCATGGTGAACCCGAACGTGCTGAAGTCCGCCGGCATCGACCCGGACGTCTACACCGGTTTCGCCTTCGGCGTCGGCATGGAGCGCACGCTCCTGCTGCGCAGCGACATCAACGACATGCACGACCTGGTCGAAGGTGACGTGCGTTTCGCCGAACAGTTTGTGATGGGGGAGTGATTCAGCCATGCCTATGATCGATATCGATTGGCTCAAGGACCATGTCGAGGTTCCCGAAGGCCTGACCTACGAACAGCTCGCCAAGGACCTTGTCAAGGTGGGTCTTGAGGAAGAGGAGATCCACTCCTCCCAGGTGACCGGCCCGATTGTGGTCGGCTACGTGGTCGACGCCACCCCCGAACCGCAGAAGAACGGCAAGACCATCAACTGGTGCCACGTGGACTGCGGCGACGAATGGAACGAGACCGACGAAAACGGCAACAAGGTGCCGCGCGGCATCATCTGCGGCGCGCCCAACATGAAGGCCGGCGAAAAGGTCGTCGTCACCCTGCCCGGTGCCGTGCTGCCCGGCGACTTCAAGATCGAGCCGCGCAAGACCTACGGCCACATCTCCAACGGCATGTGTGCCTCCGAACGTGAGCTGGGTCTGGGCGACAACCACAATGGCATCATTCTGCTGCGTCAGTACGGCTTCTCCGAGGCTGAATATGAGGCTCTGAAGCCTGGTCAGGACGCCATGCACCTGCTGCACCTCGACCAGCCTCTGCTTGAGATCAACATCACCCCGGACCGTGGCTACACGCTGTCCTACCGTGGCGTGGCCCGCGAATACCACCACTCCACCGGTGCCGCCTACACCGATCCGGCCGTGGCACTGAACGAGAAGGCCCCGGAACCTGCTGACTACCAGCCCGGCACCCCGGTGGACATCGATGTTGAAATCGACGATAACAATCCGATTCACGGCGTGCCCGGTTGCGACCGCTACTACGCGCGTATCGTCAAGGACTTCAATCCCAACGCCCACACGCCCAACTGGATGCGTCGTCGCCTGATCCGCGCCGGTATGCGCTCCATCTCCTTGGCCGTGGACGTGACCAACTACGTGATGCTTGACCTCGGCCAGCCGATGCATGCCTACGACCTCGACAAGCTCGAAGGCCCGATTGTCGTGCGCCGCGCCAACGAGGGTGAGAAACTCACCACCCTGGACGGCAAGGAACATGACCTGAGCGTCGAAGATCTGCTTATCACCGATTCGCCGAACGGCGAACGCGGCTCGCGCATCCTCGGTCTTGCCGGTGTGATGGGCGGCCTGTATGGCGAAGTGACCGCCGACACCAAGAACATTCTTCTGGAGGCCGCGCACTTCGATCAGGTGACCATCGCCCGTTCGGCCCGTCGCCACAAGATTCCATCCGAGGCCTCCCGCCGCTTCGAACGTGGCGTCGACACCGCGCTGCAGCCCGCCGCCACCCAGATGGCCGCCGAGCTCATGGCCAAGTACGGCAACGGCGAGCCCAGCGAACACCCGAACGACGTGAACAACACGCCGCGCGCCAAGGTCATCCACTTCAAGGCCTCCGAAGTGGCCCGCGTGGCCGGCCTCGACGTGGACATCAACCGCATCTCCGACATCCTGACCGACATTGGCTGCACGGTGGCCGGCGGCGGCAACGGCGAGTTCGCCGTAACCGCGCCGAGCTGGCGCCCGGACTTGAACGAGCCGTGCGACCTGGTCGAGGAGATTGCCCGACTGATCGGCTACGACCAGATTCCGATTACCGTGCCGCCGGCACCGGTCGAGGGTCTGGTGGGCCTGACCCCGGACCAGCAGCGTCGCCGTCGCGTGGCGGACGAGCTCGCCGAGTTCGGCATGGTCGAATCGCTGAGCTACCCGTTCGTGGGCGACGACGATTACAAGGCCTTCGGCTTCGACCCGGAAGCCACCAAGAAGGTCAGCGTCGAGATCGCCAACCCGCTCTACGGCGACCGTCCGTACCTGCGTCGCGAGATTCTGCCGACCCTGGCCACCACCGTGCAGCGCAACATCCGCCGCGGCATCGAAAACGTGTCCCTGTACGAACTCGGCCACGTCTACCTGTGGGATTCGAACGCGCCCGCCATCCCGGCACTGCCCGGCGGCGTGCGCCCCACCGACGAACAGCTCGCTGCGCTTGACGCCGGTCTGCCCGAACAGCCCGACCATGTGGCCGGCATCCTGACCGGTCTGGCCGAGGACGACGGCTGGATGGGCGGCAAGCGCCCGGTCGACTGGTCCGACGCCGTCGAGGCCGTGCGCCGCATCGCCGGCCGTATCGGTGCCGCAATTGTTCTCGACCAGCCCGCCGCCGACGATGTGCCCGTCCAGTGGCACCCCGGCCGTGCCGCCCGCGTCATGGTGGGCGACGTCTTCACTGGCTGGGTCGGTGAATTGCACCCGCGCGTCAACGAGGCCCTCGGCTTCCCGGCCCATTCCGCGGCCTTCGAGCTGAACCTCACCGCGCTGTTCGCCACGCTGACCGGCAAGCCCGTCCAGGCCAAGCCGATCTCCACGTTCCCGCCGGTCAAGCAGGATTTGGCCTTCACCGTGGACGAGACCGTGACCGCAGGCCAGCTTGAGAACGTGATTCGCAAGGCCGCCGGCGCGAACCTCGAATCCATCGAACTGTTCGACGTGTTCACCGGCGAACAGGTGGGCGAGGGCAAGAAGTCCCTGGCCTACGCGGTGGTGTTCCGTTCGCCGAGCAAGACGCTGTCCGCCGAAGACAGCGACGCCATCCGCAAGGCCATCGTGGCTGAGGCCGCCGAAATCGGCGCCCAGCTGCGCGCCTGACCCAACCAATCATCCGAATCGAGGAGCGTCATGAGCCAACCGGAGCAGGACAAGCCGAAATACGGGCAGTACCAGCAGCCTGAATATGGTGCTATGTCTGGCCAATACGGGCCGAATTACAACCCGTATATTTATGGCGCTCCCGAGCCGGATACCAAGAAGGATTCCGCCGCAGCCGCTGGCATCAACGGTGGCGCGGCGCAATCCCAGCAGGCCGGCCAGCCGTACGGTCAGCAGCCGGCGTGGCCCGGCAATCAGCAGGCGGGTGGCTGGCCGTATGCTCAAGGCGGCCAACAGTCCGGTCCGGGCGCATATCCGGGCGGGTACCCGGGCATGCAGGGCCAGCCGTATGGTCAACAGCCGAACGGTCAGCCTCACCAGCCGCATTATTACCACGGCATCGACCTGAACGATCCAAACCAGAACCCGCTCTACGGGCACTGGGATTCGTATGCGATCATCTCCTTTATCCTCGCCCTGTTCTTCCCTGTGCCGGTGCTCTCGGCACTGATGGGCGCGGTGGCAATGTGGCGCACGCGCACCTTCCATATGAAGGGCTTCGGTTTGGCCGTGGCCGCCGTGGTGATCAACGTGCTATACACCATCGCCGTCATCTGGATGGCCTTCAATGGCTATGACGCCATGAGCCTCTACCAGGAAGCCCTCCAGCAACTCACCGGCGGCACCGGCTCCTCCTCCGACTCCATCTCCGCATAAGTAGCGTTCACATACCAACACACCCACTGCATAAATATGCAATAGTCTGCATAATCGCGTATACTCATCCCAAGACACATCAGTGAAAAGAGATGAGTATGGCGAAATATACAGTGGCCGTGGCCGGTGCCACGGGCTATGCCGGCGGTGAAGCGCTGCGCATTCTGGCCGCGCACCCCGACTTCGACATCACCTGCGTGGCAGGCCATTCCTCAGTGGGGGAGTCGATGGCCAAGCACATGCCGCATATTCCCCAACTGGCCAATCTGGTCGTCGAAGATACCACGCCCGAAGTGCTGAACGGGCATGACGTTATCATCCTCGCACTGCCGCACGGTGCTTCGGGCAAGCTCGCCTCGCAGCTCGATCCGAATGCCGTGGTTGTGGATTTGGGCGCCGACCATCGCCTCGAAGAACAGGCCGCTTGGGATGAGTTCTACGGCGGCGATTTCTATGAGCATTGGACCTACGGCATGCCCGAGCTCATCACCGGCAAAGCCGCGGACGGCTCCTACACCCGCCAGCGTGCGGCGCTTCCTGGCACCAAGCGCATCGCAGGCCCTGGCTGCAACGTCACCGCCACCACGCTGGCCCTCCAGCCCGGCATCGCCGAAGGACTGGTTGAATCGCAGGATATCGTGGCCGATCTGGTCGTCGGATACTCGGGTGCCGGCAAGAATCTCAAACGCACCAACCTGCTTGCCGCCGAGGCCCTGCAATCCGCCCTGCCGTATTCGGTGGGCGGCAAGCACCGCCACATTCCCGAAATCCTGCAGAACTTCGCCCACGCGGCCGGCAAGAGCGCGGCCGAAGCCAGCGAATTCACGCTCGGTTTCACGCCGATTCTCGCCCCCATGTCCCGAGGTATCCTCGCCACCGTGTCCGCCCGCATGACGGACAAGGCCAAGGCACTGAGCGATGAGGAGATTCGCGCCGTATGGTCCAAGGCCTATGAAGGCCAGGACTTCATGGTGCTGCTGCCCGAGGGCACACTGCCCGCCACCGGCAACATCATCGGATCCAACGCAGCCCACCTGCAGGTCGTCACCGACCGCAGGGCCGGCCGCATCTACGCTTTTGCCGCCATAGACAACCTCAACCGTGGCACCGCCGGACAAGCGGTCCAATCACTGAACATCGCACTCGGCCTGCCGGAAGACGCGGGCCTGACCAAGATCGGAGTAGCACCGTGAGCGTTACATTTGCACAAGGTTTCTCCGCCGCCGGCGTGGCGGCTGGTATTTCATCCGTCGAAGGCAAGAAGGACTTGGCCCTCGTGGTCAACAACGGCCCGCTCGACGCGGCTGCAGGCGTGTTCACCTCGAACCGTTTCTGTGCCGCCCCGGTGCAGTGGAGCCGTAAGGTCGTCGCCGACGGTCACGTCAAGGCCGTGATTCTGAACTCCGGCGGTGCCAACGCCTGCACCGGCGAGGCCGGTTACGCCCAGTCCGTCACCACCGCGGAAACGGTCGCCGGTCTCATCGGCGCCGAACCGAATGATGTGGCTGTCTGCTCCACCGGTCTCATCGGTGAACTGCTGCCGTTGGACAACGTGCTGGCTGGAGCCAAGAGCGCCCATGAGGCTCTTGCCGCCACCGCCGAAGCCGGCGCCGACGCCTCCCACGCCATCATGACCACCGACACCAAGCCGAAGACGGTCGAACTGACCGGCTCCAACGGCTGGAAGATCGGCGGCATGGTCAAGGGCTCGGGCATGATTGCCCCGCAGCTGGCCACCATGCTGTGCGTCATCACCACCGATGCGGTCGTCTCCGCCGGCCAGATGCAGGCCGCACTCGCCGTGGCCGCCGAACATTCGTTCAACCGCATCGACGTGGACGGCTGCATGTCCACCAACGACACGGTCCTGCTGCTCGCCTCCGGTGCCTCCGGCGTCGAACCGGACAAGGACGAATTCAACAAGCTGGTGCGTGAGGCCTGCGCATCCCTGTCCCGCCAGATCGTCGGCGACGGCGAAGGTGCCTCCCACGACATCCGTATCACCGTCACCGGTGCCACCAGCGAAGACGCGGCACTTGCCTGTGGTCGTGCCGTCGCCGCCTCGAACCTGCTCAAGTGCGCCATCTCCGGCAACGATCCGAACTGGGGCCGCATCGTCAGCTCCCTGGGCACTGTGCCGCCTGAAGTCGCGCCTTACGATTCGAACAAGGTGACCGTGGACGTCAACGGCGTGCGCATCTGCGAGAACGGCGGTGCCGGCCGCGACCGTAGCGAGGTCGACATGACCCCGCGCGAAGTCCACATCGACATCGACCTGAACACCGGCTCGAGTGCGCAGGCCACCGTCTGGACCGACGACCTCACCCACGAATACGTCCACATCAACGCCGACTACGAAAGCTGACAAACAGCCCAGTGGGCTGTTTGTAGCAGCTGGCAGCGATAGCGTCGCCGGCGTCGCATATAACGCAAACAGCCCAGTGGGCTGTTTGTAGCAGCCGGCAGCGATAGCGTCGCCGGCGGCGCAGAAAAGAGAAAAATTGTCTACAGAATTGAAGGGACCTGGGTTCCATTTCGACGTGCACACCGATTTGCGCGCCGATCAGAAGGCAGAAGTGCTTATTGAAGCGCTGCCATGGCTGGAGGAGTTCGCCGGCCAGCGTATCGTCGTCAAATACGGCGGCAATGCCATGGTCGATGACCATCTGAAGCAGTGCTTCGCCGAAGACATGGTCTTTTTGCGTCAGGTGGGTCTGCACCCGATCGTCGTGCACGGCGGCGGCCCGCAGATTTCCCACATGCTCAAGGCCCTCGGCATCAGATCCGAATTCAAAGGCGGCCTGAGGGTCACCACCCCTGAGGCCATGGATGTGGTGCGCATGGTTCTGACCGGCAAGGTGTCACGCGAACTGGTAGGCCTGATCAACGCGCACGGCCCGCTGGCCGTAGGCATGTCCGGTGAAGACGGCGGCCTGTTCTCGGCCATGCAGCGCAGGCCCGTCATCGATGGCAAGCCCACCGATATCGGCCTGGTCGGCGACGTGGTTTCCGTCGATGCCTCGGCAGTCGAGGATCTGGTGGCCGCCGGTCGTATCCCGGTCGTCTCTTCCGTGGCTCCGAACGAAGAAGATGCCACCGAAGTGCTCAACGTGAACGCTGATTCCGCCGCCGCCGCTTTGGCTGCCGCTGTGGGCGCGCACAAGCTCGTTATCTTGACTGATGTGGATGGTCTGTACGCCGATTGGCCGGATAAGAATTCTCTGATTGGCCGGATCGGTGTGGAAAACCTGCGCGATATGCTGCCGGACCTGGAATCCGGTATGCGACCCAAGATGGAGGCCTGTGTCAGGGCCATCGACGGGGGCGTGCCCCAAGCCCATGTCATCGACGGGCGCAAGCCGCATTCGATTTTGAACGAGATATTCACCTCCGCAGGCATCGGTACCATGGTTATGCCCGATGAAGGACTGGAAATGAGGAGCTCTTATGGCTACTGAGCATGAGGAAAAACTAGGTACGGAAGACAGCAAGTGGCTGGGAGAGTACTCTCAGGTCCACATGAATGTGTTCGGTACGCCGTTGCGCGTCATGGATCACGGCCAAGGTGCCCACATCTGGGATGTTGACGGTAACGAATACCTCGATTTCCTGGCAGGCATCGCCGTCAATTCCCTCGGATACGCCCACCCCAAGTGGGTCAAGGCGGTTGCCGATCAGGCTGCCAAGGTGGCTCATATCAGCAACTATTTCGCGTCCGAGCCGCAAATTGAGCTGGCATCCAAACTGGTCAAGCTGGCTGGTGCACCTGAAGGCTCCAAAGTCTACTTCGGCAACTCCGGTGCTGAAGGCAATGAAGCTGCCCTCAAGCTCGCCAAGCTGTATGGCCGCACCTTGCCTGATGCCCTGCCTTCCATCGGCGGCAAGCCCGCACGCATTCTCGCAATGACTCACGGCTTCCATGGCCGTACGATGGGTGCGCTGTCCGCCACATGGAAACCCGGTATCCGCAAGCCGTATGATCCGCTGGTGCCGAACATCGAATTCGTGCGCGCCGGCGACAAAGTCGCCCTGCACGACGCTTTTGCACAGACCGGTCTCGGTCGCTATGGCAAGGGTCCGGTGGCTGCTGTGATTCTGGAACTTATCCAAGGCGAAGCCGGCGTGCAGCCGTTGGGCGCCGATTACGTCAAGTTCGTGCGTGAACTGTGCGATATCAACCACGCGCTGCTCATCATCGATGAAGTACAGACCGGTATCGGACGTACCGGCAAGTGGTTCGCATTCCAGCGTGACGATCTGTCCGGCGGCGTGACGCCGGATATGGTGACTTTCGCCAAGGGTGTGGCAGGCGGATTCCCGATGGGCGGCATGATCGCTTTTGGCGAGAAACTTGCGGCTCTGTTCACTCCTGGTTCCCACGGCTCCACCTTTGCCGGCAATCCGCTGGGTGCGGCTGCGGGACTCGCCACTCTTGACGTGATTGAAGACGAGAATCTGGTGACCAACGCCGAAGCTCGCGGCAAACAGCTGCGCGATGGCATTATGGCCACCGGTAATCCGCTGTTCGTTTCCGTACGCGGCCGTGGTTTGCTGGACGCCGTCGAGCTCAAGCATCCCTGCTCCCACGCGGTGATGAACTACTGCCTCGAACACGGGCTCATCGTCAACGCGGTGGCTCCCAATGCGCTGCGTTTCGCACCGCCGCTGATTGTAACCGCTCAAGACGTGGATCAGACACTTGCCATCCTCAAGGATGTGCCTACGGACCTGCCCGACGACTGATTTCTCGCCGTCACTGCCGACCCACCGATCCAAGGAGATCATCATGACCCCAGAACTTCGCCACATGCTGCGTGACGACGACCTCAACCATGAGGAGCAGAAGCAGGTGCTCGAACTTGCCATCAAGTTCCACCATGACCGCTTCTACAAGCAGCCGTTCGCCGGTCCGCAGGCCGTCGCCGTACTGTTCGACAAGCCATCCACCCGCACCCGTTCCAGCTTCTCCATCGGCGTTGCCGAGCTTGGCGGCTACCCGCTGGTCATCGACAAGTCCGGCTCCCAGCTGGGCCGTGGCGAGCCCGTGGCCGATACCGCTCGTGTGCTCGACCGCATGGCTTACGGCGTGGTGTGGCGCCCCTTCGGCCAGGACCGCGTCGAAGAAATGGCCAAGTACTCCCCCCATCCGGTGGTCAACGCCCTGACCGATGACTTCCATCCCTGCCAGATTCTCGCCGACTTCCAGACCATCGCCGAGCACCGAGGCGGCGTCGACAACCTGAAGAACCAGACCATCGCCTACCTCGGTGACGCGGCCAACAACATGGCCAACTCCTACCTGCTCGGCGGTGCCGTGGCCGGCATGGACGTGCGCGTGGCCGGCCCCCACGGCTACCTGCCCCGCCCGGACATCGTGGCCGACGCCAAGCGCGTCGCGGCCGAGACCGGCGGCTCCATCCTGGTCACCACCGATGCCAAGGAAGCGGTGAAGGACGCCGACTGCGTGTTCACCGACACCTGGGTCTCCATGGGCGAGGAGGCCGAATACGCCATCCGTTCCAAGCCGTTCTGGGATTACCAGGTCAACACCGAACTTATGGCATTGGCCAAGCCGGATGCGCTCTTCCAGCACTGCCTGCCCGCCTACCGCGGCAAGGAAGTCACCGCTGAAGTGATCGACGGCCCGCAGTCCGTGGTGTGGGACGAGGCCGAGAACCGTCTGCACGCACAGAAAGCGTTGCTGACTTGGTTGACCGGCAAGGCCCGTGGAGACGAAAGCCTGCTCGCATGAGTGAAACCGGTCCGTCCCTGCAGCGCCCTGCCACCAGGGCGGCGCGGCTGAGTGCCATAGAACAGGCGCTCGCCACGCATATCATCACCTCGCAATCACAGCTGTCCAAAATCCTTATCGACGAGGGCATTGCGGTGACTCAGGCGACCCTGAGCCGCGATCTTGACGAGATGCATGCGGTGAAGACCCGGCTGAAGGACGGCACGGTGGCCTACACGGTGGGTCGCAGCGTCGTTGCTTCAGAAGGTGAGGATGTAGGGGAGCGCGGTGAGGCACAGATGTCCCGCGTGCTGAACGGACTGGTCACCTCGGTGGCAGCCGCCGGAAATCTGGTTGTGGTGCACACGCCTTCCGGTGCCGCACAATACGTGGCCTCGGTGATTGACAAGCAGCCGATCGAAGGCGTGCTGGGCACCATCGCCGGAGACGACACCGTCATGGTGATTTGCACCAATGACGACACCGCCGTCTCCCGCTCCGACTGGCTGCTAAGCCTCGCTTCCAAATAACCAACACGCCGTGCATAAATATACAGTCCTCTGTATATACTTGCATCAGTTTGTTTTTCAGACCTTGAACGAAAGGGAACCAATGGCAGATAACAAGCGCATTGTTCTGGCCTACTCCGGCGGTCTTGACACCTCCGTCGCCATCTCGTACCTGAAGGAGCGCACCGGCAAGGACGTCGTGGCCGTGTCCCTCGACGTCGGCCAGGGCGGCGAAAGCCTCGAGACCATCAAGCAGCGCGCCCTTGCCTGCGGAGCCGTCGAATCCTACGTGGTCGACGCCCGTGACGAGTTCGCCAACGAATATTGCATGAAGGCCCTCAAGGCCAACGCCATGTACGAAGGCGTCTACCCGCTGGTCTCCGCCATCTCCCGTCCGCTGATCTCCAAGCACCTCGTGCGCGCCGCCCACCAGTTCGGCGCCGACACCATCTCCCACGGTTGCACCGGCAAGGGCAACGACCAGGTTCGTTTCGAGGTCTCCATCGCCTCCATCGACCCGACGCTGAAGGCCATCAGCCCGATTCGCGACCTGTCCCTGACCCGCGACGTCGAGATCGCGTTCGCCAAGGAGAACAAGCTGCCGATCACCCAGACCGAGAAGTCCCCGTACTCCATCGACCAGAATGTGTGGGGCCGCGCCATTGAGACCGGCTTCCTCGAGGATCCGTGGAACGGCCCGACCAAGGACTGCTACTCCTACACCGACGACCCGGCCTTCCCGCCGGTCGAAGATGAAGTCGTCATCGAGTTCAAGGAAGGCGTGCCGGTCAAGATTGACGGACGTGACGTCACTCCGCTGCAGGCCATCGAAGAGATGAACCGCCGCGCCGGAGCCCAGGGCATCGGCCGCATCGACCTCATCGAGGACCGCCTGGTCGGCATCAAGTCCCGCGAGCTGTACGAGGCCCCGGGGGCCGTGGCCCTGATTACCGCTCATCAGGAGCTTGAGAACTGCTGCCTCGAACGCGAACAGCACCGCATCAAGCGCGACATCGACAAGCGCTGGGGCGAGTTGGTCTACGATGCGCAGTGGTTCTCCCCGGCAACCCAGTCGCTCAACGCGTTCATCGAGGACACCCAGAAGTACGTGTCCGGTGAGATTCGCATGGTCCTGCACGGCGGTCGCGCCGTCGTGACCGGCCGTCGTTCCGACTCCTCGCTGTACGACTACAAGCTCGCCACCTACGATTCCGGCGATACCTTCGACCAGAAGTCCTCCAACGGCTTCATCGACATCTACGGTCTGCCGTCCCGCGTGGCCGCAGCGCGCGACGTCAAGTTCGGCAACGGCATCGAGGTCCCGAAGAACACCGTCGAGTGATTCTTACTCAGTCGCCCCCGCTGCGAGGCTGTCGGCATAGCTGACTGGGAGTGGTCTTTGAAAGGACTGTCCTCAGTCACACTCCATGTGACAGCCCTCGCCAGCGGGGGCAACTGTATGTTTGAACACATTGCTACGCTTAAACACAGCTATTTTCACTTTTCAAGGAGCCTTCATGACTGAGAACAACGAACATCTGGCCCTGTGGGGTGGTCGCTTTACGTCTGGTCCGTCGCCGGAATTGGCCCGACTGTCCAAGTCCACGCAGTTCGACTGGCGCTTGGCCGACGACGACATCGCCGGTTCGCGCGCCCACGCCCGTGCTCTCGGCCGTGCGGGACTTCTGACCGCCGACGAGCTGCAGCGCATGGAGGATGCGCTCGACACGCTCCAGCGCCACGTTGACGATGGCTCCTTCGCCCCTATCGAAGACGATGAGGACGAGGCCACCGCCCTCGAACGCGGTCTGATCGACATTGCCGGCGACGAACTCGGCGGCAAACTGCGTGCCGGACGCTCCCGCAACGACCAGATCGCCTGCCTGATTCGTATGTGGCTGCGCCGCCACTCCCGTGCGATTGCCGGACTCCTGCTTGACCTCGTCAACGCCCTGATCGAGCAAAGCGAAAAGGCCGGCCGCACCGTGATGCCGGGCCGCACCCACATGCAGCACGCCCAGCCCGTGCTGCTCGCGCACCAGCTCATGGCCCACGCTTGGCCGCTGATCCGCGACGTGCAGCGACTGATCGACTGGGACAAGCGCATCAACGCCTCCCCGTACGGCTCCGGCGCGCTGGCCGGCAACACGCTCGGCCTCGACCCGGAGGCCGTGGCGCGTGAGCTCGGCTTCTCCCGCGTGACCGACAACTCCATCGATGGCACCGCCGCACGTGATCTCGTGGCCGAATTCGCGTTCGTGGCCGCCATGACCGGCGTGGACATCTCCCGCCTGTCCGAGGAGATCATCATCTGGAACACCCAGGAGTTCGCCTTCGTCAAGCTCGACGACGGCTATTCCACCGGCTCCTCCATCATGCCGCAGAAGAAGAACCCGGATATCGCCGAGCTCGCCCGCGGCAAGTCCGGCCGACTCATCGGCGATCTGACCGGTCTGCTGGCCACCCTGAAGGGCCTGCCCACCGCCTACGCTCGCGACCTGCAGGAAGACAAGGAGGCCGTGTTCGACCAGGTCGATACGCTCGAAGTGCTGCTGCCCGCCTTCACCGGCATGGTCAAGACCATGCACTTCGACAGCGAGCGGCTTGAAGAGGAAGCCCCGACCGGCTTCGCGCTGGCCACCGACATCGCCGAATGGCTCGTCAAGAACGGTGTGCCGTTCCGCCACGCGCACGAGCTCTCTGGTGCCTGCGTCAAGCTCGCCGAAGGCCGCGGCCAGGAACTGTGGGATCTGACCGACAATGACTTCATCGAGACCTTCGCCGCGTTCCTGCCGGCCGACAAGGCTCCGGGAGTACGCGAAGTGCTCTCCAGCCACGGTTCGGTCGACTCCCGCAACGGCAAGGGCGGCACCGCTTACGGTCGCGTACGCGAGCAGATCGCCGACGCCAAGGCCGAGGTCGAAGAACTCAAGCTCTTCCCCGCATCCACGTCGGATGGCTCCGCCTACAAAGCCCCCGGCACGTTCTAGTCCCAATAGAGCTCCCTCGTCAGAGGGAGCTCTATTTTGCTGTTGTCACTGCAACGGCATACACTGAGAAATCGTAACGAACGGGAGCCGTGAGGCTGAGAGGAAGTCGCCAGACTTCGACCGGGGAACTTGACGCGGGTCATGCCGCCGTAAGGAATCGTTGTTGCAGATTTGCCGGGTTCTCCGATACAGCTTTCATTCCGTTTGCATAATTCAGCCGTGAGACGGTCGTGATGGAGCCAATACATCACAACGGTCGAACGGTCGCATGATTGGGTTCATGAATGGGCGCACCACTTAAGGTACGGTTCGTTTCGTGCACCCTTTTTTACTATCTGAAAGGATATTATGCAGGTCAACGGAGAGCAGGTCACGCTCGAGACGCCGGTCAGCGTCGCCGATTATCTCGAAGCGCGCGGATTCCGCGCCGAGCGTGTGGCCATCGAACTCAATGGTGAGATTATCCCGCGCGATAAGCGTGCCGACGCCATGCTCGACGACCAGTGCGTCATGGAAATTGTGCAGTTTGTACAGGGTGGATGAAAGGAAAAGCTATGAGCAATATTAATCCGGTTACTGAAGCATCTGTTGAGGCGACTCCGCTGCCGCCGCAGCCCGCCGTCACCAATCCGGTCGGCACCGCCGCGCCGATTCTCCCGGTGAAAGACAAGCCGCTGAACTTGGGCGGTCACGAGTTCCAGTCGCGATTCATCCTGGGCTCCGGCCGCTACGACCTGAACCTCATCAAGGCCACGGTCGAACATGCAGGCACGCAAATCGTCACCATGGCACTGCGCCGCGCGCAGACCACCGAGAACAGCGTGCTCGACTACATTCCCGAAGGCATTACGCTGCTGCCCAACACCTCCGGCGCGCGCAACGCTGAGGAAGCCGTGCGTATCGCCCGACTGGCACGCGAAGTGTGCCACACCGACTTCGTCAAGGTCGAAATCGAACACGAGACCAAGTACCTCTTGCCGGACAACGCCGAAACCATCCGAGCCACCGAGATGCTGGCCAAGGAAGGCTTCGTGGTCATGCCCTACATGTTCCCGGACCCGATTGCGGCCCGTCAGCTGGAGGAGGCCGGTGCCGCCGCCGTTATGCCGCTCGGTTCGTTGATCGGCTCCAATATGGGCCTGCGCATGCGTGACTTCATCGAAATCATCATCGCCAACGCGCATGTGCCGGTCATCATCGACGCCGGCATCGGACGCCCGAGCCAGGCCTGCGATGCGATGGAGATGGGTGCGGATGCGGTGATGGCGTACACGGCCGTTGCCTCTGCCGGCAATATCCCCCTGATGGCCGAAGCGTTCAAGCACGCCATCGATGCCGGCCGTGCGGCGTATTTGTCTGGCCTTGGCAAGGTGACCGAGGGACAGGCTGTGCCGTCCAGCCCGACTACGGGGTATTTGCACTGACACTTTTATTAGCTCCCCTCTCTGAGGGGAGCTGGCCGCGTAGCGGACTGAGGGGAGCTGGAAACATGGAGAGAACATGGCATTGACTGATGAACAGGTGGAGCGGTACGCGCGCCATCTGATTTTGAAGGGCGTGGGCGTCAAAGGGCAAAAGCGGTTGCTGGCCTCCAGCGTGCTCATCATCGGAGCGGGCGGGCTTGGCTCTCCGGCCGCCCTGTATCTGGCGGCGGCCGGCGTCGGCCATATCGGACTGGTGGACGGCGATGTGGTGGATATGAGCAATCTGCAACGCCAAATCATCCATACCACCGCACGTGTCGGAGCGCCCAAAGTGGAATCCGCGGCCACAGCCATCCGCGCGCTCAACCCGGATGTGACGGTTGATACCTACTACGAGCTCGTCGACGCGAGCAACATCGCCGGCCTCATCAAACCGTACGATCTGGTGATCGATGCCACCGACAACTTCGCCGCAAAATTCCTCATCAATGACGCCTGCGTGCTGGCCGGCAAGCCGTACATCCATGCCGGCGTGGTCGGATTCGCCGGTCAGGTGATGACCGTCATTCCCGGCGAAGGCCCCTGCTACCGCTGCATCTTCCGCGACATGCCCGCCGCCGGTGAGATTCCGACCTGCAAGGAAGCCGGCGTGCTGGGCGCGGTGGTCGGTGTGATCGGCAGTCTGGAAGCCACCGAAGCCGTGAAGTTGATTGCCGGCGTGGGGGAGCCGTTGGTGGGGCGCATGCTCACCGTGGATGCGCTGACCATGAATATTCGACGGGTCCCACTGCCAAAGCATGTGCCGGATTGCCCGGTGTGCGGTGAGCAGCCGACCATTACTGCTATTGATCCGGCCAACTATATTCAGCCGGCCTGCGCGATTTAGAGCTATGTGGCTCCCCTCCTTGAGGGGAGCCAAGATCAGAACGAGAGGGGAAGAACATGCCTATTGCCTTGCATAATGCGGTCGTTGACGATGAGAGCAGTGAATCATCGTACCGCCGCATCACGCCGGCGGAATTTGCCAAGCTCGACCCGAATACGGTCACGCTGCTCGACTTGAGGGAACCAGCCGACTTCGCCGCCCACCCGGTCGAAGGTGCCATCAATGCACCACTCGACCCTCTGGCCCATGTGCTCAAAACCGTGCCCACAGATCGAACTGTCGTAGTCTATTGTGCTCAAGGATGGTGGAGCGAGGAAGTAGCTGAAATCCTTGCCGATCGCGGTTACGATGTCGCAAGCCTAGATGGCGGTTTTCAGGGTTATCTCGACTATCTTGAAACCCACCACGATTAACGGTTCCCGTTGTCGTTCTTTTGGATGAGTGTGCACGGACATACGTGTGCCCTACAATCGGTCACGGTATTACTCGATGGATTCTTGAATATCGTCGGGCAATCGTGATTCACAACAAGGGATTGCACTGAACCAACCCGAACGGAGGGTCGAAACCGTGGGACATCTGCTCACTCGGACGCAGATTCAACGCCTGGTCGCCAAGTACGGCCGTGAGGTCATCGAACACCAGCACATGCAGATCGAACGCTGCTGCTACCAGCACGGCAGCGTCACCACGTTCGAACATTCCGTGCGTGTCGCCTGCCTGGCTGTGTGGATGGCCGACCGCGCACACCTGTGGTACCGCGTCGACCTCAAATCCCTGATTCGCGCGGCCCTCCTGCACGATTACTTCCTGTACGACTGGCACGACTGGGATAACGGCGAACACCAGTGGCATGGCTTCACCCATGGCCACGCCGCCCTGGTCAATGCCCTGAAGGACTTCAAGCTCAACGATATCGAACGCAACAGCATCGAGAACCACATGTTCCCGATGACCCCGGTGCCGCCGCGCTATATCGAAGGCTATCTGGTCACCTTGGCGGACAAATGCTCCGCCACCGCCGAGACCTTCTCGTTCGACCGGTTCAACAAGCGCGCGTTGCCCGCCGCGAAGCCCTACGCCGAGATCGAAGCCCGTCGATGATCACCACACTCGAACATTATTTCCTCTGGTTTCTGTTCTACAGTTTCGTCGGCTGGATGTACGAGTCCATTCTCGTCTCCTGCCAACAGCACCGCTTGGTCAACCGAGGGTTCCTCAACGGCCCGCTATGCCCGATCTACGGCACCGGCGCGATACTCGGCGTCGCCATTCTCGGCAACGTACATAACCCGATCACCATCTTCCTGATTTCGATGGTGGGCGCCACGATACTCGAATACACAACCTCATGGGTCATGGAGCAGCTGTTCCACGCCCGCTGGTGGGATTACTCGAACTTCCGCTTCAACCTCCAAGGCCGCGTCTGCCTGCTGGGCGCGTTGATTTTCGGCCTCGGCGGCGTGGGCGTGGTACTTGGTTCGCAGCCATATGTCGAGCGGGTCACGGATATGATTCCGCTGCCGATGCTGCATACGCTGGTCACGGTACTGGCTCTGATCACCATCATCGACTTGGCGGTCACGGTTACGGGCATGCTCGAATTCGAGCAGGTGCTCGATTCCGTCGCTCAGGTGGTGCAGGATGTGGCGGCACGCGCCGGTGGCACGTGGCAGCGGGGCTCCAGTGCGGTATCCGACAGGATGCGTGAGTTTTCGCAGGATACGGTTGAGCGTCTGCGCTGGGCCGTCAATGGCGTCATCAACGCACAGCAGAAGCGTATGCTCAAGTCCTTCCCGAAGTTCCAGGTGCCGGATCGTCAGGACATCATCGACTCTTTGCGCGAACTTATGGGCCCGCGCCGCTAGAATAAGGCGTTTTACTGAATCGCGCGGCTCGGCTGGTGTTCGGCACTGTCGCCATGTTCTGCGAAACTTGACTGTGCCCAATTGGGCAGTCTCATTCACAATTCGATAGGGAGAAGCGACAAGCTATGGCTCACGTCACCGACTTCAAGGAAGCGGGTTTCAACACCCTGCTTGAGGAACTGGAATGGCGCGGGTTGATTTCCCAGTCCACGGACCGGGATCGACTCGCAGAAGCACTGAACGGCGAGCCCATCACCTATTATTGCGGCTTCGACCCCACTGCTGCATCGTTGCATATCGGCAACCTCGTGCAGCTCATCAACATGCGTCATCTGCAGCTTGCGGGCCATCATCCAATCGCCCTGGTCGGCGGCGCCACCGGACTCATCGGCGACCCGCGCCAGTCCGGCGAACGCACGCTCAACCCGAAGGACGTGGTGGCCGGCTGGGCCGATCGTCTGAAGAACCAGATCGGCGGCATTCTGGACACCGAAGGCGCGAACGCCGTACGCTTCGTGTCCAATTACGATTGGACCGCCTCGATGACCGTCATCGACTTCCTGCGTGACGTCGGCAAGAACTTCCGTCTGGGCACCATGCTCGCCAAGGACACGGTCGCCCGCCGCCTGAACTCTGAGGAAGGCATCTCCTTCACCGAGTTCAGCTACCAGGTGCTGCAGGGCAACGACTTCCTCCACCTGTTTGACGAATACCACTGCACGCTGGAACTCGGCGGCTCCGACCAGTGGGGCAACCTCACCTCCGGCCTGGACCTGATCCACAAGGTGCGCGGTGTGGACGTCAACGTGTTCACCAGCCCGATCATCACTGATGCTTCCGGCAAGAAGTTCGGCAAGTCCGAGGGCAACGCCGTCTGGCTCGACGCCACGATGCTCAGCCCGTACAAGTTCTACCAGTTCTGGATCAACCGCCCGGACGTGGAGATGGAAAGCCTGCTGAAGGCGTTCACCTTCCTGCCCAAGGCCGAAATCGAACGATTGGTCGAGGAATCCAAGACCAACCCCGGCAAGCGCGAGGCCCAGAAGACCCTCGCCTGGGAGGTCACCAGCTTCGTGCATGGCGAGGCCGCTACCCAGGCTGCCATCGATGCTTCCGGTGCGCTGTTCGGCCGCGGTGGCAACCTCGAAGACATCGACGAGGAAACGCTGGAATCCGTGCTCGACGGCTTCAAGGTGGTCGACGAGCACGGCGAGCACGTCTTCCCCGTCTCCAAGCCGGGCGATCGCGTAATCGACGCCGCCCAGGCTGCCGGACTGTTCAAGTCCGCTTCCGAGGCACGTCGCGCCATCAAATCCGGTGGCGTGTATCTCAACAACAACCGTATCGAGGATGAGGAGCAGGTGCTGGCCGAAGCCGACTTCCTGGCAGGCCGCTTCGCGCTCATCCGTCGTGGCAAGAAGGCGCTCGGCGCCGTGGAAAACCGTTAATCAACAACGAATTAAGGAAAACAAGTAATGGCAGAAGGTAACGAGCGTTCCGGCAAGTCCTACGGCGGCGGTCATAAGGGGTATGGCGATCGCCGACCGGGCAACCGCGGCGGCAAGGGTTTCAAGCCGCGCGGCAAGGGCGGTTTCAAGCCGCGTCATGACGGTGAGGGCTTCAAGCCGCGTCACCGTGAGGATGGCGAGGGCTACGCGCCGCGCCGCGACGGCGATGGCGAAGGCGGCTACCGCAAGTCGTACGGCAAGTCCGGCGGCTTCCACAAGGGCGGTTACCGCGGCAATGGTCCGCGCCGTGACGGCGAAGGCTTCAAGCCGCGCCGCGAAGGCGGCTACCGTTCCCACGAAGGCGAGAACGGCGAGAATCCGCGCTACCAGCACCGTGATAACGATCGTCGTGATTTCCGTCGCGATGACCGCCGTGACTTCCACCGCGATGGTGAGCGTCGCAACTTCCGCCGTGATGGCGACCGCCGAGATTTCCGTAGGGACGACCGTCGCGATGGGGACCGTCGTGATTTCCGCCGTGACAATGACCGTCGTGACTTCCGTCGCGATGACCGCAGGGATAACGATCGCCGTGATTTCCACCGCGATGGTGAGCGTCGCAACTTCCGTCGCGACGACGATCGCCGTGATGGCGACCGCCGCAACTTCCGCCGCGATGATCGTCGTGACTTCCGCCGTGACGATCGCCGCGACAACAACCGTCGTGACGGCGAATTCCGCGAGTTTTCGCAGGAAGAGAAGCGCCAGTACCGTGAGGAGAAGCGCTCTGAATACATGAGGCGTCCGCGCCGTAACTCCGACGGCACGATGAGCTTCCCCTCGCAGAACCCGTACACCGACCGTCGTCCCGACGAGCCCAAGATGCCCAAGGGCATGGAATGGTCGATGCTGTCCAAGGATGAGCGCGAACGTCTGCGCGGCCTGTCCAAGGAGCACGCGGAGAACATTGGTCTGCACATCCTCGCCGCTTTCGCGCTGGAGGAGAGCGACCCCGAACTTGCCTTGGAGCACGCCAAGTGGGTGGCCCGTCAGGCCTCCCGCATCGACTTTGCCCGCGAGACGCTCGCGTTCGTGGCCTACCGTCAGGGCGACTACAAGCTGGCCCTGCGTGAGTTCCGCACCGCCTACCGTATGAACGGCTTCCTCGACTACCTGCCGTTCATCGCTGACTGCGAGCGTGGCGTCGGAGAGCCGAAGAAGGCCGTGGAACTGGCGCTGTCCGATGAGGGCAAGCAGCTGCATGGCGCTCCCAAGGTCGAGATGTTCCTGGTGTACGCCGGTGCCCTTGGCGATTTGGAGATGTGGGACAAGGCCATTGAAGTGGTCCACACCGTCGGCCGCTCTCAGGGTCTGCCGGGTGAGTACCGCATGCGTGCCGTGCAGGCCGAGCAGTACTTCCTTGAAGAGGCCGGCCGCAGCAAGGAAGCCGAGCAGCTCAACGACCTGCTGGACCGTCTTGAGGATCAGTATGCCGACGAGGAGATTGACGAAAACAGCGACGACGTGGTGATCGACCACGATCTCGAAGACATCACCGACGACTCCGACGTGCTCGAAAAGCTTGGCATCGATCCGGACGAGGCGCAGTACGCCCCGGATCCGGAGCAGGAATACGGCGATGAGAACGACGAGGCTGAAGACGGCGATGCCGAGTCTGATGAGGCCGACGAGACCGAGACCGATTCCGCCAATGACGCCAAGGCTGACGATTCCGCCGAAGCCGCCGACTCCGACTCCACCGAACCCGGAACCGAAACCGAGGAGTGAGCGGCGTAATGACCCGTTTCCTCAAAGGCACCGATTGCCCGCTCGCCGAGGCCTATCAGCTTGCGCTGCTGGACCTCGACGGCGTGGTGTATCGCGGCAAGAATCCGGTCGAATACGCGGCCGATTCCATTCGTGCGGCCGAAGCCGCCGGCATGACCATCGAATACACCACGAACAACTCCTCGCGCTTCCAGCACGTGGTGGCCGACCAGCTCAAGGGCTTCGGCTTGGACGTGGAGCCGTGGCAGGTCATCACCTCTTCGGTGGTGGCCGCCCGTGTGGTGGCCAAGGCGTTGCCCGCCGGCGCGCGCGTACAGGTATTGGGCGCCGAGCATTTGCGCGATGAGGTCACCCGCAACGGCCTGACCATCGTGGACGGTCCTCAGGACCGCCCACAGGCCGTCATTCAGGGCTGGTATCCGGATATGACCTGGCAGATGATGGCCGACGCCGCGTTCGCGGTCGAGGCCGGAGCCACGTATTTCGTGACCAACCGCGACCTGACGATTCCTCGTGAACTGGGCATCGCCCCCGGTTGCGGATCGATGATTCGCGCCGTGATCACGGCCACCGGCGTCGAACCGGTCGCCTCCGCTGGCAAGCCGGAAGCGTACATGTACGATGAGGCCCGCGAACTGAACGCCGCCGAAGGCCACGATCTGGTGCCCAAGGAGGCGTCCATCGCCATTGGCGACCGCCTCGACACCGATATCGAGGCCGGTAACCGCGGTGACTACGATTCGCTGGCGGTGCTGACCGGTGTCACCAACCCGACCGAACTGATGCTGGCTCCGGCACACCTGAGGCCCACATTCATCGCCCTTGATCTGCGTGAACTCGGCGAAGCCCAACCGGAGCCGGTCCGCGACGAGAGCGGTACTTGGGAATGCCGCAAGGCTAGCGCTTGGTTTGAAAACGGCCAGGTACACGTCAGCGACCCCACCAGTATGGACGGCCTGCGCGCCGCCGTATGCGCCGCATGGGAAGCCGCCGACCAAGGCGCACAGCTCAGCGAGGCCACGGTACCTGTGTTCGCCGTCGAGGCATAGTCCTATGCCTACGGATAGCGAACACGCGCCGGTCACCGAGCGATACCCCGAACTTGCGGATATCGATGAACAAGACAACGACCGCAAGCTTAAGACCTATCGCAACGTGCTGGAATCGTTACAACACGAGCTTGATAACAGCCGCAGCTAGCAGAGGTGATTCATTCTCCCGCCAGCGGAAGATGACGTGAAGTGCTGGATGGTGGCTCCATGCCGAGCCACCCCGTTGGTAGATGGTGGGTCGGAAGGAAGGTATATGACCAAGCAACATATCGATTCCGCGACCCCACTTGACCGACTCGACATGATGCTCGTGGCTTCGGGACTGGTCGAATCGCGGGCCAAAGCGCAGCGACTCATCAAAGCCGGGCATGTGCGCGTGGACGGCGAGACCATCACCAAGCCATCGTTCATGGTCAAAGCCGGGCACAGCGAACTCGCCGTGGATAAGGGCGACGACTACGTCTCCCGAGGCGCTTACAAACTCTTGGGCGCGTTCGAAACCTTTGCCGGCAATGGCCTTACCGGGCCGGAAGGCTTGGAATGTCTGGACATCGGTGCCTCCACCGGTGGCTTCACCGACGTACTGTTGCGTGGGGGAGCGGCCAAAGTCGTGGCGCTCGACGTCGGCCACGGCCAGCTCGACCCGCGCATCGCCAATGACGAGCACGTCATCGAAATGAGCGGCGTCAACATTCGCGAAGTTGAGGCCGACGACCTGCCTTACCGGCCGGCGATGATCGTCTCCGATGTCTCCTTTATTTCCCTGACCTATGTGATTCCGGTAATCGCGCGCATCGCGGCTCCCGGTGCGCAGATTGTGTTACTGGTCAAACCGCAGTTCGAGGTCGGCCGGGCAGGACTCGGCAAAAACGGCATCGTTGAAGATCCGGCATTGCGGGAGCGGGCATTACACGACGTGGTCGCCTGTGCTGAACAGCACGGACTTGACGTGGTGGCCACTGCCGATAGTCCCATCATCGGCACCCACGGTAATGAGGAATACCTGCTTTACGCTGTCTTGAGATGAATGCGTTGGCAGTCTCCGTTCACCAGCAGCACGCTGGAGGTACGGTCGATGCCTATTGCGGTGGCGCACGTGGCGCTTTCCACCGCACTGCCGTTGCGTAGCATGGCGGAGTCCGCCGTCAAAGTCTGGCATTGCAGATGGTTGGCTTCAACCGTGACGGCTGTGATATGGCGAACCGTGCTGCCATCCTCATACCCATCCATATCAAAACGAGAAAACATCGTACTGCGCAGTGGATGAACTTCCAGCGCCCTGCTGTTGATGTCATGACCTTTCAGCACACCGTTCAAGTGAACTGTCTGACCGCTAATATGACGGGTGCCTTGCAGGGAGCCATTGACGGACAGATTTCCGGAACAGACGATATCGCCGTTGCATCGTAGTTTGCCGGTAAAGGTTACTTCATCGCAGATAATGTCGCCGCCGACTTCGATGTCGCCGCTGCCACTGATGCCGGATACGCGAATATCACCATCACACCGCACAATGCCACTCTTGATGACCAGTTTGTCCCCTTCTATAACTGAGGCCTCGAGGGTGCTGGTCACAATCATGGTGTGAAAATGCGCGCCATCGGCAAGACGGGAACGTTGGTCTACTCCTATGGTGCCGTAGACTCCTTTGCCTATCAACGTGCAATTCTGCGTATGCTTGCCCATGATGATAAAACTCCCTCAATATGGACGTACAGCTTTATGGCTTATTGCCACAATAATGAGCGCATCCATGTTGAGGGGGGTTATATCGGTCACGATGTGAGCAGATGGGGGGGTGATTGCACGGCTGTATGCCATTGCATGCCGAAGCCTTACGATAATCGACTCTGTGGAACGTTGCCGGCGACGCGCCACGAAGCAGCACTTTTCGAACACCTGTACGACTGATGACGGTGTCTGCGGCTAGAATAATGAGCAGTGCGACCGAATCGACAGGAGGATGCCATGGCCAAGCGCAACGCGGTGGTGGTGACGCATACCAGGCTCAGGCAGACCGGAACCGTAGTGGCCGAGGCGGTGAGCCAGCTGCGAGTGGCCGGTTTCGAAGTCACCATCATCGACAACACCGAGGCCCCTGATTTCGGCGTGCAGCCGCCGTGCGTGTCGGACGACACCGAAATCGTCGTGGTTCTGGGCGGCGACGGCACGATACTGCGCGCCGCCGAACTCGTCCACTGCACCCAGGTGCCGATTCTCGGCGTGAACATGGGGCATGTCGGCTTCCTGGCCGAATTCGAAAGCTTCCAGATCGACGAGGCGATCCGCCGGGTCGCCACCCACGACTATTCGATCGACGAACGCATGATCGCCCATGTGGACGTCTGGCTGCCTGGCGCCACCAAGCCCATTGAGGATTGGGCGCTGAACGACATCACGCTGGAACGCGCCGACCGGGGCAAGATGGTCGAACTGTCCATCCGCGTGGACGATGTGGAGATGAACTCGTTCGGCGCGGACGGCGTCATCGTCTCCACGCCCACCGGTTCCACCGCCTACGCCTTCTCCGCGGGCGGTCCGGTCATGTGGCCGAACGTCAAGGCCCTGCAGTTGATTCCGTTGGCCGCGCACGCCCTGTTCGCCAGGCCGCTGATCATCGGCTCCGGTTCGACCTTTACCATCGATATTCTGGACGATTCCATGTCCGAAGGCTGGATTTGCTGCGATGGACGCCGTCAGCGCGCCCTGCCGCAGGGTACGCGCGTCATGGTGCGCGAATCGCGCGATACCTTGCGCCTCGCTCGACTCTCCGGCATGCCGTTCACCAACCGTCTGGTCTCCAAGTTCGATCTGCCCGTGGTCGGTTGGCGCGAGCACGCGCGCAACGAGGCCTCGAGCCAGCCGCTGCATCACGGGCACACGTTCCCGGCGGCCGCGTATGCGGCTGGCGTTGCCGGTGACGCTGGTGTCGCTGGTACCGAGCCCGACAAGCCGGGCGAACGCGACGGCAAGGCAGGAGCCTGATGCTCGAAGAACTCGATATCCGCAATCTGGGGCCGATTCGAGAAGCCGCCATTGCGCCGGCCGCAGGCATGACCGCCATCACCGGTGAGACCGGCGCCGGCAAATCCATGCTGCTCTCCGCGATCCGACTGGTCTCCGGTGGGGCCGCCGAATCCTCGCGCGTCTCGGCCGGGGCGGACGAGGCTTGGGCCCAGGCGATTTTCGCGCTCTCGGATGATGCCGTCGCATCTGAACATTCCGGCGACACCAACGATGCCGGTGACGATGCCGGTTCTGGCGATGCCGACAGCGGGTTCACCGGTGCTGCCGTGGCCGTGACCAAGGCCCATGACGCGGGCGTCGACCCCGAAGACGGCGAACTGTTCCTTTCCCGCACCGTACGCGCTTCCGGACGTTCGCGGGCCGTGCTCGGCGGCAAGTCCGTACCGCGTTCGGTGCTGGGGGCCATCGCCGGCGAACTGGTTACCATTCATGGCCAGACCGATCAGCTGAAAATCGCGGCCGCCGCACGGCAACGCGAGTTTCTGGACCGGGTGGCCGGAGACGAAGCCGAACTGGCCGCCTACCGCAAGGCGTGGGATGCGCTGGCCGCCATGGATGAGCGGCTGGAACGCCTGCGCTCGCAGGAATCCTCTGCCCGCCAACAGGCCGACTACCTGCGCGAATCCATCGACCGCATCAACCGAACCGACCCGCAGCCGGGGGAGGACGAGGAGCTGAAGGCGCGCCGCGAACGCATCGAAAACGCGGCTGACATCGCCCAAGGCGTGGGTTCGGCGCTGGGCGCGCTGGATGCCTCGCAGGTGGATGTGGACGCCGCCGACGGCGCTTCGGCCGTGGAACTCATCAATCATGCGGTGACCTCGTTGCGCGCGATTCGCGTCGGCGGCACGTTCGCCGAGCAGGCCGATCGGCTTGAATCCATCAATGCCGATTTGGGCGACGTGGTGTTCGCCCTGAGCCAGGAGCTGGGCGACGAAGGCAGCGTGGAGGATCTGGACCAGATCAACGGCCGTATCCACGAGCTTGGCGACCTCACCCGTCGGTGGGGCCCCACCTTGGCCGACGTGCTCGCTTGGCGGGACAAGGCGGCGTTCGATCTGGAGGATCTGGACGCCTCGCCGGAAAAGGTCGCCGAACTCGAATCCGAACGGCAGACGCTGTACGATGCGGCCCTCGCCGCCGCCGACGTGCTGAGCGCCGCGCGCGTGGCTGCCGCTGCCGACTTGGGCGCGCGCGTCACTGAAGAACTCGGCTCGCTCGCCATGCTGGGCGCCTCCTTGGAAGTGCGCGTCACGCCGCGAGACAAGGCCGATGATCCGCTCGGCCCGTATGGTCGCGACGATATCGCGTTCCTGTTTACGCCGTTCGAGGGGTCGCCGCAGTTGCCGATGGGCAAAAGCGCTTCGGGCGGTGAACTGAGCCGACTGATGCTGGCCTTGGAACTGGTGGCCGCCGACACGCGCGGCGGTGCCGACCAGACCTTCATCTTCGACGAGGTTGACGCCGGCGTGGGTGGCAAGGCCGCGGTCGAACTGGGCAAACGTCTGGCACGGCTGGCCCGCAGCGCGCAGGTCATCGTCGTCACCCACTTGGCGCAGGTCGCCTCGTGGGCGGACGCGCAGTTCGTGGTCACCAAGGAGCCGCCGGATGCCGATGACGACGATTTGGGCGTGGTCACCACCATCGCCGAAGTCAACGGCGAAACCCGCGTCCACGAAATCGCCCGCATGCTCTCCGGCAGCGAATCCGAAGCCTCCCTGGACCATGCCCGCGAGCTCCTGAAGGAAAGCGCACTATGACCAAAGCCGTCATATTCGACCTCGATGGCACCCTCCTTGACTCCATGGGGGTCTGGGACCAAGTCGACATCGACTTCCTCAACAAGCGTGGCATCGCGGTTCCGCCCGACTACACGACCACGGTCTCCGCCATGCAGTTTCGCCAGATCGCCGAATACACCATCGCGCGATTCGGCCTGAAAGATACCCCCGAGGAGCTTATGCAGGAGTGGGATGACATGGCCAGTGTCGCCTACTCCACCACGGTGGAGGCCAAGCCGGGCGCGCTCGGCTATCTGCACGACCTGAAGGCCGCCGGCGTCAAGCTTGGCGTCGCCACCTCGCTGCCCCCGCACCTGCGTGAACCGGCGCTGCGGCATGTGGGCATGTTCGGGCTATTCGATGACATCGTCTCTGTTGACGATGTGAACGACGTCGGCAAGGACCAGCCCGACGTCTATCTGCTTGCCGCTAAACGTCTGGGCGCTGCACCGGCCGACTGCACGGTGTTCGAAGACCTGCTGGTCGGCATGAAGTCGGCCAAATCGGTCGGCATGAAGGTCTGGGCCATGCACGACGACTCCTCCGCCTCCGACTGGCCCGAAATCTGCCACCTGGCCGACGGTGTCCTCTTCGACTTCCATGACGCCCCGCGCGTGCTGTGATAAAAAAAGTTACGCCCCCGCTGGCGGGGCTGTCGGCGGGGGCGTTGTTGGGCATGGGTACCCCTTTCCGAGGCCATTGTAGGCGCGGCCCATATTTCGACACTGTATGTTGGCGAGGTGTTTGTTCACTGTTTAGCTGTTATGTAACACACCTTGACAGTTAAGCAGAACAGTTATACTGTGTTGTATAACAGCTAAACAGCTGGGGTGCTAGTCAACCACAATCGAAAGGGGCATAGGTGAAACTGATCATCTCATCCGTGTCCGGTGAACCCATCTACGAGCAAATCAAAACCCAAATCCGTTCGGCGGTGCTCAGCGGCGAGTTGAAGGCGGGCGAGGCCCTGCCTTCCTTGAGGAAACTCGCCAAGGAGCTGCGCATCTCCGTACTCACCGTCACCAGGGCGTACAACGAACTGGCCGATGAGGGCGTGGTGCAGAACATTCAAGGCAAAGGCACTTTCGTGATGGACAAGGGCAACGAACTGATGCAACGTCAGCTCGAAACCCAGATTCGTGAAAGCCTGGCCGAGGCAAGCCGGGGCGCCAAAGCCGCCGGCATTCCGCTGAACGCATTGGACCGCATGCTCGAAGAGGAATACCGCAAGGAATAACCTCAAGAAAGGACCATGGACATGACCGCCATATCCGAATCCGACGCGATGGCGTTGCAGGTCACCGACGTCACCAAACACTATGATTCCGGCTTCACGCTGGACGACGTGACCTTCGACCTGCCCAAGGGCTACATCATGGGACTGATCGGCCCGAACGGCGCCGGCAAATCCACCCTCATCAAACTCATCCTCAACATGATCCACCGCGATGCCGGTTCGATTCACGTGTTCGGCCTCGACAACATCGCCAACGAGGAGCTCGTCAAAGAACAACTCGGCGTGGTGTTTGACTTCAGCTACATGCATGAAATGTGGCAAGTCAAGAACATTGAACGTATCGTTGCGCCACTGTATCCATCATGGGACGGTGGATGCTATCACAAGTATCTGGATACTTTTGGCCTTGGTGACGCACAGAACGGCAAGAAACATATCAAGGATCTTTCCCGCGGCATGCAGATGAAGCTGATGCTGGCCATCGCATTGAGTCATGATGCCAAGCTGCTGATTCTCGACGAGCCGACCAGCGGACTCGATGTGCTTGCCCGCGACGAACTCATGGATATCCTGCATGCCTACATTGAGGATGGCGAGCATTCGGTACTGTTCAGCACCCATATCACTGCCGACCTCGAACGTGCTGCTGACTTCATTACCTACATCACCGATGGCCGTCTCTACTACACCGGTCCGAAAGACGAGTTTGAGGAATCGTTCCGCCTGATTAAGGGCGGTCCAGACGAACTGGCACAACTGCCTGCGGACGTAGTGCTGGGCTCACATACGTATGCCACCGGATTCGATGCGCTGGTCCGGTCAGACAGGCTTGATGCTGTTGCGTCGGTGGTTTCGGGGCTTGTCGTTGAATCGGCTTCCATTGATGACATCATTCGACTGACCAATGCCCATGATTCCAATCGTGACTTGAGCGGGAGGTGAGCGGCCATGGAGGCAATACTGAGGGTGTCGCGGTCTCGGCAACATGCATTGACCACTGCATTGCGCGTCGATATGGCCTACCTGTGCGTCGACGTACGGACTGTGCTCTCGTTGTTGTTGGCACCGTTGTTCTCCGTCATCTTTCAAGGTGAAGCTTATGGTGATGGCTTCGGCTATCGCATGGGTGTCATCATGACGGTATTCACCTGCGCCATGTGGGTGCTAACCATGGCGGTTGCTGACTTACAGAACGGATATCGACTTCGTGGCATTATTCCGGCTTCGAGGAAGAGTCAGGTGGCCGCGCGATATGTGGTTGGATTGGTGATTTCCGTATTGTCGATAGCGATGATTGTTCTGATTGACGGGTTGCAAGTGTTGGTCAATCCAGATTGGTCATTCGCGGGCAATCTGTGGGCGGCGCCGTTGGGAGGTTTCTGCACCGCGCTGATGGTCGCGCTTATCGTGCCCACGGGTTATCTGTGGACCAAACTAGGCGGTCTTCAAGTCACGATGATGGTGATCTATGTCGTTGCATTGGCTGTATCCATACTGCTATCTATTTTGCCTGCTTCGGTGACCAGAGGATTGGCCCATGCCGCGAATGCCATCATCGCGCAACGATTGTGGCTGGGTATTGCGGTATTGACAACGACGGTTGTGGCATATGGAATCTCGTATGTAATTGCCTCTCGCATATTTGCTTCAAGGGAATGGTGACGATGAACTGGAAATCCGTAGTAAAGCAATGTCGATTCGATTGTGTCGGGATGGGTCTGTTTAGCGTGGCGAATATGGTATTTCTGCTGGTTCTCCCGGTGCTGTCTATCGTGGTATCGCTGGCGATGATATCGACCCACGTCGATGAACACGTTGCCAGTGGTCTGATGGGCGGACTCGGAGGTTTGGCATCGACGATGGCATGTATGAGTGCATTGGGGCCTGCGTCATCCGAGGAATCTGCAGGGCACAGTGCCATGCGAGGGCTGATTCCTGTTTCACGCACTGCACAAGTTGTAGGTCGGTACCTTTTTCTGTTGGTGGTTGGCCTGCTCTGGGCTTTGGACGTGGTGATATGCAGCGGCGTCTTCATTGTCTTTGGCGATATAGCAGATATGGGGTGGATCGGTACCTTGGCAGCAGGTGCTTTCATCTTCGCTTTGGCTATCATTCTTGGGTCGGTGCTGCTGGCCTGTGCATACCGGTTCACCTTCCGCAAGATGATGGTGGCCTCTGTCGCGGTCATGGTTGGCTTGTATGCCGTCATTGCGCTGCTGGCTCGATTGCCTGTTGACTGGCAATGGCTTTTGCTGAATATTACCGATTTCCTGACGATCTGGTGGCATACGGCGCTTGTTCTCGCCGTGCTGTGTCTGCTCGCATATTTTGGCTCCATGCTTATAGCCATCCGCATCTACCGAGCCAAAGAACTCTAGCCGCGCATTTGTCCGACCGCGATGATCTTCAGCCACATGTCGATCGGCAGCGGCACGGTGCGGAACATCGCTCCGCCGAACTGCACCACCAGCACCTGAAGTGCGAACATCAGCGCGAACACGCCGATCATCACCTTATTGCGTAGCAGATTGGCGAACAGGCTGGCGTTGCCCAGCTCGCGGCTGTTGAAGGCGTTGAACAGCTGGAATACCACGAACAGCGTGAACAGAATGGTCGACTGCTGTTCGGCGGTGCCGCCCATGAAGTTCGTCCAGCTTCGCGAGCTTCTCCTGCAGCGGCGTCATACCGGTGTTGGCGGCTTTGGCGCTCGGCACGCTTTATTGCGGTTTGGGCCGAGCCCTTCGCCGCAATGCTGTCTACTCCCTCATGGGACTATTCAGTTGCAGGAACAGAATCTGACAAGCCACATGGATTTTCCCATTCGCCGGCAGCATGGCGATTCCCGCCTTCCTAGAAAATTCAAGCAACACGCCGTTGGCCCATTGCCGGATGTTCAACCGAGATTCGCATATCTTGACTCATACGGCAAAACTGTTATATTTGATGTAGAACAAATAGAACAGTTCTTGAGAGGGGTGGAATTGACCGTGATTGTGGAAATCGATCAGCGCAGTGACGTGCCGATTTACGAGCAGCTGCACAGGCAGCTCATCGCAGCCATCGCGGGCGATGAGCTGTCGCCAGGTGACTCGTTACCGTCCGTGCGCTCGCTGGCCGTGGACCTTGGCATCAACCTGCACACGGTGAACAAGGCCTATGCGCTGTTGCGTGACGAGGGATACATCGTTATGCGTCGTGGTGCCGGTGCAACCGTCGCCGAGCATGACGGCGGGGGAGAAGCACCGAACCGAACTGCCGAAGCACAGGATGAGCGGATGGGCGAGGAACTCTATCGCCTTGCCTTGGCCTACAGGGCGCGCGGCGGTGATTCGGCCGCATTCCTCGATGCCACCAAACGGCAATGCGAACGGGCATACGGCGTGCGCTCCTCGCAGAGCGTTACTGACGGTGCAACAAAAGGAAATCAGGGGAGATAACGATGAATAATACAGTCGTGTCGATGAACATCGCGTTGTGTGCGTTTTTACTGTTGCCGGTGATAGTGACCGCCGGCCTGGCAGGGGTTCCATGGGTTACCGACCGGCATGAGGTGTTCGGTGTCACAGTGCCGGCCGCCGCCCATGTCAATACGCGCATTCGCGGATTTAAAGTCGCGTTTTCGGGAATTACGGTGGCGCTTGGCGTATGCGCCATACTGGTCTCGCTGGCCGTTTGGCAACTCTGCGGAGTCGACGCGGCGTTCTGGACTGTGTCCATCGCAGCGGTGGCGATTGCGATATGTGGTTTCGTGCTGCAGCAGATGTTTCGCCGCAAAGTACTATCCATCAAAGTCGATCAGGGATGGGAGGCGTCCAGTGCCCGCCGTGCAGCATTGATAGGTGAGCGGGACAATCCCGACCCGATGAGCTTGAAGTGGGAATTGCTGCAAGTCGTTTGTCTCGCTGTCACCATTGCTGTCGGGTTGCTGGGCTATGACCGGATGCCGGAGCGGGTGCCGATTCATGCGGATATCGCCGGCAATGTGAACGGTTGGGCCGAGAAGAGTCCGATGGTGATTTGGTACGCCGTGCTCGCGCAGGTGGTGCTGGCAGCGGTGATGGTGGCCAGCCATGCCGCGATCATCTACGCCAAGCACCCGATTGATCCCGACCACCCCGCCGCCACCGGGTATGCCTATGGTGTGTTCTCGCGGGTCTGGAGCATCTACGTGCTGGTCATCGGACTGCTGGCAGCCGGTGGATTGGGCCTAGGCGTTCAGCTTGTCACCATTGGCGTGCTGGATATCAATCTAATCGGCATCATCGGCATGTTCATCGCCGTGGCGGCTCTGGTCGGCGCGCTGATGATCGGCGTGTATTACGGGCAGAACGGGGCGCGCGTCTATGCCGGTGTTCGGCACAGTGACGGCGGTGACATTTCGGACGATAATGCCATGCCGTATGACGATGACCTGCACTGGATTGGCGGCATCATCTACATCAACCGTGACGATCCTGCCATCATGATCCCCAAACGTTTCGGCGTCGGCTGGACCGTCAACCTCGCACGCCCCAGCGTGATCATCGGCACTATCGTGCTGTTGGCAATCGCCATAGGACTGCCAGTCGCCGCGATACTGATGTAAACGCAATTCTGATGTAAAAAATGGCTCCCCGCTCTGAGGGGAGCCAATGTGCTGGTATGTTTTACAGCGCCTGGGCGGCCTTCTCCACGTAGTCCTCCATGCCGTCGATGGCCACGACGTCCTTGAACCGCACGTCGGCGGTCTCAAGACCACGCAGGGCGGCCGGGGCGGTGGTGCCGGTCTCGTGGGCCAGCACATCCATGCACTCGAAGTCGGTGCCGGTGGCGTCGAAGCCCAATGCCTCGTTCACCACGCGCGGGAACTTGTAGGGGCTGGCGGTGGAGAGCAGCACGCGCGGGGTCAGCGGGTCTCGCGGCATCTGCTCAAGCAGGTAGTAGCCGCAGGCGGTGTGCGGGTCGATCACGTAGTGGTTCTCGTCCCAGCAGTGCTTGATGGACTCGCGTACCTGATCCTCATCGGCCCAACCGGTGCCGAAGATCTGACGAATCTTGGCCAGCAGTTCTTCCGGGATCTCGTACGTGCCCCACTTGTTGAGGTCGTTCATCAGCATGGAGATCAGACGGGTGTCGCCCTCGGACAAGTAGTACAGCATGCGCTCCAGGTTGGAGGAGATGAGGATGTCCATCGAGGGGGAGATGGTCTGGAAGAACGGGCGCTGGCGGTTGTAGGTACCGGTGGTCAGGAAGTCGAACAGCACGTTGTTCTTGTCGGAAGCCACCACGAGGTGCTTGACCGGCAGACCGAGCAGCTTGGCATAGTAGCCGGCGAGGATATCGCCGAAATTGCCGGTCGGGACCACAAACTCGACCTCATCGCCGACATTGATCACCTGGTCAGCGAGCAGCTGGGCGTAAGCGGAGAAGTAGTAGACGACCTGCGGCACCAGACGGCCCACGTTGATGGAGTTGGCGGAGGAAAGTACCACGTGCGAATTGCCGGCGAGACGCTCGGCCAGGGCGCGGTCGCCGAAGATGCGCTTGACCGCGGACTGGGCGTCGTCGAAGTTGCCTTCCACGGCGGCCACCTGCACGTTGGCGCCGGCCTGCGTGGTCATCTGCAGCTGCTGGACCTCGGAGACCTTGCCTTCCGGGTAGAAGACGGTGATTGCGGTGCCCGGGGCGTCGGCGAAACCGGCCAGCGCGGCCTTGCCGGTGTCGCCGGAGGTGGCGGTGAGGATCATGATTTTCTCGTCCGAGTTGCCATCGGCCGGCGTGGTGTGCGCCATGAAGCGCGGCAGGATCTGCAGCGCCACGTCCTTGAACGCGGAAGTCGGACCGTTGAACAGTTCGAGCACGTAATCGTCACCCAGGGGCTTGAGTGGAGTGATGCGCTCATCGGACCACTGTTCGCCGTAGGCGTCGGCGATGCACTGGCCCAGCTCCTCGGCCGTGAAGTCCGGCAGCAGCGCGCCCAGCACCTCGGCGGCGATTTGCTGGTACGACTTGCCCGGCAGGGAGGCCACGTCCACCTTGGTCTTGCCCAACGCGTCCGAAACGAACAGGCCGCCGTCATCGGCGATGCCCTTACGAATCGCCTGCTTGGCGGTCAGCGAATCGGTGGTGCTGCGGGTGGAATGGAAGGTGGTTGTCACGATGAATCCTTCTGCCTGAAAGGGATGATGAATCCACACCAGTCTAGCGTGGGCCGTGGGCAGAAAGGTCGTCCGTCTCGCGTAGCCGACCGGTCGCACCGGCGAAAATCACCATTGCCATCGAACGGGGACCGGCCATATCATGAAACAGGCCGGTTACAAACGGGCCATACAGTAAGGCGACAGCGGCGAATCAATTGTCGCACATACCAAAGGAGCACCCATGACCGCTTCACCCCTTGCGCAGAAAGCGACTGATGCTTTCAACGCGCCGATCTGCGAAACCGATCCTGAGATCGCCGAACTGCTGGACTCCGAACTGGGCCGCCAGCGCAATGGCCTTGAGATGATCGCCTCTGAGAACTTCGTGCCGCGAGCGGTACTGCAATGCCAGGGCTCCGTGCTGACCAACAAATACGCCGAAGGCTACCCCGGCCACCGCTACTATGGCGGCTGCGAATACGTGGACCAGATCGAAACCATCGCCCGCGAACGCGCCAAGGCCCTGTTCGGCGCCGAATACGCCAACGTCCAGCCGCACTCCGGCGCCCAGGCCAACGCCGCCGTCTACCAGGCGCTCGTCAAGCCCGGCGACACCGTGCTCGGGCTGGCCCTCGACCACGGCGGCCACCTGACCCACGGCATGAAAATCAACTTCTCTGGCCGTTTCTACCACGCCGAGGCGTACGGCGTGAACCCCGTGACCTTCCGCATCGATCCGGAAATCATCCGCCAGCGCGCGCTCGAAACCCACCCGTCCATGATCATCGGCGGCTGGTCCGCCTACCCGCGCATCGAGGACTTCAAGGCCATGAAGGAGATCGCCGACGAGGTCGGCGCCAAATTCTGGGTCGACATGGCCCACTTCGCCGGACTCGTGGCCGCAGGCCTGCACCCGAGCCCCGTGCCATACGCCGACGTGGTCTCTTCCACCTCGCACAAGACCTTCGGCGGTCCGCGTTCCGGTTTCATTCTCGCCAAGCAGGAATACGCCAAGAAACTCAACTCCTCCGTGTTCCCCGGCCAGCAGGGCGGTCCGCTCATGCACGTGATCGCGGGCAAGGCCGTGAGCTTCAAGGTGGCCGGCACCCCCGAATTCAAAGACCGTATGCAGCGCACGCTCGACGGCGCCAAGATTCTCGCTGAACGTCTCCTGGCCGACGATGTCAAGGCCAACGGCATCAGCGTGCTGACCGGCGGCACTGACGTGCACCTGGTGATGGTCGACCTGCGCAACAGCGAGATGGACGGGCAGCAGGGCGAGGATTTGCTTGCCGCCTGCGGCATCACCATCAACCGCAACACCGTGCCCTTCGACCCGCGCCCGGCCTCGGTGGCCTCGGGCCTGAGAATCGGCACGTCCGCCCTGGCCACGCGCGGTTTCGGACCGAAGGAATATGAGGAGGTGGCCGACATCATCGGCACCGCGCTCGCCGCCGGCCCGTCCGCCGACGTGACCGCGCTGAAGGCCCGCGTCGACAAGCTCGCCGAAGACTTCCCGCTCTACCCCGACCTGGACCAGATTCACTGATTTGCTGATTCGCTAATCCACCGTGGTGTACCGGTTAGTGATGATTCGCTGACCGGAGCGCATCGCATCACCGGCTTCCCGCCTGAGATGGAGGGGAGCCGGTTCTGTTTGCGATTCAAAACGTCAGACATCCCATAACAAGCGGGTCGGAGTAAGCAATCAGCCGCGTTGTGAGTTACGCTTGACTGTTATGAGCGATGAATTGAGTCCTGAGGTGTTCGACGCGGTGTGCCGCCAGGCCGATCAGGCCGCACGCGCACAGGAGCGTCTTGCACAGGCAAATACCGAGGCCAAGAACGAACTGCTGCTCGCCATTGCGGACGCGCTGGACGAGCACGCCGCGGACATCGAAGCCGCCAACGCGCTGGACATGCTCGAATCCAAGGAAAACGGCATGGACGCGGGCAAGCTCGACCGCCTGCTGTTCGACGTGCCGCGCGTGGCCGCCGCCGCCCAAGGCGTGCGCCATGTGGCCACCCTGCCCGATCCGGTCGGCGAAATCGTGCGCGGATACAACCTGCCCAACGGTCTGCGCCTTACCCAAACGCGCGTACCGATGGGCGTCATCGGCATGATCTATGAGGCCCGGCCGAACGTCACTGTGGACGTGTCCAGCCTGTGCCTCAAGTCCGGCAATGCCGCGCTGCTGCGAGGCGGCCACGCCGCCGAACGCACCAATGCTGCCACGCTGGGCGTCATCGCCCCGGTGCTTGAAGCCCACGGTTTCGAATCCGCACTGGTGCAGTCCGTCGACCAGTACGGACGCGCCGGTGCTACCGCCATGATGGAGGCGCGAGGCCATATCGACGTGCTCGTGCCGCGAGGAGGAGCGGGTCTAATCCAAGCCGTCGTGCGCAACTCCACAGTGCCGGTCATCGAAACCGGCGCCGGCAACGTGCATATCTACATCGACAAGTCCGGTGATCTCGCCAAGGCCATCCCGATCATCATCAACGCCAAAACCCAGCGCGTGGGCGTGTGCAACGCCGCCGAAAAGCTATTGGTTCATAAGGATGTCGCCGCCGAATTCCTGCCGCAGATCGCCGCCGCGTTGGCCGAGGCGAACGTTGTACTGCAGGCCGACACCACGTCGTACGACATCATCTCCGGCGCGGCAATCGAGGGCCTTGACCTCAACCACGCCACTGAAGAGGATTGGGACACTGAATACCTGGCCCTCAAAATGGGCATCAAGGTGGTGCCGGACCTGGACACGGCCATCGACCACATCAACACGCATTCCACAGGCCACACCGAATCCATCATCGCCGAGGATTATGCGGCCATCGAGGAATTCACCAAGCGCATCGACTCGGCCGTGGTCGTGGTCAACGCCTCCACCCGCTTCACCGACGGCGGCGTGTTTGGCTTTGGTGCTGAGCTTGGCATCTCTACGCAGAAGATGCACGCACGCGGTCCCATGGGATTGCGGGAGATGACCACCACCAAGTGGATCGGTTACGGAACAGGACAGGTGCGCGCATGAACGAGGACGGCAACATGAACATCACGGCTGACACGGCAAACAAGGCAAGCGAACTGCGGCCCGACATCGACCTCAACGATCCCAAGCTCGGCCTGAAGATCGCGGCCGAACGTCTGAGCATTGTCCGCTACGTGTTCCTTGTGCAGATCGAGGATGGCATCGCCTCCGCCGCCCAGCGTGCGTCGCTCGAATACGCGGACGCCGTGCTCATCGGTTGGCCCGAGACCGATTCGCCCGAAGTCGTGGACCTCAACGATGCCCAGCTCAAGATCGTGCGCGAACACATGGAACTCATGGAAGGCTACATCGGCAGATACAGCCAGATGGAGCACGACGGTGACCTTGACGGCATGACCGACACGCTCATCCGCATCACCGAGCGTGTGGCCGAGGTCCGCCGCCTCTACCAGCCGGACTTTCCGCTGCCCACCTTCGCCGAGATTCGCCGCGTGGTTCAGGACGAATGGGATGAAGACATGGGCAAGATCGATCCCAAGGAAGACAATCCCACCGCCGGCGAAATCGAAGAGGAAACCGAATCCGCTGATGATGCCGCCAGCGAGGGCGGCCAAGCATGAGTGATATTGCCGGCAGCCACAAAACGGCTGCGTCAGTTCAGTCCGGAAAATCAGTGGAATCCGCCGAACCCGCCGAAATCATTGCCGTCACCCAAGGCGAAACCGAACGGCGTATGTCCGACCTGTCCGTACCGGCCGGGGCCAGCAGCCATGGCAAAGGCCGGCTTTCCGCACGCGGCAATTGGCATACGCGCCTGCGCGTCGGCATCATGGGCGGCACGTTCGACCCGATCCACAACGGCCACTTGGTCGCCGCCTCTGAAGTCGCCTGGGTGTATGACCTCGATGAGGTGATTTTCGTGCCCACTGGCCGACCTGTGTTCAAGCTGGACAAGCACGTCACCAACGCCGAAGATCGGTATCTGATGACTGTGATCGCCACCGCATCCAACCCCAAATTCACCGTCTCGCGTGTCGACATCGACCGTCCGGGCGTCACCTATACCATCGACACTCTGCGCGATATCCGAGCCCAGCACCCCGACGCCGAGCTGTTCTTCATCACCGGCGCCGACGCCGTGGCCGAAATCATGCAGTGGAAGGACGCCGACCTCATGTGGGACCTCGCCCACTTCGTGGCCGTCACGCGCCCCGGCTACTTCAGCCCGGACGGCGTGACCTTGCCCGAAGGCAAGGTCGATACGCTTGAGATCCCGGCCTTGGCCATCTCTTCGACCGATGTACGCCGCCGCGCTGAACATGACGAGCCGGTCTGGTATCTGGTGCCTGACGGCGTGGTGCAATACATCGGCAAGCATGGTCTGTATTCATACGAGGACTGACGATTCGTACGAGGACTAGTGTGCATTTGTGCGAGGGCTGGTGAGGATTAGCGCGAATCAGCGCGCATGAATCCTCGCCAGTACAGGGATGAACGGTCAGGCCAGTCCCATCTTGATTTTCAGTGTCATTACGCGAGTCGCCGCCGCCGTCACTTTCGAAGCGAAAGCCGGATCGGACTTCGCCCGTTCGTTGAGGCCGTCTACAACTGGCTTTACGTAATCCGTCTGACCGATGCAGGACATGTCGCCGCCCGCTTCGACGAGCTTTACTCCCAATTGGCTTACATCGTAGCTGCTTAACGCTTCGGCAGATATCGAATCCGAAATCACCACGCCCGTATATTTCAGGGCGTTGCGAATATGGCCGTCGATAATCGTAGAAGAAAACACCGCCGGATTATTCGGATCGATGGATTGATACGTGGCCAACGACATCATCACCATTGCAGGATCGGCCCTGGTGATCGCCTGGTCAAAGGCACCTGCCTCGGCCCCGTCCAACGTGGTGGTCGTATCCAGAATGCCTTCGGTGGTGAAGTCGGTATTGCCGCTTACCGCACCCAACCCAGGATAATGTTTGACCGCCGCACCGACCTGAGCGCCTCGCAAACCCTCAATAACGGCGATGCCATGCTCGGCGTTACCGGCCGTATCCAATCCGAAATCACGATCCAGCGCGCCAATCGGAGCATTCGAGGCACGATCGCCCACCACCGTGCCGAGCACCGGTGCCAAATCGACATTTATGCCAGCAGCAGCTAATTGCGAACCCCACGTGCCTGCCGATTGACGCAATGCGTCAGCGGACATTGTGCCCTGCTCAACGGCACTGGGCATTGTGTCGAAACCGGTACCAGTCAGATGCTGTACCTGACCACCCTCCTGATCGGTGGCGATGATGAGACGATTGCCGGCCGGCGCATATCCTTGGAGTTGCGCGGTCGCGGTCTTGACCGTATCGACGCCGGTATTCCAATTGCCAATGAGAACGGCCGAGCCAATGTGCTCGTCGGCGATTGTTGAAGCCAACGAGGAGGGATCGGAACCGGCGAACAACGGCACCATCACTAACTGTCCCACACGTTCCTCAAGTGTCATGGCGGATACCGCACGTTGGGCTTGTGCGGCCGGGGCGTCGTTCTTCTTCGGGGAAGGAACGTCGGTGCGTGGTAACGCACTTGTCCGGGAGGTCTGGGGAGTGGCGGTGTTGCCGTCTGATGTGGATTTGGCGAACCATCCGACATGCCATCCGTAGGCTGCCACGCCGGCCAACACCACTGCCAAAGCACATATTGTCGCCACGATTGGAGTGCTCCTGTGCCGAAGTTGGCGTGTGGCGTGTACTGAGGGACGCATATGGTGTGGCCGTTGTCTGTTCATACCGGCAAGCGTAGAACAGAACGTAGAGCAGAACGCTGCCTCATTCTGTGCTCAGGGCATAACCTACCTCCCGCCCTTCCGATAGGCTTGAGTTATGTCTTTTAACGATCCTTTCTCAGTACTGTTCGGCAATGGCGGCGATTCACGACGCAATAGTGCGAACAATGACGATCCGATCATCCTCGATGTCGAGGCCGATGGGGACGGTCCGGCCCGCAACACCAACGCCGGCCCCTCCGGGTCATCCCGCCCTCCACGTGGCCCGGCCAATCCGCGTATCACCCGTAAGCCGGCGTCCGGTGGCTCAGGAGCCAACCGTGGCAGCAAGATTCTAATCGGCGTGGTGCTGGCTTTGGCCATCATCGTCGGTCTGTTCTTCGGCCTGTCCCGATTCATCACCGACCTGATGTGGTACGGCCAGCTCGGCTTCCAGTCCGTGGTCTGGACCCAGCTCGGGGTGAAGATCGGCCTGTGGGTGGCCTACGCGCTGCTCATGGCCCTGACCGGCTTCGTCTCTGCATGGCTGGCTATCCGGGCACGCCCTGATTCGGCAGACGGATCCACCATTCGTATTAACGGCGATGTGGTCGAGGTGGGCAAATCCGTCAGCTCGAAAACCGCTCGCCGCGTGGCCGTGGTGATTTCGCTGATCGTCGGCGTCATCTTCGGTTCCCAGTTCAACGCGAACTGGAGCGAGATTCTGCTCATGTTCAACGCGCAGTCGTTCGGCACCACCGATCCGCAGTTCGGTCTGGACAACGGCTTCTACGTGTTTGTGCTACCGGGCCTGAAGCTCGTGCTCGCCGCCGTGGCCGTGCTGCTGGGCGTGGGCCTCGTGTTCTCGGTGGTCACGCATGTACTGATGGGTGGTATCCGCATCACTATGCCGGTCAACGGCCGAGGCCTGTTCTCCATCACCAAGCGTTGCCGCCGCCAGCTTGGCATCTGGCTGATGCTCAACATGTTCGCTTGGGCAGTGCGCCAGGTGATCGGCGTATTCGACCAGCTCACCGGGCAGGGTTCGCATATCACCGGTGCCTCCTACACCACCGTGCACGCCCACATCCCCGTCACCTTCATCATGGCCGCGCTGACCGCCATTCTCGGCGTGGTGCTGGGCATCTGGCTCATGCGCTCCCACACGCTCGAAGGCCAGGCGTCCATCGGCGTGCGCGCCTCCGCCGCGCTCAAGGCCTGGCGTGTGCCGGTGACCTCCATTGCCGTCGTGGTCGTGGTGGGTCTCGTGCTCACCGTGGCATGGCCGGTGCTGTTGCAGCGCTTCCGCGTCAACCCGAACGCACAGGAGATGGAATCCACCTACATTCAGCGCAATATCGACGCCACCCGCGCCGCCTACGGTCTTGACAAGCTCAAGACCGAGCAATACAAGGTAACCGACAAGGGCGAGCAGGGCGCTCTGGCCAAGGAGGCCGACACCACCGCGCAGATTCGTCTGCTCGACCCGCAGGTCGTCAGCCCCACATTCAAGCAGCTGCAGCAGTCCAAGCAGTACTACACCTTCGCCGACACTTTGGCAGTCGACAAGTACGAGATCGACGGCGTTTCCCAAGACACCGTGATTGCCGCCCGCGAGCTTGACCTGGCTGGCAACGACAACCGCAATTGGGTCAACGATCACACCGTGTACACCCACGGTTATGGTGTGGTGGCCGCTTACGGTAACAAGGTGACCGCCGACGGCCAGCCTGAATTCTTTGAATCCGGCATCCCTGCTCAGGGCAAGCTCACTGAATCCGAAAAGTATGAGCCTCGCATCTACTTCTCGCCGAACGCCACCGAATACTCGATCGTCGGCGCACCGGAGGGCACGCAGGCTTGGGAGTTCGACTACCCGACCGGTTCGGAAGGCGCCCTGACCACGTTCAAGGGCGACGGCGGCCCCTCGGTTGGCAATCTGTTCTCCCGTATTCTCTACGCAATCCGCTTCGGCTCCGATCAGATTCTCTTCTCCGACCGTGTTACCAGCGAATCGCAGATTCTTTACGATCGTTCCCCCAAGGAGCGCGTGGCCAAGGTGGCGCCGTACCTGACGCTTGACGGCCGTGTGTATCCGGCCGTGGTCGATGGCCGCGTCAAGTGGATCGTCGACGGTTACACCACCTCTGATGCCTACCCATACTCGCAGATGACCGACCTCGGCTCCGCCACCAAGGATTCCACCACCGTCTCTTCCGCAACGGTCTCATCCTTGGGCTCGCAGAAGGCCAACTACATCCGCAACTCGGTCAAGGCCACCGTGGACGCCTACGACGGTTCCGTGGATCTGTACGTATGGGATCAATCCGACCCGGTAATCAAGGCATGGGAGAAGATCTTCCCCGGCCAGTACCACCAGCTCTCCGATATCTCCGGCGACCTGATGAGCCACATGCGCTACCCGGAAAGCCTGTTCAAGGTGCAGCGCGAGTTGCTCTCCAAGTACCACGTGACCTCCGCCAGCCAGTACTACTCCGGCGAGGACTTCTGGCAGACGCCGGTCGACCCGACCGAATCCCAGTCCCAGCAGGACCAGGACATCCTGCAGCCGCCGTACTACCTGACCTTGCAGACCGGTGGCACCAAGGAACCGGTGTTCTCGCTGACCTCCACCTACATTCCGGCTGGCCAGTCCACCCGTGAGATCCTCACCGGCTTCCTGTCGGTCGACTCGGATGCCGGCAATGAGAAGGGCAAGATAGGTTCAAACTACGGCACCATCCGATTGCAGGAGCTGCCCAAGGATTCGAACGTACCGGGCCCCGGCCAGGCGCAGAACAACTTCAACGCCAACGCCGACGTGTCCAAGGAACTGAACCTGCTGCAATCCGGCGACACGCAAGTGATGCGCGGCAACCTGCTTACTCTGCCGCTCGGTGGCGGACTGGTGTACGTGCAGCCTGTGTACGTCAAGTCTTCGGGTGCGACTTCATTCCCGCTGCTCAAGAAGACGCTGGTCGCGTTCGGTGATCAGGTTGGATTCGCGGATACGTTGGATGAGGCCTTGGATCAGGTGTTCGGTGGTGATTCCGGTGCGGCCGCAGGCGATGCTGAGAACGTGTCCGGTGACGGATCGTCTGGTGACCAGGCTTCCGGCGGCACATCCGGTGACCAATCTGGTTCCGATACCAATGGTGGCCAGTCCGGCACCACGGACGGCAAGTCGGATTCCGGCTCGTCTTCCGACCGCAGCCCCGAACTCCAGCAGGCGCTGAACGATGCCGCCCAAGCCATGAAGGACAGCCAGTCCGCCATGAAGAACGGCGACTGGACCGCCTACGGCAAGGCGCAGAAGGAGCTTGAAGACGCCCTCAACAAGGCCATCGAGCTCGACAAGTAGTTCCGGCTCCCCTCAGGGTGAGGGGAGCTATCGCAGAAGGCGACTGACGGGAGTCGGTTACCTCAACTGACATAGCCTGTCCTTATCATAAGGACGGGCTATTTGCGTATTCAAAGGAACCTCATGCCATACACCTTCCGTCCGGCCGTCGAATCCGACATCCAAGCCATCACCGACATCTACAACGCCTCAGTGATGGCCGGCGGTGCGACCGCCGACCTCACCCCGCGCACCCTCGACCAACGCCGCGCCTGGGTCGAATCCCATACGCCGCCCTACGGCGTTTTTGTTGTGGAATCGGAAGACGGTTCAATCATCGGCTTCGGTGCGCTCTCCGTGTTCTATGACCGCGCGGGATATGACGGTGTCACCGATTTGGCCTATTACATCGATCCGGCATGGCAAGGCAGGGGAGTAGGCACGTTCATGCTTGACAGGCTGATCACCGAGGCGCGGGCCCGCCACATGCGCAAGGCCTGCGGCATCATTTTCGCCGATAACGCCGGTTCCATTGCCCTCATGCACCGCTTCGGCTTCACCCAATTCGGACTCATGCCCGCCGCTGCCATCGACTCCACCGGCACCATGCGAGACATGTCCTTCTGGTATTTGGACCTGTAGCACCGAGGCGGTTTACCCTTGCTCTCCATGGATTCCGGTGTCCTATAACACTAAAAAGTTGTATCGGATCAGCTCTTTTCCTCGAACGCCATATATCGGACGCGCTTATCCCAGATAACGGCAAACTGCGGGACAGCACGCGATTTTCGTCCGTTTTGACGTGGCGTCCCGCAATCACGTGGGATGCCACACACGTCAAACGATGCACATAGCTAGCGTCCCGCAACTCTGCCTGCGAAATCATTGGAATTCTGCCATTCTTATGATTCGGTGCAGATAACGTGCGATAACGCTTGTGGGATGCCACGCCAGAAACGCCCAAAATCCGCTGCCGTCCCGCAATATGTCATCCGGTTGCAGGGAAGCGTGGGGCGTTGCACAATCAAGGCTCGTCGCCGATGCCCGATATACGGCATTGGCGGACATATCAGTCCAACTGTTTGCCGCAGTTTGGGCAGAATCGTGCGGAGACTCGGCAAGGCGTGCCGCAATTGGTGCAATAGCGCTTTGCAATATGTTCAGGTGACGGCGCAGGCAGGGGAGATACGGCTGATGTCGCGTTGAATCCATCGCTAGTTGGTTGCGCAGGTGAAGACACCATCGGGAATCCTCTATAACCTGTCCGCAGCCACGCTCGGCAATATCCTCGGCGGCCCTGTTCGTGGCGCTGGCCTACTGGTACCTCAACGGCAAACAGCGCGAAAAGGTCGCTGGCGGCATCTCCTAATAGACGTGATTCACCCGTCCCCATCTCTTGTAATACTGGTATTACAAGAAGGCGCGATATGACTATGGCCATGGTGACGGCGCGCGTCAATGCCGAACGGAAGCGCGACGCGGAGAAAGTGCTTAAGCGTAATGGGCGCACCTATTCGGACCTGATTCGTGATCTGACCGACTATCTTGCGGATACGGGGGAACTGCCGGAATTCGAGCGTCTGACGCTTTCCCTGATTCAGGAGCGGGAGCGTGGGAAAAAGCAGGAGCTGATTCAACGTTTCGCCGACCGGAATTTGCCGGAGGCGGAAGGCGATCTTTCGGATGAGGAGATTCTCGCGCAGGCACGTATGGAACGATTTGGGGAACGGGATGAAACTGCTGTTTGACACGAATATTCTGCTCGATTTGTGCAATGACAAACGAGCGCCTTTCCATAAACAATGCGTTGATTTGCTCATGGAAGCCGTTGCGCAGCCAAACATTGAGATCATGGCGCCGGTATCGTCATTGAATGACGTGTATTACGTGTTGCGCAAGCATTATGGCGAGGAGCGGGCGGCGCGAGACGATATCGGTGGACTGATGGAATTGTTCGACATCCGTCCACTTATGGAACGCCATGCGCGTATGTCGTACCGGTCCGATGAGCCCGACTTCGAGGATGGGATCATCCGTGCCGTTGCCGAGGACAATGATGCCGACGTCATCGTGACTCGTGACGTCGAAGCGTTTCACCATTTATCGGTCCAATCGATGGATGCCGAGCAATGCCGCGCCCTGCTGCTTGCCGATTCCAAGGCTTGACGGCGGCGTTGAGTACAATCTTGACGGTTGAATCCGGCCGGGCATGGGCCAGTGCGCGAGGCGAACGCGCGCATGACGTACGGAACGTACGGAACGTGCATACGGGAATATAGGAAGACGGACGAGGAGCGGATTATGGCGTCGGATTTCTGGCTGATTGCGGGACTGGGCAACCCCGGCAAAAAATATGAGGACACGCGGCACAACATGGGCTTCATGACCGCCGACGTGCTCGCCGAACGTTGGACGGTGAACTTCGCCGATCACAAGGGCTTGGCCATGCTCGGTAAAAGCGTGATGAACCTGGACGGCCGCACCGTCAAGTTCTTTCTGGCCAAGCCGCTGACTTATATGAATGATTCCGGCAATGCGGTGGCTTCCATTAGCGCCTATTACCAGATCGAGCCCGACCATATTGTGGTGATTCACGATGACATGGACTTGGAATTCGGTCGTATCAAGGTCAAGGCAGGCGGCTCCGCAGGCGGCCACAACGGCATCAAGTCGATTGACCGTTCCCTTGGCACGCCGAAATACGCGCGCGTGCGCATGGGCGTCGGCCACTCCAAGCGCGGTGCGAACGCGCATGACAACACGGTGAACTGGGTACTGGGCGGCTTCGGCCCGGACCAGCGCAAGCAGCTGCCCGAATTCCTGGCTGATGGCGCTGACGCCGCCGAGGACATCATCTTCCACGGTCTTGCCAAGACCCAGGAGAAGTTCAATGGCCGGTGAGGCGACGCACCCGGACCTGATCAACGGCTCACTGGTAGGCATCCTGTCCGGGCTGGAACAGGACAAGACCTTCCTTAGGCTCGCCACTGGCGACATCGAGGTTTCGGACGACGTCGACAACTCCGTCCGGGCCGGCATCCCCGAAGGCTTGCGCCCGGCTTTGGCCGCCGCCATAGGACAGGGTGTGGCCGGCAAACCCGGCAAGCCGGTCGTGCTGGTCGTGGCCTCAGGCCGCGAAGCCGAAGAGACCGTGGGCTCGCTGCGCTCCTGGTATGATGGCGACCCGAACGACATCGCCCAGCTCGAAGCCTGGGAAACCCTGCCGCACGAGCGTCTGAGCCCGCGCGCGGACACCGTGGCCAGCCGCATGGCCGTGTTCCGCAGACTCAAGCATCCGAGCGATACCGATCCGATGTTCGGCCCGATTCGCATTCTCGTCATGCCGATCCGCTCGCTCATCCAGCCGGTCGTCCAAGGACTGGGCGACGTCGAGCCGCTCGTGTTCACCGTGGGGGAGGACCTGCCCCTCGACGAAGCCGCCAAACGTCTGATCGAAAACGCCTACACGCGCGTGGACCTGGTCATGGACCGTGGCGAGTTCGCGGTGCGCGGAGGCATTCTTGACGTATTCCCGCCCACCGCACCGCACCCGGTGCGTATCGAATTCTTCGGCGACGAAATTGACACCATCAAGGAATTCCACGCCTCCGACCAGCGTACCTACGGCGACGGCCTCAAGACCATCTGGGCCACCGCATGCCGTGAACTGCAGCTGACCGACGCCGTGCGCGCCCGCGCCAAAGCCTTGGTCGGTTCGATTCCCAAAGCTGAGGACATGCTCGAATCCATCGCCAACGCCATTCCGGTCGAAGGCATGGAATCCCTGATGCCCGCACTCGTGGACCATCTGGAACCGGTGGGCTCCATGCTGCCCAAGCACGCCGTGATCCTCATGAGCGACCCGGAGAAACTGCGCCGTTCCGCCGAAGACTTGGCAAAAACCGCGAACGAGTTCCTGGCCGCCAGCTGGCATGTGGCCGCCTCCGGCCACGGCTCCGGCGCGCCCATCAGCTTCGACGAAGCCAGCTTCCTCGACTATGCGGAAACCATCAGCTCCCTCGAATACTCCGAACATCCGGTGATTCGCCTCACCAGTTTCGGCGTGGACACCACGTTGACCGGCCATGTGCAGCTCGACGCCCAGAACCCGGCCGAATTCCGAGGGGATGAGGCCAAGGCCTCCCAAGGCATCGAAGGCCTGCTCGATGCCGGCTTCCACGTCACCATCACCGCCGCTGCGGCCGGCACCTTGGCCAGGCTCAGGCGTGCGATCAACACTACCGGCATCGCCAATTTCGACGTCATCCGCTCTCAGGCCATCGACGGCTTCGTGGACAAAGCCGCCAAAATCGCCCTGCTCACCGAACGCGACCTGACCGGCCGCACTTCGGCCGTGGCCGTGGCCAAAACGCCGAAACGCCGGCGCAAGGCCATCGACTTGGTGGAACTCAAAAAAGGCGATTACGTGGTGCACGAGCAGCACGGCATTGGCCGGTTCATCGAAATGCGCCAGCGCACCATCGGCACCGGCGCCAACAAAACCACTCGCGAATACCTGGTCATCGAATATGCGCCTTCCAAGCGCGGCGCCCCGGCGGACAAACTGTTCATCCCCACCGACCAGCTCGACCAGGTCAGCAAATACATCGGTGCCGAAGCCCCCAAGCTCAACAAGCTCGGCGGCTCCGACTGGGCGGCCACCAAGGCCAAGGCCCGCAAGCACGTCCACGAGATCGCCGACGACCTGATCAAGCTGTACTCCGCCCGCCAGCGCGCCAAGGGCTTCGCGTTCAGCCCGGACACCCCGTGGCAGAAAGAGCTGGAAGACGCCTTCCCCTATCAGGAGACCGCCGACCAGCTCACCACCATCGACGAGGTCAAATCCGACATGGAAAAGCCCGTGCCGATGGATCGCCTCATCTGCGGCGATGTGGGCTTCGGCAAAACCGAGATCGCATTGCGTGCCGCCTTCAAGGCCGTGCAGGACGGCAAGCAGGTGGCCGTGCTCGTGCCCACCACGCTGCTGGTCCAGCAGCATTACGAGACCTTCAGCGAACGGTTCGAAGGGTTCCCGGTCAATGTGGCGGCCATGAGCCGGTTCCAGACCACCAAGGAGATCAACGGGACCGTCGAGGGCCTGCGGTCCGGCACGGTGGACGTGGTCATCGGCACGCACAAACTGCTGAACCCCAAGATCACGTTCAAGGATCTGGGGCTCGTCATCATCGACGAGGAGCAGCGTTTCGGCGTGGAACACAAGGAAACGCTGAAGGCACTGCGCACCAATGTGGACGTGCTGTCCCTGTCCGCGACGCCTATCCCGCGCACGCTGGAGATGGCCGTGACCGGCATCCGCGAAATGTCCACGCTGGCCACCCCGCCCGAAGACCGGTTGCCGGTGCTGACCTATGTGGGAGCCTACGAGGACGCGCAGGTCACCGCGGCGGTGCGCCGCGAACTGTTGCGCGGCGGCCAGGTGTTCTACGTGCACAATCGCGTGCAGGACATCGCGTCCATCGCCGACAAGATCCATACGCTGGTGCCCGAAGCGCACGTCGGCATCGCCCACGGCAAGATGGGTGAGAAGCAGCTTGACCAGATCATCCGCGACTTCTGGCATCGTGACATCGACGTGCTCGTGTGCACCACGATCATCGAAACGGGTCTTGACATATCCAACGCGAACACGCTGATCGTCGACCATGCCGACCGTTTCGGCCTGAGCCAGCTTCATCAGCTGCGCGGCCGCGTCGGCCGTGGACGTGAACGCGCGTACGCCTACTTCCTGTACGACCCGTCCAAGCCGATGACCGAGCAATCCCATGACAGGCTCGCCACGATCGCGCAGAACACGGCGCTCGGCTCCGGTTTCGACGTGGCCATGAAGGACTTGGAGCTGCGTGGCACCGGTAACCTTCTGGGCGACGAGCAGTCCGGCCATATCGAGGGCGTGGGCTTCGACCTGTACGTACGCATGGTGTCCGAAGCCGTGGAGAAGTACAAGGAGCCCGAAGAGAACGTCGAGCCGGTGGCCGTGTCCATCGACCTGCCCATCGAAGCGTCGATTCCGATCGAGTACATCGATTCGGACAAGCTGCGTCTGGAAGCGTACCGCAAGCTCGCCTCCGCCCGCAACGAGGCCGATTTGAAGGATTTGGAAGAGGAGCTCACCGACCGTTACGGCAAGCCGCCGGTCGAATTCGAGACCTTGTTCGATGTGGCCCGTCTGAAGTTCAAGGCCCGCAAGCTCGGCATTTCGGAGATTCTCGCGCAATCCAACCGCGTGCGCATCGGCCGTATCGACCCGCCCGAATCCATCCAGATGCGTATGGGTCGTATTTACAAGGGCACCCAATACCGTCCGGTCACACACCAGCTCATCGTCCCCACCCCGTTCACTGGCTCCCTGGGCCAAGGCCCCATGAGCTCCGACCAGGTAGTCCTCTGGACCAACCAACTCCTCGATGACTTGGCATGGAGGCCACAACGATGAAAAACCAACACGCGGCAACACTTGCCGGCTATGAGATTCCCCGCCTCGGCATGGGCACGATGGCGCTCGCCATCGAGGGGCGCCCCTCTAACCATGATCAGGCAATCGAGACCATCCATGCCGCGCTCGATGCCGGAGTCCGTTATTTGGACACGGCTTGGTCCTATTATCTGCCCAGCGCGCCCGGTACCGGCGAACCGGAGGATATGGGCTATGGCGAATATCTGGTCCGCGATGCTCTGCACTCGTGGCATGGCCCCAAAGATCAGGTGCTCGTGGCCACCAAAACCGGCTGGCTGCGTACGCTTGACGGCAACGGCAACTACGGCTGGCAGGCCGACGCCCGACCTGAAACCATGATCGCCAATGCCAAGGAATCAGCCCGCCGCCTCGGTGTCGATACGCTCGATCTGCTCTACTCGCACTGCAACGATCCGCAGGTGCCGTACGAAGACCAGATGGGCGCACTCAAGCAGCTCGTGGACGAAGGTGTGGCCAAAGCGGTCGGTATCTCCAGAATCGACAACACAGACATCGAAACCGCCCACAACATTTTGGGCGATCGTCTCGTGGCCGTCCAGAACCAGTTCTCCCCGGTCCACCGCGACCCCGAACACACGTTGGAAACCTGCGAAAAACTCGGTTTGGCTTTCGTCTGCTGGTCGCCGCTCGGGGGATTCCTTGACCCGTTCAACGGGCATCTGTTCGACCGGTTCCGCGAAGTCGCGAAGTCCCACGACTGCTCCTACCAGCGCGTCACGCTCGCGTGGGAACTTGCGCAATACCAATATCTGTTCACGATTCCCTCGGCCAGAAACCCGCAGGAGATTCAGGACTCGTTCAAAGCCGGCGAACTGAAATTGTCCGACAGTGAAATCGACTACCTCAATGGCAAGGACATCGACTGAGCGATTTCGTCCGTACTGCCTTGCAATCAGGCGGCACACTGGCATTGTGAGCGCTAACACTAAATTTTGGGCGTGTTGTTCACAACGTCCACAAATCGCACTACTCTTAAGAATGTCATTCAAGATACACAACCGTTTTAAGGAGTAGTTGTGGCAGTAATTGAAAGCGTGTACGCGCGTCAGATTCTGGATTCCCGTGGCAACCCGACCGTTGAGGTCTACCTGGAGACCGAAGACGGCGCTCAGGGCAAGGGTCTGGTTCCGTCCGGCGCCTCCACCGGTGAAGCTGAGGCTTGGGAGCGTCGCGATGGCGACAAGTCCGTCTACGGCGGCAAGGGTGTTCTTAACGCGGTCAAGGCCGTGAACGAGGTCATCGCTCCGAAGGTCATCGGCATGGACGCTGCTGACCAGCGCGCTCTGGACGACCTGATGATCGAGCTCGACGGCACCCCGAACAAGGGCAAGCTGGGCGCCAACGCCATCCTGGGCGTCTCCCTGGCTGCTCTGTACGCTTCCGCCGAGTCCGCCGGCCTGCCGCTGTACCGCTACATCGGCGGCACCGACGGACACATCCTGCCGGTCCCGAACATGAACATCATGAACGGTGGCGCTCACGCTGACTTCGCCACCGACATCCAGGAGTACATGATCTCCCCGTACGGCTTCGACACCTACTCCGAGGCTCTGCGCGCTGGCGTTGAGGTCTACCACACCCTGAAGAACGTCCTGAAGAAGGAAGGCCTGAACACCGGCCTCGGCGACGAGGGCGGCTTCGCTCCGAAGATGAAGTCCAACGAGGACTCCCTCAAGTACATCATGGACGCCATCTCCGCCGCCGGCTACGAGCCCGGCAAGCAGATCGGCATCTGCCTGGACGTCGCCTCCTCCGAGTTCTACAACAAGGAGACCGGCAAGTACCGCTTCGACGGTGAGGAGCGCGACTCCGCCTACATGCTCGACTACTACGAGAACCTCATCAACGAGTACCCGATCGTCTCCATCGAGGACCCGTTCAACGAGGAAGGCTGGGAAGACTGGGCTGCCATCACCGCTCGCCTCGGCGATCGTCTGCAGTTCGTCGGCGACGACCTGCTGGTCACCAACCCGGCTCGTCTGCAGAAGGCCATCGACCTCGGCGCCGCCAACTCCCTGCTGGTCAAGCTGAACCAGATCGGTTCCGTCACCGAGACCCTCGACGCCATCGAGCTGGCCACCGCCAACGGCTACACTTCCATGGTTTCCCACCGCTCCGGCGAGACCCCGGACACCACCATCTCCGACCTGGCTGTTGCTAAGAACACCCGCCAGATCAAGACCGGTGCCCCGGCCCGTGGCGAGCGCGTTGCCAAGTACAACCGCCTGCTCGAGATCGAGGAGGAGCTCGGCTCCACCGCTCAGTACGCCGGCTACAGCGCTTTCAAGGCCTGCAAGAAGTACCTGGCCAAGTGAGCTGAAACGCCCGTAAAGGCGTGAGTTTCCACTGAAGCTCGATACCCGTCGTGTTCGTCAAGTCGAATGCGGCGGGTATTTTCATGTGACATGAGCAAGTCGTCCCGTACCGGCAAACCTGGCAAAACCGGCAAAGCACAAGTCAGGAGAAAAAGGTCAGCGGGGCCCATAGCGTTCTTCGTCTCCCTGTTCATCATCGCACTCGGCACCATCCAGCTGGTCTCCACCTTCCACACCTATGCCCTGAATCTGGCCGAACTCAACGGTCTCAAGCGTGAGGAGGCCTCGCTGATCGCCCAAAAGCAGGAGTTGGAGAACGACATCAAGCGTTGGGATGACAAGGCCTACATCACCGCCCAAGCCCGTGAACGCCTCGGCTTCGTATTCCCCGGCGAACAGGCCGTGCGTGTGCTGCATCCCGAAGCCGTGACCGGCTCCGATAGCGAATCCCAGAAAACGGAAGATTCCAGTAGCAGCAACAAAAAAGTCCTGCCATGGTACAGCGAACTGTCTTACTCGCTCAAAAAGGCCGATGAGCCTGTGAACGATAGCGAGTCCGGCAAATCCGATACTTCCGGTTCCTCTGACTCGTCATCCAACGACTCATCCAAGCAGTCCGATAAGTCAGACCAGAACACCCCATCCGATCAGAACACCCAACAGAACACAGGGGAGGGAACCCAACAGTGACCATCGATATCGCCGCCAAGGCCAAGGCCCTTGTCGACACCATGCTTGCCGAGCCCGCCAACGACCATGACATCGACCTGGTGCAGCGTCAGCTCGGCCGATACCCGCGCGGCATGGTCGCCGTGGGGGCACGATGCGTCTGCGGTAGGCCACTTGCCGTAATCACCCGCCCGGTGTTGCCCGGCGGAATCCCTTTCCCCACCACGTGCTATCTGACCGGTCCGGAAGCCGTCAAGGCTGCCTCCCATGTCGAGGCCGCCGGCGTGATGCAGCAATACAACGATATGCTGGCCGCCGATGAGGAGCTCAAGGCCGCATATGAGCAGGCCCATAATCTGTATCTGGCATTCCGCCACGAACTGGCAGGACGTCTTGGCGACAGTGAGAAGCATATTGAAGGCACTTCGGCCGGCGGCATGCCAGTGCGCGTCAAGTGCCTGCACGCTCTGCTGGCCCAATCCCTGGTTATGGGACCGGGTGCCAACCCCATTGGCGATTTGGTGCTGGAGCGTGTCAAAGACGAGTTCGATCCGACCGTCTGCCGTTGCACACTGGACGATTGATCAACAGATGAGCCACCGCGAACAGCCCATTCATACGCACTAAGGGATACGAGGAGAAGGCAATGAGCAAGGAATCCGTAACCGTCGCCGGCATTGATTGCGGCACGAACTCCATTCGACTGAAGATCGCACGTGTCGATGCCGATGGCATGCATGAGGTGGTGCCGCGCATCCTGCGTGTGATCCGCCTTGGTCAGGATGTGGACAAGACCCATCGTTTTGCCGATGAAGCGTTGGAACGCGCCTATGTGGCCGCTCGGGAATTCGCCGGTGTGATTGCCGAGCATCCCATCGACGGCCTGCGTTTCGTTGCCACCTCCGCCACTCGTGACGCGGAAAACCGTGAGGAGTTCGAGGATGAGATCGAACGTATCCTCGGCGTGCGTCCCGAAGTCATTCTCGGCACTGAAGAAGCCGACCTGAGCTTCCTCGGCGCCACTTCCGTGGTCAATCGCGACGATCTGCCCGCCCCCTATCTGGTGGTTGACCTCGGCGGCGGGTCCACCGAGCTGGTCATCGGTGGCGACGGCGTCAGTGCGCCCACCACCCAGGTTCAGGGCGCGTTTTCCATGAACATCGGTTCCGTGCGCATGACCGAACGTCATCTGACCAACGATCCGCCGACCCAGACACAGATCGATGCGGCCGTTGCGGACGTCGACGAGCATATCGATGAGGCCTTCCGCACCGTGGACGCAGGCAAGGCCCGTACCATCATCGGCGTGTCCGGCACGGTGACCACGATGACCGCCTTGGCCATGGGATTGAAGGAATACGATCACACCGTGGTCGACGGGCATCGGTTGAGCCTTGAAGACGCCTATGCCGTGGACGACAAGTTCCTTAGGATGACGCGCGCCGAGCGCTGCGAATACAAGACCATCCACCCCGGCCGTATCGATGTGGTCGGCGGCGGCGCTGTGGTGTGGAGCCGTGTGCTGGCGCGTGTCAGCGAAGCCGCCAAGGCCGATCATGGTGAAGCCATCGATTCGTTCGTCGCCAGCGAACACGGGCTGCTGGACGGCATTGTGCTCGATTATGGTCGCCGGTTGCTGGCTCGATAGCGTAAGTGGTAAGTGCCTCCAGTGGGCTGAGTCGTTAAGCAAACAGCCCACTGGGCTGTTTGCTTTATATGCGACGCCGGCGACGCTATCGCTACCGGCTGCTACAAACAGCCCACTGGGCTGTTTGTAGGCGAAGGGAGCGGCTATGCCGCGACGGCTGCACGAAGCGCAGCAACCCGCAAGCAACGCTCAGGGCAGGAGATAGCTTATAATAGAAAAGTTGGCCTCCGTGGCGAAATGGTATACGCAGTCGACTTAAAATCGATCGCTTCGGCTTGTGGGTTCGAGTCCCACCGGAGGCACCTTCGCTAGACTGTGGAAAATAGCCGTTTTGCCTTGCGAGAGTAGGGCTGAGCGGCTTTTTCTATTCCCGGTGATTCCCTCGTATTCCCTCGGTTTCCCGGAATAATGTGGGCAAAATGTGGGCAAAAATCGAGCCACGCCTAGCTGCTGTAACAACGAAAAAACCGGCCCCGCCGGCCGCAGTCAAGCTCGTGGAGCTGTCTGCGATGCCGGGCGGGGCCGAACTGTGTGGTGGTCATGCGGCGAGGTCGATGCGTTGTTTGATGGCGCTGACGCCGATGAGCGCGCCGGCGAGGATGCCGAGCGCGTTGAGCGTGGTCACGATGGCGTCCACGTGGGGCCAGCCCCATGCGGGGCCGACCGTGTTGACGAACAGGGCGAGTGCGGGCAGGACGATGAGGCCGAGCCATTTGAGGATGTCGTAGACGCGGCTGGGAATGAGCCAGTCGGGCACGTCATGGGTGACGTTGACGGCTTCGGGCCAGTCGCTCGTGTCGATGCCGGGGAGTGTTTCGCCGGTGTCGGCCGGGGTTTTGCTGTCGGTCATGTTTTGCTCCGATCGATGATGGGGTGGTGCCGCCGTCGGGGGTGATGGCGGCACCGGTTGGGTTAGCGGCAGGTCACCACGTCGCCCGGGTAGTAGACGTTGATGTTGCCGGAGGGGACGGTGCAGCGGTTGACGCTGTAACCGTGTGAGGTGGCGAACTCCCATACCGTGTCACCGTACTGGATGGTCTTGGAGACCCCGTTGGACGGCATGGTTGCGGAGACTCCGCCGTAGGTGACGACATCGCCCACGTAGTAGCGGTTGATGTCACCGCTTGGCGTGTGCCATGCGGACAGGGGCCATGCGTTGTAGGCTACGGCGAGTCCCCAGATGGTCTCGTCCCACTGCATGACGTGGCTGATGCCACCCGTGTTGGTGTCGGCCGGGGGAGTGTTCGGCTGTGCGGGCGCGGCCGGTGTGGCCGGGGGCGTGGAGCCGCCGGCGGGGTTGGCGTACAGGTCCCACTGCCATGCGTCGCCACGGAACACGTTGAGGTCGATGGGACTCCACGTGTTGACGACACCGGTGCCGCTGTACTGTCGCA